>Ga0209284_10000142_pt1 | contig 106910 bp, 92 predicted proteins | sample FRY03_FD_187211 | JGI IMG/M metagenome (GOLD analysis project Ga0209284, IMG submission 187211) | Freshwater microbial communities from Lake Fryxell liftoff mats and glacier meltwater in Antarctica - FRY-03 (SPAdes) (version 2) | ecosystem: Environmental > Aquatic > Freshwater > Ice > Glacier... | reverse complement strand
CGCACCGGCTCAAACGAACCCGCCCCTTCCCGCCGAACACCCTCGACCAATCCTGCCGCCCCACGGTACGGAAGAGTCGCCTGTGCCACTCGGCACGCTACGCCTCACGGCCCCAAAGTTCGGAGGCTCACGCCCATCCGACAACTGCCAAAACGCAGCCCGCTTCATGCTGCGCAGACAAAACCCGCCGGTTCGTACAATGGACGCCTACGTAGATGACTGACCTGCCCCCATGAATGACGCCAGTTCTTACGTTCACATTTTAGGCGTGTTTCGGGCGATCTGGTAATGGCCGCCATCAGGTCCGCCACACAGCCTGCGTGACGCTCATCAGTCGCCCGACATTTGCGGAAGTGCCTGAGCTGACTATCCTTGCACCGAGTCGATGTGAAGGCAGGCAACCGAATGGGCGATGGGAAGCGATGGATTTCACCGCTATTGATTTTGAGACGGCGAACGGCAGACGCGACAGTGTCTGCTCCGTAGGAATAACGGTAGTAAAATAAGGCCATGTGCTTTGACAACGAAGTAGAAGCACGCGCATTGTCGGCATTGCCGGCTCCGATTCGACAAACCCAGCGACGCCACGAATTCCCCCGATGCGATATCATGACCGTCGAACGCTATAAGTCAATCGTTTTTGCCGGCAAGGAAGGAGCTGCTTCGTGCCAGGAATATTTCATCAACCGATTTTAACGCCTCTTCGCTCTGGTCTCACTTGGCAAGAGAGTTGGAAAGACGACGACCGTGGCCTGATTCAATGCTGGGAAAATGGCCGTGCCCTTTCAGTGACAAGCCCGAAGCTAGCTCAGGCCGCTAGCCGAGGAGAATTGCCATCCTTGGATTGGAAAGGCGGAATCGTAGGGACTCCTAAGATGAAAAAGAAGTTTGGTTCCCTCAACTATCTCGCTACTTGGCAAGGACTTCGGGGGGAGGATTTGCATATTGATGTCGAGAACGAGGTGTCCGTGGCCTGCACCAGGACCCGTGTGTTAGTCACCTTCACTCCTGACTTGGCGAAGCTGGACACAGGTTCCTCTGCGGCCGATGATGAGCCGGACTCGGCAGCGTTGTGATGGCAGCATCCAAGCCCTTTAAATCATCACCCGACACTATTCTCACAGACGAGTTTCGTCGTTGCCTTTCAGAGGTGAAGAAAGGAATAGACCTCTTCATCACTGGCAAAGCGGGCACTGGCAAGTCCATTCTGCTCCGGCTCATCCGGGAGCGAATGAAACGAAAAGAGGTGGCCGGTTTTTAAGCGCCGAATGACAAGTATGATGGCACAACTATGGTTTGGCTTTTGTACTTTTCCTTAACCGCACATTGAGTGGCTCTTCGATCGGAAAGTTGCCCATGACTTCGAACATGAATCCTACACCTGCTCTCCACGGCATTCGCATGATTGATGTCGGCTCGAAGCCAATCAGCCTGCGAACCGCTCGTGCTTCGGCCCACCTCCGAGCCAATCCAGTAACGATTCAACGCATTGTGTCTGGAACACTCGAAAAGGGAGATGCCTGCGCAGCGGCCCGCTTGGCTGGCATCATGGCCGCCAAGCGGACCAGCGAAATCGTGCCGCTGTGCCATCCGCTGCCGCTGGACACCATCGAAGTCTCGCTCGACTTTACCGATCCCGAGAGCATTCTGATCGAAGCCGTGGTTCGCGCCACCGCCCGCACCGGCGTGGAAATGGAGGCCCTCCTCGCCGTAACCGCCGCCGCCCTCACCCTCTACGACATGTGTAAATCGATCGATCAAGGCATGTCGATTGAATCGGTGCAATTGGAGGAAAAGCACGGCGGCACTCGCGGCGACTACGTCCGCAGCATCGACTAACGCATCAAGGTGGAGCGTCGCTTGAACTCGCTCTAACCCACGGGCCGGTTGGCTTCAGCCAGAATTGGTTCGAGTTCCTCGAAAAAATCTCTCACATCTTTGAATTCGCGGTAGACGCTGGCGAATCGAACAAAGGCCACTTGATCAAGCGATCGCAGGAGTTCCATCAGTCGCTCACCAATCACGCGACTAGGCACCTCAGACTCGTAGGTGCCGTAAAGTTCTGATTCAAAGGCAGATACCACGGCTTCCATCTCCTCTTCACTCACCGGTCGCTTCCAACAAGCTCTGGCCAAACCTCGTTTTATTTTGTCACGGTCAAACAGCTCGCGGTCTCCCCCCTTCTTGACAACGGCTAAAAGCTGTCGCTCGATCCGCTCGTAAGTGGTGTATCGTCGGCGGCATCCTAGGCACTCTCTGCGCCGCCTGATGGAGTGGCCGTCATCGCCAGCGCGAGAATCGACGACACGGTCGTTATCAATCCGGCAAAAAGGACAAAGCATGGCTAGTTCTCTTCGTGTCGCGTTCTCTCTCTTTGTAGAACGAGGCGCGTATCCTAAAAAGACTGAACCCAAACAGACAAGTCGGCGTGAAAAGATATTTTCTTTGCCGTACAGAGATGGAATGTTCCGAATCTGTGAGAGCTCTGGAATGACTGCAAGGAAAGCGTTGAGCGTCCTGCACAAGAAGGCCTAGGCCAGGAGATCACGGCCGCAGAAACGTTCCCTAAGCGTCGGCAGAAGAAGCCTCAGACTGGTGGTGCACCGCACCGCTGCGCTCATGAATGACTGCATGGCTGTCATTCTCATGGTCAAGCTCATCGCCAAGCTCATCGCCAAGCTCCAGATCGTCGTCGCTGGGCTCCAGGTTCAAGCCACCGTCTGCAACGCTCTTGGGCTCACTGGCAAGTTTCCAATCGCGACGCTGCCGGGAACTCTGGATCTTCATCGATTTTCGGTATTTCGTCACCGTACGACGGGCCACAGTGATGCCAGCCTCTGCGAGTTTGAGCACCAAGTCGTCATCGCTGTAGGGGGCATTTTTCGGTTCGGACTGAATGATTTCCTGGAGCTTGAGACGCACAGTGTCCCAAGCCACTTCGCCACCATCGGCACTGACAGTGCCTCCCACGAAAAATCTGCGCAGCGCATAAAGGCCCCGAGGCGTCTGCAACCATTTGTCGTCCACCGCCCGGCTCACAGTGGTCACATGCATGCCAATGCGATCGGCAATCTGCTGCATCTTAAGCGGTTCAATCGCCTCTGGCCCTTCCAGGAGAAACCGCATTTGATGCTCCACAATCGCCTGAGTTGTCTTGAGAAGCGTGCTGCGGCGCTGCTCGATCGACTCAATCAGCCACTGTGCAGCATTTATTTTTCGCTTGATATATTCTCGCGTGGCCGGATCTGTTTCTGGGGAGAGCAGCATCTGCCTGTAGGTGGGGCTGATCCGCAGGTTTGGTAAATTGACCTCCTCAAGCCGCACCTCCCAAAGACCACTAGGGGTTTGCTCGACATACACATCGGGCTTGACGGTCGGCACAAATGGCAAAGCAAACATTGCACCGGGCTTGGGTTGCAGGCTGTGCAGTTGCTCACGCAAGTTTTCGATTTCGGCAATTGAATAGCCGGTTTTTTTCTCAATCAATGGCAGGCGATTGGCAGCGAGATCTTCGAGGTGGTCGCTGACCAACCGGCGAATTTTCTCTGCCTGTGGCATGCTGGCATGAATCTGCAGCAAGAGGCATTCTCGTAGGTCGCGAGCGCCCACGCCAATGGGCTCCATCGCTTGTACCACCGTGAGCGCCTGCAGCAATTGATCGAGTTGGTCTTGTGGCCCGTCTGGATCGATGAGCTCTTCTAACGGAATCGGTAAGTAGCCATTGGCGTCGAGGTTGTAGATCACCTTGTCAGCGGCCAGCCTCTGGGCATCACTGAGATCGTAGTTGGAAAGCTGATCGTGCAAGTGATTACAGAGTGTTTCTGGACGCTCCTGCATGTTGGCCATGGCATCGAGATAGCGGTCAGAAGCCTCGTCAACCCGCGAGGCAGACGGGCGATCCTCATCAGAATCCGGGTAGTCGTTTGACCAGTCGTACGACCGCTCGAAGTCGGCCTGATTGTCATGCTCTTGATCGACGACGAGCGGCCGTTCTTCGGCGGTTCTATCAGCGGCCGCCTGCTGCGCCTCGCTCACAGGCTTGAGTAATTCCGTCGTCCCTGCCTCTTGCTCGGCCTCCTCCACTTCCAGCGTCTCGTTGTTTTGAATCTCCTGCTCAATGCGTTCTTCCAACGCCATCATTGGGAGTTGCAGAATCTCCATCGACTGGATCATGCGCGGCGCAAGCATTTGCTTTTGCGCCATCCGCATCTCCTGCCCGAACGACATTCGCATGAAAAATACCCTCGCTATTGCAGTGCAACGCATGCACCGCACTGATCACAGAAACGTTAACGAACCCCTGTAGAATACCCCTTTTTTGCCCGCCATGCCGAACCGGCGATTGGGATAAACTCCCGATCACATCTTTTGCCGGCCGGCGAGGGCATCGGCCAGTATTTCTTGATTCGCGTGCTCCAGCGACGCCCCCACCGTGAGGCCCCGGGCAAGTCTCGTAAACTCGATCGGCAGACCCGCCAAACGCTGCATAATCAGCAAGGCCGTGGCATCCCCCTCAAGCGTTGGATTTGTGGCCATGATGACTTCGCGGACGCCGCCACCACCAACCCGCTCCACAAGCGCATCGATGGTGAGTTTTTCCGGGCCAGTCCCCTCCAGCGGTGAAATTCTGCCCTGCAGCACATGGTAGAGACCACGGTAGCCGCCCGCCTGCTCTAAAGCCAACAGATCTCGAACCTGCTCGACCACGCAGACAATTGTTCGATCCCGTTTTGGATCGCGACAGATGTCGCACGCCTCTGCTTCGGCAAGGTGAAAACAGGTCTTGCAGGGCCGCAGTTTTTCCTTGACCGCGCGAATCGCCTCGGCAAACGCAATCGCCTCCGGAACTGGCATCCGCAGGACATGATAGGCCAACCGCTCAGCGCTCTTGCGGCCGATGCCGGGCAGATCAGCAAAAAAGTCGATGAGCCTTACGATGGCACCGCGTGATTCAGCCATCCCCGTCTCCCTGGAAATTTTCTGCCTCACGATTCGCTTCATGATTCTGCTTGTCGGCATCGGTATCGAAAGCCTCTGCATGGGCCAAGGCGCTCACCCCGCTGCTTGCAAGAATAGCCGCTGCGACTGCGACTGGTCGCGAACGCGGCGGTTCCACCTTGCGAACAGCAGCATCAAACACCTTTTGAACATGGATCACCAGCGGATGTTCAAGTGCCTCGCGCAGGAGAACTTTTTGTGAGACGGCGATTGCCACCGGCTCAATCGCTGCAACAGCCTCAGTAGAGCCGCTGGAGGAATTGCCCAGAACTTCGAGTGTTGCCTCTCGGGGAGCGAAAACGCGATCCTTCTGGCCAGCCGCCGCAGGCACAGCGAGCGGCACAGGGGCATCAACGAGAATCGAGTGCCGCACCTCGCGGCCCATCATGTCACTCAGTGCCTTCGTGAGGCCGGCGGCAATCTCCGGCCGCTTCAAAAACGAAATCGCCGTCGTCGCTTCTGCCGGCAATACCACTTCCAAGATACTGTCTTGCCACGAGATGCGGCTGGCGGTAGCGGCGAAGTCGGCAGTCATGCCACCCATCGATTCACTGCTGCGATGCCAAGCATCACTTGCTAGAATCGAGGCAGACAATGCCGTAGGTGCTGCCACCGAAAGTGCTGCCTGAGCGGCGAGAGACTCTGCGCCACACAAACCCTTGGTTTGCATCGCAGCAACTGCCCGAACTACCGTCGACGATGGAGCAAGGCTCGACTCAGTCACGCTCTGGGGAGCCGTGGCTATCGGCTGGACTCTCATTTTTTTTTCGCGCGGGGCCGGTGGACTCGCCGAGTCGGCAGCCGTTACTCGCTCAACCGCACTTGCCAGACTTTCCAGATTTTCAAGTGTGGCCAGCCGCACAATCGCAATCTCGGCCAAGACGGCCGCGTGACCGCTCAACCGCATCCGGGCCAGTGAGTGGTCAATAATTTGGAGCATCGCCAGGAGCGTCTCTGTGCCGAGATTTTTGCCCAGCGCTGCCAGATCCACGCCGAGTTCTGGTCCCTGCTGCATGACGCTGGCTCCGCAACCCACGCTCGCCAGCAAACTGTCGCGGAGAGCCGCAATCAACTGCTCCAGCACGCCCCCAGGGTCGGCTCCACCAGTCAGTGCTAAGTCAAACGCCTCGATCGCCATCTGCGCATCTCGAGCGGCCAAGGCTTCGATCAACCGGCCAATCTTTTCTTCTCGGCCAGTGCCAATGATCGCGTGAACCTCATCGACACCGATCGTGCCCTCGGCCGCTCCCAGCAATTGCTCTAAGAGCGACTGGCTGTCTCGCATGCTGCCGGCAGCGCGGCGGGCAATCAAATCGAGTGCGGCCGGTGCGGCAGTCGCTCCTTCTGCCTCAACGATCTGTGCCAACCTGCGGGCAATCGCCGGCGTGTCAACGGTGACAAAATCGAATCGCTGACAGCGGGAGAGGATCGTAATCGGCAGCTTTTCCGGCTCGGTCGTGCAAAGCACAAATTTGACATGGGCCGGCGGCTCTTCCAGCGTCTTGAGCAAGGCGTTAAAGGCCTCGCGTGTGAGCATGTGCACTTCATCGATGATGTAGGTTTTGTAGCGGCCGCGAGCCGGTCGGACAGAAACATTTTGCCGCAACTGACGGATCTCATCGACGCCTCGGTTGCTGGCGGCATCGACTTCTACAACATCCACATCCTGGCCAGCGGAGATCGCCGCACAGTTGTCGCAGACATTGCATGGCTCAGCAGCCGGACCAGTGGCACATGCAAGCGCCTTGGCAAAAATTCTCGCGGCACTGGTTTTCCCTACACCACGGGCGCCGGTGAAGAGATAGGCATGGCCGATTCGGCCCGATTCAATCGCGCCAGAAAGGCCCCTGGCAACATGCTCTTGCCCAACTAATTCGTCAAATCGCTGCGGGCGGTAGCGACGGGCTACCACTCTATAGGATTCGCTCCCAGCGCCTTCGGCTCTCGCGGCAATGGATGCTGGTGTGCTGGCCATGGATATGTTGGGCACGCTGCGGCGTGGCTGTTTGAGTGGCCGGACGACGTTTGCTTGGAAACGGCCGGGGGCCGATGAGAGGCCCACCGCACAAAGGGACGACTGCTTATGGCTGCTGCGGTTAGGCCCTGACCAGATTCACAGATCCCCATCGCAGGGGCCTCTCATCGGCACCCGTGTCGATGCCTACCGCCTCATTTGTACGCCCCGTGCCGCGCAGCGTCAAAGGCTGGTACATTTTCCCGCCATGGCGTCTCCAATGATGCAGCAGTTTGAGGCGGCGAAGGCTCGTTGCCCCGGCGCGCTTGTACTGTTTCGAATGGGGGACTTTTACGAACTCTTTGGTGCCGACGCTCGCGAGGCGGCCGATCTTCTGGATCTCACAGTCACAAGCCGTGAGAAGGGCCCCAACCCCATGCCGATGGCTGGCTTCCCGCACCATCAACTCGATATTCAATTAGTCAAGCTCGTGGCCGTGGGTCGCCGGGTGGCGATCTGCGAACAGATTGACGATCCCAAAACCACCAAAGGCCTCCTTCGCCGCGAAGTGACGCGAATCATCACGCCAGGCATCGCGTCAGACGAATCGCTCCTCGATCCAACGCGCAACAATTATCTTGTTGCGATTCTGCCCCGCGCGATTGCCGCCCGTGGATTTGATGGAGTGCTTGTTGGACTGGCATGGATCGATGTGGCAGCCGGTCGTTTTGAGGCGGCAGTGGTGCCCCGCGAGGATGTTGCCGACCTGCTCCTGCGACTCGATCCCGCTGAGTGTCTCTGCGCCGAAAAGGATCGTGAGGTCGTCAACGAGATCGTGCGCCCCTCGGGTGCAGCACGCGCCATCACCAGTCGCCCCGACTGGTGGTTTGAAGACGCAACGGCACAGATCGCCATCGCTCAAGCCTTGGGTCATAGCCGACTGGAGGGCCTTGGGTTTGAACTGCCCGCTGAACTTGCTGGAGTTGCTGCTGCCGGCGGCATCCTGGCCTATCTGGCAGAGAACGAGCCGACGGCGATCAAGCGGATTGAAACGCTGGCCGCTTGGCGGCCTGGCCACCGCATGGAGATCGACGAAGCCTCTCGACGGAGCCTCGAACTGGTGCGGTCCACCGCAACCAATCAGCGAGATGGCTCGCTGGCCGGTGTGCTCGATCAGACACAGTCGCCAATGGGCGCTCGACTCCTGGTGGAATGGCTTTTGGCGCCACTCATCCAGAAGCCTGCGATTGATCAGCGGCTCGACGCCGTGGCGATGCTCGTCGGCAATCAGTCGCTGACCAATCGGCTCATCGAAAAGCTGACCGGCATCGGTGATTTAGAACGACTGACAAGCCGCGTGATCTCGGGCCGTGCCGGCCCCCGTGATCTCGAACGCATCGGCCGAGCGACTGCGATCCTGCCCGATGTGATCGCGCTCCTTGCTGGAGCCAGCGGCTGGCTGGCTTTCCTCCGCGATCGCCTCGATCCCTGCGACGATCTTTCGGGCCGCATCGGTGCGACCCTCCGCGACGGCTGTCCGGTCTCCTCCCGCGATGGCAGCTTTATCCGCACTGGTTTTGATCCGCAATACGACGAACTGGTGGAACTGGCCTCCGGAGGCAAGGCGTGGATCACGCAGTATCAGGCCCTGCAGATTGAGCGCACCGGCATTGCCTCACTGAAGGTTGGATTCAATCGAGTGTTTGGCTTTTTTCTCGAAGTCAGCCGGACGCACGCTGCGAAAGTGCCTGCCGATTTTATTCGCAAGCAGACGGTCAAGAATGCAGAACGCTACACCACACCCGAGCTCGACCAGCGGCAAAGGGATGTGCTCGGTGCCGAGGAGGAGTCGCTGCGCCGCGAACTGGAATTGCTGGAAGAGCTGCGGGCCTTCGTGGCAGAACACCGCACCCGGCTCGATCAGGTCGCCCAGACACTCGCCACGCTCGACGTGCTCGCCTCGCTGGCACAGGTCGCGAGGTCGCGGGAGTGGGTGCGGCCCGAGATCACGACCACAGGCGAGCTGATCATCGAGGCTGGTCGCCATCCGGTGCTGGAGGATCTTCTACCTGCCGGCACGGTGGTGGCCAATGACCTACGCTTACAATCGCAATCTGGAGATGAAGCTTTTGACTCTGAAACTTTCACAGCAGCAAGTGGCTTCGGCTCGTGCGATATTCCGGCGGTGCTGCTTGTCACCGGCCCCAACATGGGTGGAAAGAGCACGTTTATTCGACAGGCGGCACTCTTGGCAGTGATGGCACAGGCTGGCAGTTTTGTGCCGGCAAAACGGGCCCGTATCGGCATCGTCGATCGACTGTTCGCCAGGATCGGCGCCGGTGATGATTTGGCAAAGGGCGCCAGCACTTTTTTAGTTGAGATGGCGCAGACAGCGAAAATTCTCAACCGGGCAACCCCTCAGAGCCTTGTGATTTTAGATGAGGTTGGCCGCGGCACCAGCACATTCGATGGCTTGGCGATTGCACAGGCAGTGGTGGAGCATCTGCATGGCACGACGGGCTGCCGCACATTATTTGCCACCCACTATCTGCAACTCGCCGCGCTCGATCGACTGCCGGGCGTGGCCAATGCACAGGTGCTCGTCAAGCAGCATGGCGACTCTCTTGTTTTTCTGCACCAAGTGGTAGGCGGGGCCGCCGATAAAAGCTGGGGCGTGCATGTGGCAAAGCTGGCTGGGGTGCCGGAGGTCGTGGTCCAACGGGCACGCGAACTGCTTGTGCAACTGGAAACAGGTACGATTTCCACGGCTCCGACAAGAGACACACCAGCAGCCTCACGCGGTCGCCCCAAGCCCGTCAGCGACGGCCAACTCCCACTTTTTTAGGTCCATCAAGCCGCTCCATGGAGGAAAAACGGTGCCTGGCACCAAATCTAGGTAAGCTAGGCAAGCCTCCTACGCAGATCCCCCATATTTGGTGCCAGGCACCGTTTTCTCCCACAGCACTTTTGTACCCCACCCCTAGCAGGCCTTCATCGTGTCTCGTGGCGTGCCAGCAGCGACGCTCGCCGGCGACAGTTTGACAAGCGTCACGGCCCCCACATCGCTGGCAATCGTGACGGGAATGCTCTTGTAGGCCGGCGTCCGCGAAAGCGGATCGGCTGACTTGGGCACGAGGATATTGCTCTCTGGGTAATACATCGCCACGCTGCCGGGCCGAATCTGATCAAACGCAGAAACGATCTGTCCTCGTATCTCGCCGACGCTACTGGCAATCCTGCACTTGCCGCCGGCCTGAAGCCCAAACCTCGCGATGTCATCGGGATGAATCAGCACGATGTCGCGGCGGATTTGATTGCGGTAGAGATCCTCCTCCTCATAGACCACCGTATTAAACTGACCCTCGCTACGGATTGTCATCAGTTGCAGGCCGGTCGGCGGCGCTGGCAACTCGTGCACAAAGAGCGTGGCCTTGCCGTCGGAAGTCGGGAAAACAGGGCTGTCGATGGCCCGGCCCGGAATTGAAAACTCCTGCTTCGTCTTGTCGATGTCGGCTATTTGTTCCAGGCCCGGCACGATCTTGGCGATCGCCGCGCGGATCGTGGTGGTGTGGGCCATGGCTCGCCAGTCGATCGGATTGTGCCGCAATCGATCGGCGTCTCCCAGCACTCGCACGGCCAGATCGGAAATGATTGTCACTTCGCTGCGAGGTCCGCTCTCCTCGCTAGCAGGATGCCGCGGCTTGCCACCGTCGGACAGCCGCACATAGCTAAACATGCTCTCTTGCGTCGAGGGCTCGGGTTCTTCGTCCCTGGCAAGCACCGGCAGGATGATTGTTTCTTCGGCGCCGACGCCCCACGCATGGCCAGTATTAAGCGATGTGCTCATGGAGACAATCATGTCGATCTTCGCCATCGCCCGCTTGGCAAATGTCGCGTCGGGACTGGCACCGTAGAGATTGCCTCCCAGCAAGAGCGCAAAACGCATGCGCCCCTCGTCGGCCGCGTCCAGACACTCCAGCGTGTCGTAGCCTTTGGTCGTTGGCAGGCCGATGCCGTAGTGATTTTGCAACCGATGAAAGATGGCATCTTTGAGCTTGGGCGTTACACCCACCGTGCCCATGCCCTGAATGTTAGAATGGCCCCGAATCGGCTGGAGCCCAGCGCCCGGCCTGCCCACCATGCCACGGGCCAGAGCCAAGGCTGCAATCGCCTGCACTGTCGCCGTCCCGTGCAAGTGGTGCGTCACACCCATCGTCCAAGCAAAGATCACGCGTTTGGCACCTGCGTATTGCGTTGCCAAATCGTCGATCTGGATTTTTGAAACGCCCGACTTATCGACAATCTCCTCCCACGAGAGGCCGTCGAGCCGCGCCGCCAGTTCCGGCCAACCGTGCGTGTGGTCGGCAAGGTATTCAGCATCGATCACGCCTGGAGTGAGCACATTCATTTCTCGAATGCGTTTGAGAAGTCCATACATCAGCGCCAGATCGCCTCCCGCGTGCGGCTGCACATAGGTGCTGGCAATCTCAGAGCCAAAGAACAGGCTCCATGGGTCACTCGGCACAGAGAAGTTCACCATCCCCGTCTCCACGATCGGGTTGACGACAATCACCTTCCCGCCCCGGCGACGCACCAGCATCAGTGATCGCATCATGCGAGGATGATTGCTGGCCGGATTGCCACCGATCAAAAAAACAAGGTCAGCCTCCTCCATATCGTCGAGCTTGACCGTGCCGGCGCCTGTGCCAAGCATGCTCGACAGCCCGACGCCGCTGGCCTGATGGCAGTAGTAGCTACAGTTATTGACATGATTGGTGCCGTAGATCCTCGCAAAAAGCTGGAGCAAAAACCCCGCTTCGTTGCTGGACCGACCGCTGAAATACCAAAATGTCTCGTCGGGAACTGAGCGCAGTAGTTTGGTTGCAATCCGCTCCATTGCCTCGGCCCACGGGATCGGCCGAAAGTGCTGCGAACCTTTTTCCAAAACCACCGGTTGCACAAGCCTGCCGGAATGTTCGAGCTGGTAAGGAGTAAATGACTGCAATTGCGGCAGGGAATAGGTCGCAAAGAATTCCGGTTTTACCGCCCCCTGCATGTCGGCAACCATGGCCTGAAACGACTTTTTACAGACCTCGGGAAACCGACCCGCCTCATTGACCATGCCTCCCTGCTGACCACCCATGCCCAGGGCGCAGGTCTTGCAGGCATTTTTGGAGCGCATCGCCTTCCAGAGTTTCCACAAGCCACCCACCTGGTGCGCCTTTTGAAATGTGTAGCGAACCGCCCGCCACCCACCGCCAGTCGTCACTTTTCCCATCCGAGTTTACTCCAGGCTCACGGTTACTGTTTTTGTTTCTAAGTATGGATCGAGGCCCCGTTCGCCCAGTTCGCGGCCGAAGCCCGATTGCTTAAATCCCCCAAAAGGAGCCGCTGCGTCAAGCACATCGTAGCAATTGACCCACACCGTACCGGCACGAAGTCGGCGGGCCACATTGTGCGCTCGGGCGATGTCGCGAGTCCAGATCGCCGCAGCCAAACCAAAGTGAGTGGCATTGGCCCGGCGCACTAATTCGTCGGTATCGGAAAACTTCAGCACCGAAAGCACCGGCCCAAATATTTCTTCGCGAGCGATTGCCATCGTATCTTGAACGCTCGTGAAAACAGTCGGCTCGATGAAGAAGCCCTTTGAACCCACCCTCTTGCCGCCCGTGGCGCAAGTCGCCCCTTCTTTTTTTCCCAGTTCGATATATCCCATGATTTTGTCAAACTGCGCCTTGTCGATCTGAGGCCCCTGCTGGGTAGTCGGATCAAAGGGGTCGCCTACTTTTCGCTGCCGGCTGGTTTCCACAACACTCTCTACAAATTGATCGTGAATCGAGTCTTCGACAAAGAGCCGCGAGCCGGCACAGCAGCACTGGCCTTGATTGAGATAGATGCCGACTTGCGCACCGATCGCTGCGGCCGATAAGTTGGCGTCGGCAAAAACAATGTTTGGGCTTTTGCCGCCGAGTTCAAAGGTCAGGCGTTTGAGCGAGTGGGCCGCCTGCCGCATGATGACTTGCGCCGTTTCGCCAGAGCCTGTAAAGGCCACCTTATCGATGCCGGAATGCTGGACGATCGCGGCACCAGCAGTCGGGCCAAAGCCGGGCACGACATTGATCACGCCGTCGGGAATGCCGGCCTTTTGCGCGAGCCTCGCCAACCGCAGGCAGGTCAGTGGCGTCTGCTCGGCGGGCTTCATCACAATCGTGCAGCCACTGGCGAGTGCCGGCCCCCACTTCCACGAGACCATCAGAATCGGAAAGTTCCAGGGAATGATCTGGCCCACCACGCCGACCGGTTCGCGGCGGGTGTAGGTGAAAAAATTGCCGCTCACCGGAATCGTTTGGCCATGAATCTTGTCGGCCCAACCGGCGTAGTAACGCAAGGCCTCAACCGCCAGAGGAATGTCGCCCAACCGCGCATCGGAAAAAGGTTTGCCGTTGTCGAGCGATTCGAGGGCTGCCAATTCGTCGATTTCATCTTCGATCAAATCGCAAAGTTTGTACATCAGTCGGCCGCGTTGGCGAGCGTCCATTCGCGACCACGGCCCGGAGTCAAACGCTTTGCGGGCTGCCTGCACGGCCGCATCGACATCAGCCGCATCCCCTTCTGCGACTTGGGCAATCACTGCCTCAGTGGCGGGATTGAGCGTCTCAAATGTTTTCCCGCTCTGGGCGGGCCGCCACTGCCCATCAATAAAAAGCTGCGTCTGGCGAATCTGTGGAACGGGGGGTTTGGCCGGGCTTTGAACGATCATTGGAGAAAGACCTTTGTGAGCAGGCGATGAGGAACGGCAGAATCAATCGACGACTCTGTTGCGAAATGAATCGTAACCGCAGTAGGATTTGAACTGCAAGCCGAAGGCGGTGGTGCGTCGCATGCACCTGGCTATCATTTCAGGCAGGAAAATTTACGTTCCTGGCCGGAAGGATCGCCGACCGTAAGATTTTCAGACGTTTCGCTTTTTTTCACCTGTTCTGTTTAACACTTTCATTTTGAAGGAGCTTTATTTTGATGCAAACAACTTTTTTTAGGGGAGCATCGGCGGTCGTTTTCGCCTCAACCATAGTGCTCTCGGCGATCACAGTCTCGGCTGAAGTGATCAGCGGTCCGCAGGTAGGCGATTCGGTCGGGGCCTTTACGGTCACGAAGGTTGCGGGCAATCCCGACGACGGCTTTGCGGTTGGCAAGTCTGGCTGCTACCGCTGCAAGACTGGGTCAAAGCCGGTGGTCATGGTGTTTGCCCGCACAGGCAATGAGTCGCTGGCCAAGTTGCTCAAGAAGATTGACGAGGAGGTCGAGGAGCATCAGGCGGAGAAACTGACAAGCTTTGTCAACATGCTCGGCACCGATGCCGAGATCGTCAAGAAGACGACCGAAGAGTTTGTCAAAAAGAATGGCATCACGCGGATTGCGTTTGTCGTGCCGGAAGATTTGAAGGACGGCCCACCCGACTTCAACATCGCTGAGGATGCCGATGTGACGGTTGTTTGCTACAAGAGTGGCACGGTGACGGCCAACCACGCCTTTGCGGCAGGCCAACTCTCCGACGAGAAGATCGACGCCATTGTGGCGGCCTCCTGCAAATTAGTCGAATAGTTTCTGGCTGTAGTCCTTTGGCTGTAGTCCTTTTGATCGCTTCTGCGCATTTGGGCGACTGAAAAGCAACACCGCTCGGAACAAGACAGCGGCCCATGAATCGGTTCACTGAATCGACTCTGGGCCGCTTTTGTTTTGACCAGACGGCCTCTGCTAGCCCCCGTTGGATGCTGCGGATGCAAAGGGTATAGTGCCGGTGTTCTTCACGCAGACTGTGCTTGTGGGGTCATAGGCCTTGGCAGTCTGCAAAAGGGCAGCGTAGCTCAGTTGGTTAGAGCACCGGCTTCATAAGCCGGGTGTCGGCGGTTCAAGTCCGCCCGCTGCTAGTCGGGTTTTGTCGAGAAGTCCGCGTTTCGTAGGGGTTTCGTGTCACTGAGGCTTCACGGTGTGTTCGTTGGCTTGGGACAGGAAGTGACACGTTTTGACGGGTGTGGACTGGAGTGAGTGCAACGCCTCGTGCAACGGCGCGAGCGTCGTCAGTGCCCGTGGCCCGTGACGTTTCGAGCGGCGCGTCGGCCGTCGGCAGTGCCGGCAGCGACGCAAGTGCCCCGGCAACGTCGAGCAGCCGGGGGTCGGTGTAGAGTTGCATCGTTAATTCGAGCGACGAGTGCCGCATAGCCGCCTGCGCCGTGCGAGGGGCAACGCCAGCGGCGACAAGGTGAGTGGCAAACGTGTGCCGAAGTGCGTGAACGTCGACAGTGCGGCTCCGGTCGTCACGCTTGGGGATGCCGGCGGCGGCAAGGTCGCGGTCGAGAATCCGAATAAGTCCGGTGGGCACATTGAACAGCGGCAAATTGGCCGGGCGGATCGCGACGCCAGCGACGCCGACACGCTGCCGGCACACCGTTTCATTTTTCTCGTCGATCCACGCCCGCAGCCTGCTGGCAATGTCGGCCCGTAGCGGCAGCGTAGCCCGTTCTCCTTTTTTGGCGTCAGCGGCCGGCAGCACGATTACGGGCTGCGGTTCGTCGAGCAGCACGTCACCAACAGTCAGGGCCGCAAGCTCGCCTTTCCGCAGCCCCGTCGTGACAAGCACGGCGTAGATCAACGCGCGTTCCAGGCCGTCGTGTTCAAGCCGCTCGACAACGTCAGCACGGAGCCGGGTGCGGCCGTGCTCGGCAGCGGCGACGATGGTGTCGGCCGTCAGTCCGGCACGCCTCCACATCGCCCGAGACCTCGTCGGCCGGCCGTCGTCGACGATCTGCAGCGTTTGCCGGAAGCAGGGGAAGAAACGGGGACAGGTCCAGTTGTTGACAGATTGGGCAAGATTGGCTTGATCCCGTGGATGCCCAGAACCGCACGAGTCGCGCCAGGTGGGAAAGTATTTCATGTTCTCAATCGGGGCGTTGGCAAAAATCAATTGTTTTTCAACGACGAAGACTATTTGGCGTTTGAACGCATCGTCGGTGACACGTTGGAAAAGCGACCGATGCGGATATTGAGCTATTGTTTGATGCCCAACCATTGGCATTTTGTTTTGTGGCCTAAGAAAGATGGTGATCTGGGTCGGTTCATGCAGCAATCGACAGTGACGCACGTGACTCGATGGCAGAAGAACTACAACATGGTCGGCTATGGGCACGTCTACCAAAGCCAGTTCAAATCATTTCCTATCAAAACGGATGAGCATTTCTATCAAGTCAATCGTTATGTTGAGCGCAATGCGCTCCGCGCGAACTTGACGGATCGAGCTGAGGACTGGGCTTACGGCAGTTTATAGATTGGACAACATGGAACGGCCGAGCACCGAGCGATGCTGTCATCGTGGCCTTTGCCCGTGCCCAAGAAATGGAAGAGTTATGTGAATCAGCCAGCCAGCAAAGCAGAACTTGCAGCCTTGCGTTGCAGTGTCGTTCGCGGCGCACCCTACGGTAGCACCCCATGGATCGAATCGACGGCTCGAAAGCTCGGTTTCCAATCAACACTTCGCAAGCCCGGCAGACCCAAGAAACGATAAACTGGACCTGTCCCCGTTTCTGTCTTACAGGACAAACAGGAACCGCTGCTCGCCACACTGAAAGCGGCAGATGTTTGTCAACTGGATGGCACTGATTTGAACCCAGATGCCGTTTTTTGACGATCTCGCTTCGATTCGCCATTCGCCTAACAAATCTCGAGTGATCTGCGCGTGATGCTGGGCAATCAGAGGATCATCAAGCTCGATGTCGTTCCCACACCCAGGACGCCCCACCGAGAGGCTCGGCCCACGCAAGACAATCTCGGCGGAGTTTACTGGGTTCGCCGATTCAACAAGCGCCGGCCAGAGATTTGCCGTGACATTTTTTGTGTCCATGAGCAACGTGTTGGGATGCTGTAAAGACGATGCGTCGGCGGCAACTGCTGTCGCCGAGAGTGGCAGACGAAAGCGAAATCGACGTGAGCCCAGAATCAAAAGTCGATCGGGTCGCAGTATCGTTTTTGAGCAGCAGACAAATGTGCCATTCGAACTGTCCAGATCACGCAGCGACCACAGATAGGGGGCGATGCTGCCTTCGCGCAGAATCTCCGCGTGCTTGGCGGATACCTGTGGGTCGTGCGGCAAACGGATTGTTCCTGCGTTACGACCAATCGCCGTTGTGTGCTCTCTGAGCCGAACGATTTCTCCCACTGTCAACTCGCCATCATCGAGGATCGTCAGCCGCGGCACCGACGGTCGCACCATGGGTCTGAAAACATCCTCGCCACCCCTAAGCGCCTCGCCAGTACGGACGTTTTCAGGAGCATGCACGACTCGTGAAGAACGGAGTGCCGGCAATGGTTCCTGCGCCGTAGCCGACCGAGGCTCTGCAAGCGTTTTCGATTCACGTTCTCCGGACTCGGCCAGCAAGCCGTCAACGCGTTCAAGAACCGTTCCGCTGTCGCCGCTGTCGCCGGGTTGTCGGCCATCGTCACTTGCGACGCTCATGAAAAAGACCTGCTGGCTTTAAAGAGTAAGAACTGAGAACTGCCTTCGCTCGACAGTTGATTCAAGAGTAGTATAGCCCTGCGGGCCGATGGCCCGGGTTTCCCTTCCTTTCCGCCAAAAGAGTCCTCGGCCGATAAGCTTGAGAGTCGCCATGCAAAAGTCTTGGACTATCGGAGCAAACGAAGCCTGCGACATTCGCGTCAACATGCCGTATGTCTCCGGCAAGCACTGCCGCCTGGAGTTTAATGGGACGGATTGGTGCCTGGAGGATTTTGGCAGCACCAACGGCACTTTCATCAACGGCGTGCCGCTCAAGGGCAGGGCCCTCGTGCAAACAACAGACCGAATCACGCTTGGGAAAACGCAGCCGATGCCGTGGCCTGCTCCGCTTCCCCGAATAGAAGACGGCCCTCTCAAAAGCGTCGCCCTCCCCGGGTTGGGGAAAACAATTGTGCTTGGGCGCGACGAAGGCTGCGATCTCACCATTGCTTTCCCGATGATCTCCAGCCGCCACGCCTCGATTGAAAAAACTTCCGAAGGCTGGTTCGTGCGTGACTTAAGAAGCACCAATGGCACTTTTGTGCGCGGCCGCCGGATCACCGAAGCAGTTTCTGTCAATCCTGGAGAAGTGATCGGCCTGGGCAGCTATCGGCTGACGCTCTCGGCCGACGGCGTACAGCTAACCGAATCAGCTCCGCGAGGCCGGGCTGTGCTGGAGGCCAACGGGGTTTCTGTGAAAATTGCCGGACAGCTTCTGATTGCTGAAATCTCGCTCGTCGTACAGTCGGGAGAGTTGATTGGAATCATGGGGCCCAGCGGCGCGGGGAAATCGACATTACTGGCAACACTCGTCGGCTATCAACAGCCTCAGCAAGGGAGTGTGGCCATTTGTGGGGCCGATTTGTATGCGAGATTTGACGAGTTTCGCGGTCAGATCGGCTACGTCCCCCAAGACGACATCATGCACACCGATCTCACCGTCAAGCAGGCGTTGTGGTATTCGGCCCGCCTGCGTTTGCCGGGCGACTTCTCGGATCAGGAAATCCATAAACGCATTGCCGCCGTCATCGCGCAACTCGGGCTGTCTGGCCTGGAGCAGAGTCGGATCGGATCGGCCGAGCGCCGCGGCATCAGTGGCGGGCAGCGCAAGCGAGTCAATGTGGCGATGGAGTTGTTGACAGATCCGCCAATTCTCGTCCTCGACGAACCGACCTCGGGGCTGTCCAGCGTCGATGCCCTGTCGCTGATGCAGTTGCTCCGCCGGCTTGCCGATGCTGGCAAAACGATCCTGCTCACCATTCATCAGCCGAGCCTTGATGTTTTCAAACTCATGAACGGCTTGGCCGTAATTGCCAAAGATCAGTCGAGCCAAAATGCCGGCCAACTCGTCTGGTATGGGCCGGCCTATCCGGAATCGCTCTCATTCTTTGAGTCAGAGACTCAAAAAGAAACCTCCAATCGGGCAGAATCGGTGCTGCAAGCACTGGATCGCCAAACTGTTGCCCAGTGGGTGCAGGCATATCGTGGGTCGGCCAGCTTTGAGCCCTGGGTGACAGGCCGACAATCGCCCACCGTGTCTCCCACAGACGTTCAGCCCCGCAACCGCCGATCGTTCCTCGTTGGCCTCGAGCAGTGGTGGGTTCTCGTCAAACGCATACTGGCGGTCAAGATCGCGGACTTCTGGGGAACAGCCATTTTGTTGGCGCAGGCCCCCGCCATTGCTCTTCTCATTGCCGGTGTCTTCGGGAGTAAAATAACTGCGGAGGTGACTCCCGGCAACTGGCTAGAGGTCTCGAATGCACTGGCCACCACAATGTTTTTACTAGCGCTCACGGCGATTTGGTTTGGCTGCTCCAACGCGGCCCGCGAGATCGTCTCTGAGTGGGCGATTTATCGTCGGGAGCGGATGGTTGGCCTGAGCGTGTCGGCGTATCTGGCCTCAAAAGTTTCAGTCCTAGGCCTGCTCTGTCTGATTCAATGCGCTGTGCTCTTGTGGATCGTAGGTTGGGGTTGCGGATTGGTTGGAGAAGTGCTGCCGATGCTACGCGTCCTATTTCTGGCAGCCATTGTCGGCGTTTTGATTGGGCTGATAATCTCAGCCTTGGCCCACTCGGCAGAAGCTGCCGCTGGGATTTTGCCCCTAGTCATTTTGCCTATGGTGATTCTGGGTGGAATCCTCATGCCCTTATCTGAACTCCCTACTGGGGCTGCATGGGCGAGCGACCTGATTCCATCCCGCTGGGCCTTCGAGAGCCTGCTCGTCCAAGAGTCGTCGCATCGGCCGCTGATGGAGGTGACGGCCATGGCCGACCAATGTTTTCCCATTTCCACACATACAGCTCCAGATGGCTGGAGGCATTCGGCACTTACGCCGAGCCTTGTCCTGCTGGCCATGTGGGTGGCAGGGATTTTATCGGTGCACGCACTTTTGATCTGGAAAGAGTCTCACCGCTAGCCGGCGATCGATAGGCGATTGTCAGTGGCTCCACTGGGGTATAGTAGTCAGCCTGCCTAAGCTCATCGGTCACTGCCACCCTCATCGCACAGTCTGAGTACGGCGTTCTATTTTTTTGTCTGATTTGAAAGCCAATCATGCAACTTGGATTTGTGTCGGCACTTTTTCCTGAACTGGCATTCAAGGAAGTTCTGACTCTGGCTGCGCAAGAAGGCTTTGCCGCAGTTGAGGTGATGTGCTGGCCGGTCGGCGTGGCCGAACGGAAATATGCCGGCGTGACACACATCGATGTCACCCAACTCACAAAGACGAAGGCCGAGGACATTCTGGCCGAGTGTCAGGCTGACGGAGTTGGCATCAGTGGACTCGGCTACTACCCCAACATGCTCGATCCGTCCCCCGCAGTCTCCCAAGCAGCGATCGCACACTTCAAAAAGATCATCGCCGCGGCGCCACTCCTAGGTGTGCAAACGATCAATGGCTTCGTGGGACGCGACTGGACCAAAACGGTGGACGACAACTGGCCGACATTTCTACACACTTGGCAGCCACTGGTGCGATTTGCCGAAGATCATGGAGTGCGGATCGGTATCGAAAACTGCCCGATGCTTTTTACGCGCGACGAATGGCCGGGCGGTAAAAATCTTTTCACCACTCCAGCCATTTGGAGGAGGGCCTTTGCCGACATCGATTCGCCCAATTTCGGTCTCAACTACGATCCTTCACACATGATTTTGCAAGACATGGATGCGATCGCTCCGCTGGCTGAATTCAAGGACAAACTCTTTCATGTCCACGCCAAAGATGTCACCATCAACCGCAGGGCCTTGGACGAGGTGGGGCGATTCGACTTCCCCCTCCGCTGGCATACGCCCTGCATTCCGGGTTATGGAGAAATCGACTGGCCGCATTTTTTCTGCGCACTCTCTCGCAGCGGCTATAACGGTGCGGTCTGCATCGAAGTCGAAGATGACTCCTTTGGCAGGACACTCGCCGGCCGGAAGCAGGCGCTCCGAGTCTCCCGCAACATTCTCAAGCCTTTTTTTGGTTGATTTTTGGCTGACATTTCCCTGCCCTATCCCTTTCCGAACCTTCATGGAGTCTGAACAATGATCTGCATGCCGCGCCGCACGCTTTTGGCCTCATTCCTCCTCGTCGCTGCGACGGGGTCTGTGGGATGGGCAGATGTTCGCCTGCCAAAAATTTTTACCGATAGCATGATGCTGCAGCGGGACAGGCCGGTGCGTGTCTGGGGCTGGGCCGAACCGGGAGAGGATGTGACTGTCACACTGGCCGCGACCAAAGCCGCGACCAAAGCCGATGACAAAGGAGAGTGGTCGATTGAATTGCCTCCGCTCAAAGAGGGAGATGGCCTAGAACTCTCCGTCGCAGGAAAGAACACCCTTACGCTTCAGAATGTCATCGTCGGCGACATCTGGATCTGCTCAGGCCAATCCAACATGGAGATGTCGCTGGGGGGTTGCCTGGATGCTGCGGACGACATCAAGGGGGCAAATTTCCCCCAGATTCGTCGAATTAAAATCAATAAGGTTCAATCCGACAAGCCGGAACCAGACGCTCCAACCGCCACGCAGTGGCAGGTCTGCACGCCCCAGACGGCCGCTGATTTCACTGCCGCTGGCTTCTACTTTGCACGCGACATCGTCGAAAAAACGGGCGTCCCAATCGGACTCCTCGACGACAGTTGGGGGGGGTCTCCCATTGAACCATGGATTGCGTCGGCGGGCATTGCGGCAGTTGCAGAACTCAACGGCACCGGAAAAGATTGGGGCAAGATGTACAACGCAATGGTTCATCCCCTCACTCGATTTCCGATCAAGGGAGCCCTTTGGTATCAAGGCGAATCCAATGGCGGAGAAGGAGAGAGCTACTTTCACAAGATGTCTGCTTTGGTGCATGGATGGCGCAAGGTCTGGGATCAGAACGAGATGCCGTTTTATTTCGTTCAACTGGCCAACTTTCAGGGTGCGAATAACAATCCTGCCGGCGGTGATGGCTGGTCGAAGCTACGAGAAGCACAGACCAAGTCACTATCGATCCCTAACACCGGCATGGCTGTCATCATCGACACCGTTGCCCTCAACGAGGCCGGCGATATCCATCCCCGCAACAAGTATGATGTTGGCACTCGGCTGGCCCGCTGGGCGCTGAACCGCGACTACGGCCAGAAAGAAACGGTTGTTTCCGGGCCGCTCTACAAGGGGATGCAGGTCGATGGGGAGAAAGTCCGGCTCTCTTTTGAACACATCGGCTCGGGCCTTATGGTCGGGGCCAAACAAGGTCGCGCGACTGCCACCGAAGATAAAGCCGGCAAGCTGACACGATTTGCGATTGCCGGCGTTGATAAGCAGTGGGCGTGGGCCGATGCCGTGATCGATCACAAGAGCATTGTCTTATCTTCGCCCGACGTAAAGGAACCAGTGGCCGTTCGCTACGCGTACGCCATGAATCCTGATGGCGCGAATCTCTACAACCTGGAAGGCCTGCCGGCGGTGCCGTTTCGCACCGACGACTGGTGATCGCTGCTCTGGAAACAATCCTCAAGCCTTCTCTAATTCCTTACATTTAAATCCTCTGGCAACCAGACCTGCGGATTGCCGCTGAGAAAGAGGAGTGCGTCTGAAGAGAGTTCCGCCAATCCGAGCAAGGCGACCGTGCTTGAATGCTGCGCCAGCGACTTGGCGGCTGCTGGCGAGAGCGTGGCTAGGCCATTTAAAAAGAGCGGCCCCTTGATGAGACCAAGCGCCGCGGCGGCCTCATCCGAGAGCGTATCGAGGCTGCTGAGAATCAGCGGCCCACGAAACTCCCGAAGCGATTTGGCTGTCTCGGCCGAAAGCGTGGTCAAGCCATTGAGGAAAAGCGGGCCATTGAAATGCGCCAGAGACTCGGCGGCCTCTGGAGCGAGCGTGGTCAAGCCACTGAGAAAAAGCGGGCCCTTGAACTCTGCCAGTGCAGCAACTGATTCTTTCGAGAGCGCTGTCAAACTGCTTAGGAATAATACGCCGCCATCCATCTGCTGAAGCGCGTTGACCGACTCGCCCGAAAGCGTGCTGGCACCGCTCAGAAAAAGCGGGCCCTTCAGCTTGCCCAGAGCCGAAATGGCTGGGTCCGACAGGATAGGCAGGCCACTGAGAAAACGCGGTCCCTTGAGCTGCACCAAAGCTTTGGTGGCGTCGTCTGAGAGGGTGGACAAACCATTGACCAACAGAACGCCACCTTTAAGCTGCGACAATGCCCCGGCTGCATCGGGGGAAAGCTTTGTCTGACCACTCAGAAAGAGCGGGCCTTCAAACGCTGCTAGTGTCTTGGCTTCTTCTGTTGAGAGGGTGGCTAAGCCAGTCAAAAAGAGCGGCCCCTTGAACTGAGCAATCGCCTTGGCTGCATCCTCGGGAATCGCCGGCAGACCACTCAGAAATAATGATCCTGAGTGAACCGCAAGCGCCTTGGCAACTGTGGGCGATAGCGTCGTGAGTCCTCCTAAAAAAAGTGGGCCCTCGAACGGTGCAAGTGCCACGGCAGCTTCGTCAGAAAGCGTGGGCAGGCCATCGAGCGAGAGCATGCCGGTGTGCCTTGCGAGCGCCTTGGCCGTATCTTCTGAAAGTGTTGCCACACCATCCAATAAAAGTGGGCCTGGATGCTGGGCCAGGGCCGCAGCCGTTTCGGCTGAAAGCGTGGTCAGGCCAGCAATGGAAAGATCGCCCTTCACTTGCGCCAGGGCCTTGGCAGCATCGGGGGAGAGCGAGGTGAGGCCGCCGAGAGAGAGCGGACCTGTGAGCTGCGAGAGAGCTTTGGCTGTTTCCTCGGAGATCGAGGCCAGACTTCCCAGCGAGAGCGGGCCTGATCGCTGCACGAGAATCGCGGCCTGTTCGGCCGACATCTTTTTGACTTTATCGATATTTTGCGCTCCCACAGGACCGCCTAAGACCAGAAACCCGATCAACCCAATCGCTACTGACTTGAGAGAATTTTGCATCGAATTCCTTGATCTCCAGATACAACGTGGAATGAAACTTGACCCGTTTGAACACGACTGCTTTGGCCATGTGAGCCTCACGACACCAAAGGCCCCTACTATACGCAAACCGGAAAACTTTTCCTGACAAGACCGGCGTTTAGTGCAGCATTCTCCGATGACTCGTGGTTGCCTTGAACTGTGTGGCTTTTGGTTGGTAGGCTCTTTCTCGAACCTGGTCGGCTTTCGCAATCATAACCATTCACCATAACCATTCACGAGAAAAGGGGTTTGTATGCTGCAAAAACTTTTGGTAGCGGTCGTACTCGGCGGGGCTTCTACGATCGCCTGCGGCGCTGACTTAGGCATTCAAAACGGCGAACAGATTGTCGCCATCGGCGACTCGATCACGCAAGCCGGTGGTTATCTGAGAAACATCGACACGGTCTTTGCCAAGCAGTATCCAGACATGCAGATACCCAAGATCATCAACACGGGAATCAGTGGACAAAAGGCCGAAGATCTTGTCGGTCGTTTCGAGCGGGATGTTGTCAGTAAAAAACCGGCCATCGTCACCATCGACATTGGTATCAACGACGTTTGGCACAGACTCAATCAACCACACGACGAACAGATTCTTCAGACTTACAAGGCAAATGTCGGCAAGATGGTCGAGGCTGCACAAGCAGCGGGCATCCGCGTTGTTCTCTGCACGCCAACAGTCATCCAAGAGGATGCCGCTCACGAGGGCAATAAACGACTGGCACTCTACTGCGATGCAATCAAGCAACTCGCAGCAGAGAAAAAATGCCTGCTGGCAGACCTGAACGGTTCATTCATGCAGGCAATTGCCAACAAGCCCGCAGAGTCCAAAGGAAATCGTCTGACAAGCGATGGCGTACACATGAATGCTGCCGGTGATTGGCTGATGGCCGAGGGGATTTTGATCGCCTTAGGCGTTCCGCCAGAAAAAATTGAAGCGGCCAAGAACTAATTTTTCGCGATTCTCAAAGAGGGACACGAACTCTTTGTTACGATCCTATTCTCGCAAGCACTGCGTGCCAAGCGATCCAAATCTACCTTGGCCCGTCTGTATCGTTCCGGCAACACGCGTTGTGCTGGCCACACTCGCTGTCTTGTTCTGGAGCGGGATCTCGCTGGCGGAAGATTCGGATCATCTGCCTGACACTCTTGCGGCAACCAAGCCGCCGGCCGCTGCTGCTCTCCTCTTAGAGACATTGTGCGGGGAGTGTCATTTTCACTCCTCGGCCGAGGGGCTGATCGAGCTTGATTCGCTCCTGCTGCGAGCGACTCAAACCGCGGGGCCGCCGGCCCCACACACCGCCGACCATGTGGCATGGATTATGGTTTTCAAACAGATTCAGTCTGGCATCATGCCACCCGCCAATCAGCCCCAGCCCACCTCCGACGAGCGACTTAACCTGCTCGCGTTTCTCAGCGACGAGGTATTAAAGATCGATCCCAAATACCCCGATCCTGGGCATGTCGTCCTGCGGCGGCACAACCGTGTCGAATACGCCAACACCGTCCGCGATCTTGTCGGAATCGATCTGAATACTATCGACGACTTTCCTGCCGACGACACCGGTTACGGGTTTGACACCAACGGCGAAGTGCTGACACTCGCACCGCTCTTAATGGAGAAGTATCTCGCCACGGCAACCAGCGTGGCCCAGAGCGTTGTTGCCGCCGCAACACCCGTAGACATTCCCAAGGATGCCAAGCAATACCCTCAGGCACTCCGTATTCTCTTTCCGCAGGGCAGGCCTCCGGAAGATGCCGCGGCTCGAGATACATACAGGCGACGCATTCTGGAAAAACTCGCCTACCGTGCCTACCGCCAGCCAGTCGACAAACAGACCGTCGAAAAACTCTGCACTTTGGCGAAAGCCAGCGAAGACGCCAGTGGTGGCACATTTGAACAAGGTGTGGCCGCAGCCTTGACGGCGATTTTAGCCTCACCCAGGTTTCTCTTTCGAGTGGAACACACTGAGACCGCGACGGGAAGTGACGAGGGTCGGGAGAAACTCTCCGCGACTGCCGCTTTTGAAAAGGGAAGAGCAACGGCAGTGGCAATCGACGAATTTGCCCTCGCGTCACGCCTTTCTTATCTGCTTTGGAGTTCTATGCCAGACGATCCGTTGCTGGAATTGGCAGCCGGCCACAGACTTCGTGCAACACTCAATGAGCAGGTCGATCGCATGATCGCCGACAATCGCAGCACTGAGTTCGTCCGTCATTTTATCGGCCAGTGGCTGCAAACCAGGGATGTTGAGTCGCTGCCATTTGATCTGAAGAGCGTGCTTGGCGCATCGAGTCGCGAGGCCGGAGAGAAGATCTTCGGAAAAGATGTTCGCCGGGCGATGCGATTGGAAACAGAACTGCTATTTGCCCACCTGCTTCGGAAAAATCTGCCGGCCACAGACCTACTGGTGGGAGAGTTCACATTTCTCAACGCCGCTTTATCGGATTTTTATGGCCTGAAAGGTGTGACTGGTGACGAGATGCGATTGGTGCCGCTTGAGCCTGACAGCCACCGCAGCGGTCTGCTGACGCACGGGAGTTTTCTCGTCGTCACTTCCAATCCCTCGCGCACTTCGCCTGTCAAGCGCGGGTTGTTCATTCTCAATAACTTGCTGGGAACGCCCGCTCCCGCTGCGCCTCCCGACATCCAGCCGCTGGAGGCTGCCGTGACGAAGGCCCATCAGGGAGCGACGATGCGGGAGTTGATGGAAGTGCACCGCAGCGAAGCACTCTGCGCGTCGTGCCATCGTCGGATGGATCCGCTCGGTCTGTCCATGGAGCATTACAACGCCTTCGGGCAGTGGCGGGGCGATGGGCAGCACCAGAATAAACAGCCGATCGACACCCATGGACAATTGATCACGGGCGAATCATTTGCTGATGTGCGGTCCTTGGCTGTCACGATCGTTCGCGACCGTCGTCGCGATTTCTACCGCTGCATGAGCGAAAAACTCCTCACCTATGCCATCGGTCGAGGGCTTGAGTATTTCGACGCTCCAGCGGTCGAAGCAATCGTCCAGCGTCTGGAAGCCGATGGCCGAATGGGGTCGCTGGTGCATGGCGTGGTGGCCAGCGTGCCGTTTCAGATGCGTCGGGGGGACGCTGCCAAAAGTGCGCCAGAGCCTGCGAAACAGTAGGACGAGCCAAATCTTCCGCCCACAAACGCCTGTCCCATCATTTCCCCGATCTCCGCAGACACCCCATCGAGTCGCTATACTTATTCTTGCCATGGATGATTTCGGCACCATAAACCCGCTGTCCACCGCCGCCGCAAGCCGGCGACGGTTTCTAGCACAGGTTGCCCTGCGAGGACTCGGCGTCTCGATTGCTTTGCCGGTGCTCGATTCGCTGCCGGACGTCCGGGCCTCTAGCGCTTTGGCCGCAGAGCCAGCCAGTCCCGTTCGGATGGCTTTCCTCTATGTTCCCAACGGCGTCAACCTTGAACACTGGCGATCTACCGGTGTCGATCGTGACTTCTCGCTTGGACGCACGCTTGAACCCCTGCAATCCCTCAAAAATGAGATTCAGCTGATTACGGGCCTGGCGCACCGCAATGGCACCGGCGGACCTGACGGCCCCGGGGATCATGCCCGCGCCACATCCACAATCTTGACCGGCGTGCGGCCGCGTAAAACAGCCGGGGCCAACATTCGCGCGGGGATTTCTGTCGATCAAGTAGCCGCCCGTGGCATTGGTCAACGAACGCGACTGCCGTCGCTGGAACTCTCTTGCGATGCTGTGCGAAAGAGCGGCGAATGCGATTCAGGCTATTCCTGCGCCTACTCATACAATATGTCGTGGCGAAGCGCCAATGAACCTGCTGCTGCAGAATCAAATCCACGACTGGTCTTTGAGCGTTTGTTTGGGGCTGGCAACGCTCTGGAGCGAAAGGCCAGTCTCCAGTCGCGACAAAAGAAACAGCGATCGATTCTCGACTTTGTCACGAGCGAGGCGCACTCGCTGAATACACAACTCGGTGCCGCCGACAAATTGAAACTCGATCAGTATTTTACCTGCTTGCGCGAAATTGAGAATCAGATTATCAGGGTCGAGCAGTTGGGTTTACCATCGGTTGCAGACAGGTCCTTGCCAGCGCAACCGCCGGTCACTTACAGCGAACACATTCGACTGATGGCCGACATGCTCGTGCTTGCGTTTCAGACCGATTCCACTCGGATTGCCACATTGATGCTGGCCTTTGATGGAAGCAACCGAGAGTTTCCTGAAATCGGGGTCAACGATGGCCACCACTCGCTCTCGCACCACGAAGGCAACTCAAACAAATTAGAGAAAATAGCCCAGATAGACCGCTTCTATGCGGAGCAGTTGGCCTATTTTCTGGAGCGTCTGTCGGCAGTTCAAGAGCCCGACGGGAGGTCCCTTCTCGACCATTCGATGATTGTCTATTCCAGTGGACTCTCCGATGGAAACAAGCACCGCCATGACGATCTGCCTGTCATCCTGGCAGGCCGTGCCGGCGGTCAACTCTCAACTGGGCGACACCTTCAATTGCCAAAAGAGCAGCCTATGTCGAACCTTTTCCTGACGATGCTGGATCTGATGGGTTCGCCGGAAAAACAATTTGGCGATGCGACCGGGCCGCTCGACGCTGTCCGAGCGTAAAGGCCAGATTGTGGATGCGTGCAAAGACGACTCTCTGAAGATTCGCCGCCCCCGCAAGCGACGAAGCGAGACACTTCCTGCGAGTCTGAACAGGCAAGATGCCCTCAGGGTCGCCAGACTCTACCGTCCCGGAATCTGCGGCGGCCGCTTCCAGTCGAGCTTGTAGCGTTTTTCCAGACCCTCGACCCAGTCGCCAAACGCTGCGGAAAACTCCCCCTGGGCTACCATCGCTAGCGACTGCTGATCACTGCGGGCATCCAGAAATCGCTCCCGTAATTGCGTGTCTGTCGGAGTGAGCGACAAGAGCCGAACCGCGTAGCAGATTGTCTGCGGTTCGTTAAATGCCACGGCAGTCTGATTGGCTGTGAGCCCAAACACACTTCGCATCAATTCCTCTCCTGGAATGAAGAGATCGTCTGGCTGCGAAATAAACGGGGGCCTTTCCATTGGCGATGCGCTCTGCGAGAGCCATGTGAACGGCCCCACTTGCCTCACCTTGACATCCGATCGCTTGGCTACGGTGGCTTCGAGAGATTGCTTTTTGGCACTCGACTCTTCAATAATGTCTTCCGCCCGCTTGCGGGCCGTGCCCCGGGCCTCAATGATCTGCCACGCCCTCTCAACGCCCTTGCGGGCAGCCTCGAACGAAGGCGTAAACTCTGGCTGATCTTCTATTTTGATTGTCAGATAGCGGTTGCCCTGAACATCCCGGGAAGTGATCGGCCGCAGCACCATCGATCCCGAGCCGTAAATCATCTCGAGCCACCGCTGCTGGCGAATGCCAAATCGACTGCCCGGATCTGGCACAAACTCAAAGCTGCCGCCAACTGGACCAGCGTTGATCGCTTCGCCGGGAGTGACGAGTTCTGAAAGGCCAGCCTCAAGCCCCTGCGCCTTTGCGATGGCGTCAAAGTCGGGCATCTTGGGGGCTTCGCTGCCCGCTGTCTGCCGTGCCTGCCAGAGCGCGTAGTCTTCGGCATAGAGCGTCAGATCGGCCGCCACCGCCGTAAAAATAGCATCGATTTTCTTATTGGCCTGCACGCGGGCCAACTGTTCACGGATGGTTTCCTTGACGCTCTCCAGTGGCTCAAATTTCTCGCTGCTTTCAGCCGGACTGTCTGGCTGCGAACTGGTTTCGCTGGGAGCTCCTGCCGGCTTATCCGGTGTTTCACTCTGATCGGCCGGTTGCTTGAATGCTACTGTCGTAAATGGTCGGTTGGAACTTCTAGCTCCCTTGTCCTCAGCCGGTTTGTCCTCAGCCGGTTTGTCGACCGCAGAGTCTGGTGGCGCAGAGTCTGGATCGGCCGACTTTTTTGTATCGGCACTTGTATCGGTATCAGTGGCCCCGGAATCAGTGGCGGCTGACTTCTTCTGGGCGTCGGGTGTCTCCGGTTCCTTGCCCTCGGGTTCCTTCACGCGGTAGAGCGTCGCTTTATTCTTCTCGTAGTATTCAGATATCTGCTCGTCGCTGACATCCTTGGCCGCCTCGGCCTGAAACGATTCAGCCTTGGCCACGAGAAACTGGTATTTCACGCGATGAGGCTCGCGAAAACCTGGCTCGGCACTGCGTGCCTCCGGCAAATCGTTCTTGTATTTCTCGAAGAAGCCTCGCAGTTTCTGCTGTGATGGCAGGGGCACATCATCGGCAGACTTTTCGACGATGACAGGCACCACCTCAATGGTGGCGTTCTGCTTGAGTCGGCGGAAATAATCCCATCGCCACCCCGGCGGATCACCAGAAAAACCGGTTTGAAATAAAATCAGCATGTGGCGAGCAGCTAATTCGCTGCGCAGGGCTTCAAAGAGATCGTGCTGCGAGACTGCTGTCGGACCCAGTCGAAGTCGCGAGATGATCTCGTCGAACTGCTCCGATCGCACAAGGTTGTTCGTCCACTGCGAAAGAAAATCATTGATCGCCGTGTCGCTCACCATCAGGCCGTTAGCAGCGGCTTCTTTGGCAAACAGGAGCGTGCGCACGACCTGCTCCTCGGTCTCTGGAAAAAGTGGCAGTTGCGCTGGGTCACGACCGGCCGTGGCGGCAATTTCCATTAAAAATCGATTGATGATCGACCGCATGGCGACTGCTCGTTCGATGCCCCCTTCCCGAATTTCGCCCCCCGTCCAGTCAGCCACTAGAGGATCCCCGCCTCCGTAGTCGTTGCCCATCTGTAAAAAGGGCGGCAGAACGAAAAAGGCGAGCATCGCCAGAATCGCTACAAAGACCAGCAGCGAGCGCTGGTAGGTTCGAAAGAAACTAAAGGATCCGGCCATGGCACCGCCTGTTCTCGAACGGAAAAACCGTCGAGGCTTGACAAGGAAAGAGAGGGCAGAGTAACGCTGTATGTCGATTCGACAGGTCGCCGATTGTAGCGATCAGCCCGCTGATGCCAATCCCGGTCTCTGTTGGCAAGCTAAAACCAGCCACTTTTCGACTCTTTACAAGCACCCTCCTAGCCCGTAGGCAAAAGTTCACCCATGGCCAAAAAAAAGGCTGCCAAACAAGCCAAACAAGCCAAACAAGCTGCGGTGCGGGGATCGAGAACCGCCCCTACGACCGCCAAGATGGCCCCTCGAAACCGCAGTGGAAAATTCCAACTTGTCATCGTCGAAAGCCCGGCCAAAGCCAAGACAATCGAAAAATATCTGGGACCGGGCTTTGTTGTAAAGGCTTCCGTCGGGCACATCCGGGACCTGCCTAGCAAGGCATTGGCTGGTTCCAGACAGCCTGTACCAGGCGTTGATCTCGATCACAACTTTGCCCCGACCTATGAAATCCATGCCGATAAGGCCAAGAATGTGGCGGAGCTCCGCAAGCTCGCCAAGGAAGCCAGCGAAATCTGGTTTGCCACTGACCTTGACCGTGAGGGCGAGGCAATTGCCTGGCACCTCACACAAGTGCTCAACGTCGATCCGGCTCAGGCCAAGCGGGTGACATTCAACGCGATCACCAAGTCGGAGGTGCAGCGGGCCTTCGAGGAACCGCGGATGATCGACATGCCCAGAGTCAACTCGCAGCAGGCCCGCCGCATCGTCGACCGAATTGTCGGCTATCAGGTGTCGCCGATCCTTTGGAAAAAAGTGGCCAGTGGACTCAGTGCCGGTCGGGTGCAGAGCGTGGCCGCACGGATCGTGGTCGAACGCGAGCAGGAAATTCGAGCCTTCACACCATCGGAGTCATGGGACATCTCTGCCCGAATGACATTTGACGTGGCTGACGCATCTGCCAAGCACAAAGAGTGGACGACATTTCTCTCGCAACGCGATGAACGCGGAAAGCCGCCGCTGGTGCGCGAGCAAATGGCATGGCTGGCCGACCGCCGGGCACTGTCGTGCGATATGGTCGAGGTGGCCGGCAAGCCACTGCGCATCGAAGCGGATAAATCATCGATTGTCGATCTGTCTGCCCTTGTGCATTCGGCGGCAGAAGCCGCTGGACTGCTCAATGTATCGGTGGTCCGGGAGACCGACTCAGCCGGCAAAGGACGCGGTAAAAATGTCGTGCGAATCTCCGGAATGCCCGATCCGAGAAGCCGCTACGCCGTCCAATCCATCGACGTGACTCGCACTCGCTCGCGGCCCTACCCACCGTTTATTACCAGCACCCTGCAGCAGGCCGCCAGCAGTCGGCTGGGAATGTCCACCGATCGCACGATGCGAATCGCCCAGCAACTCTATGAGGGGATCGACTTGCCGGGCGAGGGCTTGGTCGGGCTGATCACCTACATGCGAACCGACTCGACCAACATCTCGCGGGAGGCAATCGAGATGGGGCGACGCTACCTCCACGAGAAGCTCGGGGCCAGGTACATTCCCGAAAAATTTCGCACCTACGCAAGCTCCAATGACGGTGCCCAAGAAGCCCACGAGGCAATCCGTCCGACGGATGCTTATCGTGAACCAGACCAGATCGCAGCAGCCCTCAACGAAGAACAGCTCAAACTCTATCGCCTGATCTGGCAGTGCTTTCTCTCATGTCAAGCCACCGATGCCGAATGGGATTCAACAGCCGTGCGGATGCGTCGCACTGATCGCGATACAGGGGCCGTCTTCAAGACTAACGGGCGTGTGTTGCGATTCGACGGCTTCTATCGAATTTCTGGGGCTCCCAAGGACGACGGTGACCAAGTTTTGCCCGATTTTCACAAGGGGACCGAATTGGCGCCGTTCGACATCGAACCCCGCCAAAAATTTCAATCCCCACCGCCGAGGTTCACCGAAGCCACGCTGGTGAAGAGGCTCGAAGAGGAAGGGATTGGCCGTCCTTCCACATACGCCAGCATCATCAATGTGATTGAAAAACGTGGCTATGTCGAGCAGCCAGAGCGGGAGCGTCGCTTCTATGCAACGGCCTTGGGTGAAGCGGTAACCGAGTTTCTCAAGAAGGCCTTCAAAGATCAGTTCATCGAGATTGGCTACACCCGAGAGATCGAACGAGAATTCGATCAAGTTGCCCAGGGGACCGAGAAGTGGACCGATCTTCTGCACCGCTTTCATGACCTGCTCAAGCCCAAACTCGAAAGTGCGATGCAGGAAGATCATGTCAAGGGAAAGGGGGAGCCGTCGCAGTACGCCTGCCCGGAGTGTCATCGACAGCTTGAATATCGGCTGGGAAAAAACGGGCAATTCCTTTCCTGCAGTGGCTACAACGAGAAGATCGTCGTGGCCGCGCCGGCTCCAACACTGACGGCGAAGGGCAAGCCTCGCAAGGCTGCCAAACCGAAGGAAGTGCCCTCCTGCACATTTTCGATGCCTGTCGATCGCAGCGGCCGTCCACAACTGCCCCAACAAATCGATCTGCTTTCTCCAGCCGGTGTGCCGATGGTCAAACGCACAAGCCGCTTTGGGGCTTTCCTCGTTGAGGACAAACCCCTCCCAATCAAGCCCAAGGGAAAGAAAGCACGGGATGCGGCCCCTGTCGAACCGCCGTCTTTCACTCTCAACCTGGACAAAAAGGGGAATCTCAAGCTGCCCGCTGCACCGCCGGTAGTCACCGACATTCTCTGCCCGAAGTGTGGCAAAACCATGTATCTGCGCAGCGGCAAGCGAGGCCCGTGGCTGGGCTGTCGCGGATATCCCAAGTGCCGCGGTCGCGCAGCCTTTTCCATACTGCCGGAGCCGCAGCGACTCGCTCTGGAACGAGAGTTGGCCAATCACTTGCAATGCCAGCCTCAAGTCTCGCTGACGAGGCGCGACGGCACAACGGCTGTGCTTGCCGGGACGCCACTGCTGTCCTTACTGATCGAATGCGGCGCTGCAGAACTCAAACTCTTTGTCGAATGACCCACCCACTGAACTGACAAACCAAAGCCAGCCAGGGCGTGGCTCGCGGATCAAGTCCAGGGTGAGGCATGGAGAGGCCGCGCACAATGACGACTAGACCAGTGACACGCGAGGCGACGACCAAGCCCTACAGCGCAAACGGATTGCCTGCGAATGTCGACGGCACTTCGTCGAGCGCAATGGCATAGGCCGTGGCATGCGAGCGGCAGTGAGAGATGCTGATCAGAATGCATTCAATTCCCAGATTCTCGGCAACCTCTAACGCCCCTCCTTTAAGAAAGGCCTGCGGCCGCCCGCCGGGGGCGTTGCGAACCTCAATGTCTCGCCAACTGATTCCCCGCCGCCAACCGGTGCCCAATGCCTTGAGAACAGCCTCTTTTGCAGCCCAGCGACCCGCGAAATGCTGCGTCGCCATCCGACGACTGCTGCAGTACTCGATTTCAAAGGCCGTGTAGACGCGACCCACAAAGAGCTCACCGTGCCGCTCGATCATCTGCGCAATGCGGAGACACTCTGTGATGTCAGTGCCTATGCCCAGAACATTCATGCGTGCCTCCCTGTCGCTTGCCTGCGAGTGAGTCCGCAGGCCTGCTTCGCCCGCGCCAGCACTTCGCCCGCCTTGGCCCGTGCCCGAACCGCCCCGTCTAAAAGAATCGCTTCGATGCGGCCGGAGTCTCGCTCAATCTCAACGCGGCGCTGGCGGGCCTCGACAAAGAAATGGGCCGCTGCCTCAATCAGTGATTTCTTGATGTCTCCATACCCAAAGCCGCCTCGCTGATACAGCTCGGCCATTTTTTGCCGATCGGCCTCTGGGGCCACCAGTGCGTAGAGGCCGTAGAGGTGATCGTCTTCGGGATTTTTCGGCTCTGCCATCGGCCGCGAATCAGTGGTGATTCGTGAAATTTTCTTTTTCTGGATTCCCAAATCCTCAAAAACATCGAGTGTATTGTCGTAACTTTTGCTCATCTTCTGGCCGTCGGTGCCCGGCACGCGGCCGCCAGTTTCGAGCAACCGCGGCTTGGGCAGCGTGAAAACATCACCGTAGAGATGGTTGAATGTGCCGGCCAGATCGCGACAGACCTCGATGTGCTGCACTTGATCCTCGCCAACAGGCACGATCGTGGCATCGTAGGCCAGAATGTCGGCGCTCATCAGCACAGGATAGGTAAACAAACCCGCATCGGCGGCGAGGCCACGCAGTTTCTTATCCTTGTAAGCATGGCAGCGTTCCAAAAGCCCCATCGGTGCCACCGTCATCAGCAGCCAGGTGAGCTCCGTCACCTCCGGCACATCTGACTGCACGAAGAGCGTGGCCCGCTCGGGGTCGAGTCCGAGTGCCACTAAGTCGATCGCGGCATCCAGCACCAATCGACGCAGCAGATCCGGGTCGCGAACGGTCGTCAAGGCATGCAGATCGGCAATAAAATAGAAGGCTTCACCAGCGGTCTGGAGTTCAATGTATTGGCGGATCGCCCCGAAATAGTTGCCCCAGTGAAACCGACCTGTCGGCTGGATACCGGAAAGCACGCGGGTCGGTCGGGCCTGTTGGAGAGCAGCGTTTACCACTGGCTCAGATTTTTTTTCAGGATGCACGAGGCTGGCTCCCGGCTGGCTGGCTGGCTGCGCGGACAGGCGTCAGCAGCGTGCCGACCACATCGGCCATGCATAAAGCCCCAATTTCGGCAAAAGCTTTTGGGAGAGCATCGAGGAGGTTCATGGAGACCACTGGATCAGCAAAGTTAGCCGTGCCAATCTGCACCGCACAAGCGCCGGCTACAAAAAATTCCATGCAGTCATCGATCGATAGAATACCACCAACGCCGATGATCGGAATGTCGATGGCCTGACGCACCTGATAGACGCAGCGCAGTGCAATTGGCTTGATGGCCGGACCGCTCAAGCCGCCAATCACATTCCCAAGCATCGGCCGCCGCCGCCGCCAATCGATGGCAATCCCCTGGCAGGTATTGATGAGCGTGAGTGCATCAGCACCGCCATCTCGCGCCCCTTTGGCAACGGCTACGATGTCGGTCACATTCGGCGTGAGCTTGGCAAGCACGGGAAGTTTCGTCACTCCTCGCACGCCGGCTACGACGCTGCGGCACATTTCCGGATCAGTCCCTAGATCAATGCCATGACTCACATTCGGACAAGAAATATTCAACTCCAGAGCAGCAATGCCAGGCACGCCTTCAAGCTGATCGGCGATCTGCACAAATTCGGGTTGCGATGCTCCAGCAATGCTCACGATCACGGGCGCATTACACTGCCGCAACCATGGCAGTTGATTTTTGAGGAATGCTTCGACGCCGTCATTGTCGAGCCCGATCGAGTTGAGCAAGCCAGAGGCTGTTTCAACCGTTCGCCACGGAGCATTCCCCGGGCGGGGCAAGGGTGTGATCGTCTTGGGAACGATACCGCCGAGACGCTCGAGGGCTACGAAGCCGACCATCTCTCGGCCGTAGCCAAATGTACCCGAGGCAACCATAATCGGATTGGGGAGGCGGAGTCGACCCAGTGAAACTGAAAAATCAGGGGACTCAAACGGCAGGGATGAGGATAGTCTGTCGGAGTGAGCCATGAAGAGATGAAAACCAGAAAACCAAAAATAGGAACCGAAAAGAGGCCCGGCAGGCACCGGTCGAATCCGAGTGTAGTGGGTTTCTGCCAACCCCCAAGCAGGCTGCCGGGATCGGCCGGGCAGCGCAGCATTTTCGGGCGGCTCTGGGACAATTTTTTGGGCTGAGAAGGTCTTCTGCCGAAAAATTGGATTGGGTCAAGTTTAGCGGATATGCCGCCGATAGTAATCCAATGGAAGCAGGTGTTTTGAAGCAGCCCATGAGGGCAACTTATTGACACTACTACTTGCCAGCCATAGACTTACGACAAATCTTCCAACCGTTTCCGACGCTGTTTTGAAAAGAATTCAGCGGGCCACGGCAAGCTGGAGCGTCTGAGTCAATGAGTAAAACAAAAAAAGACCTCGTTCGAACGATTGCCGAGCAAATCAAAATTCCCCAACTCCGGACGCGAACACTCGTTCAAAGCACATTTGATGCCCTGATTGACGTGCTGGCGAAAGAAGGACGGCTGGAACTGAGAAACTTCGGAGTGTTTCAGATCAAACAACGGAAAGCCCGCACGGCCCGCAACCCACGAACGGGTGAACAAATTGCGGTAGGTGCCAAAAATGTGGTGGCTTTTAAGCCTGGCAAAGAGATGGAAATACGAGTGCAGGAGTTTCAGAAAACGCAAACTGCCGTTCAGCACCAGCCAGAAGCGAATGCTGAAGATGGTCCTGAGTCAACTTCAGCAGAATAGGGACTTTGAGAAGCTTTTGATCGGCATCGTTTCAGCAGAATCTGTTTGGTACACATTCAGGCGGTTGATTTCGGTGTTGGATACGGCCCTGCCAAAAAACACTTTGGCTGGACAATTTCAGCAGACACAAAACACGATTTGAATTCTTGGTCAAGTTGGTCAGATTGGTCTATGGAGGACCACGCAATGAGGCAGTTAGGCTGGACGCTGTGTGCAATTGCTCTGCTCGCTACGAGCAACGGCTGCCTCATTCCGATGTATTCGGGCGACCCGATTCGACGGGCTCAGGAACTGATCTACACTTCAGAAGATCTGCGGGCGATCACCGACGAGTGGGAGCGAATCTGGTTTCTCGATCAACCATCACACATGACGCCCTACCGGACGCATGGTGGCATTCTGTAGTTCGGCCTGCTTTGTATCCTGCCTGCTTGACATTTCAGATCCGAATCTTGGCCGCCTGTTCCACGATGTTTTCCAAGGGCACGAGATTGCCTTTATTGCAGCCCGGACAAGCCGCTGCCGTCTCTTGCCAGGCCTCGGGAGTGCGGATGTTTGATCCCCAAAATGGCCATGTTTTGCACTGCCTGGGTCGCTCCTCGTAGGCCGTACACTTGCGGGTCTTTGCGTCGAGCAAAACGCAGTCGCCGCCCGGCCGTTCTTTCAGCGTCCGGCGGACTCCAACTCGTTTGACAAACTCCGCTTCAAAGGCGGCTGGCTCCATGCCGATGCGCTGCGACATCGCATCGATTTCCTCTTGGTTGACCCAGACATAGCCCTCCGATCCGGAGCAGCAGTCGCCGCACTGCGTGCACTCAAACCGCAGCCCGCCGGAATACCAGACTTCTTGCGGAATGCCGGCCATGTTTGACTCCTTCAAAACGAAAACGCTCAATACACATCGGCGCTCGACAACCTGCTAGCGGGCAGGGCTCACGGGCACCGACGCCGCAAGCTTTTCAATCGTTTCAACCACCGCATCGATATCATCGACTCCGTTGAACGGCCCAAAGCTCAATCGCACGGTGCCAGCCGATGGCCCCGAACTGCCCGACAGCAACCCGAGAGCCTCGTGCACCAGCGCCGCACAGTGAAAGCCCGATCGCACCTGCACGCCAGCCACATGCTCCAGCACGATGGCAATCTCGGCTGGATCATAGCCGTCCATCGTAAAACTCACAATTGGCGCACCGGTCAACCCACCCGTTGCCGCTTGAGGTTGCTGCCTAAACACCCGCACGCCGGCAATCTGACGCAACCTCTCGGCGCACCTGTCGGCCATGGCCCGACAGCCTGAGCCGATTGCTGAAATGTTCTGCGCGAAAAGCCAGTCGATCGCTGCAGAGAGCCCGGCCAAAGCTGGCAAGTCCGGCGTGCCCGGTTCCATCCGCTCAAGAAAGGCAGCCGGCATATCGAGGCTTTCGCTATTGGTGCCCGTGCCCCCTTGCCAGAGAAGATCGAGTTCTATTCCCGACCGCACCCAAAGAATGCTCGCGCCAGCCGGGCCCAGCAGCCATTTGTGCGACGGGGCCACCACGATGTCGGCAGCGAATGCAACGTCTACAAATGGCACCTGCCCCAACGACTGCGCTGCATCCAAGAGCAGCAGCCCGCCGTGGCTATGAGCAATCGCTGCGATGGCCGCAGCATCCTGCAAAGTGCCAGTCACATTGGAAGCATGCGAGCAGACGACTAGCTTTGTGGCCGGCCGCCACGCTTCAGCGATACTCTGCGGATCGACCAACCCCATGCCGTCGCAGGGCACAATCGTGGTTGTGATCAGGCCGCGAGTCTTCAGCCAGTGCAGCGGCCGCAGCGTGGCGTTGTGATCAGCAGCAGTGGCAATCACATGGTCGCCAGGCTTGAGCAGCCCATGGATTGCCATATTCAGCGACAGCGTTGCACCAGACGAAAACGCCACCCGGCTCCGATCGACGCCGCCCAGCAGGATGGCTACCTGCTCTCGCAGGCCAGCGGCAATCGCGTTGGCTTGGCGAGCCTCATCGTAGCCGCCACGGCCCACCGTCGCCCCAATGACTCGCGCCGCATGTTCCCAGGCTTGAAATACGCTCGGTGGCTTGGGCCACGACGTGGCCGCGTTGTCGAGATACCGGCGAGTGAGCTGCTTGGCCTGCGTTGCCTGCTGTGTCTGCGAAGAGATCATCACCGTCAGCCTCCGATCTGATACATCGCCCGCTCGGGGCGAATAAAATCTTCGCTGCCGATGCCGTGGGCAGCGCGTTTGTTACGCACGCACTCCTGCACCAACTCCACGAGCGACGCATCGCAACCGCCCGATCGCAACACCTGCCGCGCGTCCCACTCTGTTGTGGAAAAGAGGCAGTTGCGAAACTGGCCGTCAGCAGTCAATCGCAGCCGGTCGCACTGCTCGCAGAAAGGGGCTGTCACCGGGTCAATAAATCCAATCTTTCCACTGCCATCGGCCCAGCAGTAGTCGATGGCGGGCTGGCTGGGATCGCTCCGGATGGCCGGCACAAGCGGCCCGAAATGACGCTCCACAATCGCCCGCACCTCCTGCCCGGAAAGCACCTTCTGGTTCGACCAACTGGCATCTGCATCCAGCGGCATGAATTCGATGAATCGCAAATGAAATCCTTCGCGGCGGCAAAACAGTGCCAGCGGCACAATTTCATCTTCGCTGAGACCGCGCATCGAAACTGCGTTGATGCGAATCTCGCGAAATCCGGCCGCCTTGGCTGCGGCCAACCCGCTGAGCACAAGGTCCAGGCCCTCGGCCCGAGCGATCTTCTTAAACACATCTTCCCGCAGGCTGTCGAGGCTGACATTCAGCCGCGAGAGGCCGGCTCGATAGAGCGACTGAGCCTGCTCGGCCAAAAGCAGGCCGTTGGTTGTCAGCGCCACCTGCTCGATGCCTGGAATCGCAAGGAGCTGTCCAATCAGGATGTCAAGACGGCTGCGCACCAGCGGCTCGCCCCCCGTGAGCCGAATCGTCCGAATCCCCAATCTTGCCACCACACCAGCCACTCTGGCAATCTCCTCGTAGGTGAGCAGTTGGTCACGCGGCTTAAAAACTACTTTCAGCGGCATGCAGTAGGTACATCGCAGATTGCAGCGATCGGTGACACTGATCCGCAGGTCGGTGTGGACGCGACCAAATCCATCTACCAGTCGCTCGGTCGTTGTGGGTATCGAATCGGTTTTCATGCCGGCCTCGATTCGTTTGGCGTAGCTGACTGGAACCCCATCGGCAAGCTGCCCGGATGCACCCACGCGCGCGATCCGTCTGCGGATTGCTCGCACTTCCAGATCGGCACCTCGTGCTTAATCTGTTCCATCAGCCACTGCGCTGCTTCAAAGGCCTCGCGCCGATGGGCGGCACTGGTTGCGATTGCCACGCTTGTCTCACCCACCTTCACGAGGCCGAGTCGATGGACAACATGACAGTCGATGAGTCCAAAACGCACGATGGCCGCATCGCGCAGGGAAACAAGGGTTCCTGCCGCCATTGGCTCGTAGGCTTCGTATTCAAGTTGCTGGGTGACAACGCCATCGCTCAGGCTGCGCGTCGTGCCGACAAAGAGCACGGTGGCCCCGGCGACGGGACTGGCAACCGCAGCCAGCACCTGCGCTGCATCGATCGCGTGCCACACGAGAATAGGAGTTGGCCCACAATGGCGTGGCTGTTCTTGGACGGGCGATGCTGGGTCGATCATTGCCGGATTATAAGGCCTCGTCGCGTCTTTCACACGGCGCATTTTTTTATCCGCCACTGACAGGTGGAATGATCGCCACCTCCGCACCGCAGGGCACATCTGCCGCGTCTTGGGCATACGCTCCAGCAATTGCCACGGCACTGCGATTGAGCAGGGCTTCAATGGCTGGAATGCGCGCGGCCAACCGGGATCGTAAGTCGCCTACGGTGCCACCCGACCATTCAATCTCCACGCTGCGGCAACCGGAAAAGTCGGCCATGCCTGCAAACAGATTGATCCGCAGCGTGCCGTTGCCGGAACCTGTTGGTGCCTGTTGGTCGTGCATTTGAATCTCCTCAACTCGTCGTCAGCCGTCCGCTGTCTTGCGTGAGCAGTGTATCGAGCCCTTGGGGCCCAGGTCCGTCGAGTAAACCGTATGCCTTGGCTAAAAGTTTGATGGGGTGCACCGTCGGCTTTCTCGTGCCCTGCTCCATCTGGATTCGGCAGGCGCTGCAATCTGTTACACCCACCTCAACACTGGAGCTTCGCAGCGCCGAAAGCAATCCCAGCCCGGCCCGCAAGCTTGCCCGGTAGTGTTCGCGGGCGAGTCCAAATGTGCCCGCCATACCGGAGCAACCACGGTCGGCGGCTTGGAGCGTAAGGCCCGGAATCAATCGCAGCACTTGCTCGCTGGGGCTGCCGGTCGCTGCCGCTCGCAGATGGCAGGGAGTGTGGTAGAGAATCTTGGCAGCGACGGGCTTAAAATCGAGCCGAAGCTTCCCCTCCCGATGCAATTCGGCCAGGAATGTCATCGCATCGCAGGTGGCATTGACGACCCGCGACATATCGTCGTCGTCGAGCAACAACGGATAGTCGTGCGTTATACAGGTGACTGCCGACGGCTCGGTGCAGACAATTCGGTATCCCAGTCGCACTGCTTCGGCGAGCACTCGGACATTCGTACGGGCCAACCTTCTCGCGCCATCGAGATCTCCTTCCGACACCAGCGGCATTCCAGAAGAGACTTGTCGAGGATCAATGAACACGCCGATGCCATTGTGCTCCATCACCGCCACAAATGCTTGGCTTAAGAGCGGATCGTGGCGACGGGCATAGGTGTCGAGAAAGTAGAGCACTCGAGGACCCGCTCGCCGCGAGGGTCGCGTCAGCCCACGACGGGCCGCCCATCGCAGCGTTTGATTGCCTGTAAACAGCGGCAGCTTGCGGCCCTGCGCGATGCCGAGCAATTTCTCAATCAGCCATCGCGCCTGCGGATTGCCAATCGCCCAGTTGGCCAGCGGCTTGGCGGCGCCGCCCAGAGCGCTCAGCGCATCGACACGCGAGAGCAGCCACGGCGTTGTGCCGAGGCTATTGATCGCGAAGTGGGCCGCCTTTAATTCGGTAACCAAACTGGGAATATCGACGCCCGCAGAACAGTCAATTCTGCATTGATGGCAGTTGAAGCAGGTGTCGGCAATCGCTCGCACGGCATCGGCTGAAAGTGATTTTGGGTCTAAGCGACCTGCCAGAAAGGCTCCGAAGAGATTGGCTTTGGCTCGCGGCGAAGCCTCTTCGGCAGGATTTTCTCGATACCGAGGGCACATCCGCACGCTCGTGGACTGGCTGCGGCAGGCTCCGCAGCCATTGCAGGCATCGACCTCTTGCGTCATCCGATCCAGCGACCAGTTGAACAGCGGCAACACCGGCTGAGACGAACCATTTCGCGGCATGGCATCCTGAAAAACCGGCTCGCTGTCTGACGGCAGCGGCAACCCAGTGCCGGCCAAACTGGCTAGAAGTCCTGGCTCTGACAGATCCGGCTGGGCGACAAGTGACGGGCCTGCCATCGTCTCCCCACCCCCAACTGCTATCAAAGTGCTTGCTGACAACGGGGCCAGGGGCAGCATTTTAGCGGGCACGATCAACGCGGATCGAAATGGCAAAGCGTCGGCCGGATAGCTCGTTGCGAGGCCGCTGGCACCACGGACAATCTTACCGGGATTGAGAATACCCAGCGGATCGAACAACTCCTTGATTTTCACAAAGACGCCAGCCAGCTCTGGAAAATACTCCTGGAAAAAAGCAGTTCGCGAGAGCCCTAGCCCCTGCTCACCGCCGATCGTGCCACCGATGAGAACCACCTCCGCATAGAGGCTGCGGGCCAAGTGCTCCAGCCGCACGCACTCGGCTGGATCGCGGGGATCGGCGAAGGGCCGCACGTGCATCTGTCCATGCGAGGCATGGGCAAAGAGCATCGCCGTGGCGGCATGCTGCTTGAGCACAGCCTGCAGCCGACGCAGAAATTCCGGGAGTGCCTGCGGCGGGATGACAATGTCTTCGATGAATGCCACCGGCCGCAGCGTGCCGCGCACGCCATGAATCGTGGAAACCACATTCCGCGACAATTCCCAAAAAAGGTGCGCGTCGATCTCATTCTCGGCACGACGGATATCGAGACACAGTCCTGGCACGCGTTGCAAAATCTGCAGCGCCTTATCGAGCAACGCATTGGCTCCTGCAGCATTGTCGCCGCAAAACTCCACCAAGAGACCGGCATCGGCTACAGGCGGTATCAACAGATCAAATGTCACCTTTGCGCTGCGGGCCAGCGCCAGATGCCGCTTATCAAAGAGATCGCAGGCACTGGGCTTCAGGGCCTGTAGTCGCAGAGCCGCCTCGGCCGCCCTGTCGAGCGAGTCAAAGAGCACCAGCGCAACGGCCGTCGCAGCATCAGCCGGCTCAGTTTTGAGCGTGACCTCAGTCACGATTCCCAATGTGCCAGCCGCTCCGCACAGCATTCGCGGCAGATCAATCAGGCGGCCAGTGGACTGCTTGCCAGAGCCAGTGATATCAAGATCGTCCAGCGAGTAGCCTCCATGCGAAACGCGACCGGACGGCTGAGCTTTTGCAATCAGGGACTGCGACACATCCAGAATTGCGTGCACTCCAGCAGCCAGTAAGGCCAAACGCGATTCCTCTGAATCAACACTCGCACGGTCAACCGCCTGCGGTACCACTGTCGGCACCATTTCCACAAGGGTTCCATCGGCCAAGACAACCTGGGCTGAAGCAATCCGGCCACGCACCGCGCCGTGCCGAGAAAATCGACTGCCAGAGGTGTTACGACCGATCATGCCACCGACGGTTGTCACCCAACTATTGGCTGGATCTGGACCAAATGTCTGGCCTAAGCGACCCAGATGCTCTTCGAGCTGTCCACTGACAACGCCCGGCTGAACGCGTACATTGCCTGCCCCCGTCCCCAGAATCCTCCGCATGAAACGCGAACAGTCAATCACGATTCCGCTGCCGAGACTATCCCCGGCAAGACTCGAACCAGCCCCGCGAGGATGCACGGGAATCCTCTGGATAGCAGCCCACGCCACCGTTGCGGCCACATCTTCGGCAGTGCGTGGCCTGACGATTGCCAGTGGCCAGACTTCAAACACGCTGGCATCGGTGGCATAGAGCGAGCGGCTGGCATCGTCGCACAACACCTCGCCGGAGACTATGCCCCGCAGGTCTTGCTCAATTCGCTGTCGCGCACCATCCATGACAAAAACACCTTTTTATATCCAGCGGCAATCTACCTGCAATCGCCAGAATGCGGGTAATTGATTTCGAAACGAGCCATCATTCCGCTTACGGGAGACTCTCCGGCGGTCGCGTCGACAGTTGCTTTGTTCGAGCCACTTGCTGCCGATGCTTTTCGTGCGTTTCCAAATCAAATCCGCCAAAAGTATCGGTCGCACCATCGCCGCTGTAGCGGGCTTGACAGCGGTAGCAGCTCAGGCAGTTGGGCATAAAGAGATAGAGCACGACATCCAGCATCGCCGTCGCAAAGAGAATGCCGAATGTGAGAAAGAGTTCGCGAAAAGCCCACGCCACACAACTCGCGGCCAGTCCCGCCACCACAATCCCCACGCCCACTCGCTGCGGAAAATCCTTCCGTATAAAAAGCTCCGTGCTGGGACAGATCACGCATCGCCTCAGTCGCGGATAACTGTCGAGCACCACCGCCGCGCCGGCGGTGGTGCCTCGCGAAAAAGCATCCGCCGGAATAGACAGCGTCGTCCGACACGCCGAGCACTCAAGCACCGCCAGCGTCTCAATGGCGTCGCACATGACCGTCGCCTGACAGGCCGGACAGGCATAGGTGACTCGCATTCGTTTCCTCACTTTTAAATTGTTAGCCGAGAACCGGAAAGCCGGCTAGGGGCCTGCCTGCAACAATTGCGCAGCCAGTTCGCCGACGATCGCCGCGAGGCACGCTACATAGAGAATCCCTGTGGCGCTTTGCGTATTGGGAATGTCGAGCGTTTTGCGACTCATGAACAGCAGAATCGGCAAGCCCACGAGCCCTGCCAGCCAGCGCAGCGACACCATTGCCAGCGTAGCAGGATTGGCCTGGCGAACGGGCGTGGCCGCGGCGAGTGCCAGACTTATAAGCACGACGGCCACCTGCAGCGACCATGCTGCAAGTGCTGAATCGATCATGCGTCGCAGGGCGTCAACCCGCATGCCTGGAGCGTTGAGATACCAGTGGCCCAGCAGCATCGCATGCACCGTAAGACCAACAACCAAACCGGAAAGCAGTGCTGATAAGACGAGCTCAAGTGATCCTGAGTGCAGCATACAAGTGGCCACTGCCAATAACACAGCGCAGGCAACGCACAGCACGATTCCAGGACGCATTCGCTCTGCCAGCCAAGCAATGCTCCCCAGCCACGCCCCCACCGCCGCCGCCGCAGGCACCAGCCACGCTCGCTCGACCAGCGTTCCCGGGGGCGATGTCCACTCAAGCAGCGCCGCCAGTGTGGCGAGCCCCAGCACGACCAGCAGATTGACGCGAAAAAATCCCGCTGGCACAAGCGTGGCAGGCGTGAGGACCAGTGCCAGGGAAAGTCCCCAGCCAAAGCGGCAAAGAAAATCGGTGAGCAGCATCATCGGCCAACCCCTGCCATCTTAGGATGTCCGACTTCCATAAATCAGCGACATCACCTCAGCCCGACTCGATACATTCGAGCGAAAGATTCCCTTCATGGCCGAGGTCACGCAGAGGCTGCCAGGCTTGCGCACGCCGCGGATCGTCATGCAGGTGTGGGAGGCCTCGACAACCACGGCCACTCCCTTGGCCCCCAGATCGTTTTCCAAAAGGTCGGCAATCGTCTCGGTCATTCGCTCTTGAACTTGCGGGCGATGCGACACCACCTCCACGAGGCGGGCCAGTTTGCTCAAGCCCAGCACCCGGCCATTGGGCAAATAGCCGATGTGGGCGTGGCCCATAAAGGGAAGCAGGTGGTGTTCGCAGACACTGTTAAAAGAGATGTCTCGCACCAGCACAATCTCATCATATTTTTCTGTGAACGCTTTCTGCAGATGAACCCGTGGATCTTGGTGGAGACCGCTGAACATCTCGGCGTACATGCGAGCCACGCGGGCCGGTGTTTCCAAAAGTCCTTCACGATCAGGGTCTTCGCCAACGGCAGCCAGGATCTCGCGTACGGCGCGTTGGATGCGAGCGTGGTCGACCTGTTGAAAACCCGCCGGATCGAGCCCTGTTCGGGCGTCGATCGCCGCCTGAGATTCGACAGCGTGCGGCACGGCAATCGACGAATCTGCTTCAGACAAGTTGTCGTCGGAACACCCGCTGCCACGACTCAGAGCTGCGGTGGGTGAGGGGGGTTTGTTCATGCTGCGAGTTTAATTGAGGCTGAACGCCGGAGGAAATACCCGGGCAGAACTGGCCACAGAACGCTCGGCAATCGTCTCGAGCAGGAGTTGCGTGCGTCTGAGGATGTTGCATTCGGCAAGCAATCGCATTTTCCATTCAAGATCAAACTCGATCGTGTACGCGACGATATCCGTAAGCATACCGAGCGTGATCTGGCTGCCGAGCAATTGATCGAGTTGCTCGTAGGCATTGGGAATTTTTGGCATTGCTCGCTTAAAGGCCGCCAGCAACTGTTGCTGTAATTCCGCCGCACTGCCAATGGATGGCTTTCCAGAAGTAGCATCGTTCGTGCCATTGCCGGAAGTGTAGTCTTCCAGTATTTCCGCTTCGACGACACGGAAAATTTTCTTCGGGGGCAGTTCCTTGATCAAACGCAACCGACGAACTCCAAGCAACAGGACATTGTAGGTGCCGTCGTCGGTGCGTTGGTGAGTGGCGATCCGACAAAGACAAGCGGTCGAGCGAAGCGTCGGCCGTCCTTCGGGGTGCTGCTGCTCCCACCCTGGCGCCAGCACGCCCAGAGCAATCAAGCGATCGCTCTCAAGGGCCTCCTCAAACATCGCACGGTAGCGAGGCTCAAAAACATGCAACGCCTGCATGACGTGGGGAAACATCACCAGGTTTGGTAGTGGAAAAACCCGCGCCTGGCCGGAAAACTGATCGGGAGAAAAAGAGAGGGGTTCGTCAGGCATCAGTGTTCAGCCGGCTGAGGGGGAGGGTTTAGATGAATTTCAGGTAGCAACTCGGGGTTGAGTTCGATTGATGGGAATTCCTCTGTGCTCGCGGCTACCTCGGCCAAGCAGGCATCGAATCCCTGTAAAAAGACCGCCACATTCAGCCCCAGGTGCTCTGGGGCGTAGGATTCCATATAGCCGTGGACGCTTTTGTGAAGTTTTCGGGCACCGCGGATGTTGCCGTTTCCAAAATGATAGAGCGCTACGGCCGCTTGAATCAGTCCCTGATAAAATTGACGGGAAGGCCCCCGGTATTCGGTCCAGAGTTCTTCCCAGACTTCATGGCTTTCGTAGTAGTCACACTCATTAAATTTTTCGATGCCTTTGAGATAGAGCGGCTCGTAGTCGGCGGTCGATTGAGGCAGCGTCATTTATTTTTCTCGTCCGTCAACAGGCAAGGGGCTATGCAGTATGACAGCCCGCACGACAGCCTTGAAGCCCAGCACTCCAAAGACCTCCGTGAAGCAACCAAGCCCTCAATCCAATCGGCGAGAATCGATCGCCTGCCGCACAAAGCGAGCTGACTCTATCGTGGCAAAGCTCGCCCACGCTTACCCAGGCGCAGCCTGTTCACTCAATTTTACAAGTCCGTTTGAACTCCTTGTGGCCACTATTTTATCAGCTCAGTGCACCGACAAGCGGGTTAATCTGGTCACCCCCTCTCTTTTTTTATGCTGGCCCACACCGGCCGCAATGGCCGCATCCAGCCCGAAAGAACTCGAGGCCGCGATCCACAGCACCGGTTTTTTCCGCGCGAAAGCCAAGAATGTCCGTGGCTGCTGCCAGGCCCTCGTTGAAAGGCATGGCGGGGAAGTGCCGCAGCGACTGGAGGATCTGATTCGCCTGCCAGGGGTCGGACGCAAGACAGCGAATGTCGTTTTAGGCTGCGCTTTTGGCATGGCGACAGGGGTTGTCGTCGACACCCACGTCGGTCGAATTGCAAGGAGACTCGGACTGACGCAGCACGAGTCTGCGGTTTCAGCCGAGCGGGATCTCATGCGGGTGTTGCCGGAATCCCAGTGGATTGCCTTCAGCCATCGCCTTATCGAGCACGGCCGCAGCGTTTGCCAATCCCGCACTCCCGATTGTGCCGGCTGTTTTCTGGCCGATCTGTGCCCCCGCAAGGGCCTCTCCTTGACCGGAAAAACTTTGGCCCAAAAGTGAGAAATCCTGCCCCAGACTCGCGAACTCGGCCGACAAGCCTGCAGATCGGCCCCTGCGGGGCAAAAAAGCTGCGCACGGTTTTGGGCGACAGCGTAGAATCTCGGCTCGTCGGCCCCCGCCAGCACTCGTTGATTGCCGATTTTACCTCCGTCCGATTTGTCTCCGCACGGGAACCCTTCCATGATCCTCTCTGGTAACGAGATCAAACAGCAACTTGGCGGCAACATCGTCATCGAGCCATTCGACGATGTGAACCTCAATCCCAATAGCTACAACCTCTCGCTTCACAACGAGCTTCTCGTCTATGAGGAAGTCGTTTTAGACATGCGGAAAAGCAATCGCGTGACACGGCTACACATCCCTGCAGAAGGGCTTGTATTGACTCCCAACCAACTCTATCTTGGCCGCACGATCGAACGCACTGAGACCCACAACCTTGTCCCGATGATTGAGGGCCGCAGTTCAATCGGTCGGCTGGGGCTTTTTGTGCATGTCACGGCGGGCTTCGGCGATGTCGGTTTTTGCGGCTACTGGACGCTGGAGATGTTTGCCGTCCAGCCTGTTAAGATTTATCCCGGCGTCTCCATCTGCCAACTCTTTTTCCATCAGATTGCAGGCGACATCACTGAGTATTCCAGCGAAAAATATCAGCATAATCGTGACATTCAGCCGAGCATGCTCTATCGCGAACTCTCGCTCGATCAAGACGGCGAGCAGCAACTTGAGTTAGAATTCGGCACAGATCGGCTTCGAGCCGAAAACGCGAACATGGCCACCAATGCTGGCCCGCCCCGATCAGGGCAGCGGCTAGCACAAAGCGTGGCTCGGTAGTCACGAAAGTCGTAAGGTAGCGCAGCCGATGCTTCAGAAATCTCTCGCTTGGTCGTCCTTTGCAACGGCGATGCTCTTTGCGATCGCTGGCTCGGTGGCTGTTTTTGCCAGCGAATGGCTCGGGGATTCGGCACAGAGCCTGCTCCTCTATGTGGCGATTCCGCTGCTCGTGATTTCGATTCTTTTGGCAATTGCCTTGCTGGTTGTCTCACTCTTTGATTGAGAGCCTGGACGCAAAGCAACTCTATAGATATGTCGTTGTGAGAAGAAAGGTTTTTCGTGCTGAGAAGTCATACCTGCGGTGAACTTCGGATCTCAAATCTTGGCGACAAGGTCTCGCTCTGCGGTTGGGTCGATCGTATCCGCGATCACAAGGGAGTGATCTTCATCGATCTGCGCGACCGCTGGGGTCGCACGCAAGTGGTTTTTGGTCCCAACAATTCTCCGGCTACGCTGGCGGCTGTGAAACTGGTGCGATCGGAGTGGGTGGTGCTCGTGGAAGGCCACGTTGGTGCACGGCCAGAAGGCACAACCAATTCAAAACTTGCCACGGGCGCTATCGAGGTTGTCTGCCAGACGCTCAAAATACTCAACGAGGCCCAGACGCCGGTCTTTCAACCCGGGGCAGCCGACCTGCCGGGCGAAGAGATTCGTCTCAAACATCGCTGGCTCGACCTGCGTCGGCCTGTCATGCAAGACAACCTGATCCTGCGCAGTCGAATTGTAAAAATCATGCGGGACCACTGCGATGAACTTGGCTTTATCGATGTCGAGACACCGGTGCTTGGCCGCAGCACGCCGGAGGGTGCCCGCGATTATCTTGTGCCGAGCCGGCTGGAACACGGTTCATTTTTTGCCTTGCCGCAATCGCCGCAGCTCTACAAACAACTGCTGATGATGGCTGGTTTTGATCGCTATGTGCAGGTGGCTCGCTGCTTTCGCGACGAGGACCTCCGCGCCGATCGGCAACCAGAATTCACACAACTCGATCTGGAAATGTCGTTTGTCGAAGCGGATGATGTGATGGGCGTGATTGAAGGACTCGTCAAGCGTACGGCGCTTGAGATTCTGGGGATCGATGTTTCGCTGCCTCTAAAGCGCCTGTCGTGGGACCAATGCATGGAGCGGTTTGGGCACGATGCCCCCGATCTTCGCTACGGCCTTGAGATTGTCGATCTGACAGCCATCGCAGCCACGAGCGACTTTCGCGTCTTTCGCGGGGCCGTTGATTCCGGCGGTCGTGTGCGGGGCATTTGCGTGCCGCAGGCGGCGGCGCAGTTTTCGCGGAAGGATCTCGATGAATTGACGGCCTTGGCCGTTGAGGCCGGTGCCAAGGGGCTTGTCTGGCTCAAATTGGAGCCCACCGGTGAGTGGTCGGGGCCGGTGGCCAAGAATCTTGGCGGCCCTGGCAGCGACTCCATTGGCGGGCGGTTTATCCAATGGCTAGGCGCCCAGCCAGGGGATCTGGCATTGATCGTCGCCGATTCGTTTGAAGTCTCATCGAAGGCCTTGCACACGCTGCGAAAACGACTCGGGGCAGCGCTCAAGCTCTACGATCAAGACGCAATGCATTTTTCCTGGATTGTCGACTTTCCGATGTTTGCCCGCGACACGGAAAATAATTCCTGGGCGGCAATGCACCATCCTTTTACCGCCCCCAGAGCAGAGGATGTGGCAAGACTGGAAAGCGATCCCGAGGGCTGTCGCGCTCAGGCCTACGACCTTGTCATTAACGGATCGGAAGCGGGGGGCGGCACGATTCGAATCCATGACAGTCGCACTCAGGAAAAGGTCTTTCAATTGCTGGGTATCTCGTCCGAAATGGCCCGCGAACAGTTTGGTTTTTTGCTCGATGCGCTCTCGAGTGGTGCGCCGCCGCACGGGGGCATAGCGCTGGGCATCGACCGCTGGGTTATGCTCTTTGCCAAGCTGGACAACATCCGCGATGTGATTGCCTTTCCAAAAACGCAAAAGGCCAGCGATTTAATGACCCGTGCGCCATCTCCTGTAGCAGCCAAACAATTAGTGGAACTCGGCGTTCGCACGATTGAGACGCCGAAGCCTGTTGAACTGGTGCAACCGATAGAATCCGTGCAGCCCTAGAGTCTATGAGGTGGAATCCCCGATGTATTTTCTAGGTTGATCTGCGGGCGAATAGCTCAGTTGGTTAGAGCATCTCGTTTACACCGAGAGGGTCGGGGGTTCGAGTCCCTCTTCGCCCATTTTTTTACTCTGTTTGACTGATTCGGAAAGATCTGTCGACAGCCAGCATCGACGCTTGATCGGCCACGCCAAGCTCTGCGGCCAGCAGGAAAATCTCTCTCGGGAGTCAGTCGCTGACTCCTCTGGCCCCGCTACCGATCCGATGTGGTGGCGAGACTGAATGCATCGAGCATTTTCCCGTTGATACGGCAAGCGATCTCGTAAAACTTCATGTCGTCACGGAAGTGTTTCTCATAAAATGGCCGCCACTTTTCCAGATCGGTATCTGTTCTTGGACTTTTGTTGCAATGCTCGATAATTACTCTTGGTTTCCCCAGGATGTCGGCGAGACAGTCAACGGATTCGCCAAACCGCTCCATCGTTCCGATAAAGATAAAATGGCTTTCGAACAGGTCACCGATCGAACCAGAACCCAACCCAAACGGAATGTGTGCGACCATGTCTCGTTCGCGGGGCTCGCGGCTGATCTGTTGATCTGTCATCCGCTGTAACCATGTCTCAAAACTTGGATCGTCGGCCAGAATCGGCCGGTTCACACCGTTCACTCGCTTCATGTGGTTTATGTAGAACCACAGCGACAAGATGCGATCGAACGGCTCACGAACAAAACAAAACAACTGCTGCACTTGTGGGTAGTAGTCGATCACACCAAAGCCGCGCGAAGCATTAAAATGCCCGTATGCGCAGGTGCCCCCCTTCAGTGCATGGCGTTCCGGCAGGCTAGCTGCTAACGGATAGTGCAGGAAAAGTTGCTCCTTCGGAAACCACTCCTGCAGTATCTTCAGCAGGCTGTTGCCGCCGGTTTTCGGGATATGCAGCCCGATCAGTGCCTCTGAAGGATCGTAGGTTTTCATGAAAGAAATTTTCCTGTCGCAGCGGCAGGCAATTTGAACCCTGCAACAGGCCGGTTATACTATCTCAGACACGGCTCTTGACTGTGACGACCGCCAATAAACTGCGTCCACTAGGGCATTCTGTTTGCCTTACTTACTTCTTGACAGCAGCCTTAGGCTTTTCCTGCTTGGGTTTTTTGTTCTTCTTGTCGTTTTTCTGAGAATTGTTGCCTTTGCCCATGGGGGTTTATTTCCTTTCGATGCGGTGGATATGGTAAAAATTGACTGACAATCTTTGGCGAATCGTAGCGGCGGCCCATGGTTTTGTGCAACGGCAGCCTGCCGATATTTGGGTCCTCAGGAGACTCCTGGATCCCTTCTTCCGAAGAGCCATGCCAATCTGACGCCTTGCGAACCAGCAAAATCCAATTATCCGGAAGCTTCTGCCGATGGGTTCGCGACCCAACCGGGGTTTTTAGCTTCGCGACTGATTGCGTGGCCTACAGTTGGGCTATCGTCGGCAAGAGGAGTGCTTTTCAACAGTGTTTAACTCGATCGCAGCCTGGATAATCTTGATCTGGTCTGTCGTTGGATTGTGGCTGATGGTCGGCGCCCTGCGCATTGGCAAGGGGCGTTCGCTGAGTTTACCGCAGCACTTTCTGCAGCCGAACGGTAGCAAACGAGCGATCCCCCGCCGTCGATAATCGCCGGACACGGAGGCCTCGATGACGCCTCGCGAATACGATCTAAAAGAATCGCCGGTCTGCACGTTTACACGGCTGGAAATCTTTGGGCGATGAGGGCCGCTAGGATATTGCCGTGGCACGGTTCTGGCTCGCACCAACAGACAAGGGCATGCCCGCGAAACTCGCAGATCGCTTCGATCAGCTCGGGGTGGTCATTCAGCCACTCCGCATACTTTTCCAGCACCTCGTCGCGAGTGCCGTCCTTGCCGATCTCAAAGGGATTGGCCCAAACACTGGCCGGCAGATTGTAGAGCCTGTTCTCCCCGCCAATATAGACCCACTTGACGTAACTGTTGCGGTCACGCCAATGAATCACCGGGTTGCCTGAGGGATTCGTGGAAGCATGACTCATACCGAAAACTACCTTCTGCAAAAGATCACTGCTGGCAACGGGCATCGAAAAAGCCGCTTTTTGCAATCATGGCCGCTACGACAGGAGAGACAAACTCCTGCCACGAATCACCCCAGGAACAGATCCGGTCTCGTACATCCTCGCTTGAATATGTCCGCAGGCTCGCCTCGTCGCAGGGGACCGGCACAATCAGACCGTTGGCGAGCAAATGACGCAAGAGGTGGGGCAGATGTGGCGCAACCCTAAGCGTGTCGGCTGTGACCGTCTACTCGATGATTCGATCACGAGTCGGATAGACATAGAGTCGCACCGCTTTGGTAAAGAGCCTGCCAAAAGCTTCCAGGATGCCGCCAGCGAGATCGCCGTAGTGCGATTCATTGAAGATCTCAAAAAGCAGCGGGACGCCAAGCGTAATCCCCGTGCGTTCAACATGCCTCGCGGCCAAATACTCCGCAAGGCGATGGAACGCCCCAAATCGCTCACCAAAACCATCATGTTCACGGCCGACAACAAATCGATCCGAGCCAGGAAATCACTTTTCTCGACCTTCCCTCGGTCGCGCAGATTGTTCATCGTAATTTCCATGATCTCAAGCATGTCATCGGATGCCTCGCTGCCACAAAACGCTGTCGCATGTTTGCCGTCGAACATCTCCCGAGCACGCACCATCATCTCCAGATTGAGTCGCGTAACGGGTGCACATCGGCCCCGTTCGATCAGCACGTTTTTGTGGCGAATCACTTCCGACGCCAGCAGCGACGTTCCCGTTTCGCCAAACAATGTTGTCGGTGTTGCACCGATTCGGACGAGATGCAGCGCCAAGAGTCGATTGTCGATGGCTCCACAAACTGGGCCACGAACCATCATTCAGTCAATTTCTAACCGTTCGTGGCCGATGTCTTCCAAGAGTGCTTCGATGAGCTTGCGGGGGGTCTTGCCAATGGTGAAAAGCACTGTGGACCAGATTCACGTCCAGTCGTCCGATCGCCTTCTGCTGGAGCGCATTGGTGGCATCGAGCATCCGAGTGTGAATGATGACATCGCTCGAGTGTGCCCGGGGTGCGTGCTGAAAACGCATCCCCATCCACGCATGGCACTCATTGCCGCCGGCATGAGAAAGGGTCGACGCAGTGTCGGCCAATGCAAAAAATCGCGAACGATTCCCTCGAGCCTCATCGAGGCGATTGCAGAGCAGGCTATACTCGTGATCGAGCATTTCCTCCACGCGTTCCCGCGACACATACCGCAACGCTTTTCCATAGATCGAGTCGCTGACTGTCATGTCGTAGGCCGATATCGTTTTGGCTACCGTCGTGCCCGCCGCTCCACCGACGGAAAAAACCAGCGGGCCACTTCTTGGCCCGCACCGATTTCAGCAAATGTGCCATAGCACGTTTGATCGAGATTGATCGCCAAGGCTCGCTCGGCGACTGGATCAGCGGTATAGTTCATAGGTGGCTCTGGAGTGGCTTGGCAGGAACACGTTCGGGAGGATCGTAGCGATTGTCAGCCTTGCCAAGGCTGACAATCATTTGAAAATGATTCCAAACGACGACAAACGCAGTTCCACCGTTTGGGATTCTTCCGACAGCACCCTACCATAGAGCGGATCGCCGACGACTTTTTTTGAAACGGTGACCAACTTGCATACGCCGGAAACCAACGCTACACCAACCCCACCACTCACGAATTCTTTTGAATCGTTTGATGGTATTGCGGAGGCTTTACGGCAACCGTCACCTGTTGATCAATCCATCGCTGCCGATGGACTGCAAAACGGCCATCTCTCCCCGCAGTCACTACGGGTGCAGTCATTCACTGATGCGATTTTCTTTCGCCCACGCCTGCGTCAACCGATGGCGCTTGTGCATATCGTCGATGATGCCCGTGAGGAGGGCGAGATCGTTCGCATGCGCGGGGATACGCTTGAGATTGGCCGCCTGAAGGGAGACATTCAGATCCCCCACGATATTTCGATGTCCTCACAACATTGCCTTGTCACACGACTCCCCCAAGGAGGGTGGGAGCTGTCTGATCTGAAGAGCAAAGAAGGCACGTTTGTGCGAGTGACTCACGCGCGGCTCAAGAACGACAGTCAGTTCCAGATTGGTGCAACCCGATTTCGCTTTGAGGCCAATGAGTATCCAGACGATGCGACCGAAGCTTGGCTGGTAGAACTATTGCCTCAGGGCTACGGACAGCGTTACCAATGCCACACGCCCTCCACTTCGATTGGCAATTCTGACGGCGGCTGTTCGATTGCGATCAAGGATCGCTTTATCAGCCTCGAGCATGCCAGAATCGAGCGGACGCCTCACGGTTGGCGAATCTACAACAGCGGCGTCAATGGGCTGTGGGTTCGAATCGAGTCACCCGTCAAGATGACAGGCCCTTCACAGTTTCAGTGTGGTGAACAGCGGTTTATTTTTGTGCCGCTTGTCAGTTGAGCAGCCAGTCCGGCAGTCGTTGCACTTTTCCTGCACGATCCACGCAAACCACGATCGTCTTGCCGGTAGCCAAAATGGTCCTGCCGCGGATCACCTCGTAGCCGTGTTCGATGCTGGCCCCTCCAACTTTTTCAATCCAGGTTCGCAAAAGCAGCAGATCGTCGTATTCGGCCGACGCTCGATACTTGCACGAGGCCTCTGTCACGACCATCATCAACCCGGCCTCCTCAAACTCCCGGTAGGTCTTGCCGCGAACTCTGAGCATCTCAGTGCGTCCAATCTCAAAATAGGTGAGAAAATTGGCATGGTGAACGCGACGCTGTCCGTCGGTTTCCTGATACCGCACACGAATCTCCATCTCGTGGGATTGGGGCGATTCGCCAGCCATGCGTAGACTCCAGGCGTTTGATTGGTTTAAAAGGCCGCTTGCAAGGGCACGGTGCCAAGCGATGGCTCCGTTGACCAGAAGGTGTTCAAGGCTCTATTCTGACATCTCTGCTGGTCAGTCTGCCAACCAGAACCAGGAGCATCCTCGCTCTGGTGGCGCGACTGAAAAATTGTTTTCGCAGACCCGAGGTCAATACTTCAAGTGGAGTCTTCATGTGAGCGTAGGTGATGCAGGTCAAGGTGATCGCGTTGGTTTTGCCACGGCCCGTGGTCGCAACTGGCCGACGCTGCGGCAGTTCACTGTGTTTCTCGAAAACAGAGTCGGCCAACTCCTGGATGTGGTGCGCCGATTCGATGGCTCGCCAGTACGGATTGTCGCGCTCTCAATCAACGACTCTGGCGAATGCGCTTTTGTGCGATTCCTGCTCAGCCACCCGGAGCAAGGTCGCGAAATCCTTGAGCGGGCGGGATTGGCGATCATCGAGAGCGACTTAATTGGCGTGGAATTGCCCGACGACCGTCAACCGCTTCAGCGGATTTGCATGGCTTTGTTGCAGGCGGAGGTAAACATCATTCAGGCCTATCCGATCCTGACGCAGCCTCGCGGCCGACCAGTCGTCGCTTTGATGGTCGACAATACGGAGATGGGATTAGAGACCCTCGGCAACAAGGGTTTCACAATGATCACCGAAGGGGATCTCGACGGGAGTGACTAAATTGATCCTGCGCACAACACTCTTTTTTTGTGGCAACAAAATCGGCTGAGTCATTCAATGATAGCCAATAAAACCCGGAGGGATATCCTTCACCTTACGGACAATGATCTTTTGAATCGAATCCCATGCCAGCGCCGTCAGGGTGACCGTGTCATCGGCCTCCACATTGGCAAAGAGTCCGTGCGTGCCCGCAGACAATCCTGGTTCATAGTACTGCGGTCGAATCACACTGCCACCCGTGACATAAAACTCTAGTTTTCCGCCATGCTCGGTTTCCTCCCAGAGACGGGCGACGAGTCGGGACGTGGGGTTTTTTTCTGCACATTCGTCTTCTTGATCGTGTTCGTTGCTAGGCAGATTCATTGCCCCATACTCCACATCTGCATGAGAAGCAGTTGCTTCGTCACTCTCTTCGGTCTTAGACTCAACGGCCTTAAACAGCTCTTGTAATTCCAACTCTTCCACCGGTGGAATTGCTCCGGAAGTTCCCTGAATCGGCAGCAGCTTTTCCTTGAAACGGTTTGTATTGGTCGTCTTGGTACTGATGTTCACATCGACCTTGATCTCCGGCATTTCGACCGGCACCGCCTCCGGGCTATCGTTGCCAACGGGAGGGCCAATCTTTTTAGGATCGATTTGCTCCTCTTTTTGGACAGGTTGGCGAGGCCGGTTTGACGGCGCAACCAGCGGCGTGCTTTGATTTGGAACTAGGATAAACGTTTCATCCTGACACTTGGGGCACTTCACCCTTTTGCCAGCCGATTGGACAAGCACTTTGAGATTGTGCCCCTTTGTGCATTGAAACGCGATCATCTCACTTGTATTTTTGTCAGGCATCTTGAACGGTCTCGTGAGGGTAACTCGTGGCCAGCGGCAGTGGTCGAAAGGGGCATTTTCTCACACCAATCCATTGGTGTAGCTTAGCGTCTAATCGGCCACTCTTGACGCGGGCAGGCTGCGGCTCTGAAACTGCCCTCTCCTCGGCACGCTGACACGCTGGCGAAGCGTTTGTCTCTTTCCCGCATTTGTACGGATTTTTCATGGCTATTCAAGTTGTCTGCCCAGGATGCAAGGCCCGTTTTTCAGTCAGCGATCAGTTTGCCGGCCGCAGCGGTCCCTGCCCAAAATGCAAGCAGCCGATCACGATTCCAGCTCCGATGAAGTCGGTCCAGATTCACGAACCAGAAGCACCGATCACATCCTCCAAGGGCGCTGGCAAGATTCCAACCGCGCCGCTGCGGCGCATCGATAAGCCGATCACCACGATGGTGGTCACTCTGACAATGATCGGCACGGTGGCAGCGATGCTCTTCGCCTTGCTGGCGAGACTGGCCTGCGGGCCTGGCGGGGCTCCCGTCTGGCTCCTCGCGGTGGCAGCGGCGGTCACTGCACTACCGTGCGTTCGACTTGGGTACGCCATTTTGCGTGAGAAGGAACTCGAGCCCTACAGCGGCCGCAGTCTGCTTGTACGGTCGCTGGTCTGCGCCACTGTCTACGCGATCCTCTGGGGCGTCCGCTCGCTTTTGCCTCCAGAGACAACCGCTGAAATGTGGCAATGGCTCTACATAGCCCCTCTCTTCTTTGCAGCAGGTGGCTTGGCAGCACTGGCTACTCTGGAACTCTCGTGGGGAAACGGCGTAGCGCACTGTTCGCTCTATGTGCTCTTCACGGCATTCCTCCGCTGGCTGGCTGGATTTCCGGCGTTTTGATCTCAGTCATCTCGAGTTTTTTCAATGACGCTCCACGCTCTGCCAGAATTTGTGAACTTTGCAGCGAGCACCGACGGCGTGCGCATTCCTCCCGGAGTCACCGTGCCGCTGACGCCTCGCGTGCGAGCGTTGCTCGACACGCCACAGATGCGTCGCCTGTCACGAATCAGTCAGCTAGGCCTTGTGGCGCTGGTCTATCCAGGAGCAACACACTCACGCCTTGAGCACTCGCTGGGCGTTTATCGAATGGGCCTTGAGTTTCTGCACCGCTTACAACACGACCAGCGATTTAAGGAAATGATCTCCGAGCAAGATGCTGCGGCATTTCTTGTCGCAGCATTGGTGCACGACATCGGCCACTGGGCTTTTTGCCATCCGCTGGAAGACATGAACCTCCCAACACTGCCAACGCACGAATCACTTGTGCAGGGCGTGCTGGCAGAGGATGAACCCGCAGCCATTCTCACTGAAATGTGGGGTCTCAATCCGAGCCGTGTTGCCGGGTTGATCAGCGGAATAGCCGTTGATCCGGCAGGAAAAATCCTCCAATCCATGCTGTCTGGTCCGATTGATGTCGACAAAATGGACTATCTGGCCCGCGATAGCCTCCATGCTGGCGTTCCTTATGGACGCCATTTTGACGAAGACCGCCTGCTTTCCAGTCTCTGCCTCGACGAGTCGGGGGCATCACTGGCAATCGACGACAAGGGCCGCACGGCAGCCGAGCTGCTGGTCTTTGCCAGATATGTCATGTTCAGCGAGGTCTATTGGCACCATACCGTTCGGGCAGCCACGGCTATGCTGCAACGGGCATTCTGGATCGTACGCGCGGCCATTGAGCCCAGCCAATTGACCCGCTTTGATGACCGCGCATTCATCGACTGGCTCACCGCTGCGGCGATCGGCACTCCGGCGGAACCACTGGTGGCGGGCATCTTTGGCACCAGACGGCAACTCTACAAACGCGTTGCTTCATTCGACACCCTGAACCACCCGGAGATTCATTGCCGACTTTCTGGCCGTAGCCACGAGGATGTTGTTTGTGTCGCCCATCGCCTCGCCGAGCAGTTGTCGATCCGTCTTGACATCCATATCCCAGGCGAGGCACTGCTGATCGATGCGCCACCAGTCGAGCGAGAGGTGGAATTCAAGCTCCAGATTCGCCAACGCCTCGGCCGCCGCTGCGACTCATCCCCATTTGTATGGCGACCATTGGCAGAGCGATCACCTGTTGTTCGCAGCCTGGCGCACGAACAGTTTGATGATCTCGTCAAACGCGTGCGAATCTTTGCCCCGGCCGATATGGCCCAGACCATTGCACATTATCCGTCGCTCGAGGAGGTCATCCTCGATGTTGTTTAAGTGCGTGACACGGGGAATATCTGCAAGAGATCAGCCATTTCAGGCTAAAAATCTGCTCGACTACTTTGGCGGCCCACCGGGCAGCTTGCCTTCTTTGATCAAGTCGCCGAAGGTTGGAGATTTGTCATTCCCCTTTTCGCTCGGCATGGCAGCCACTGTCTCCAATGATTTTTTGATCTTGGCTGTGTCCTCTTTGTCTTCTTTTTTATCCAGCAGATCGGCCAGCGACTCGCCGTAAGCGTTGCGTTCTTTTTTATTTTTACCCACATGGCAAACATTGCACTTCGCAGTCTCAAACTCGGCGGCCAGTGCCTTTTCGTTTGGATTGGCGCTCTCGGCCTTGACATACATCGCCTTAAACTGATCAGAAAATTGTTTGATCGCGAAAGCCGGTCGCGATGAAAGCCCGACGACAATCGCTACAGTCATTCCTATTGCGACACCGAGCATGCTACTAGGAAACATCAATAAACTCCTTTAGTTTTTTTGGCGAATAAAAGCCGGTTTAAGACTGACGAATCGGCCAAACCAAGTTCCTGATCACCTCTCACTTACTACTAGATATTTGAACGCTTGATTTGTCAAGAAACCTGCGTTTCATACTCATTTGGTCGGTACAATCTGGTGATGCTCCATCACAGATCATCTGTGACCGGAACCGATGGCGGCCAGCCTTCCAACTGCGAAGTGTGGGTCAGCGGCTCTCTCGACGCGGCATAATCCATTTCAATCCGTTCTTCCGAGCCATCCATGCGGCGAAAAATGGGGCTGCCTGTATATCGGCTTCCGGCGTCGATCCATTCGATCGCCGCTCGATAGAGGTCCGGGTCTTCGATCCCTGATTGCTCGATCAAGGCCTGCCCTTGGGGAATAAAAAAGTGGCATTTTGCAGCAAATCCACGCAGCACAGCCGCTACGGGCTTGGCAGGCGAATCGAGCAGGCAGGCAAAACCTCCACCGCAGGCAAAGAGACCCCCGGTGAGAGCCAATCTCAGCCTGCGGCCAACGGTTTCGCCGCGAGCAGATCCTTCGGCCATGAGGAATCGAGCGGGGGTTGCGATGCTACCGCCGGTCCACACCAGTTCTACTTGCCCGCACTTCGCAGCGTCCAAAAACACAGCGTCGCCACGCACTGTGCAGCGAAGCATTCGAATGACCTGTCGAATGGATAGGTCCTCGACCGGACAAACCGCACTGACAACAATAACTCTGCCTGCAGAATTGCCAGCGGCCAGCGATGCAATACTTGGCTCGGAGGATCGGGCCACATCGCTCGGCATCTGCACGACGACATCTTCGCAGGCCAGCGTTGCCGCACCCTGGAGGGAAAATAAAATAGCCTGCCCTCGTTCTCTTGCCAGACTCCCAGTTTCTACCTGAATGCCTACGCCGTGAATTTCCAGCGAACCCTCCGTGATCGTGCAAGCCGCTCTCTCCCGATCTTTTCCTTGAACCAATGGTATTTTAAACCGCATGGTCGGCCGAGATCCCTCCGCGGCTCGCAACACAAGATGTTTTTTGTCGACTGTGAATGGGGGTTCGTTACGAATGGTGGAGAAGGCGAGTTCAATCTCGTCCCCGTCTGAAGCTGCTCCAAGAGCCTCTTTGAGCGTGGCGTATTCACCTTCTTCGATTGGTGCAGCGACTACGCGATGCACATTTTTTGCGGCCGCAGGAACCTGCGAGACAGGTTTTTCAAGACTCATGTCTCTGGCAGGCATCTGGTCGAGCGATTGCTGGTGTTCGTTGATCCTCGTACGGATCGATCTCAGCCAAAGGACACCGACAATAGCCGCAAAAACCAGCAGCGGGAGAATCCACGGTAGCCTTACCGCAATCGATGACTTGATACGCTCCTCTGAAAGCCCGCCCGTTGGCTTTGGAGCCGTCAATTCAATCCCTGCGTCGGCGGCAAAAGCGTGTAGATCGGCAATCAGTTCAACAGGTTTCTGGTATCGCTTAACAGGATCCTTCTCCATCAGTCGACTGAGAATCGCAGCAAATTCCTGCGGCACGTCGGGACGCAACAACTCGATCGCGGGTGGGGCATCCTGCTGCTGCTGGAGTAATTTCTGCACCATTGTGCCGTCGGCGAAAGGTGGCTTGCCCACAAGCATAAAAAAGAGTGTGCAGCCGAGCGAATAGAGATCGCTGCGAACATCGGCGGAGCGTGGATCGCGGGCCTGTTCGGGAGAAATATAATCGAATGTGCCCAGGGTCATACCGCTGACCGTGAGGTCTTGATCGTCGGCAACTTGATGCAGGCGTGCCAATCCCATGTCGACGATCCTGGCCCGACCCACCGGCGTGATGATGATGTTTGAAGGCTTGATGTCGCGGTGCACCACATCGCGCTGCGAGGCATGTTCGAGGGCCTCAGCGATCTGGATGGTCACATCAATGGTGCGAGGTAGGTCAAACGGCCCACTTTCGTTGATCACATCGCGAAGGTTCGTGCCTTCAATAAACTCAAAGACGATGTAGTGCCAGCCATGATCAGATCCAACCGCATGAACTCGACCAATGTTTTCATGATCGAGACGGGCGGCCGACTGCGCTTCGTTTTGAAAGCGTTTGAGCATCTCCTCGTCGGCCGACTGCTGCCGCAAGAGCACCTTGACGGCCACGATTCGATTGAGGGTTGTATCGAGTGCCCGAAACACCACTCCCATGCCGCCGCCACCGACAAACTGCTCTAAACGGTAGGGGCCCAGCGACTCTCCTTCAAGCGCCCGTCCCACCTCGGCCATCGACATCTGGCCGCCTATTGAAGCGGCATTGCGACTTGAAATGACCGTCGCACTCGAGTCAAAGGGAAAAGAACTGCTGCTGGGACTGGCAGGAATCTCGCGGAAACCAGGTGTCGGCGTCGTATCCATAGCTTGCGACACTAACACCCGCTTGCATCAACGGTCAACGCGGACCACAACCAGACGAAATCTCTCTAACCGTCAGTGCTGGCCCCCGTGACTCTCGCCCACCAGCCAGAGTGCCCCAAGGTCGTCGGCAACAACCATCGGCGTCAGGCAACGCGTGCATTTTCCTCGCTGTCCTCGGGCGGCACTTGGGAGCTTGAGAATTGTCTTGCATTTTGGGCATAAAAGCCGAGCAACATTCTTGTTGTCCGTGAATGGGGGGATATCAGCCAGCAGGGCTTGGCAAAATTCAGTACAGGTGCTGAACCGATCCTGTGGATTTTTCGACAACGCCCGCTCGAGCGACTGCCGCAACGAACCGGGGATTTCCCACTGCTGTTGGGCCAGCGGAGGTGGGGCCGACAATCGATGCTGCCGCATCAGTGCCTGACTCTCCTGGGCTATAAATGGACGCGATCCAGCCAGCCACTCGTAAACAGTAATGGCCAGCGCGTACTGGTCTACACGGCCATTCATCGCTTGAGTTTTTTCAAATTGTTCTGGGGCCATATAAGCCAGTGTGCCCAACTGCCCGCCGGTGGTGATCGTCCACTGTGACGGCAGCGATCCGAAGGTGCGAGGATCCCACGAGCCTCCGTCTTGGTCATCGCTTTCACCCAGAAACTTGGCGATGCCAAAATCACCGACAAAGACTCGCCACAAGCCATCAAAAAAGAAGTTGGCTGGCTTGATATCCCGATGAACAACGCCCTTGGAGTGGATAAAGTCGAGGGCCGATGCCACATCGGGCAGCCATAGCCAGAGGGTTTTGGGCTGCATTGCCTGCAGCACTCGGGCGGCATCCTTGCGCTGTCGATCCTGCAGCGATCCGCCCGGCAAGAATCGCATGACGATAAATGGATCCGGATCGGCCTCGCAATGATCGATGACCGGGACGACGCTGGGGTGTTCGGCAAGTGTCAGCATGGAGAATATCTCCCGGCGAAACCTCTCTGGCCCTGCCTGCCGCATCAGCACTTCCCGACTGGGCAGCTTGACGACTACGGGTCGCTCCGAGCGATGGTCCCACGCGCGATAGGCCACACCCATCCCGCCAGCACCGAGCTGTGAAATGATCCGGTAGCGACCAGCGACTACCTTGGAAACTGATTCTCGTGTGGCGTCGTGATTGAGACCACCTGGGTTTGACATGCAACACTCAATGAAAAACTGGCTCAACCGATAGAAACTGTATCTTAGATCAAACGGCAAAAAACAACCCCGCCCCTCCAGAGGGTCTGGAGGGACGGGGCGAAGGACTTTTTGATGTCTGAGCACTGCTCTGGCTAAACCCTAGCAGGCCATCTCAATCGTCAGTTGCTTCTTGCGGCGATTTCGCTTGACGGCTTCCATCCCGATCAAGCTGGCGATACCGATCCCCGCCAAGGCAATCGTACCTGGCTCAGGCACAGTAGGGGCAGCAGGGGCAGCAACTCGGAAGCCCGATTGGCTTGTCGAAGTGGTGCCAAGAATGAAATTAGGTGCCGTGTTAGGTGCTAACGATGAAGTAAGCAGATTCGCACTGAGGGTGGACCAAGCATATCCCATCCGGTTTGCCGAGTCCTCGGTGAACGTATCGGTCCATTCAGAAACATTTCCAAGTGCATCGTTCAAGCCGTAGGGCGACGCAGTGCTGGTGAAGCTACCGACAGGCAAGACGCCTCTTGACGTTGGGCTATTACCGTAGTTGGCCGTATTGGCAACTCCCGATGCTACACCGCTGGCTGTTGGCAGAGTGTTGCTGTTGGTGGGGTAGAGTAGATACGTCGGACCGGCAGCCGAGACACTATAGTACGCGGCCTTCGTCCACTCATTGACACTCGGGAGGAAGTTCATAGCACCTGCGTTTCTGGCTACGAGATCGCCGCTAGTGGCATTCTTGAGTGTGTAGGCACCCGTTTCCGTCGAGGATGTAGTTAACTGCCCATTCTCCAACCAGTTCACGAACCGGGCTGCACTGAACCAACTCACAAAGGTTACAGGCTTCGTCTCAAAATTATTTCTAACCGCGTAGCTAAAATTACCGATAGGCCCGGTTTGCTTGATGCCACCGTTGGCTGCGTCACTAGACATTAATGAATTGAAAATGCCGTTGGTATTACTTTTGCCCACGGAATTGAGAAATTCCACATATTCAGTGTTGGTGACTTCATTGGTTCCCATCAGAAACGCAGTGCCGACCGCACCCAATCCGGTCAACGGATTGGCTGCATTTCCAGCGTTGCCGATTTGTTTGTAATCGATAGTGACGCCGAAGGCACTCGCTGAAAGCGTTGCTACAGCGAAGGCCACGATCGACGCAAAGGCCCGAGCATTGATGATGCGGGCACCGCGACCACTGCCCCATGTCCACTTCTTGGACCGGCGGCGGTGAATGCCGCTGACAGCGGCTGGCGGGGTTCCTTTTCCACGAAAATCCGCTTTTCGCCGGTATTCAGGAATCCGACTCTTATTCGACAGCACGCGATCTCGATTGCAATCGACCGCGTAACTCGCTTGAGCGTCCGCGTAACTCGCTTGAGCGTCCGCGCAACTCACTTGAGGCTCATTCTCAGATATCAAAAGGTCTCGGGATGTAGTCGAAAACGTATTCATTACTCAGCTCCTTTAAAGATGTCCCGTTTGATGGGGGACAGATTGAAACAATGTGTAAAAACCTACTGCCGAGCCACACGGCTACGGTCAGCAATCAGCCAAAAATCACGACCATGAACAGAACGAACAAACAGTCAGCCTGGTTTGTGGCGGTCTAGACGAGTTGCCACAGATCCCTTTGCTCAACAACTCGCTTGGCCTCTGCAAAGAGAGACACCAACGAATCACCGCACGAAACGCCGGGCAGGTAGACCCAAGCCCCGAGTTGACGCGCCCACAATTCATCCTCGACGCTCTCGTTGGAACCGCAGATCACCAGCAATGTGCCGGGACGAGCAGCAAATTCCTCAGCAATTTCCAGGGTGTCGTTCACTCGCTCACCAATCGGATGGGCGATGTCAACGACCACAAGCTGAAACTCTGCATCCGTAGTCGAACGAAGCTCTTCAGCGTCTGTCGGCATATCGCAGCTCGACCAGCCACTGAGTTCAGTTACAGAATCGAGTCGACTTCGCAACTCGCGATTGCCGGAAATGACCAAGCAATTCAGATTGGAAGCCATCCGGTTGTTCCGTGGCATGGCGCCCGGATACGAAACAGACTGCGTCACCTCTGATGTAATACCTACTGCCAAGACCATCATGTCACACCTCCGTAGTGGCGGGATGAACCGCCGTGCGTTTTTAAGCCGGGCTTCTAAAGGCCCAACACAAGTGGTGTGTTGAACGACAACACACCGTCGATCCAAAAAGAGAACAGCCGAGAGGGTTTGTTTTCTTTTTGGATCACTCGCGTCGGAAGAAAAGAAATGCACGCGGCGTGCCAATCGGTGGGGCGCTTGCTCACGACGAGGCGTGCGGCATAAATACGGCTCTAAAAGCCCGGCATTCGGCCACAATATTTTTTTGGCTCGGCTCGTGAAGCCCACAGCCATTTTTGTGCGTCTCACAAAATGAGGGAGGAGAAGATGCCCTCGCAATCGCTAGGAATAGACCAAAGAAGCCTGTTTTCTTGCACTTCTTCAGCTTTTCACCATTCTGGTGAGGGCTCACCATTTTGGTGAGCTGGCAGGGCCGACTCCCACCTTGAAAAGCCAGGAGCGCGAGCGACAGGTGGTGGGGTGAAAAACCATCGCCAAAATATGGCGGCGTGCAGAGGCCAGTTGGTGGCGGTGGCTTTCAACAATGCGGCACGCCAACTTTCCCTCGCTGGCGCTACGGGCTTTTCAGGAAGGAAGCGATGCGGTGCTTCCAGGCTGCCCAAAGCCGACGTGCCGATCACATCATGCGGCAGGGCACGGCACTCGAACTTGCGGTGCCGGCTCTGGAGTGGCGCCACTGTCAAGCAAGCATGGACGATGACTCAATGCGCTCCACGAACCGGTCCCCCGCAGCCTTTTTTGGCCCACAGATTCTGCTGAGGAGGCCAAAATCAAACAATCGCTCATTCGCGAAAGTTACGCGTCTGTCCGCGATCGACTGTTGTATCTGAAATAGCCACTCGATCTGCTGGCGGCTTGGACTCGCAACTATCCTGGTCCGTCCGGCCAGCGTCAGTTCTACATGCACGGTGAAACCGATACCGTCGAGAGCGAAATTGCCGAGTGGTGTGAAAAGTCAAACATCGAGTACGCACTCGCACGGTTGTTCGGCCGGGTGGAGGCATGCTCCCGAGGTGCGGTATTCCGTCACTTCGTTGCATGTCGGTCCCGAAATGCTTAGCGATCGTTGGTTTGAGTCACTTCGCACGGAATGCGGTGCCGCGGAGGTTGAATCGGGTGCCAATCTTGTCCTGCTGACACCGTTCGACAAGAGCGTCTTGGTACGGCGATCCCGAGCACTCCAGCAAACGACTTCGGCTTTGCAGACCTATCTGGATTTACAGTCGATGGCGGGGCGCGGTTCCGAGGCGGCCGAAGCTGTGTTTGAAAAGCATCTCCGCGGGGCGCTTGAGTCGACCGGCGGAGAGAAAGGGAAAGCGTGATGGACCAGAGAGATGCGGCACGCGCGGTCTTGATCAAGGTCGTCAACATTCTCGGTGCCTTCAAGGATGATCTCGTCATCGTTGCCGTTCATCCTGATCAAGGCGTTTGCTTTGGCAGACCGCAAAAAACCAAAGGATGCTTACGATGTCGCATTCATTCTGAATAACTACGAACCGTCCATTGCCGAACTCGCCAGTCGCGTTGTTCCGCTTGTCGCGGCAGGGTTAGGGGCGGAAGCGTATTAGGTTCTCACCGAGAAATTCGCGACGATTGAATCTGTCGGCCCAGCATCGGCTGGAGATATTGCCGAAGAAAACGGGCTGAATCGAGAGCAGGCTCAGCAAGCGGCATTTCAAGATTCTCAGGGATTGTTTGACCGAGTTGAGCGGCTTCGATCAAGTCAGGAATGATACGAGGGAGTTATGAGCACGCCGTTTGAAGTTCGATCAACACTTGTCGACGCCTTGTAGATCGATCTGATCGATCCGACCGGTTCGCTCGGCAATCCTACCTGCCGAGCAGCCTAAGGATAGCCCGGTCAACGGCACGTCCAAAAGTGTCCGGCGACTGCTAAATCAATGAGCGACCGATGAACGTCACACAGGCTGTGTGGCGGATCTGATGGCCGCCCCCAGTTCGCCAGGAACGCTCGCAAACCCTCACTGAAGAACTGGCGTCATTCATGGGGGCAGGTCACAACCGCTGAAAATAGACAAAGAAGGACTGTTTTTTGCCCTTTTTCAGGTTCTCACCATTCTGCTGAGCCGGTTATCATTCTCCGGCCAACTGTTGCGAAGATATTCTGTCTCACCGACGGATGCCTCAGCAATTTTGTGCCAGACTCATTCCAACTCGCATGACTCAACCTCTCTTTCAAACCCACAAGCATCTCAACACCGACCCAGATAGCCTGCTAGGGGAAACGCTCGGTGCTGGCTATCGCATTGTTGCTCGGCTCGGAGCGGGCGGCATGGGCGTTGTCTACCGTGCGTGGGATCACACTGCCGATCGATATGCCGTGATTAAAGTGCCTCGCAAAGCACTCTTGACGGATCCAACCTTTTTGTCGCGATTCGATCAGGAGATATCGGCGCTGCGGTTATTTATCCATCCCAACATCGTGCCGATCATCGATGTCGGCACGATTCGCGATTGTCCGTTTGTGGTCATGCCGTATTTGGCAGGCGGGAATCTCAGTCAAAGGCGGCCCATGTCCGGCGGCCGACCGATCCCCGCCATTCCCAGTCAACTCCACCGCTGGCTGGTGCCTTTTGCCGATGCTCTAGACCACATCCACGATCGCGACTATGTGCACCGCGACATCAAGCCAGACAACATGCTGTTCAATGGGCTCGGCATTCCTGCCCTCGGTGACTTTGGCATCGCGAAGGTCGTTGCACAAACAGCCTTATCTGAACAGACACCAGGAATCACCGGCGCGGGCTTTGCTCTCGGAACCCCCGAGTACATGGCACCAGAATTGATCGAGGGGGCCAAGCCCAGCCGCCGGGTCGATCAATACGCATTGGCTGTGATGGTCTATGAATTTTTAGCGGCCAAAAAGCCGATCCTCGGCCCCACGCCATCGGCCACAATGGTGGCTCAAGTCAACCAACAGCCCCCGAGTCTTAAAAAACTCTTTCCGCACCTGCCCGACTCGCTCTGCGAGGCCGTCCATCAGGCGATGGCAAAAAAACCGGCCGACCGGTTTGCCTCCTGTCGGACATTTGCCGATTTTGTCTTGCTCAATGTGGCAGCGTTACCGGCTGACAAGAGACTGCGATTGATGTGCCCGGCATGTGGCCATCTGATCAGTATTCAGAGCGATTGGGCGGGGAAAAATGGAACCTGTCCGGCCTGCACCAATCCAGTTTTTATTGCTCCGAATCTTGAATCTTTGATTTTTCCCGGGGATCGGGTCGCAGCCAAAGCGGGAACTCGGGGGCCGGCAGCTCCCATCGCCAGCGGTCGAGCCCAGCCAGACCGCGTGAATCTGACTGTAACTCCTGTCGACCCCACAAGGATTCAGACTGAATGGACCCCCATGCAATGGCTCGTCACGCATCCAGCCGCAACACTCGCGGCCGTCGGTCTCCTCGTTGCAATAACGCTGGCAGGAGCATGGGCGGCTTTTTTTCAGTAGAATGCGGGCGGCTTGTGTACCCCCTGCTCTTGAAGAGTCGTATTTAAATCTCAAGAGCCATAGCGGCCTGCGTGTGCGTGCGAGAGAAAAACTGGTCTTCTCATGAGTAGCGATCGCTCTAGTGTGCGTCGAGTGTTGCCATCCCTGATTGTCGCGGGGCTGATTTTGCTCTTAGCGATTGTCTTGGCGAGAAGCGATCGAGCCGCCCCTGGCGAATCGGTTTCGCTCAAACGCACGATCCCGTCGACCCCGCAAAGCCCGACAATCGCACCTTCGCCGGCAGCCGTTTCGCCGGAAGTTCCAAGCGGCCCCGTTTCCTCGCCGGCAACTCCACCAGCGGCCAACCCTCCGCCAATGCCGGCTCTGCCGCAACAGGGAATCCCACCCTCTTTGCCTGTGGCAATTCCTCCGGCCCAGGTTCCTGTTATGCCAAATCCACCACCAGTCCTACCGGCTCTACCGGCAGCCCTGCCCGCCCTGCCACAACAGGGAATCCCACCCGGTCTGCCGCCTCTGCTCGGTGGAGTGGGCACTCGCGGCAAAGATATCGAATCTGCCACCGCGCCACACGCATCCACCGTCCGTCGGCTTGATCTTTCGCCCCCTCCAGTTCTGCAGGCCCTCGCCATGCGAGGCGGCCAGAGCCAAAGCAGTGGCAGCAGTAGCGACAGTGGAATCGGCGCGTTGCCGATCACCTTGGAAGTGGCCAAAACTTTAGCCCTTGAAAATCGGGTCCACGCAACGGAGCTATTTTTTGAAAACCGCCGCATCAATCGGGCGGCTCGGGCCGTGGAAAATGGCGCGAGGCCAACCATCGAACAAGTCGTACGCTGGGCTCAGATGGGCCGGCCACGCAAGCTCACGCGCGTCGAGCTTGACCCAGTCACTGGTGAGATCAATTGGCCCTATGTTCTCACCGATCCAATCTATGCCCAGCAGAGGGAACCTCTCGATCTGCGTTTTCGCAGTCGGGCCGACAGTGGATCTGGTTTTCAGTTTGAAGAAGTTGTCGAAATCGAGTCGCAGATAGGGGAGCTTATTGATGTCTTAAAGACAAACATGCGCCGCTATCCTGCCGGCAGCTACGGCTCGGCCCGCACCTTTCTCGACAGTCTGCTGCAAGAATCGCGGCTACCGGTGAATTGAGGCTCACTGTGAGGCTTGATCCCCTGAGAACGGCTGGGCTTTTATCGAGAGCGCTGTTTCTATGGCCCTTCGATATAGTTCATCCGAATCTTTGCCTTGGGGAGCTGCTTTTGCAGCCGCTCAGATCCCTCTTTGCTGACGGCCGTCCGCCTCAGCGAAATATCGCTTAACGTCTTCAGTCCCGTGAGATGCTCAAGGCCCAGATCAGAGACTGCCGTCGATCCCAGATGTAAAAATGTCAGGTTCTTCATGCCGACAATCGCCGCTAAGCCTTTGTCGCTCGTCGCTGTGTCATCCAGGTTGAGCCATTCGAGTTTTGTGAGTCCGGCCAGATGTGCAATGCCTCTATCCCCCACCGGCACCCGCCACAAGTTGAGTCGCTTGAGCCCTCTCAATCGACCCACGTGCATCAACGCCTCATCTGTAATCTGGGATGCCTCGCTGAGATCAAGGTCTTCGAGGTGCTCCAGCTCAATCAGCTTTTCTACTCCAGTGGCCGTGATTCCCGTCCTCGCTAATCGCAATTTACGGAGTTTGGAAAACCGAGCGATAGGAGCGATCGCGTCATCGCGGACAAGCGTTTGTGCCAGCGTGAGTTCTTCGAGTTGCTTGAGTTCGGAGAGCTTTCTAAGCCCCACTTCGCTGATCCAAAGATAGTCCAGTAGCAAGGCTCGCAGATGCGTGAGCTTGCCGATGTGCTCCATCCCCGCATCATCAATCGTCGTTGCTCCCGACTTGCCCGAGAGCCGCAGAGCTGCCAGATCGGAGAGCGCAACAAGGTGAAAAAGACCGGCGTTTGTCAGCGGACAGTCACGGAGATCAAGATTCCGTAGCGTTTTGAGCGAGCCCAGCTTTTCCAGCAAACTGTCCGTCGCGCCGCTGCCCGCGAGCACAACGCTGCGCACTCGTGTAAGACCCGCAAGAGCGGCAATCGCTGCACTGTTTTTCTCTGCACTGACTCCCGGCACCGGAAATCGCACTTCGACAATGAGGCCATCGGCATCACGGGTGAGGATCGCCCCGGCTCCGGCTAAGGTTTCGACTGCGGCTGGGGCGTCTCCTTCCACGGCGGCAAGACATCCGCTTGGTCCACCCACAATCACCAGGAAGGGCACGAGCGACAGAAAAAACAAGGCGGCCACAAAACGACGTATGCTCATGAAAATGGCCCTTGAATATTGTCTAGCACATAGTCTGTGTTATCGACAAGGACTGCTCGAAACGATCATACTATACCCGTAGAGATCAATTCTTTTCTAGGAGCCCTCATGACTCAGCCACAGCGTTCTTCACGGCGGCAGATCCTCAAAACTTTAACGGCAAGTGGTGCCGGTTTGGCCGCTGGTGTCTTTTGCAGCGTAGCCGCTCGGCCGTCGCTGGCGGCGAACGACAAACTTCAGATCGCCTGCATCGGCACAGCGAACCAAGCCGACGCCAACATCGGCGCGGTTGCCGACCAGGAAATTGTTGCCGTCTGCGACATAGACGACAACTATTTGGAGCGGGCCAAGCAGCGTTTCCCCAATGCACGATTTTACAACGACTACCGAGAACTGATCCATGCCGAGAAAGGCAAGGTCGATGCTGTTGTTGTCAGCACGGCCGATCACAACCACGCCCCGGCCACAATCCGCGCGATTCGCAACAAGATGCATGTCTACTGCGAAAAGCCACTGTCGCACACCGTCGCCGAGGCCCGACTGATTGCCGAAGAGGCTCAAAAAGCTGGCGTTGCAACCCAACTCGGCACGCAAATCCATGCCCAAGACAACTACCGTCGTGTGGTTGAAGTCATCAACTCAGGTGCCATTGGCGCCGTGAATGAAGTGCATGTCTGGGTGGGTAAGGGATGGGGTGGTGGCGATCGACCTGAAGGAGGGGAAAAGCCTCCCGCTACGCTGCACTGGGATCTGTGGCTTGGCCCGGCGCCCGAGCGGCCGTTTGTGCCAGGCCGTTACCACCCGGCGCAGTGGCGTCGCTGGTGGGACTTCGGCAATGGAACCCTCGGCGACATGGGCTGCCATTACATCGACTTGCCATTCTGGGCACTCGACTTGCGACATCCGACTGCGTGCTCGGCAGAAGGGCCGCCTGTGCATCCCGAGACATGTCCGGTGGGATTGATCGTGCGGTATGAATTCCCGGCCCGCGGCAACAAGCCGCCGGTCAAACTGACATGGTACGACGGCAATCTAACGCCTCAAGAAGTGGCCGGCCAGCGTGTGCCTGGCAGCGGCGTGATGTTTATCGGCAGCGAGGGGATGATGTTTGCCGATTACTCGAACTACCGGCTCTTTCCCACGGAAAAGTTTGCCGCTTTTAAGCCCCCAGAGCCAACAATCCCACATTCAATCGGACACCACGCTGAGTGGCTTGCTGCCTGTCGGAATGGCACGCCCACGACCTGCAACTTCAATTATTCCGGGGCGCTTTCCGAGGCAGTGCTCTTAGGCAATGTGGCCTACCGTACAGGCCAGAGAATTGAATGGAACGCCCAAACGCTGCGGGTCACAAACTCGCCTGCCGCTGATGCCCTGATTCGCAAGTCGTATCGCGCAGGCTGGGAAGTCGCCTGAGTCGTTCTGTCCATGCATTGATTTTCCTAGGGTATTGGTTTTCCTCGGATTGCATTTCAGTCGCTGAATTTTCGCGGCTATCGATGAGCCATCTCTCCCAAAGCCATCCCTCATGGCGCGGCGTCGAGCGGCTGAATGCGAATGTTGCGGAAGTGAACCTCGTCGCCGTGCCCGAGAAAGCCAATGTGGCCCTTGGGCCGCGTCAAACCCGGATGAGCTTTTCCATCCGGCGTCGGCGTGCCGCTACAAAATCGCTTGATGTCTTCGTCAACAATCGTTTTTCCGTTGACCACAACAGTGATCTTTGAACCACGAGCAGTCACCTCTTCGGTGTTCCACTCTTCCGCTGGCTTGAGGCACTCCTGCTTGGCGGCCGCAACGCCGTAGATGGAACCGTGAACCTGCCACGGCTGGAGATTTGCATACTTGGGATGCGAGTCGTCGAGAATCTGGAGTTCCATGCCGACGAATGCGGCATCGCCAGTCGCTGGGGCGCGGATCGCCAAACCGTTGTTGGCTCCGGGTGTCAGTCGAAATTCAAACCGCAAGACGAAGTCGCCGTACTCAGCGACTGTGAGCAGATTTCCGCCCGCTCCCTTCCGACAGCGGAGTTCTTTGTCCACGATGTCGTAGCCCGCCAAGGCTCCCTGCCAGCCTTCTGTCGATGTGCCATTAAAGAGCGACACAAAACCTGCCTCATCGGCCACAACTGGCCTCGCTGCCCAGGCCAATACCGACAGCGGTAGAAAAGCCACCAGCCAAAAACCGGTTGAACGAAAAGAAAAGCGGGGCATGGAAAATCTCCTGCGTGTTGAGGGAATTGTAAAAGTCTGGCTGGGCTTTGCGATTGATATGTTAGGGCAGTTCACGAATTCTGATGTGGCGAAACTCCACCGGAGCGCCTTCTGATTCAAGACACACAAAGCCGGTCGAGGGTGTGCAAGCCGTGCCGCCGGAAACTTCGTTTCCGTTGACCCAAAGCCGGATCTCGCCGTTGATGGCGCGGATATAGTAGCGATTCCACTCCGGCGTGCCTCGCGAGTACCGGGCCGTTGGAAAACTGCGGATGCCGTCGGGAGCCACCGGCGGAAACGGCTTCATTGTTGAAGAGCCGACAGGAAATACATCGCCATCGGTTGTAAACCAGTCGGCTTTTTTATTCGTCGATTTTTCGTACTGCTCCGTATAGCCGTGATCGAGCACTTGCACTTCGATGCCGCCAGGGGGCAACTGCCCCGGCTTGATCGATTCAAGCACGCTCGCGGGAGCCCAGAAAAAAACGCCTGAATTGCCGCCGGCCGATAGATGTCGCCACTCAACAGACATTTCCAAATTTTTCACCGGCTCTTTTGTGCGAATCACGCCGACTGGTTGGCCAGTGCAGTGCACGTTGCCACCCTTCCAGGCCCATGTCTCAGGCAAGCAATTCACATTGACAAAGTCGGCCTCTCCCAGGGATCGCCAACCGGGCCCTGAACCGTCAAGCGTGGATAGCTCTCGGATGGAGATATTTCGGACATGCATCGGGGCATCGTGGGTTTGAATCTGGATCGGCCCTGTCGCTGGCAGCGGCTTGTCTTTGTCAAAAAAATTGGCTAGGGCTTGATTGTCGACGACGAGCTGACCGTTCAATACAACGGTCACACGATCGCCCTGCATAAAAATTCGCGTGGCGTTCCACTGACCGGTTGGCTTGTCGGCCTTGACAAGCGGAAATTTCCCGGCCGATTCAGCGGGGTTATTCCAGAGCCCACAGGATCCTTTCTGACAACCGTGCTTAAAATCCCGCTCGCAGTCGGGGTCCCAAATTTGCACCTGAGGATTGCCCCGTAGGTAGATGCCGCTATCGGCACAAGGGGATGGCAACATCCATTCAATCAGCAGTTCGAAGTCGCCGTAGTCTTGATCGGTTGTCAGAAAAACACCCTGACCGTCGCTGACGATCACGCCGTTACTCACCTTCCAGTGGGCGGCCATGTCCTGATTGTGTTGGGCCTGCTTGGCTTGCTGCTGGTGGGGCGTGCCTTCACGATCTGCCCGCGGATCCAGATGCGGCCTCCCGCGCCAGCCGGACAGATCGCGACCATTAAAGAGTGGTGTAAAACCAGCCTCCAGGCCTTCCTCCGAATAACAACTCGGACCTGCTGCCATCCATAAAACGCCGACCGCCAGAAACTTCTGAAGAAAGCACGACCGGCCGTGTGGACCGTGATTGTAACGCGAAATCATAGATCGCTCCGAGGGGTGTGATTGGCACAAATGAAGTTTAAATCGCTTTTTGAAAACTGGCGGCTGTTCGTAATTGGCCGCCGCTCGCGGCGCTGGCATCAGCCGCAAAGATGATGGCAAATGTTTTTGCCGCTTCTGAAAAACTTGTCAGCGGCATCTCGACCCCAGCCTCAAGGGCGTCGAAAAAAGCTTGAAACTGCGATTGATAGGGATGATCGCTGACATCGCCCGAGTCAAGCATCTTCATCGCGAGTTCACTCCAATGGCCCTTGTCCGTTTTAAGTTTCTGCGAGTGAAACTTGTTGTCGAGGATGCTCCCTTGACTCCCAACCAGATGCGTGTGGAAGTAGTACGGTTGAAGGCAATCGACGATTGCGGCGGTCTTGCCGATGGCACCGTTTTTGAATCGCAGGATGGTCACACTGGAAGTGTCGTATTCGTACGGAGCAAAAATGTCGCTCTGCGATCGGGTGCTCATGCTCGATACGCTTTCAACCTCTGTGCCCATCAGCATCAAAAGTGCGTCGAGCGCATGACAACCGGCAGTCAGCAGAGCACTGCCCCCTTCTTTCTTGAAGGTATTCCAGCGAAATTGACCGTACCACGGGCCAATGCCGTGGTAGTAATCGATCTCTCCGTAGTGCAACTGGCCCAGCAAGCCCTCGTCAACGACCGCCTTGATGGCTTGAAACTGACTGGAGAACCGGCACTCAAAACAGACGCACCCCGTCACCCCATTGGCACTGGCCGCTGCCACAATGTCATCCACTTCTGTCGCTGAATTGGCCATCGGCTTTTCCAAAATGATGTGCTTTTTGGCATTCGCCGCTGCCACTGCCTGATCGCGATGCTCACTCGGATAGCTGGTGATGTCGACAACATCCAGACTCGGATCGGCCAGCATCTGATCGAGATCTCGATAGACTTGAATCACAGCGCCCGAATTGCCGGAGTGTTTTGCAGTCAACAGAGCGGCGTCCAGTGGCCTGGACGAATAGACCGCCGTCACCTGCCCCTGCCTGGTGGCGTTGATCGCAGCGATATGCGCCGCGGCAGCCCAGCCATATCCAATCATGCCGACATTGTATTTTTTCATTTTTCCTAGCCGTGAAGATCCGTAGTGCGGTGGAGCACAAAGCCTTCGATTGCTTCGTACTCGGGCAAACCCAGTCTGTCGTAAAGCCTGGCTGTGTCGCGGTTGCGATCTTCGGCCCGCTGCCAAAACTCGCGGGAGTCGGTCGGGCCTGGAAAGAGCGCCCGGTCTTTCTGGCTTTCATGCTTAAAGATCGCCATGCGCTTGCGGTCGACTTCGTCCGGCGAGAGCGGCACGGCCATCTCAATTTCATGCGGCTCCCACTCTTGCCACGCCCCCCTATAAAGCCAGAGTTCACACTCCTTGGCCCAGTCGCGGGCGGCCAACTCTCGCAGGGCGGCCATCACGGCGACCAAACAGACGCGGTGCGTGCCATGCGGATCGGAGAGATCGCCAGCAGCATAGATCTGATGCGGCTTCACATCGTCGAGAAGTTTGACTGTGATCGCAATGTCGTCGGGACCAATCGGTTTCTTGCGAACGCGACCTGTCTCGTAAAACGGTAAATCGAGGAAATGAATGCGTTCCGGCTTGACTCCAGAATAGCGGGCCGCGGCGCGAGCCTCGGTGCGGCGAATCAATCCCTTGACGATTTGTAACTCTGGCAAGTCAACGGCCCCGCTGCCCTTAGTGCGCAAAAACAGACGCACGCGGTCGGCGATCTCAGCAGGTCCATTGCCAACACCAAATGTGCGGCAAAACTCCTCGACAAAGTCGACATGGCGATCGGCCGATTCATCCCAGACGGCAATGTTGCCGCTGGTCTGGTAGGCAACATGCACTTCATGGCCCTGCTCGCAGAGTCGGATAAACGTGCCTCCCATGCTGATCACATCGTCATCTGGGTGGGGGCTAAAAATCACCACCCGCTTTGGAAAAACATCCGCCGCGGCACGCTCGTGGCCCGCGATTGCTGCCGCTGCCTGGGCCGCCTGTCCTTCGCGGACGCGACGCGGCTGACCAGGCTTGCCTCCGGGCCAGCCCGTGATCGTATTTTGCATCACGCGAAAGACCTTGATATTCAGATCGTAGGCACGGCCTCGCTTTGAGAGTAATTCTTGTAAGCCGTGCTCGTTGTAGTCTTCGTCGGTAAGTTTGAGAATCGGCTTCTGCATTTTGAGCGCCAGCCAAATAACAGCCTTCCGCGTCAGCGCGTCAGACCACTCTAAATCCATCGACTCAACCGTTCCCACGACCCACGGCGATTCAAACCTCACCAACCGCGATGCCGCAGCGCGATCCAGCACAAACCTTGCATCGGGATGCTGCTGCAAAGCACTGGCCGAGACCTGTCTCGAAAACGGCTCCTCGACGGCTTTGCGCACGATTGAAGACTTGTGCTCTCCAAAAGCCAAAAGCACGACTCGCCTCGCGTCGAGGATCGACCCAACGCCCATCGTGATCGCCTGCCGAGGCACATTCCACTCGCCAAAAAAGTCGCTGGCCGCATCGGCTCGCGTCACGCCGTCGAGCGTGATCAGGCGTGTACGACTTTCGACCGCGCTGCCTGGCTCGTTAAAGCCAACATGCCCCGTGCGTCCGATACCCAGCAACTGCAAATCAATGCCACCAGCCGCTCGAATCGATTCTTCGTACCGCACGCATGCAGCGGCAACCTGCTCTCGTGGCAGCCTGCCGTCGGGAATGTGGATCGCGTCGGCAGGGATATCGACATGGTCAAAGAGATGCTCCCGCATGAAGCGGTGGTAGCTCTGCAGAGCATCAGGCTCGATCGGCCAGTATTCATCCAGATTGAATGTGACGACTGTTTTGAGCGAGAAGCCTTCCTCTCGGTGCAAGCGAATCAATTCATCGTAAACGCCCACTGGCGTGCTGCCCGTCGCCAAGCCGAGTACTGTTTTTTTCCCTAAAAGAGCCCGCTCGCGAATCAGTTCGGCAATGTCGCGGGCCACCGAACGGCTGGCATCGACCGGTTCGCCGTAAACCGTCACGGACAAGCGCTCGACCATACCGCCGGGCGATGGCATCACAGGCGACTGTGGGCCACGGTAGATTGGCGCCGGAGGGGTAGCCTTCGAGTGAACGGCAGATCGCTGGGAAGCCATAGGGGTTTTTAGCTTTAAGAATTTTCGATTTAGACCAGCTTGGTTTTGCCGGGCACGGCCACCGGCGTCGGGGCCACCATTGGACCAAAATCCCACGATGCCGGCGAAAGATCTTCTTTTGATTCCCAGACCTGCGTCCATGCCACCGACTGCCCTGTATAGGCGCTCATGCGGGCCATGATCGCCATGGCCGTGCTGTTGGTCATCCGCACGCCGTCGTTGATCGGTTGGCCGGCGCGAATGCTGGCAAAAAGTTCGTCGTGTTCCTGCTGATACATGTCGTTCTTCGGCACTTCACTTTGCCATGTTTTCCCATCCGCCACGATCTGCTGCCGGTTGTCGAATCCATTGACCGTTGCCGTGCCGGTGGTGCCAATCAAGTAGTCGCTATTGTCGTTGGCTGCACCCGGAAAATGACGACACATATGAAATCCTCGGCGACCGTCAGCGTAGTCAAACGCTGCCATAAAGTGGTCGTAAATATTCCCACCTACCGGCACATCGGGCCGTACCTCGCGGCCACCTGTGCAGACAACGCTGACGGGCATCTGATCGTTCATCGCCCAGGCCAGTCTGTCGAGGGAATGAACGGCCTGCTCGACAATGTGGTCGCCGGACAGCCATGTGTAGTAGGGCCAGTTGTGGATGCAATATTCCATGTCGCTCCACTCGGCCTTGCGAGGGATCTCGCCGCGAAAGCCGGCAGCGTTGTAGTTGGTATAAACCGCTCGCACGGGTCCAATCGCCCCCTCGTGAATCCGGCGATAGACGTCGCGTTCTCTGGCTGAATACCGCCAACAGAACCCAGACACCAGCGCTAGTTTCTTTTCGGCGGCGAGCGCCGCACTGTCACGCACGCTCCGCAGACCGACTGCATCGACCGCCATCGGCTTCTCACAAAAAATCTGCTTGCCCGCCTCAACGGCTGCCCGCAGGTGGATCGGCCGAAACGCCGGCGGCGATGCCAAGAGCACTACATCGCAGGCTTCGATGAGTTGTTTATAGCCGTTGATACCGGTGAACTGCCGTTCGGTCGGGCAGTCAAACCTTTCCTTAAAAGACGGGTTGTTTTGGGCCTGATCGGCGACGGCCCGCGAGAGCACGCCGGCCCCGCTCTGCACCCGCTCGGCAAAAGGATCGGCCAACGCCCAGAGCACGACGCCAGGATCGGCATTCATGGCCTGCGATGCCGCGCCTGTGCCACGGCCACCGCAGCCGACAAGGCCGACCTTGAGCCGATCACCCCCTGCGGCATGGGCTACGCGAGCCATCGGATCGATAAAGACGCTGGCCGCGACGGTGGCTGCAGTTACCGCACTCGCAGCAGCGACAAAACCTCGGCGGGAGAATGATTCCTGCGTGCCACCCACAACAACTCCTTTAGCCTGATGGCTGCTGGCTGTCCTATGGGCAATGGCGTCTGGAACTTTGGCGCTGGACATAACGAACGACTCCTCTCAATCGGTGTAGACTCTGGGGTTTTAGAAAAATAACCGCCGCTGCGAAAGCCTACTGACTATCCTATTCGCTCCGCCACTCGCCTGACAAGGATCAACCCCCGTGCATTTCAATTGGCAATCGGCCTTACGACAATGGCTCCAAGCGAATCTCGTGGCGGCACTGACGACCTGCCTCTGGGCATTCTCTGCCCATGCCGGACAACCACTGCGGGTGGGCATGGAGCTTTCCTACCCGCCGTTTGAGATGACTGATCCGCAGGGCAAGCCGACTGGCGTCAGCGTGAACCTAGCTGCGGCAATGGGTGAGCACCTCGCACGGAGTGTGGTGATTGAAAACATTGCCTTTGACGGCCTCATTCCCGCGCTGAAAACGGGCACAATCGATTGCATCATCTCCTCGATGACGGCCACGCCCGAGCGAACCCGTTCGATCGCATTTTCTGAGCCCTACCTGAAAACGGGCCTGGCGATTCTCGTTGGCAAGGCCTCGCCCGTTCATTCGGCTGCCGACTTGCAGACAAAAGGTCGGGTGATCGCCGTCAAAAAGGGAACGACTGGTCATCACTACGCCGCGACAACACTCAAGCAGTCGCGCGTGCTTGTGCTCGACAAGGAGTCGGCAGCCGTGATGGAGGTGGTGCAAGGCAAGGCTGATGCCTTCATTTATGATTCTCTTTCGGTGTACCAAAATCAAAAGCGACATGCCCAACAGACTCGGGCGATCTTAAAACCGTTTCAAGAAGAAACATGGGCCGTGGGTCTTCGGCAGGGGGATGTCGCGTTGAAAGATCAAGTGAACGAGTTTCTAAAAACATTCCGCGCGGCGGGCGGCTTTGAAAAACTCGGCGATCAATTCTTGCCCGAAGAAAAAGCCGCCTTCCAACAACTCGGTATCCCGTTCTACTTTTAATTTGGCTCTCGCTCACTTCGTGGCTGTGAGCAAGCGATGGAGAGCCTCTGGGGCATGGCTTTCGTGTGGCAATAACACGGTGATGTCTAAAAGATATCGCGGGGCTTTTGAATACCGGGTCGAGGGCAAAAGCGATTCGGCTTCACTCGGCAGGCTGTTTGACGAGCCCGCGGATGGCGGGCGTGAGGCTTTCCCAGAGCGCGGGACGGGCTTCGACCAAGCGGACGATATCGGTGAAGTCTTTCGCCTGCTTGCTCTGCCGTCGCGCGGGCTCTGCCCAGGCCTTCATCTTGCCGGCGAGCGTGTCTTGCAGGGATGCCACCCGCATCAGAATCCCATGAACGTCTGCGGGCACGGAACGGCTGGGGAATTCCCGATAGAAATCCTCAGTCGAAAGCTGCACTGAAACCGCCGAGCGGCCCTTCAAGTTCACCGACCACGGGAACCGTTCGCTTGTGAACCCCGCTTCCTCAAGCAACCTCACAGTCCTCTCGACGGCATCAAGGGCGATCACCAAATCCACGTCGCGGGTAACCATCTGCTGTTGGGCCCAGTGGTTTACGGCGACGCCGCCGATGCAGCACCATGGCACGTCGGCCCGCTCAAGGCAGTCCACAAGACGCATGACATCGTCTGTGCCGCCGGAAGTCTGCCAGTCGAAGAATTGTTTGCTGGTCATGGCTTGATTGAAAGGGATTCGGCCGGCGCAGTCCACCCTCTGTGCAAATGTATAGGCGAGACACCTGCCTTTCCCCAATGAGAGTAGAGGGCCAGGAGCAAGCGCTTTTGAATAGCCTGACGCGATGCTCCACTGGGAACCCGCTAGCCGAGCAAACATTGCGGGCGTACGCTCAATGGTTCTGCTTTGGTTTGGTTCGTGGTACTCTACAATCCATTATGCCGCGCTTGGCTGCTCACCTTCTCGTTCTTGCTCTGTTTGCCGCGCTGGTGGCGGTGGCTTTTTCACGTCTCGACTACACTTGGAACTGGGCCGGTGTCTGGGACTATCGACAGAAATTTCTGCAGGGCTGGCTGACAACAGTTGCCTTAAGCTTGGCATCTCTCGTGGCCAGCAGCCTGATCGGCATCTTCGCCGCAATTCTTTTGCAATCGCCACACGCCTTACTCGAAGCCTGCGGACGCATCTATGTCGAAGTGATTCGCGGCACGCCGTTATTGGTGCAACTGCTGATTGGATTTTATGTGATTGCAAGCGCCGTCGGCCTGGAAAACAGATTTGTGGTGGGAGTCCTCGTTCTGTCGCTCTTCAGCGGCGCGTACATGGCAGAGATTTTTCGGGGTGGACTCGCCGCGATTCCAAAAACGCAGCGGGATGCCGCCCGGTCTATCGGCCTGACCCCCTGGCAGACGCTGCGGTTTGTCATTCTGCCACAGGCCGTTCGCATCGTGCTGCCTCCCGTGGCCGGACAACTCGTTTCGCTGATTAAAGATTCATCACTGCTCTCGGTGATTGCCATCTCCGAGTTCACGCTCAACGCACAGGAGGTCAATGCCTTCACCTATTCCACGCTGGAAAGCTATCTGCCGTTGGCATCTGGTTACCTGATCCTGACACTGCCTCTCTCGGCACTGTCGCGCTGGCTGGAGGCACGATTTCAATATGAAACTTGAAGTGAACAATCTCACGCAACGGTTTGACAGTTCCACCGGCGCTGGGATTGCCGTTCTCAATCAACTGGAGTTTTCTACAGGCAACATTCAGGCCCTTGTTTTGATCGGTCCCTCCGGCGGCGGCAAATCGACATTGCTGAGAATTTTGGCCGGGCTCGATCTGCCCGTGACAGGAAGCGTCGCCTTCGACGGCCAAGTGCTGCCGCGAGATGAAGCACATCTGCGGGCCTACCGCAAAACGATCGGCACCGTCTTTCAAGCCTACAACCTCTTCCCACATCTCTCAGCGCTCGATAATCTGCTCCTGCCGCTGGTGCATGTACACGGCCTGAGCAAACCGCAGGCCGAAGCCCGCGTGCGAGAACCACTCGAACGATTTCAACTCATGGCCCACGCCTACAAACGCCCCGCAGAACTTTCCGGCGGCCAAAAACAACGCATCGCTATTCTTCGAGCCCTCGTCGTGGAACCGCAGTGCCTGTTTCTGGATGAACCGACCTCGGCTCTCGACCCGGAGATGACGGCCGAGGTGCTCGAGATGATTGGCGAGCTGAAGGCATCTGGAACCAACTTCGTGCTGGTCACTCACGAAATGGCCTTTGCCAGGCAGGCGGCCGATGAAGTGGCCTTTATTGGCGACGGCTGCGTACTGGCCCACGGCACTGCCGATGAGATATTCAGCCGCTGCATGGTGCCACGCGTCAAAGCCTTCCTTGGGCTTTCGTTGTTTTCTACTGAAAGGATTCTCCCCTGAAACATTCTGCTCACGATGCCTTCCTAGGCGCTCTGGTGGCCGATGCGATCGCGATGCCGGTGCACTGGTATTACAACCAAGAATTATTGGAACGCGATTACGGCCTGATCGATCGTTACCACTCGCCAAAAAATCCGCACGCCGATAGCATCCTGTGGCGATCGAGCTACCAAGCGATCAACGAGAAAGGAGACATCCTTCGTGAGCAGGCTGTCTACTGGGGCCAGCGGGGTATCCATTACCACCAGTTTTTAAAGAGTGGCGAGAACACGCTCAACCAACTGCTGGCGATCGAACTGGCGGAGATGATCCGCGAAGAAGGCACCTACGATCCGGCTCACTGGCTGTCACGGTACATCGCCTTCATGCTCACGCCGGGCCGACACCACGACACCTATGTGGAGGAATACCATCGCCATTTTTTTGCCGCCTATGCCGCGGGGAAAAAGCCTCTGCTGTGCGGCGGCCCCGATGTGCATATTGGTGGCCTGGCCGCCGTTCCGGCACTGGTGGCGTCGCTGGGTGCAACCAATCCAGATCTCCTCGAGATTGTTCGCACGCACGTTGCGCTCACCCATAAAGACGACGGCGTGCTCGAGGCAGCCGATGTGCTCGCCCGGCTGCTGGTGCGACTTGTATCTGGAGACGACCTGCAAATCGCAATGCTCGAAGAAGCCCCCGACTGGATCTCGGCGGCCAAGATACGGCAGTGGGAAAAACAGCCCGACCGCGCGGTCGTCGGTGAAATCCTCAGTTCCGCCTGCTACATCCCCGATGCCTTTCCGGCGTCCCTCTACTTGGCCTATCGGCACGCCGGAAACTTTGCCGCTGGCGTCTGCGCCAATGCGCAAGTCGGCGGCGACAATTGCCACCGAGGCACAGTGGTTGGCGCACTTTTGGGGGCCTCAGCGGAGATTCCTGCTCGATTTGTGGACGGCCTTGTGGCCGGTGCTAGAGTTCAGCAATTGCTCGGTGCTGCAAAGTCTTCTGAAGACTCGGCATCAGGCTCTGCTCCCTTATAAAGCCCTCCCGTGAATTCTTTTGCAACTGCCTCCCGCTCCTCTGATTGCCAAACAGCCGCTGCCCCGATTCATTCTGCCGCTGCAGGGCCCCTTGCCCCAACTCAGACGCTGCTCTTGACGGCTGATCTAGCTGCGGCCGACCCTCTGGCCGCCAAGCGGCAGGAGATTCGGCTCTATTTTCACAAAACCTGCGAACTCTACGATCGACTCTTTGCGCTGATTCAAGAGGACGAATCGTTTTACGATCGCCACGAACCGCTCCGCCATCCGCTGATTTTCTACTGGGCTCATCCGGCGGTCTTTTTTATCAACAAGTTGATCGCTGGTCGGTTCATTGCCACGCGCGTCGATCCCCAGATAGAAGCCATGATGGCTGTCGGCGTCGATGAGATGTCGTGGGATGATCTTCATAAGGCCCATTACGACTGGCCCTCCGTCAACCGCGTGCGAGATTATCGCCGAGCGGTGCGGGAGCAGATCGATGAGTTCATTCTGAAGATGCCGCTGGAACTCCCGATCCGGCCGGACTCGGCAGCATGGATGATTCTGATGGGAATCGAGCACGAACGAATCCACTTAGAGACATCTTCGGTGATCATGCGGCAGATGCCACTCAAGGAACTTCGCTGTGACAAAGAGCTCACGGCTGAGGAACAAACACTCTGGGCAAGTTGCCTTGAGTCGGGGGCCGCTCCCAACAATTCATGGATTGAGATGCCCGCCCAGGAAGTGACGCTGGGCAAACTGGCGACCGACGCCACCTTTGGCTGGGACAATGAATACGGCCTGGAAACGATTCACCTACCGGCCTTCAGTGCTGCCACATACCTGACTTCGAATGCTGCGTTTCTCGAATTCGTCGAAGCGGGCGGCTACCGTAACGAAGCCTATTGGAGTGAAGAGGGCCGCGGTTGGCTACGCTACACCCGCGCCCAGCATCCGAAGTTTTGGTTCCTCCGCGACCATGACTATTGGCAGCGGAATCTTCTCGACGAAAGAGTGCTGCCGCTCAACTGGCCAGTGGAAGTTAATTGCCTCGAAGCGCAGGCTTTTTGTGCCTGGCAACGAGAACAGACGGGGCTTTCTATCCAACTCCCGAGCGAGGCCCATTGGCAAGCCCTACGCCAGTCGATCCCAGATGATGAAGGCAGGCCCGCTGGCGACCCTTGCAACTCACACCCAGCGCCCCACGGAAATATCGGCCTTGCGCACTTCGCCTCAAGCGTGCCTGTCGATCGCTTTTCCCAGGGCAAATTTTACGATATTGTCGGCAATGTATGGCAGTGGACCCGAACGCCAATCATGCCATTCAAGGGCTTTGAAGTGCATCCGCTCTACGATGACTTCTCTGTGCCCACGTTTGACGGCCGTCACAATCTCATCAAAGGCGGTTCATGGATTGCAACTGGTAACGAAGCAATCGCAAGCGCACGGTATGCCTTTCGCCGCCATTTTTTTCAACACGCCGGTTTTCGCACGATCATCGACGCTCCCGGCCACGATTGCTTCACCGAGGGCTCAAAGCTCTACGAGACCGATCGGCTCGTAACGCAGTATTTGGAGTTTCACTACGGCCCGCTGAGCTTGGGCGTGCCGAACTTTCCGCAGGCCTGCGTGGCCGCAGCCATGAAGCATGTGGAGCCGAGCCAAACCGGCCGGTGCCTCGATATCGGCTGCTCCGTTGGCCGATCGGCTTTTGAATTTGCTCAACACTTTCGCCATGTTGATGCCATCGATTTTTCGGCCCGATTCATTCAGTCGGGCGTGCAGTTGCAGCAGGGCCGCGAAGTGCTCTACGAGATTCCGACCGAGGGTGAACTCACGATCTCTCGCTGTGTGTCCTTGGAAAACCTCGGCCTTTCGTCCGGTGGCAATCGCGTGGCTTTCTTGCAGGGCGACGCCTGTAATTTAAAACCGCCTGCCAGCGATTACGACCTTGTCTTTGCTGGAAACTTAATCGATCGCCTCTATGATCCTGCTCTTTTTTTGAAAGGCATCGCCACACGATTGCTGCCGGGCGGGTTGCTTGTGATCACATCTCCTTACACGTGGCTCGAGGAATACACGCAGAAAAACAAGTGGCTGGGCGGCCGCCGCGAACACGGTGAGCCACTGACGACTTTTGCTGGACTCTCGCAGGCTTTGGCAAAACACTTTTCGTTTATTCACCGCCAAGACATCCCTTTTGTGATCAGGGAAACAGCCCGCAAGCATCAGTACACGCTGGCCGAAATGACGATTTGGCGCAAGGAATAAAGACCGGCATTGGCCGACACGCGCACTCGCCTTGGATTTCTCTGTTCTCCCCCCCTAAGATGAGAACAGATGCCAGTCGTGTTTCTCTGATGCCTTAGGTTTTCAATGCCACAAGCCCCATTCGATCCCTGCAAGCAGTGGCTGGGCATCGATGCTCTTGATCTGGACGATCCTCGCCGCGTGCTTGGCATTGGGCCACACGAATCAGATCCGCTGGCAGTGATTCGCGCTACTACAACCCGTCTTTCATTGCTGCGGGGCATCTCATCCGGTCCATTCGAACTCGCGCGTGCGGCGCTGATCATGCGGGTTGAAGAGGCGCGTGAGCATCTCCTGATACAGCTTGCCTCCTGCCCGCAGCCAAGTGTTTTTCCGGCGCCGGCCGCCGCGCCAGCTACGCCGATCGACTCATCCCAGCGGTTGACGATACCGCGCCCTCCGGGAGTTCCCTCGGCAGTCTCCAGGCCGGCAGTGCCTGCGGCGACATTCACTCCTCCAGTGGCTAGGGTGTGGGCGTCTCCGGCCGTTTCTACTGATCATGCGGCGGCAGTGGCCCTGAATGAAACGCCCGACTCTCCTACGCAGCCAGATCTATTCGGAAATCTTTCCCGTCGCCCGCAAAGACACAGGGCCGTGTCTTCGGGTGCAGGCCTCCTTTTTACGATATTTGGCGGACTGGTCATTCTGGCAGCCGCTTTGACACTCGCGGTGATCCAACCCGATGGCTCTCAAGATCGGCACGCGGCGAATAATAGTAAAAAAAAGCCTGAGAATAAACCTTCTAACCCGCCAAATATTGTGAAACCGGTTTCCAAGCCACCCCTCTCACTATTGCCACAAGCTCCGCCCCTTGAAAAACCCCCGGCGGCCAAGCCACCCGACCCAACGCCTCTGCCAACGCCCGAGCCAACGCCCGAGCCAACGCCCGAGCCAAAGCCCGAGCCTAAGCCCGAGCCAGAACCTACCGAGGCTGAACCGCAGGCCATCGTAAAGAAAATCGATGCGCTGATTGCTGAAGCCTATAGCGTCATGCAAAAGCAGCAGCAAGGCTCCTTGACGCCGACTCTGGACTCGGCCGAACAAATCGCCACGACAACCACTTCAAGAAACCGAATAGCCCGATGGAAGGTTCTGGCCAAATATTCGCAGGAGTTTATCGGCTATCGGGAGCAAGCCCTGAAGGCTGTCAAGGACGGCGGCGATTACGAAGTCAATGGCAAGAAAATTGGTGTGGTTGAGAATACTCCTGAGAAATTTATCTATCGCGTTGAAGGCAAAAACAGGACTACCACCCGCGACAAAATGCCTGCCGGCATCCTCATGGCCATCGTGATAGCGTGGTTTGACGCCAAGCCGGCCAATAATCTTTTTATCGGCGCCTACCACATCACTAAGCCCGAGCCCGATCTCAAGAAGGCCCGCGAGTTCTGGGAAAAGGCGGAGGCTAGGGGTGAAAATGCGGCCCTACTGCTTTCGCTGCTGGACGATCCAGTCATTTTGAATGCGCCGCCAGAATAGGCTCGTGACGAGCGTTGATTTTTTTAGGCAAACATTTCTGCCAAAATCATCTGGAGTTCTTCAGTCCTGAGTTGGACCGGATTGCCGCGCATGCTGGCGCCGTGGGAGTTTTCTGCCAGCCATTGGATCCGCTCACGCTGCAAGCCAATTTCCGCCAGCTTCTGCGGACCGCCAGCCTCACGACATAGCGACTCAATTCTTTTCACCAATGCCTCGGCCGCCGTGCCATCGTCGGCTGAGGCAGTCGAGTCAATCGCCCGCTCGAGGATCGCCAGATCGGCCTGTGCTGCCTGACAATTCACACGCAAGGCCACCGGCAATAAGAGCGCGCAGGCCACTCCGTGCGGCGTGCCACATTCAATGCCCAGCGCTGCAGCCACGCCGTGAGCCATTCCCAGACCAGAATTTGTCAGCGCGATGCCTGAGACAAGTGCCGCATGACTCATCGCCGATCGCGCTGCCCTGACCTCGGCCGATGATCCGGCCGGCCCAGCAGCATCGACCGAGGCGGCCTTGAGCAGCGTTGGCAGTGCCTGCACCGCCCGCGGCAGTGACTCCAGCACAAGGCTGCGTGGCAGCGGTTGCTTGAGCCGGCAGATAAACGATTCAATCAACTGCGTAATGCAGTCGAGTCCGGCAGCGGCTATCGTAGCGCGGTCGCAGGAGGCTGAGAGTTCAGGATCGACGATGACGGCGCGTGGCACCATCATTGGACTGCGCATGCTTTTCTTAAATCGGCGTCGAGGACAGGAAAGCACGGCGTTGCGGGTTGCCTCGGCACCTGTGCCAGCGGTGGTCGGCAGAGCCACCAAGGGCAACGGCCAGTGCTGGATGGGGAATCCCCGACCGACGCCCTCAAGGTGATCGACGACGATCGCATCGAAGTCGCTGAGGGTGCGCCGATTTTCATCCACATCGTCCGGCATGTTTGTCGCAAGTGCCGCTACTGCCTTTGCCAAGTCGATCGTTGAGCCACCGCCGACAGCGACCATTACGATTCCATGGGGATCGGCTGGGCGGAAACCCCACGGCAACGACGCCAAGACGCTCGCCACTTGATCGACTGTCGGCTCGCCGCAGGTTGTCGCCACGATCTCAAATCCGATCCCCGCAGTTCGCAGGCTGGCTTCGATGCTCTCTCGCGTTGAAGAATCGCGAAAGCTGCGGCAGCCGCCCACGATCCATGCCCGCTGACCATAGAGTTTTGCAACCTCGCCTACATCCACCACGCGTCCTTCCCCGAAGCGAATCAGCGACGGAACGACGAAGTCATAACGCCCAATCGTCGCCTCTGATCGAGCTTGCGGAGTCGCTTGAGAAGGAGATTCTGGCTGGCTCATCCTGCTTGCGATCCTCAAGGCGAATGGGTGACAAAGAAAATAGCGGTATGAACTGCCACAGCTCTAGACCCACGTGGCTGGGTGCTTTACCTTTTCGGTGTCTGTTGTTTTTTGAAAGCGGAGCAAACGCCTGCGATTCAACGCGCCCGTAAAATAGAACCACTATGATAGCTGCGATTGACATTCCACTGTGCCCTGCTCCGATCTGCGGTTCCATTCGCCCGCCCGGTTCCAAAAGCATCACCAACCGATCGCTCGTGTGTGCCAGTCTGGCGAAAGGCACAAGCCTTCTGTCAGGCGTGCTCGACAGCCAAGACACGCGAGTGATGGCCGCAGGCCTGACGGCGCTGGGCGTTCATCTCGTGGCCGATTGGCAGGCAGGCGAAGTGCGCATCATCGGCACCAGTGGGGCCATTTCAGCATTCCAGGCCCAGCTTGACTGCGCTGCCAGCGGGACAACGATTCGATTTTTGTCGGCTGTCGCGGCACTTGGCCACGGCACATTTCGGCTGGATGGCAGCCCCCGCATGCGCAAGCGACCGATCGGCGATCTGCTTACGTCCCTGCGCGGGCTGGGCGTTGATGCGGAGGCTCAAAGCCCAGGCGAATGCCCTCCTGTGACAATCCGTTCGCAGGGTCTCACCGGTGGTCGGGTTACCGTGCAGGGGAGCACCTCCAGCCAGTTTGCCAGCGCCCTTGCCATGGTCGCTCCCTGTACGACCCACGGCATGCAAATCGACTTCGAAGGCCAACTCGTTTCGCTTCCCTACCTCGAGATGACTCGCCGCGTGATGGCCAGCTTTGGCGCCACGTGCCACGCCAGCGGCAACCAACAGTGGCAGATTCAACCCAGCGGCTACAACGCTTGCCACTACGACATTGAGCCCGATGCCTCGACCGCCAGCTATTTCTTTGCGGCCGCAGCTATCACCGGGGGAAGCGTTCGCGTCGAAGGGCTCTCGCGAAAAAGCATGCAGGGTGACATCGGCTTTTGCGATGCACTCCAGCGGATGGGTTGCCATGTCGACTGGCAAAATGACGCAGAACAGTCGATAACCGTCAGCGGTCGAGCGTCATGTGGCATCGATATTGATATGAATGCGATCAGTGACACGGTGCCGACGCTGGCTGTTGTGGCACTCTTTGCCAACGGGCCAACGACGATCCATAATGTGGCTCATATTCGCGAAAAGGAAACCGATCGGATCGCCGACCTCACTCGCGAACTGTGCAAGCTCGGTGCGAAGGCAACAGAGCAGGCCACTGGCTTGACAATCGAGCCCACAGATTTGCAGTCTGGGCCGAGTGAGCTGAGGGGGGTAGCGCTCACCACTTACGACGATCACCGCATGGCGATGAGCCTTGCCTTAGCAGGCCTTCGCATCCCGGGCGTGCGAATTCTTGATCCGGGCTGCGTAGCGAAAACATTTCCAAACTACTGGCGACACTTGGCCGCTATCGCCCAACTCGACACTCCTGATTGGCCGCTTGATTCGATCGAGCATTTCACCTAAGTGTCGTATGAACTGAGAAGTGAATCACTCTCAAGATATTCACCATCGGCCCGCTCAATCAGCGTGGCGGCTCGGTCCAACAAATCATCGACGACAGAATTCAGCGGCCACGGTGTGGCGGCTTGGAGTGAACCGCTCATCGACGGGTCAGCCGCCACAAACCCGCCACCGCAGTGCTGACAATAGACTCGCTTGCCTAGGAGCGTCACGCAAATCTCGAGTGACCGCCCGCAGACGGGACAGCCCTGATGGTAATAGACTGGCGTTCTCATCATGAATCCCCTCCGTGAAAGTGCCTGACTCTAAAACTATACAATCGATCTTTCTCAGCCACGGATGAAAAGTCTAAGGTAGAAAAGGGCAACCATCAATCGCTTCCTGAATGAGAATTTCGTAAGGAACCAAGAATACAATTTGGCTCCTTACCTAATTTGCCTTACCTGCCCCAAGGTTTGCTTCCTTATTTTAAAAATGCGCGGATTCCGCTAGAATCCTTGCTGAATTTTGCTGCCGGGCCTACGGGGCCTAAAACAACAAAGGGGACTGCCTAGGGGGCACTTCTGAGAGATTTTTGTCCATCGGACTCCTGAGGGTGCATTTTTCATGCTGCGAGCTTGGTTTACACCCCTGGTCGTCTGTTTTTGGTGCGTCACCACCGGCTGGCTGGTCGTGGAGAAGATTCTGCCGACTTTTTTACCCGGGTCGCCGCCGGGCTATCAGGCTCTCTATGCCTCCGGCAATCGACTGATTCCTGTGGCGTGGACTGTGCTCTGGGATGAGCGTCCACTGGGCTGGGCCACAAGTGAGTCCCGTCGGACTGTCGAAGGGGGCCTCACTGTCGAGAGCCTGCTCCACTTTGATCGCTTGCCGATTGACGAGATGCTGCCAGCGTGGACAAAGAATTTACTGCGGCCCCTGCTGCCGCAGCAACAACCGCTGTCGCTGAATGCCAGAGGCAGAATGTCGATCGATCCAAAGGGAAACTTGCGAGCCTTTAGCTCCATCGTCAATCTGCCCGGAACAAGCGACCGCATCTTCCTCAGCGGCTCGATTGAGGATGGTCGCGTGGCCATTTTGATCACCGCTCGCGACATACGCTACGAAACGACTCGCCATCTGCCAGCCAATCTGATGATCGGCGATGAACTCTCACCGCAGGCAACGATGCCGGGTCTTTACAAAGGACAGCGTTGGACGGTGCCCATCTACAGCCCTCTGCGGCCTGGCCAATCGCCAATTGAAGTATTGCACGCCATGGTCACCGGCGAGGAAACAATATTTTGGGAAGATCGGCTTGTGCATGTCGATGCAGTGGCTTACCGCGATGATCCGTCGAGCACTCACGAACCCCGCTGCCGTCTCTGGGTTGACCGCTCGGGCCGCGTACTCAAACAAGAGGCTGCCATACTGGGCTCAAAGCTTGTCTTTTTGCGGCGGTCCGATGCATCGGCTGAGTCCTTGGTTACAAGTCAGAACACAAGTCAGAAAGAATCCTCTCCTGACAAGTTTGAGTTGGAAAATAACCTTGGGCATTTGAGAAACTATTCCAGTGATTGAGTTTGACCATGTGACGCGCACCTACGGCCCCAAACCGGCCGTTACGAATTTGAGCTTAGCCATTCCTCGCGGCGAACTCTTTGCCCTCCTCGGCCCCAACGGCGCTGGCAAAACTACCACCATCAAAATCCTCGTCGGGCTTTTACGCCCCTCTCGCGGGGCCGTGCGCGTCTGCGGCTTTGACCTCATTCAGGATCCCCGCAGCGCCCACCTCCACACCGGCTATGTGCCCGACGAACCCTGCCTCTACGACAAACTCACAGGGCGAGAATTCCTCTGGTTTATTGCCGACATGTTTGGCATGTCCAGGCACATTGCCGAGCAGCGCATCGCACTGGAAATCGAACATTTTGAACTCAGCGAATTTGCCGACGATCTGGCCGAAAGCTATTCCCTTGGCATGAAACAGCGGTTGGTTTTCGCCGCCGCACTGCTCCACAATCCCGATGTCCTTGTGCTCGACGAACCGATGGTCGGCCTCGATCCACGCAGCGTGCGGATCGTCAAAGACCTGCTGAAGGCCCGCACCCAGGAAGGCATGACTGTATTCATGTCGACCCACACGCTGGCGATGGCTGAAGAGATGGCCGATCGCGTTGGGATCATGGTTCGCGGAGAATTGCGATTCCTCGGAACAGTGGCCGAACTGCGTGAGCAGATGGCCTTGGAAACCCAGAGCCTTGAGCAACTCTACTTACAGCTCACTTCGCAGCGCAGCCCTCCAACACTTCTGCCGCCGCGAGTCGCGCCTCTCTCTCAATTACCACTCGGTGGGCCGTGAGCGAACGGGCTATTTTCAGCGATCCAGGACGACTCCTCTCAGTCGAATCTGAGTCGCGACTATTTTTGCGCCTGCGAGCGACGATCGCCTGGGAAACACTGCGATCGATGCTCTCGGGGGCTCGGCTTCGACTGGCCCTCGTGACACTTTTAAGCGCCCTTTTCTGGTGTTCTCTCTACGGCCTCTTCAGCGAGGCCTTTTCTTTTCTCGACGCTCTTCACGCCGAAGTGATCTCGTTGTTATTCAATGCGTTTTTCTCGTCGCTGATGATCATGCTCGTTTTTTCAACCGGTATTCTGACCTACAGTGGCATGTATAGCTGCCCCGAATCGCGTCTGCTGCTCACGCTTCCCGCCCGCGCTGAGGGAATCTTTTCGCATGCGTTTCAAGGGGCGATGTGGTTTTCCAGTTGGGGGTTCATCTTGCTCGGCAGTCCGATGCTCGTGGCCTACGGGGTCGTGCGTGGATCGCCATGGACCTACTTTCTCCTGCTTCCCTTTTTTATGCTCTCGTTTGTGGTGATTCCCGCAACAATCGGCAGCATCTGCTGCATGGCGATGGTGGCGTGGTTGCCACGCTTGCGGATGCATGCTTTTTCTGCCGCCCTGACGGCCGCCTGCCTCGGCATCCTCTGGCTGGGCTGGACATTGCTTTCCTCAGAGCAAAGCCAGACTCTCTCCGGCGTCTGGTTTGAGGAGACTCTTGCACGGCTGTCCATTACCGAGCAAAAACTCTTTCCGAGTTGGTGGTTGTCCAGCGGCCTGATTGAAAGCGCTCGAACAGGCCCCACAGAAAAAGAATCCCTCGCGAGTTTTTTCGAAGCCCTCAAGTTTCTCGCCCTCCTCATCTCCAATGGCCTGCTCTTGCAAGTGATCGCCCGCTGGCTCGCAAGGATTTCCTACCGACTCGGCTACAGCCAACTTGTGGGTGAAATACCCGAGCGTCGCCGTCGCCGCCCGATCGGCTGGTTTGACCGCATGCTGATCAATGCCGGATCGGCATCCGGCCGGCCGCTGCGACTGCTCTTGGTCAAAGACCTGCGGCTCTTTCGTCGCGACATCTCCCAGTGGTCGCAGTTTGTGATTTTTTTCGGTTTGCTGGCGCTCTATTTTTTGAATCTGCGGTCTTTCAACTACAACAATGCTTATGCTTCGATGATTGGCTTCTTAAACCTCGCTGTGGTCGGGTTGATTCTTTCGACGTTCACCACGCGATTCGTCTTTCCCATGATCAGCCTCGAAGGACGGCGCTTCTGGATTCTAGGACTGCTGCCTGTCCATCGCGATCAAATTGTCTGGTCAAAGTTTCTCTTTTCGTTTGTGGGCGGCCTGATTCCCAGTTGCTCTCTGGTGCTGCTGAGCGATTTTATGCTTGGCATTCCAACCTCCCTGATCGTCGTGCATGAGGTGTGCTGCTTGATGCTCTGCATGGGTCTTTCGGGCATCGCTGTCGGACTAGGGGCCTGGATGCCCAACTTGAAGGAATCCTCACCATCAAAGATTTCATCTGGATTTGGCGGCACACTGAGCCTCGTTATCAGTTCGTTCTATATCATGGTGCTGGTGATCGTCGCGGCCCTTCCGACCCACTTGTTTCTGGCCTCACACGCCTTGGGCCCGAATGCTGCTGGGGCCAAAGGTTTTCTCGTTTGGGCTGGAAGTTCCCAGGGAATGTCGGCCAGCTTGGCGATCGTCGTCTTGATTGGCATGATTGCCACGGTCCTGCCCTTGGCGGTTGGATTGCGGGCTTTTCGCCAACTTGAGCCGTGAGTACCGTATCAATCCAGTGGCAGGTTATCGGCTGCCTTTTTTTGCGGTTTTTTCTATCGAGACGATTCCCGCACTGCCCTGGCTAGAACGCAAAAAACTCCAATGGTCCAACGCACTCCATACATCTACAACGCTTTGCCCCTAGGCCCGACAGGCTTCTCGGTCGCATCGCTCAACGCACCACAGACTCAAATCATTGGCGCTGTCCAGTATCTCAATACAAAACCGCTGGTGCACGGTCTGGCCAGCCACAACCGAATCCACCTCAGCTACGATCTGCCCAGCAGACTCGCTGATCGACTGGCTGCCAAGCAGCTCGATGTGGCGCTGATTCCATCTATCGAACTCTTTCGCGGTGCAGGCTATCGTGTTGTTTCGGATGCCTGCATCGGCTGCCGTGGGCCTGTGATGAGCGTAAAACTTTTTTTTCGCACAGCCCCAAAACGAGTTTTACGACTGGCCGTCGACGAGGGTTCGCGAACGAGCGCAGCGCTGGCTCAGATTTTGCTTGCTGAACAGTGCGGCGTAAGGCCGAAGGTGGAGGTGCTGCCTATCGGCGCAGGTCTGGCCGACACCAGTGCCGATGCCGTGCTCTTGATCGGAGACCGGGCGATTGGTTCGCAGCCTGGATCATTTCAACTGGTCTGGGATCTGGGCGATGAGTGGTGTCGCTGGACACATTTACCTTTTGTTTTTGCCGTCTGGGCCGCCCGCTTTGATGTTGAAACGCACGCTGTAGAACCCCTCCTTGCATCTGCCCGCGATAGCGGCAAAGCCAATCTAGCCGCGATTGCCGCAGCGGAGGCGGCTGGCCACGGGCTGACTGTGCCACAATGCTTGAGCTACCTTCGTGACAATCTGCACTTTGATCTTGGCCCCAGAGAACGTGAGTCGCTCGCTGCTTTCTATTCTCATGCCGTGGGACTTTCACTGGCGCCCAGAGGCTGTGATAAGAGTCACACGCTCGCCCATTCTCCACGCTGATACGCTTCAAACTCAATGAATTCCAGCCGCCAGCGCATCGATCGCATTCTTGACGACACTCTGTCCGGCCAACGGCTGATCGCCGCCGATGCCCTGCAACTTCTTGAGTCGCGTGAGCTCGCGGCCATTGGCCGTGCAGCCGATACCCTCACCCGTCGGATTCATCCCGAACCCTGCCGCACCTACAACATTGACCGCAACATCAACTACACAAACATCTGCACGGCCGTCTGCGATTTCTGCGCGTTCTACAGGCCGCCCCGACATGCTGAAGGGTATCTCCTCGACCGCGATCTTTTGCTCAGCAAGATTGAGGAGACGGTGGCGATTGGCGGCGATCAGATTCTGATGCAAGGCGGCCTCCATCCGACACTGCCACTGGAGTGGTATGAGCAACTGCTGCGGGACATTAAGTCACGATTTCCGCAGGTCAACATCCATGGTTTTTCGCCACCGGAGATTCATCATTTCACGAAGATATCCAAGCGGCCGCTGCGCGAGGTGCTGCAGCGGCTGGCCCTCGCCGGCCTAGGATCGCTACCTGGTGGTGGGGGCGAGATACTCGTTGATCGCGTGCGTCAGGGAATGACCCGTGGCAAGGTGCTAACGGAAGATTGGCTTGAAGTGCATCGGCAATGGCACGACATCGGTGGTCGCAGCACGGCCACCATGATGTTTGGGCACATTGAGACACTGGCTGAGCGGATCGAACACTTAGAACGCTTGCGAGAACTTCAGGATGAGACGGGCGGATTCACGGCTTTTATCTGCTGGTCGTTTCAGCCCGATCACACAGCGATGGCCGAGATTCCTCCAAGTGGTCCATTTGAATACCTGAAAACGCAAGCTGTCGCTCGGCTGTACCTTGATAATTTCGCAAACATCCAGTCGAGCTGGGTGACTCAGGGCCGCGAGATTGGCCAACTGGCCCTGCTCTTTGGGGCCAACGACATGGGCAGCTTGATGATTGAAGAAAATGTCGTCAGTGCCGCCGGCACATCGCACCATCTGACACTCGAACAAATTCGTTCGGCGATTTCCCAACTCGGTTGGATACCCAGGAGGCGCAATGTATTTTACGAGCTCTTTGCAGATGAGCCTGCAACAGTCTTGCCGTCGCCTGCAGCCCCACTCTCTCAGCACTTCACAATTCTCTCGACTGCCTCATGAGCCTGCCGATCACCCTGCGAGCCAGGCATATTCTTCCCATCTCTGGCGAGGCGATTGAGGATGGCTGGCTACGCATCGAGCGGGGCCGAATGGTGGCAATTGGCAGACGCAAGCCGCCGGGGCCGGTGCAGGATTTGGGGCCCGCAATCGTTCTGCCGGGGCTTGTCAACGCGCACACGCATCTGGAATTTTCCGATCTGCGTGCTCCACTCTCTGGGGCGGGCGGCTTGCCTGCATGGATCGAACGCATCGTAGCCTTACGGCGTTCGAGATTGGATGGCCAGCCGGAGGCCACGAGACTGCAGGCGGCGATTGATACCGGGCTTTGCGAAAGTGCTTTAGCGGGCGTGACTGGGATTGGCGAGATCGCCACCACACTGGCTCCTCGTGCCTATCGCGGAAACGGCGGCCCGCGACTGCGTGTCTATCGGGAAGCGATTGGTCTTTCTCCTGCGGCCATCGTGCGAGCCCACAGCAGTCTCATGCGCGACTGTAAGCAAATTTCACAAGGCTCTGTCGGGGCCGGTATCTCGCCGCACTCCCCCTACTCTGTGGCTGCGGCACTAGGCACCAAGCTCATATCGACCAGCCGCACCTTGGGCCTGCCGATAGCAATGCATTTGGCTGAGAGTCGCGAAGAGGCAGAGTTTCTCGCCACTGGCGGCGGTCCACTCCGCAGCATGCTCGACAATCTCGGTGCCTGGCCGGCAGCAACACTCCCCACCCTCCTCTCGGCTGCAGACTGGATCACGCTTTTGGCAAAGGCCCCGCGAGGGATGATCATTCATGGCACATTCTTAGGGGATGATCGCCGTGGCGCTGCTCTGGCTCGCCTGAGCCGCCATCGCGACCGGCTCTGCGTTGTCGTTTGCCCTCGCACAACAGCGTTGCTCTCGGGCGTTCTCCCCCCTTTGTCTCTCTTTCAAAGCGAGGGCGTTCGCGTGGCGATCGGCACAGACAGTCGCGCATCCAATCCCGATCTCTCGGTCTTGGCAGAATGCCGCCGGATTGTCGATGCCGGACTCGTCAGCCCAATCGAGGCCTTAACCATGGCCACTCGCAACGGCGCGTGGGCACTCATGCAAGAGCATCGCTGCGGCATCCTCGCGCCGGGTCGGCCAGCAGACCTAGCCATCCTGATGCCGACGGCCAACCATCCCGATCCGTATCAAGCAGCGCTCGACCCGACCACCTCTGTCATTGCCACGCTGCGCAATGGAAAAGCCATCACGCCGTAACAGAGGCCGAGATTGTCTCCGAAGTGGCAGGATTCTTCTCTGTTATCTTCTTGTCTCTCTGGAGCCGGACTACAGACGGCAGTTGGAAATGCTCGTTTCGACGATTGCAGATGCACCGATCGCTTCCAGTCGCTCCATGATGCCGTGAGCTTCGCCACGACGCACCATCGCCCGCACCGCGCACCAACTGGGGTCTTCCAACGAACTGACTGTTGGGGAATGAAATCCGGGTGTGACAGCCTCCGCCTCTGCCAATCGCACTCGCGGGATATTGTATTCCAGCAAGGAGTAACTGCGGGCAATGACGATTCCTTCCAGACGTCTGACGATTCGGTCGGCCAACGCCCCATCTGCTACCTGTTCGTTTTGCACGAGCACCGTTTCGTAGCGACCAATTTCAGCAATCACTCGCAGTCGGTTGGCGGTCAGCGTGCTGCCAGTCTCAACCAGATCAACGATGGCATCGGCCACTCCAAGCTGGATCATGATCTCGACACTGCCAGAGAGTTCGACGAAGTGTGATTCCACGCCGCGATCGGCCAGCCAGCGTCGCGTGATCCTGGGAAAGCTCGTCGCAATCCGTTTGCCCGCCAAGTGCCGTGGATCGCTTACGGCCGAATCATCGGCAACACAAAGAGCCAGTCGACAGGAGCCAATGCCCAAGTCGAGACGGTGAACAAGCGGCATCCCGCACTCGGCGACGAGGTCGGCGCCGGTGATTCCCAGATCGATCGCTCCTTCGGCCGTCAAGACGGGAATGTCATCGGTGCGCAAAAAAATCACTTCGATCGGCATCTCCCGACAGCGCACAAAAAGGCTCCGCTCACTCCGTCGAAACGGCAGTCCCGCTTCGTTGAGTAACTGCGATGAAACCTCCGCCAGCCGGCCTTTACTCGGCACGCCAATGCGAAGCAGTCGTTCTTTATGCTGATCACTCAACGCTCGTTCCCTCCATCAGTTGTCTCTTGCCTACCTGTTTCATTGATCGCTGAACTACGATTAGCTTTTTCGTCAAGGCCCGATATCCCAAAACGGCGGGCCAATTCGTCTTCGATCCGACTGAAGGGTAGCCCGCGAAAGGCGAGCAGGACGAGCATGTGGTAGAGCAGATCTGCCGCCTCAGAGACGACACGATCGTCACTTTCGGAAGCAGCGGCTTTGATGAGTTCGCCTGCCTCCTCTGTCACCTTTGCGCCAATCGTGGGCACGCCTCCAGAAAAAAGCCGGCTCGTGTAAGATCGCTCTGCGGGTTCGCTTTTTCGCGACACCACCACGCGCTCTAGATTCTCAAGGGTTTCTCCCGGTCGACGCATCGATGGCTCCTGATCCACTTAGACCACACTCACTCTTTGCAGGCGATCCTATCAGTCGGTTGGATCCGCTCCAGCCAGCTTTGATTGAATCACCCACTCTAACATCCGCCGACAAGGATTCAGCCCAACTGAAGTGTCTGCGGCAATTGGGGCCTCGGCTCGACTCCGACTGCTGGTTTCTCTCCGGACCGACTGCCGCTGGAAAAACCTCGCTGGCAATCGATCTGGCCGGTCGACTCGATGCGGAAATTATCAGCGTCGATTCAATGGCCGTCTACAAGGGCCTCGACATCGGCACGGCAAAGCCCTCATTGCTGGAGCGAGCGAGAGTGCCACACCATCTCATCGACATCGTCAATCCGAGCGAATCCTACAGCGTTGCCCACTGGCTGACCGCCGCTGACCAAGCAGTCAAACTGATTCGAAGTCGAGGGAGGCGAGTTCTTTTTGTCGGAGGCACTCCGCTCTACCTGCGGGCCCTGCGGGATGGCTTGGCCCTGCTGCCAGCAGCCAACCCAGAGTTTCGCCGACAACTTGTGGCCGAGGTAGCAAGCATGGGAGTTGATGAACCTTTTTGCTCACACTCGCTGCACGCAAGGCTCGTCACAATCGATCCACCTGCTGCTGCCCGCATTCACCCCAATGACACGCGACGGATCATTCGAGCGCTCGAGGTGGCTCATTCCACTGGCCGCCCGTTAAGTGAGTCGTTCGCCCCTGCCCCGCACCCTGTTTTTCAAACGCAGATGATGATCGTCGATCTTTCACGAAGACTGCTGATCTCACGAATTGAGCGGCGCGTGAGGGAGATGTTTTCCAGAGGACTCGTCGCCGAAGTCGAAGCGGCCAGTGCGCTGCCTGGAGGTATCGGATTCACCGCACGACAGGCCACTGGCTACGCTCAATCGATCGATCTCTTAGCGGGTCGACTCACGCTCAACGAGGCGATCGCGCAGACGCAACAGGCAACGCGGCAGTTGGCAAAGCGACAACTCACCTGGCTGCGTAGCTTTAAGGATGCCGTCTGGATCACGGCCTAGGGGGCCTTTGGGCCGAAGGCAACGGCGGGAAACTCAGGCCTAAAAACCGCTGTTTTTGCTAGCACGGGAAGTGCTAGCACTCTGGGTAGTGGTCGGCTGGTGGCTTCGGCACAAAATCAGAAATTTTCTTGCTATCGCTGTTGACACCGCTACCTTCGCCCCTGTCGCCGCCACCGGTTCTGCCTACGGGCATTGGCTCGTGGCGACGGCAACGGCCCGAATGACGGAATTGGTCTGAAAGCACCTTTGGGGGTTTTCGGCCCGGTGCTCGGATGGCACCCGCCCGCTGTGAAGGCTCCTTCAGGATGAAGGACGAAGCGTTAAGGATGGCGCTAGAATGTGTCTACCACTTCGAGCAGCAGCGTCATTCTTTGACATCTTCGTGCCAATCTTTGCAGGAGCACAGCGGTCGGTTGGTTCTACCGAATGCACTCGGGGGTCATGGCGACCACCTCGTTTTCGAGCCGCTGACAGGAAACCAACACGCTGAGGAACCTCTTCATGGCTGCTAAACCTTTGATCGGCATCAACACTGACTACCGCTCCACCCGCAAGGAGCATGCTGCACTTTCCTTCGTCGCGGCGGGCTATTACGACGGCATCACCGCCTCTGGCGGCATTCCCGTGATCCTGCCGCCACTGGTCGACGAAGACGACGTGATTCGCCTGCTCGACCTGCTCGACGGCGTGATCATGGTTGGGGGCGCTGATCTGGATCCACGCCGCGATGGCTATATGGCGCATCCGGCGGTGCGACCGATGGATGCCCGTCGTGAAGACTTTGATCGAATGCTCGCCAAGCACATTTGCAATCGCCACATGCCCGTCCTGGCGATCGGCAGCGGAATGCAGTTGCTCAACATCACCGAAGGCGGCACGCTCTTTTTGCACCTCCCGGAAGATCTCCCCAAGGCGATTCCCCACAAGGATCCGCTCGATGTGGCCCATCGCCATGCCCTGCTGGTCGAGGCTGGTTCGGCAATGGAACGCGTCTATGGCGAAGGAGAAATTCGGGTCAACAGCATGCACCACATGGCAATTGACGATGTTGCCACCAGCTTTAAAGTCACCGCCCGCGCTCCGGACGGTGTCATCGAGGCAATCGAGAGCATCATCGAAGGCTGGGTTGCCATCGGCACGCAGTTTCACCCTGAAGCGGAAAGTGCGTCGGCCCTCGATGTCAAAATATTTGAGGAGTTTATCGTGGGAATCACAGGTGAGGTTCCAGAAATGCGACTGGTCGCCTGAGGATCGTCTCTGGGTGTCATTTTTATCGTCATGAGAAACAAGCTGCCCATGGAAGCACGTTCTCAGGCTGGACGTGTGACAGAGTAGATTTCGATAGCTGGCCCGTCGGTCGCGCCCAAGGGCCGACGGGCCTTTTTTTTCACAACACCCAAGCCAACCGCACGACAGGCCGCCTCAAAGCTGGCAGCCTTCTCGCGGCAGGGGTCGGCCACAAGTGCCACGCCATCGTCAGCCAGCGTGCGATCAATGACACGAGCCAGAGCGGCTGCGTGGTGTTCCTCGTAGAGCACATCGGCAGCCACAACACGGTCAAAGACAGCCATCTCAGCAGGCATGCTGCGCCAGTCGAGCACGCTTGTAGCGATCGCCGCCAAGCCGTTCTTCTGGGCGTTGTACCGCACCCCTTCCAGCGCCGGTGCTTCGTAGTCGGTGGCCGTGACGACAAATCCTGCCCGCGCTGCCACCAGCGACGGCAGGCCTAGGCCACAACCCAGCTCCAAGAGCGATTGGCCTCGGCCGTCGAGGAGAGACAGTTCTTCGGCCAGAACGATTGCTGATTCCCAGACATCAGCCCAGTAAGGAATGCGCTCATCTTCCTCAAAGGCCACCAGATCGATAAGCGACTCCATGTCGGGTGGCCGCCAGACGCTGACTCGCTCACTACGAATCTCAATCAGCCGCTCCTGCGGCGAAAACCGTTCAAATCCCATGCCCATTGCTCCGCCTCTCCAACCGTTACAAGCCTTGCGACACGCGTTCCCGCGCGATCCGAATGGGAGAACGATACCATGTAACACGATGATAACGCCCCCGCTCCATCCTACTCGCTGCCGCAGACGATACGACCTGCGTCGAAATGATGCGCACACGCACACGCACTGCGACAGGCTACGATGCACACCCGCGAGACAAACCTGTGTTGGAATCGGAATTCACACTTGCCGAATGGTCGGCTCTCTTGGCTGGTCGACACGGCGAGCCTGGGCGACTGCTGGGGCCGCATCTGCTCTCCCGCGATCCCCGTACCGGAACATGCATGAGTCAGATCAGAGCGTTTTTGCCAAAGGCCCGTCGTGCCTGGCTCTTGCAAACCGACCCAGCAGGCCACCAGGCAAGCCTCCCGATGCGGCGTACGCACAGGGCCGGCATCTGGGAAACCCTCGTGGCATCGCCAGCAACTTTTCCTGCCGACCGGTCCCTCAACTACATGCTTCGCGTGGACGACTCCACCGGCCGCCACGACCTCCACGACCCCTATGCGTTTCAATCCATGCTAACCGAATTTGATCTTCATCTACTTGCCGAAGGCCGACACTGGAAGAGCTACGAGAAGCTCGGCGCGCAGCTCCACGCCATTGACGGTGTTCCGGGCGTCAACTTTTCTGTCTGGGCACCGAACGCCGACAGCGTGAGCATTGTCGGCGACTTCAACGGCTGGGATGGCCGCACGCATCAGATGCACAAGCGCATTCCCTGGGGTATCTGGGAACTCTTTGTTCCCAGCGTAGCCATTGGCACAGTTTATAAGTATCGCGTTCACGCGCATGGCACTCATAGTGATCGCGCCGATCCGTATGGCTTTGGCGCCGAAGTGCCGCCGCGAACCGCTTCTTGCGTCGTCGATCTGACGAGCTACCAGTGGCGCGACAGCGACTGGATGGCCACGCGAGATGCGCGCAATAGCCTGGCCGCGCCGCTCAATGCCTATGAAGTGCATATGGGAAGTTGGCGGCGGCCGGGCAACAACTCAAACGACTGGCTCTCGTATGCTGATTTGGAACGTGAACTCGTCCCCTACTGTGTCGAGATGGGTTTCACCCACATAGAACTCCTGCCTCCCACAGAACATCCCTACTCGGCCAGTTGGGGCTACCAGACCATTGGGCTGTTTGCCGCCACCAGCCGGTTTGGCTCGCCGCAGGAATTGATGTCGCTGATCGATGCCTTGCACAGGGCCAATGTGGGCGTGATCATTGACTGGGTTCCGGCCCACTTCCCCCGCGATGGCCACGGACTGCGGCAGTTTGACGGCACGGCCCTCTACGAACATTCCGATCCCCGCAAGGGAGAACATCCCGACTGGGGCACGCTCATTTACAACTACGGCCGCAACGAGGTGGCCAACTATTTAATTTCAAGCGCCCTCTTCTGGCTGGATCGCTACCACATCGATGGTCTGCGTGTCGATGCCGTGGCTTCGATGCTCTACCTCGATTACAGCCGCAAGGATGGGGAGTGGGAACCGAACTGTTTTGGCGGGCGAGAAAACCTGGAAGCGATCGACTTCCTGAAATCGTTCAATGTGCAGGTCCATCACCACCATCCTGGCGTGCTGACGATTGCGGAGGAATCAACGGCATGGCCTGGGGTATCGCGACCGACATACACCGGCGGCCTCGGCTTTAGCCTGAAGTGGAACATGGGCTGGATGAACGACACGCTGCGTTACATGCGTCACGATCCAATCCATCGCAAATACCACCACGACGAACTCACTTTTAGTCTGATTTACGCCTTCCACGAAAATTTCGTCTTGCCGCTTTCGCACGATGAGGTTGTTCACGGCAAGGGCTCATTGCTCGACCAGATGCCGGGCGATAGCTGGCAGAAGTTTGCCAATCTGCGACTGCTCTACTCCTACATGTGGTGCCATCCCGGCAAAAAACTGCTGTTCATGGGGGGCGAGTTTGGGCAGTGGCGGGAGTGGGATTTCGATAGCAGCTTGCAGTGGCATTTACTGGAATGGAAGAGCCACCGCGGCCTGTCAAAGTCGTTGGCCGATCTCAACCAACTTGTCCAACAAGAGCCTGCGCTCCATCAACTCGATTTTGAGGCCCGTGGCTTTGAGTGGGTTGACTGCCACAACTGGCAGGACAGTGTGCTGATTTTTATTCGCCGTGGAATAAATCCCGAAGACTTCCTGATTGTCTGCTGCAACTTCACGCCCGTGCCCCGTTCCGGCTACCGGGTCGGCGTGCCCCACGCCGGCGCCTACGACGAGATTTTTAACAGCGACTCAAGTTGGTATGGCGGCAGCAATGTCGGCAACGCCGGCACGCTTCATTCGCTGCGGGAACCGCACCATGGCCGCGAACACTGCGTCTCGCTGGCATTGCCACCGCTGGCAACCATCGTGCTCAAGCCACACAAAAGATAATAGTAATAAACAGTGCTCTCACCACGATTGGCTCTGACCAGGGTTCTGGCCAGAGCCATCGCGGTAAAGCTAAATCACAGCGGCAGGGGGGTGGGCATCGCCCGCCGACCAAATCCCCTCGCTGGCATTTCTGCAGCCCCGCGATGGAGCTGTATGAAACAGGTTGTTGCTCAGCCTTCAAGACGCCGCAGCGCCGAGATCGCGGCCAGGGCCCGCTCGGTGCCACCGAGTTGCCCGATGACTTTCTTAACCACAATCAGATCGTCTACCGAGATCAGCGCCGCGCGTCCTGAATTGAGAACGGCGATCTTCTTGACGACAGCGCCTTCAGCGGCAGCGCCTTTTCCAGCCTTACGACGCTTACGGGGCCTGAAGCCCATCTTCTTGAGAATCTGACTGACCTGCGGAGAAGAAACCTCAATGCCTTGCTTTTTGAGCATGGCGATGATCACAACCGGACGTGGATTTTCGCCTCTGGCTTTCATGCCATGAGCGACCTTGCGAACTTCATCAGACTTATTGACTTCTTTATCTGCCATCATAAATAGATTCCTCTTGTAATGCTCGAAATAGAAACGGCGCACTGGTGAACTCGTACAAACATTATTTATTGGCTGTACGGTTATCGGTATCATACTACCGTGATAAAATCCTCGCTCAACCCCTCCTGTCGAATGGGTCGCTTATGTGCGATGGGCAGTTTGGCGGCTGTAGTGCTTCTCTTGGCGGGGCAGGATGCGAGGCGAAGAGCGTCGTTGCGTCCGCACACAGTCTGCGTGACGCTCATCGGTCGCCCGATAGTTCGGATACCGAGTTTCACAGCTTTGACCATGCCTGCGACTGCGTGAAAATGCATTCCCGTCAAGCCTCCTTTGCAGCATTGGTGCGAAGGCCCCACCAGTTTTTTCATGGTGGACGCCTGCATCCGCTCCCTATGCGTCACGGGGTGGCTACACTACGCAGGTGCGGCAGGCGAAATGAGCTGTACCAACCACAACCTCTGGCTGAATTGGCCTTCACAAGTCCACCCGTTTGCTTAAACCCGTGAAAACCGAATTCAAAGGCAATAAAAATTCCTTGCAGCCAAGCGGTGCGCCGTGTGCCGACGCACCATGACTTGGCGCAAATCCTGGGCTTACAATTGGCAATCGGTTGCCTATTGCTCGGGGCGTAACTCGCAAATCTCGCCCTAGCGAGCGAGCGGTTGTCTGCGTTTTCTGCTGTTTCCCGCTGTTTTCCGGGCTGGAATCCGCTGCCAGCATGCAGTGCTAGCAGATAAAAAAGTGTTGGACCCTGGAGAATGGCAGGGTACTTCAAATCCAACCCATCCTCACGGAGGCTCGATCGCCATGATCGTTTCACAGGAGCGCGCTTTCTTGAACGCGCAGGCACAGGTTCATAAACTCTGCGAGTACGTCGAACATTCGGCGGA
>Ga0209284_10000140_pt1 | contig 107222 bp, 94 predicted proteins | sample FRY03_FD_187211 | JGI IMG/M metagenome (GOLD analysis project Ga0209284, IMG submission 187211) | Freshwater microbial communities from Lake Fryxell liftoff mats and glacier meltwater in Antarctica - FRY-03 (SPAdes) (version 2) | ecosystem: Environmental > Aquatic > Freshwater > Ice > Glacier... | reverse complement strand
GTTGGGAAGAATAACCCCAATGGAAAAATGGAACCAAGACAAACACTTAATTTTAATGAATAAATTAACCGCATAATTTAACTAACGAAATTTAAAAGAATACTCTTGTTTTATAGGGGTCAAAACATGTATTCAGTAAAAGATAAAAGAGAATTTGAACAGGCATTAAAATCTTATGCTAATAAAAGAAACATTGACGAAAATACATTTTTTGAAAATTTCAAAAAAATCCCCCCATTTAAAAATGAATATGGTGCTTATTCTGAAAAAGCTATTAAAAAACTTTTACCATTAATGCGACGTGGCAAATATGCTAATGAAAATGATATTAATATAGAAGTTAAAAATAGAATTTATTCTATTATAGAACGCTTAGAAGAAGTAAATTTTGATAAAGAAAAAATAGAAATAATTACTGATGACGATATTCCAAAACAAGTATTGAAAAGTTTTTTAGATAAAAGAGAAAATTCATTAAATGGTTTAAATACTTATCAAGCATGTTATGCGGTCTACAATAGACATTCTGAATTAGGTGAGATTAAATACTGGAAAACACCTTTGGATATTGTAGAATATTTGGATGAATTTAATCAACATGCTTTACGTAACCCAATTGTAGAACAAGTAATCACTGAAACACTTCGTGTTGTTAAAAATATATGGGAGCATTTTGGAGAAAGTAAAGAAAATTTTTTCAATGAAATACATATAGAACTTGGAAGGGAAATGAAAAATCCTGCGGATAAGCGTAAACAACTTACCGAAAGGATTAATGATAATCAAAATACTAACCAACGAATTAAGGCGGTATTAGAAGAGCTTAAAAAAGATGTTTCTGTTTCCAGTCAAATTAAACCGTATTCTCCTAGCCAACAAGAAATTTTAAAAATTTATGAAGAAGGAGTTTTTCAAAATTCTCCTGATGTATACAAATCTATTAAGCTCGATGAAGTAGAAAAAATAAGGAAGAATAACAGCCCTAGTCAAACAGATATCATTAAATATAAATTATGGCTAGAACAGGGATACATTTCGCCGTATACGGGGGCGCTTATTCCACTTAATAAATTATTTTCTACAGAATATCAAATAGAACACATTATCCCTAAATCTAGGTATTTTGATAATTCTATGAATAATAAAATTATCTGCGAGAGTGCAATAAATGAATTAAAAGATAATGAAACTGCTTTTGCCTTTATTGGAAGCGAAAAGGGAAGAATTGTTGAAATGTCTGGCGGTAAAAATGTAAGGTTATTTTCTTTAGATCAATTTGAAACCCATTGTAATTTCTATTTTAAAAATAACAGAGCAAAACTTAAAAACTTGCTTAGTTTAGAAATACCTGAAGGTTTTATAAACCGACAGCTTAATGATAGCAGGTATATTAGTAAATTTATAAAAGGTTTATTGAGTAATATTGTAAGAGAAGAAAATGAAGACAATGCCACTTCAAAAAATCTTGTTTCCGTAACAGGAGCTATTACTTCACAATTAAAAAATGATTGGGGGCTTCACGATAAATGGAATGAGATTATCGCGCCTAGATTTATGCGACTTAATGAAATTACAAATACTAAAGACTTTGGTCATTGGGATGCAACCATAAATGCATTTAGAACTCAAGTACCTAACCAATTAGTAAAAGGATTTAATAGCAAGCGCATTGATCACCGTCATCACGCATTAGATGCATTAGTTATTGCTTGTACTACTAAAGACCATATCAATTATATTACTTCTTTAAATTCACAAAGGAAAAATTATAATTTGGTAAGTAAACTTCGAGAATTAAAGGAGGTTCAAATAAAAAATAAATTAACAGGAGAACTTGTAACCAAAAAGGTAGCTAAAGAATATCACAAACCCTGGGCAACTTTTCCATCAGACACTAAGAAGGCATTAGAAAAAACAATAATTAGTTTTAAACAAAACAAAAGGGTTATAACTAAAACAAATAATAAAACCTGGCAATGGATAGAAAAAAATGGAAAACTTAAAAAAGAACTAGTTCCACAAACTAAAGGGGACAATAGGGCTATAAGAAAACCTTTACACAAAGAAACGGTATATGGAAAAGTACTAATAAAAAGAAAAAAAGGAGATGTTTCAATTACAAATGCCATAGAAAATGGAGAAATGATTATAGATAAGAATCTTAAAAAACTTATAAAAGAAAAATTAAATTTCTACAAAAATGATATTAAACTACTTAAAAAGTATTTTAAAGATAACCCAATAAATATTGATGGAAAAATTTTAGATAAAATTGCTGTTTTTGAAAATGTGGAAGCCACTGCTGGAAGAATTGCGCTTACTGAAAAATTTACACGTAAACAATTAGAAAGTATTACAGATAGCGGAATTCAAAAAATTCTGGAAAACCATCTAAAAAATTATATAGACCAGAAAGGTAAAGAAAATTTTGATTTAGCTTTTAACCCTGAAGGTCTTGATGAACTCAACAAAAACATAATAGCCCTCAACAATTATAAGTTTCACCACCCTATTTATAAAGTTAGAGTTTATGAAGTAGGTAATAAGTTTGCCTTAGGGACCACAGGCAATAAAAAAGATAAATTTGTGGAAGCTGCAAAAGGTACTAATTTGTTTTTTGCGATTTATTGGGATATGGAAAATAAAAAACGAAGTTATGAGACTATACCTTTAAATATTGTAATTGAACGAAAAAAACAAGGACTTGGTGTCGCTCCTGAAATCAACGAAAAAGGACATAAATTACAATTTACTCTGTCGCCAAATGATCTAGTATATGTACCTTCAAATGTAGAACAAGAAAATTACAACTTTTTTGATAAGCAAAATATTTTAAAAGAAAATATTGATAATATTTTCTCGGTGAATGATTTTTCGGGAGTAACTATTTACTTTACACCTAATCAATTTGCTAAATCTATTGCTCCAAAAGAATTAGACTCAAGTTTTGATTCAAAACTCTCTAAGACACTTGATGGTAAAATTATTAAAGATTTATGTTGGAAATTAAAGGTAGACCGAATAGGAAATATAATAAAAGTAATACGATGATTAAGCGCACACTCTATATTGGCAATCCTTCTTATTTGAGACTAAAACATAACCAACTAGTGGTACTAACACCAGATTCTCATGAAATAAAAGGCACAATACCAATAGAGGATATAGCCATACTAATGCTTGACCACGCCCAGATAATTATTTCTCAGCAGTTGATACAACGCTTGATGGGCAATACAGTAGTCGTTATTTCTTGCGATGCACATCACTTGCCCAATGGGATAATGTTACCACTCGATGGTCATTCTGAACTTACAGAACGCTGGCGATACCAGATAGAGGCTTCCTTGCCGCTCAAAAAACAATTGTGGAAGCAAACAGTGGTAGCAAAAATTACTAACCAGAAAGGGTTGCTTCAAAAATATAAGCAACCTGTTGAAGCTATGGATAGATACTTAGAAAGTGTAACCACTGGCGACGAAAAGAACATGGAAGGGAAAGCTGCGGCTCACTATTGGAAATATATTTTGAATGATTTTAACCGTCATCGTTTTGGAGAAGTCCCAAATAATTTATTAAATTTTGGATATGCAGTCCTGCGCAGCATTGTAGCACGGGCAATAGTAAGTAGTGGCATGTTGCCTGCACTGGGCATTTTTCACAGAAATAAATACAATACCTATTGCTTAGCAGATGATATTATGGAACCTTATCGACCTTATGTTGATAAATTGGTTTTAGATTGGATAGCATTAAATCCGGAAATGTTAGAGCTTACTAAAGAAGCTAAAGGACATTTATTGACCATTGCAACCCAAGATGTGCAAATTGAAGATATGACTAGACCATTGCTTATTGCCGTAACAAATACAACAGCATCTTTGTATAAATGTTTTACAAGCGAAAAAAGAACTATAAGTTATCCAGAGCTTTATGGCTGAAGATAGATTTAATGCATATCGAATTATGTGGATTATTGTACTTTTTGATTTACCAACTGGAACCAAAGTTGAACGTAAAGATGCCAGTCTATTTCGAAAAATTTTGTTGGATGATGGCTTTACTATGTTTCAATTTTCCATTTATTTACGCCATTGTCCAAGTCGAGAAAACTCAGCTGTCCACATAAAAAGGGTAAAAGGAAATCTCCCAAAAAAAGGGAAAGTGTGTATATTTGAAATTACTGACCGGCAATTTGGAATGATGGAAATCTTTCATGGCAGGAATGAAATAGAAATGGCAAAACCTTCACAACAGTTAGAATTATTTTAGTTTTTTAAATACTATAAAAAGGCAAAACCCCATAAAATAAGGGGTTTATTTGATTAACCTTGTGAATCATCACATAAAAATACAATTCTGAAAGCAATTCACAACAAAAGGTACAGGATGCACAATTTGGTGCTCTTGTGAATCATCACATAAAAATACAATTCTGAAAGCAATTCACAACTATATTAGGGCAATTTCTTATATCTATCAGCTTGTGAATCATCACATAAAAATACAATTCTGAAAGCAATTCACAACTCCAAGTCATTGATACATTTTTCCGCCAACTTGTGAATCATCACATAAAAATACAATTCTGAAAGCAATTCACAACAATTTGTGCGTGATGCTTCAGCACATAGTCTTGTGAATCATCACATAAAAATACAATTCTGAAAGCAATTCACAACACGATGGTCTGGGCATCGTTAAACGTAAGCTTGTGAATCATCACATAAAAATACAATTCTGAAAGCAATTCACAACAATATCCTCATCATTATTATAAATTATATTCTTGTGAATCATCACATAAAAATACAATTCTGAAAGCAATTCACAACACTAAACCTAATGCTGTAAAATCACTACCTCTTGTGAATCATCACATAAAAATACAATTCTGAAAGCAATTCACAACTACATAATGTGCACCACGGGGACGCTCAGCCTTGTGAATCATCACATAAAAATACAATTCTGAAAGCAATTCACAACGGGGTAATGCCCGTGCGTTGCATAAGGGCTCTTGTGAATCATCACATAAAAATACAATTCTGAAAGCAATTCACAACTCTATTGGGTTGCGGCAAGCTTTTAATATACTTGTGAATCATCACATAAAAATACAATTCTGAAAGCAATTCACAACTGCTAGTGCGGTTATGTTTGAAACCTCATACTTGTGAATCATCACATAAAAATACAATTCTGAAAGCAATTCACAACAAAACGGGCATACAAAGAAAACTTTTGAAACTTGTGAATCATCACATAAAAATACAATTCTGAAAGCAATTCACAACGTCTTGTACCTCTTTAAGCTGTGCCAAAACCTTGTGAATCATCACATAAAATACAATTCTGAAAGCAATTCACAACCAGAAACGGCAAAGGCTGAATACAGATTACTTGTGAATCATCACATAAAAATACAATTCTGAAAGCAATTCACAACTGCGTAAGGCTCGTAAATTTTGCGCCCGTCTTTGGAATCTTCACATAAAATACAATTCTGAAAGGAATTTACAATTATTTACGCCGTAGTTGCAAATCTAAAATTGAGTTGTATTACTTTTCTGAAACCGGGGATTTTAGTCTTTTTTTTGGGTGTTGGATTTTTTCGGATCTTTATTTTCTTGCAATTTGTTTTCCCCTACGGCATTGGTTGCCTGTGTGTATGAAAACATCTTGCTTTTTTTCCATAAATAAATATAATCCTTCTTGCATCCTTATAAGCCATCACAAAAAATACAATCCTATATTTTTATCAAATATCTTTAAATAGGAGAAACACTTAAGCAAACTCTCCATAGAATATTTATATGGGTTGTTCTTCTGGACAGTGATCTTTTGTTATGAGCCTGATTAAGTGTTCAAGATTTGAAATTATAAAAAATATCTGATTTTTATTTATTAAATCTTATTTATTTCTTTGCCAATTTCTATTTCAACCTATTTTTTATAAACTCAATTTCAGTTTTACCGTGGGGTTTAGGTCTTCCGGCGTCGTCCAAGCTCACCATTACAATACTTTCAATGGCGATAATGGTTTCGCGGGTCATAATATTCCGTACTTCACACCGAAGGTTCAAAGAGGCGTTTCCAAATTTTATTGCATCCAGACCAATTTCAACAATATCTCCTGGTTTGGCAGAGCTTTTAAAATCTATTTCACTCATAAATTTGGTCACCGTCTTAGGGTTTTCCAATTGGATAATGGCATATAATGCAGCTTCTTCATCAATCCATTCCAGCAAACGCCCACCAAATAAAGTGCCATTTGGATTGAGATCTTGGGGTTTTATCCATTTTCTGGTGTGAAAGCGCATCCGTTTTAATTTTTAATTAGAAGGATACCATTCTAAACGTAAAACTTCCACATTGGGAGCCGCTTCATTTACCGTTGCTTCAAAAGCATCTACATCGCTTAAACCATCCATACCCTTAAAATGATAGGGAACCACAATACTTGGTTGAAATGCTATAACTGCATCTGCTGCACTGCCAACTGTCATGGTGTATGGCAAATTCATGCAAACGAATGCCAGATCAATATTTTTCAAACTCCGCATTTCCGGAATATCTTCTGTATCCCCTGAAATATAAACGCGATGACCGTCCTTTTCCAATAGATATCCGTTTCCTCTTCCTTTTTCATGGTATTGTAAGGCTTCCTCCCTTAAATTATACATTGCGACCCCGGTGATGTCAAAACCTTCCACGGTTTTCATCTGCTCATTTGCCAGTAAAATCATATTGCGTTCCATCGTTTTGGGTAGCTTTTCAATAACTGCTTTTGGTGCGATTATCTTTGTGTTTTCATTTAAGATTCCTGCAATGGTCTCTGCGTTGAGATGGTCGCCATGTATATCTGTAACTAGAATAATATCCGGGCTTTTCATTCCTTCAAAAGCTTCTTTCCCGCCTACAGGGTCTACATAAATGACCTTATCTTTCCATTCTAAAACCATGGTTGCATGAGTTATGGGGTTTATGGTTAAATCATCCATTAGATTGGAAGTGGTCTCTTCAACAATCTCTTTCTCATCGGTCGTGTTATCTTTGTTTTCGTTTTTGCAACTGATTAAAGTGAAAGTTGCCATACAAAGAACAAGTAATTTAGTTTTCATCATTTTTTTGTTTTTTGATTATGAGTTGTATGCTAACAAGTTACAATTTTGCTCTTTTATTTAAAAACTATTCAAGTGTTTATCTGTGAAGTCGGTAATAAGATATGCCAGTAATTTTCCCAATTGTCCGTCAGTTTCTGAAACAGGATACCCTTCACACAAATGTAAATAAGTGATATTGCTGTTATTTCCGAAGTAAGATACAAATTGGCGTGCCTGGTTTACGGAAAACCCACTTGGGGTCATGGCACTGCTGTTTATATTTTGTATGGCATCTAAATCTACCTCAATACCAAATCTCTGCTGTGTGATGAAAGTTTCCGCATCATGCATCGCTTGTGCAAATGATTTTGATTTTCGCACTACTATATTTTCAAACAATTCATATTTAATATGCTCTTTGTGTTCTTCCAGTCGTTCAAAGATGGTTAGCGAGGTATAGTTTTTTTGTAAACCGAAAATAAAATAATCTTGCAAATAACTTTCTTCAAAAGCATAAGAAAACCCATTGCCACTGTGTCTGTATTCCAATGCCCTAAAATCGGAATGCACATCAAAATTTATGACATTTATAGATTGTTGTAAAGCACGTGAAGCCCCTTTTATATTTCCGTAGCTATTGTTGTGGCCACCGCCAATGATAATGGGTATTTTACCTGTTTTCACAATCAATTCCACTACAGAAGTTAGACTCTGGTCAATGCGGGTGACTAATTTTCCCAGATCTACATAATAAGTAGCTGATTTTTTATTTAATTTATCTGCTGCCTGCATTTGTGTGCTGCAATCAATTTCGCCCAAAATAATTACCTCTTGTGGATTTGTAAATTCATTTGCCTGAATATTGAGTAATGCCTTTAAGCAAGAGTTCCATGCGTTTGATGTCCCTGCATTTCCTTTATTGGCGCGAACACCTATATCTTCCGGGACACCCAGCAAGACGTATTTAGCCGGAGAGGTTTTCAAATCATCTAACTGTTTGACAGTTTTTACCACCTCACCATATTTAGTTTCACCTTGCCTAGTGTTTAGGTAATTATCAATTTCTTTTCGGGAATAAATTTTTAGATTACTCATGGTTTGGTTGGTTTTACTTTATTTGCGATGGCAACTAAACTGGCATATTACACTATGGGTGAATGAAAGAACTCCCCATCGAGCATCACATTATCAATATTATTGCTTCCGAAAGCGTAAGGTAAATAGCCATAGGATGGAATAGGCTTTGTGAATATCAGATTGGCTTTTTTTCCTTTGCAAATGCTTCCGTGGGTTTTGGAAATTCCCATGGCATACGCCCCATTCAGGGTTGCTGCATTAATGGCCTCTTCCGGTGTCATTTTCATTTTTATGCAAGCAGTGGAAACCACAAAATTCATATTTCCGCTGGGCGTGGAGCCGGGATTGTAATCTGTCGCCAATGCAAGTGGAAGGCCGCTGTCTATAATTTCTCGTGCTGGGGTATACGGAATTCCCAAAAAATAAGAACAGGAGGGAAGCGCTACCGGCATGGTGTTACTTCCCTGCAACGCTTTTATATCTTCTGGACGCATTACTTCTAAGTGATCGACACTAAGTGCTTTATGATCTACTGCCGCTTGAACGCCACCTATGGCAGTAAACTGATTGACGTGGATTTTCGGTATAAGCCCGTGTTTACTTCCGGCTTCCATTATTTTTATGGTTTCGGCAACTGTGAAATAACCGGTTTCACAAAACACGTCTATATAATCAGCAAGATTCTCTGTTGCAATAAAAGGCAGCATTTCCTCAATAAGTATTTTTATATATCCTTCCCTGTTGTTTTTATATTCCGCAGGTATGGCGTGGGCACCTAAAAATGTTCCTTTTATGGTTATTGGGTAGTTAGCTCTCAATTGTTTGATTACCCGTAGCATTTTTATTTCCGCCTCCAACGTTAACCCATAACCACTTTTTATTTCAATGGCGCCTGTACCTAGACGAATAACTTCCTCCAGTCTTTTGGCGCTTTGGGTATACAAATCTTCTTGGGAAGTTTCCTGAAGTTTTTTTGCGGAATTTAAAATACCACCACCCCGATTTGCAATTTCTTCATAAGAGAGGCCGTTTATGCGGTCCACAAATTCCTGTTCCCTATTCCCGGCATAGACAATGTGTGTATGTGAATCGCACCAGGATGGAAGAATAGTGACTTCTGAAGCATCAGTAACCGAGCTGACATCCATTAATGGCATATCGTCCATCGCACCAAAATCAGTAATGAGGCCATCTTCAATTAATAAATAAGCATCTTTAATAGTGTGCAGTTGTTTCATATCTGCACCGCTTACTTTTTCACGGGAAATGGTTTCCACACCTACTAGTTCTTGAATATGAGTAAAAAGTTTGGACATTTTTTTAAATTTCCTTGTAAAGATAAAATTTTAAACTAGTATTTCTCTATTATTATTCTGTAAATCTATACTGCAAATGAGGTAGTTTTAGTAAATTGCTGCGACTAAATCAAGTACCATGAAACAAAGTGAAAAAATGGGATTAAACACCATTTGTACCCATGCAGGGGAACTCGTAGATGAGCAATTTAAAGGGGCAATCTCTCCATTATATATGTCTACTTCCTATGCATTTACAGATGTGGATATAAAACGTTATCCGCGGTATTTTAATACCCCTAATCAAAAAGCCCTGGCTGTTAAAATTGCTGCGTTGGAACACGCTGAAGATGCACTTATCTTCGGAAGCGGTATGGCAGCCGTGAGTACAGCTCTTTTAGCCTTTTTACATAAAGGCGATCATATTGTTTTGCAGAAAACCCTGTATGGTGGTACTTTTAATCTGGTAGTGGAAGAGTTTGAGAAATTTGGAATTTCTTATTCCTTTACGGAAGATTTAACCAAAACCGCTTTCGCGAAAGAAATAAGGAATAACACAAAAGTTCTTTATATTGAAACGCCGTCAAATCCGCTGATGACAATCACAGATATTAGAATGGTAGTGGCATTAGCTAAAGCGAAAGGAATTATAACCATGATAGATAATACGTTTGCATCTCCTGTAAACCAGAATCCTATAGATTTAGGAATAGACATAGTTATTCACAGTGCCACCAAATATATGGGAGGACATAGTGATATACTTGCAGGTGCAGTTGCTGCTTCCGCAGCGCATATTGAAAAAATATGGCATTTAGGAAAGAATTTCGGCGGAAGTTTGAGCGATTACACGGTCTGGTTGTTAGAGCGAAGTATTAAAACCATGGGCATTCGTGTAAAGGCACAAAACCGAAATGCAAAACGTCTGGCAAAATTTTTGGAAAACCATAAAGACATAGCTAAAGTATATTATCCCGGTTTAAAATCGCATCCTGATTATGAGTTGGCCAAATCACAAATGCGCGGTTTCGGCGGCATGCTATCTTTTGAATTGCGGGAAGGTCTCGATGCACAAGCCTTTCAAAAACATTTGCAACTGATAAAATCATCGATGAGTTTAGCAGGAGTAGAGTCTACCATTTTATCGCCATACCTCACTTCTCACGCTTTATTAAGTCCTGAAGAAAGGGAAAGCCAAGGTATTAAAGACGGATTACTTCGTTTTTCAGTTGGAATTGAAGATAAAAAAGATTTAATTGCAGATATAGAACAGGCGCTTTTGAAGTTAGAAAGTTGAAGTTAGAAGTTACAAGGTTTTTAATATGAAAATAGATATACTTGCTATAGGGGCCCATCCTGATGATGTGGAGCTGGGTTGTGGTGCAACCATTGCTAAAGAAATTGCCAATGGGAAAAGTGTAGGTATTTTAGATTTGACCCGCGGTGAACTTGGCACACGCGGTTCTGCTGAAATAAGAGATAAAGAAGCTGCAAAATCTGCCGAAATTTTAGGAGTTAAATTTCGTAAAAACCTGGGATTTGCAGATGGGTTTTTTATAAACAATACTGCAGCTAAGCTGGAAGTAATAAAAATTATACGTAAATATAGACCAGAAATAGTGCTGTGTAATGCCATAGAAGACCGTCATATTGATCACGCAAAAGGAAGCAGGCTGGTAAGTGATGCATGCTTTTTAAGCGGGCTTCGAAAAATAGAAACCATTCATGAAACCAATAAACAAAAAGAATGGCGCCCTAAACATGTCTATCATTATATTCAGTGGAAAAATCTTACCCCTGATTTTGCGGTTGATGTCACTGGGTTTATAGATAAAAAATTAGAAGCAGTTTTTGCATTTGACAGTCAGTTTTTTAATCCGGATTCCAATGAGCCGGAAACGCCGATTGCCAATGAAAATTTTAAAGAAAGCATACTTTACCGTGCCAGGGATTTGGGACGTTTAATAGGAACTGATTATGCAGAAGGTTTTACGGTAGAACGCTATGTGGCAGTAGATTCCCTTTTTGATTTGAAATAAAAAAAGAATTTTTCACTTTTATTTTGAAATTGAAGCGGAATTCGATTAAATTTGCACTCGCTTTAAAGGGCAGTTAGAAGACTTTCGGTTATTTAAAGTAAAATGGTGGTTGTAGCTCAGTTGGTTAGAGCGCTAGATTGTGGTTCTAGAGGTCGCCGGTTCGAGACCGGTCTTCCACCCAAGATATAAGCTTCATAGAAATATGAGGCTTTTTTTGTGAGCAATATTTTGAAAATATTAAATAGGTCGAGAAGTTTATCCCGATGAGCAAAGCGATATCGGGAAGACCGGCGTCGCCCGCCGAAATGAAATGAAGGTGGGTCTTCCACCCAAGATATAAGCTTCATAGAAATATGAGGCTTTTTTTGTGAGCAATATTTTGAAAATATAAATAGGTCGAGAAGTTTATCCCGATGAGCAAAACGATATCGGGAAGACCGGCGTCGCCCGCCGAAATGAAATGAAGGTAGGTGGGTCTTCCACCCAAGATATAAGCTTCATAGAAATAGGAGGCTTTTTTTGCGGAAAATAAAGCCATAAAAAAATGCCACACCAATAAGGAGAGGCATTTAATAAATATGCTAGAATGTTTATTTATTTATTTATATCCAGTACAATTCTATCTTTTCTGTTTGCAAGCTCCCAGGCAGTGTGAAAAATTAACTTAGCCCTGGTCTCCAGTAAATTGTATTCAATTTTGTCAGGAGTGTCTGTAATTTTATGGTAATCTGCGTGAACCCCGTTAAAATAAAATATTGCAGGAATGTTGTTTTTCACAAAATTATAATGGTCGCTTCTGTAATAGAAACGGTTTGGGTCATTCTCATCATTGTATTTGTAATCAATCTCTATATTTACATAAGCATTATTTACTTCTTCAGATACCTTATGCAACTCTTGGCTTAACTTATCGCTACCGATGAGGTAGATGTAGTTAGGTGTTTCTACTTTATTAGGATCAATTCTTCCTATCATATCGATGTTTAGATTTGCCACAGTGTTTGCAAGTGGAAATAATGGATTTTCCACATAAAATTTAGAGCCGAGAAGACCAATTTCTTCCGCAGTTACATGTAAAAATAGTATGGAACGTTTTGGACCGTTACCGTTATCTTTTGCTTTTTGAAAAGCTTTTGCTATTTCAAGCATTGCGACGGTACCACTTCCATCATCATCTGCGCCGTTGAATACATTTCCATCTTTATCTACCCCGACGTGATCATAATGTGCGGTAATCACAATAATTTCGTTTGGATGCTCACTTCCTTCTATGTATGCTACAACATTCTCACTGTCTTTAACTTTATCTCCTTTTTTAAAATAACTTGAAGGAATGAATTGGTAATAATTATCTGCGCCTTTTGGGGAAGCGATTTTATTTTCGATATAAAAATCCCTTAGATATTCCGCTGCCATCTTTTGGCCCTCAGTACCTGTGTCCCTCCCTTGCATCTCATCTGAAGCAAAAGTATAGAGGTGTGTTTTAAGGTTTGCAGCGGTAATGAATTTACTATAATCTGCAGGACTTACTTGAACTGAGGAAGTATCCGTGGTATTATTAGAAGTTTTGCAACTAAAAGTAATAGCTAATAATGCGAGAAAGAAAATATTTTGCATAGGTGTGATTTTTTGGTAAAAATAAGAGAATCTGAAATTTTATTTCTAAAAAAATGTGAAACTTTATTTTGGTTTCCGTAGAAACCTATAAAATTTCACATTTCTGTTTAGGTAATTTGTTTTTTAATTATTTAACGGAGCTCCTACTGGAATTTCACATCTATGTCCCGGCTGTCCATGTGCGGGGTTCAATTGTGCAGTAGATGAATTTGTATTTGCAGGTGTAGTAGAATTTTGATTCATAAGCACCGGTGAACCTTGCGTGGCTTTTATTTCAGGGGTTGTTGCTTTGCCGTTAAGAGGTGCCCCCACTGGTATTTCACAACGGTGTCCCGGCTCACCGTGCGCAGGGTTTAATGCTACATTGCCATCAGCTGGGGTATTGGTTTGATTTTGTGTTGTTTCTACGGCATCTGTTTCTGTAGCATCTGTAGTTTTATTGTCTTTACAGGAATAGGTGATGGAAATAGCTACAAATCCTAGTATTAATAGTGTTCTTTTTGCAATTTTTTGAAGTATCATAAAAAATATTTTTTTATTTAAAATTAAGTTGCTAAGATACAAAAATGAGGATGAATTAAAGAATTTCCCCTGCAAGTTATTTAAGTTCCTTCTTTGTATCGGATTCCGTTAAGTCCTTGCGCTCAAAAAATTCCAGTAATAAAATACAGGTGAGTATCATAGTAAAAGCATAAATGCTGTCTTCTATAGGAATCGTAAATATGCGAATTCCCATATTTTCTGTATTATCATACCACACCACTTGTTCTTCAATAAAACTTCCCGTTAATGTGCCATTTACTATTAAAAATGGAATTAGCATAACAAGAAAGGTCAGGAAATATTTTTGAAGAACCGTTCTCTGAAAGTTATAGGTAAGACCTAATAGAAGAATGGCATAGCTAAAATTAATTAAAGTATACCATCTGTCATAAAACACAACCGTTAAAATAATAAGCACAGTGAGAAGTATTACATATACTATAGAAGTGGCTTTTTTAGAAAGCGACAATTTTGGGAAAAAATAGAGCAAAGAATAGTGGGTAAACACACACGCAAAAGGAATACAAATAAAGAACAACCATTCTTCCAAAGGTAAATTTACAATAGTAATGCCCAAGAAATATTTTGGGTTGAAACCCCAAATTTCATATCTGGTGAATAAAATATCCCAAGAGATGAAAAATAGCATCATAATAGCTATACCGGGAAAAAGATATTTCCATTTTTTATAAAATTTCAGTTTTGGATGGAAGCTAAAAAGAAATGGAATAGATAGAGAACCTAAGTTTAGCCACAAATAAAGTGTGTCCATATTTTTCTATTTCTTAAAATATTTTAATGGTGGAATTAGCATGCCAAAGCATTCTCCTTGGCCTTTTCCCAAGTGCTTGTGGTGCATTTTATGTGCTCTTCTAATGCCTCTGGCATACCAGTTATTGGCATTTCTAAAAAGTTTGAAGCGTTGATGAATGAAAATATCGTGCACCATAAAATAAGCGATACCGTAAGTAAAAATTCCCAGACCTATGGGTAAACCAAACCAAAATCCGTAAGAATCCCAGCTAATGAAAAAACCTATGCTTACTATGGCATAAAATATGAAAAAGAAGTCGTTGCGCTCCCACCAACTTTTATGGTCTTTATGATGGTGGTCTTGATGAAGTTTCCAAAGAAAACCATGCATTACAAATTTATGGGTAAACCACGCCATAAATTCCATAAGCAGGAAAGTTCCTAAAAAAACCAACATCCATATAAATACACTCATAATTACATTAAATTTAATCTATAAGTCACATAACTTTTAGCCAGTAACCCCATTTTTTGATAATTGGAAACACGTATTCTGGCATTTCTGATTTCAGTAGATGGTGTTTTTTTAAGTTTGCTCAATAGTTTTCGGTAGTAAATAAAAGCAGTATAAACGCCCAGTTTTGCTTCTACAGGTAATTGACTGATACCTTGAAATCCTTTATGAAAATCATCTTCAATTTCTTTAATAATTTTGTTTTTTGAATTTTCATCGAGTTTTTCCAAATCTGTATCTGGAAAATAGGACCTGCTCAAATCTTCATAATCTGCTTTTAAATCCCTCAAAAAATTTACTTTTTGAAAGGCAGATCCTAAATGCATGGCAGATTCCTTTAAGGACTCATATTTCTCATTATCCCCATTTACAAAGACCTTTAAACACATCAATCCTACCACATCTGCTGAACCGTAAATGTACGATTTAAATTCCTCTTGTGTCAAGTATTTTTTCTTGCTCAGATCCATTTTCATGCTCTGCATGAATGAGTCTATAAGGTGTTTGTCTATATAGTATTTATAGACAGTATGCTGAAAAGAATTTAGTATGGGATTAAGACTTATTTTATCTACCAAAGCATTTTCTAAATCTTGGGTGAACCTTTCAAATAGTGTTTTTTTGTCATATTCGTGAAAAGAATCGACGATTTCATCGGCAAAACGCACAAAACCATAAATATTATAAATATCCTGTCTAATAGAGTTTGCTAACATTTTCGTTGCAATTGAGAACGAGGTGCTGTAAGAGTGGGTGACAGTCTTACTGCATTTGTTAGAAACGGTGTCAAAAAGTGATTTCATAAATGCTTCTAAGTTATAATTTTTCTTTTTCAATTAATTGTGCAACTAACTTGCCTGATATTAAAGATGGTGGCACGCCTGGCCCCGGGACAGATAATTGGCCGGTAAAAAATAAACCTTTCACTTTTTTGCTCTTGAGCTTTGGTCTCAAAAATGCCGTTTGTAATAATGTATTTGCCAGTCCGTAGGCATTGCCTTTATAAGAATTGTATTGTTCTATAAAATCATTGACACAAAAACTTTCTTTAAATATAATATTTTTTTTAACTTCCTGTTGTGTTAATTTTTCAAAACGGATCATTATTTTCTCAAAATATTCTTCCCTGATTTCAATAGTATCAGTTAAACCGGGTGCTAATGGAATTAAAAATATGCCTGCTTCCATTCCTTGTGGTGCTGCACTGCTGTCTGTTTTTGAAGGAAAGCTTGCATAAAATAATGGGTCTGATGGCCATTCAGGTGTGTCATAAATAGATTTTGCATGAGCTTCAAAATCCACATCAAAAAATAAGGTGTGATGTTCAATATTTCTTATTTTTTTATCAAAGCCCACATAAAACAGTAGGGAAGAGGGTGCAAATATTTTCTTTTCCCAGTATTTTTCTGAATATTGACGGTTTGATTCTTCCAGTAAAGTTTCAGTATGGTGGTAATCTGCACCGCTAAGTACAATATCTGCATGTATTTTTTCACCATTTACTACAATTCCTTGTGCTGCTTTATCTTCAACCAAAATTTTCTCCACATTCTGGTTAGTTTTTATGGTAACCCCTAATTCTTCTGCTAAAGACTTCATTGCTAAGATAACACTATACATACCATCTTTTGGGTGGAAGGTTCCAAGGCCAAAATCTGCATAATTCATAAAACTGTAAAATGCCGGCGTGTTGGATGCTTTTGCTCCTAAAAACAATACCGGGAATTCTAATATAGCGATTAACCTAACATTTGTAAATTCTTTTCTAACATCTTTGCTTATGGTACTGAAAAATTGTCCGATTTTTTGCATAGTCACGGGAGTGACTAATTCTAGTGGAGAAATCCCGGGCCGATAGACTAAATCTTTTATAGCAATATCATAGTTGCTTTGTGCTTTGGCTATAAACTTTTTTAGTTTTGCAGAACTTCCTTTTTCTTCATTTTCAAAGGCAATACAAATTTTTTCAAGTGTATCTTCTATGGTTATGAAATCATTTTCGCCAAAATAAACCTGATAAGCAGGATTAAGTTTTATCAATTTATAATATTGTGACGGATGCTTGCCAAAGTCTGCAAAAAATCGTTCAAAAACATCTGGCATCCAATACCAAGTGGGACCTATATCAAAAGTAAATCCTTCTTTTTTGAGTTGTCTGGCCCTTCCGCCAACGCATTCATTTTTTTCGAATATGGTTACCTTATTATTTGCTTTTGCTAAATAACAAGCCGCTGCAAGAGCTGAAAACCCGGAACCAATTATTGCTATATTTCGACTCATAAATGTTTAACAAATATATAGTTATTTTAAACAAAATAAAAGGAATAAAAAAAAATTAAGCCTTTTTTATATTTTTAGAGTAATGCTATAAAGTCAGATAATTTTTTAAGATATTTAAATCTTGCAGGCAGCATTGTTTCTTCTTCTTCATGGATCTGATTGCCAAGCATCCATAATTCATTTTTATTGTCTTTACACAAAGATTTATTGAAATCGTTAATGTATTCGTGTAGGTGTTGTTTTTCCGGTTGTACCGTAAAATAAGAAACGAAAATTATTTTTTCGTGGTGATTAAGCAAATGGTGAAGACTTTCTATGGGAATATTATTGCCCAGATATACCGTTTTATAACCGTTCTCTATAATTTCATAATTTAAATATAATAACCCTATTTCGTGAATTTCATCATAGGGAAGAAAAAGCACAAATAATTTATCTTTTTTTGTTTCTTGTTTGGTGCTTTCTTTCTCGATGTTTATAATTAGCTTTTGCTTTATTAATTCAGAAATAAATCGTTCATGGGATGGATCTATGGTTCCTGTTTGCCAAAGCAATCCAATATCATTTAAAAGTGGAATAAATACTTCAAAAAAGACATTTTTGAAAGTTTTGTTTTTTAATTGTGCAAAATATGTCTTGTTAAAAAGATGTTGATCAAAATTAAGCATAGCGACTTTCATCTCAGTGACCGCAAAATTTTCTTTGGTTTGATCAAGACCCATTTCCTGAATGAGTTCGTTTATTTTATCAGGATTTAGTTTTGCTATTTTTGAAATTTTATGGCCGGTATTATATAGATAAGTGACATTTAGCAACTTCATTAAACTATATAAATTATAAGATCTAATATTTGTATCTGATCTCTCAGGTTCCAGGAGATTATATCTTTTCTCCCATATTCTTATGGTATGTGCTTTTATACCACTTAGGTTTTCAAGATCTTTAATGCTGAATTGTGTTTTTACACTCATAGATTATAAAATAACCAAAGGGGATTGTGTACTTCTTGATAATATCAGGGTAAATGTAGTAAAAGTAATGGGAATGCAGAAATAAAAAAGTGGAAGTAAAATATTGTACCCGAAGTGGGACTTGAACCCACACGCCCTAAAGGACACATGGCCCTCAACCATGCCTGTCTACCAATTCCAGCATCCGGGCGGATGTTGCCTTTTTACTTTTCCGAAAGTTGCGGAGAATCGTATTTTAGGCAAAAAAAGTTAAACAATTATGCTTAACTTCTTTGTTATTTGGCTGGGGCTTCCCGATATTTCGCTATCGCTGCAATCGGGATAAACTTCTCGCCAAAAAACATTTTAGCTATTATTTGTGATCTGGCTGGGGCTCGAACCCAGGACCCTCTCATTAAAAGTGAGATGCTCTACCAGCTGAGCTACCAAATCCTTTTCTTGAATGCGGGTGCAAATATACTATCATTATATTTATTTTTCAAACCTATTTCTAATTTAATTTAGGAAAAAACATGCAATTGACTTTACTTTGTTAATTCATAGTATTTTAAAATGCATAAAAAAATTGTTTTAATGGGCTATATGGGGTCCGGAAAGTCTATTTTAGGTTTCAAAATAGCTAATAAATTAAATTACAAAGCTATAGATTTAGATGCTTACATTGAGAATGGCGAAAAAACATCTATTCGTAATCTCTTTCTTTTAAAAGGAGAAATTTCTTTTAGAAAATTAGAGGCTATGTATCTAAAAGAAATTTTAGAAAAGGATGAAGATTATATAGTAAGTCTTGGCGGTGGAACTCCTTGTTATGGAGATAATTTGAAATTTATATTGGAGAATCCATATACCATATCCATTTTTCTTCAAACCGGAATAGAAGAACTCAGTAGAAGACTTTTTAAAGAAAAAGAGAAGAGGCCCTTAATTACTCATCTTAAAACTATGGAAGAATTACAAGAATTTATTGGGAAACATCTTTTTGAACGAAATTTCTTTTACAACCAAGCACAGTTAATTGTAAAAACAGATACTAAAACACCCGATGTCATAACTGAAGAAATCATTACTAAATTACTCTAAAACCGCCCTATCGTTATTTTTTTCAAATAATACTGCCACATTTTCATTGAGGGATGTTGAAAGGGAAATCCCTTTGAAATCTGCTTTAATTGGATATTTTTTATGGTTTCTGTCAATTAAAACAACAGTTTTTAGTTGCTTTATAGGTACTTGCAAAAAGTATTTTGCAGTGTGAATCAAAGTAGATCCGGAGTTTAGAACATCATCCACCAGAACAATAGAACGGTCTTGAAAATCTTTAGGTAAAACCGAAGATTTAATTTCATGTAATGGATTCTTTTTATCTATGGTAATGTCACAAAGGACAACCTGCATGGAGGAAATTTTCACCAATTCTTTTTTGATTTTTTTTGCAAAAGTATACCCGTTATCTTTTATTCCCGCGATTAGAATTTCTTTTTCGTCGGGGTTAGATTCATATATTTGATAGGCAATTCTTTTTACGATATGAAGAATTTGAGTATGGTTTAGAATTAGATCTGTGGGTTGTATCATATTTTACATTTTTGTAAAGATATTAAAGTGTTTTTTATTTCGGAATGGAGATCAACTTAATCTGTGTTTTCTGCAAAATCATCTAAATCCCTTCGGTCTTTTTTAGTAGGTCTTCCCACGCCTTTACCGCGATAATAGTCTTTTGCATGCTTGAGGAGTTCTAATTTTTCCAGCGATTCTTTTGGGGTAGTATCTATTCTGTAAAGATCCACTAATTTAGCACCCACTCTTGCTTCCGGGGTTGCAATAACCTCCAGTTGATAATCAATTTGATCTCTGCGTAAAGTAATAGTATCACCGGGATAAACCTCACGAGAGGGTTTGACAATATCTTTATTAACACGCACTTTACCAGATTTGCATGAATTTGTTGCAATACTCCTTGTTTTATAATACCGCACACACCATAAATATTTGTCTACACGCATTCAATAAGTCTTTTTAAATTACGTTAATCTTTGAGACAAAAATACTAGAATATTGTATCTTGCGCCACTAAATCCAATAATAATGAAATTAACTAGTAAAAAATTATTTTTTCTATTGATGGTAGCTATAACAGTTGTATCATGCAAGAAAGACGATGATGATGGGGTTATAATTATACCTGAGCGAGAAAGAGCAGAAGAGGCAATTGTTGCTAAAGCAGAAATTGAAGCATTCTTACAAACACATTTTTATAATTATGAGGCCTTTGAAAATCCACCTGCAGGATTTAATTTTAAAATAGTATTTGATACCATTGCAGGAGTTAATATTGATAAAATTCCATTAATAGAACAGGTTTCTTCTAAGACAGTTGTGGATAGGGTTAAACCTGAAGTATCTTATACTTTATACTTTCTTAATGCAATTCAGGGAGAAGGAGTCTCTCCCATATTTGCCGATGAAGCATTGCTTTCCTATAAAGGCATTATTATAAAAGATAAAACACCATTTGATGCATCAGATGCTCCTGTTCGTTTTGATTTAACACAAACCATAGTAGGTTTTCAAGAAGGAATTGTAGAATTTAATGCGGCCACAGGTTTTGTAGAAAACCCTGATGGGACTGTTAGTTTTCAAAATTTTGGTGTTGGTGCAGTATTTATTCCTTCCGGAATAGGATATTGGTTATCACCTCCTCCCGGCTCAGCGATACCTTTATATTCACAACTTGCATTCACTTTCAAATTGTTTGATGTTACAAAAGATGTGGATCATGATCAAGACGGTATTCCCTCATTTATGGAAGACTTAAACAACAATGGGATTTTAAATGACGATGATACAGATGGCGATGGTATCCCAAATTATCTGGATACCGATGATGATGGAGATGGTATTTTGACCAGAGATGAAATTATCATTAATGAAGATGGTTCTATTACATTTCCTGATACAAACGGTAATGGAACTCCTGATTATCTAGACCCTACATCCTAACAATTAAATATACAACTAAATAAAAAACTCCCAATAAATTTTTGGGAGTTTTTTATTTACTATTAACTAGATTTTTTATTTTTTTCTATCCACTACTTTTTTAACTGCCTTTATAATCGCTTCTGCATTTAATCCATATTTTTCCATTAATTGTGCAGGAGTTCCAGACTCACCAAAAGTATCCTGTGTTGCAACAAATTCCTGGGGTGTAGGATGATTTTCAGCAAGAACACGGGCAACACTTTCGCCTAAACCACCTAAAAAGTTATGCTCTTCGGCAGTAACAATACATCCGGTTTTTTTGACACTTTTTAAAATCGCATCGTTATCCAGTGGTTTTATAGTATGTATGTTAATTACTTCAACACTTATTCCTGCCTCCTGCAATGCGGCACATGCTTCCAGTGCTTCCCATACTAAATGTCCTGTTGCCACAATGGTCACATCTGATCCTTCTTGTAATAACACAGCTTTTCCAATTTCAAACTTTCCATTTTCAGGGGTGAAGTTTGGCACACTAGGTCTCCCAAAACGAAGATAAACAGGACCATGGTGTTCTGCAATAGCTAACGTAGCAGCTTTGGTTTGATTGTAATCACAGGTATTAATAACGGTCATTCCAGGAAGCATTTTCATCAACCCAATATCTTCTAGAATTTGATGCGTAGCCCCATCTTCACCAAGGGTAACCCCTGCGTGAGAGGCACATATTTTTACATTCTTATCACTGTAAGCAATACTTTGACGAATTTGATCATAGACTCTTCCTGTAGAGAAATTTGCAAAAGTGCCTGTAAATGGAATTTTTCCGCCAATGGTCAATCCTGCGGCAATACCCATCATATTTGCTTCAGCAATACCTATTTGAAAAAAACGATCCGGATGATTTTTTTTAAAATCATCCATTTTTAAAGAACCTATTAAATCTGCACAAAGAGCTACTACATTGGGATTTTTTTTGCCAAGTTCGGTTAAACCATCTCCAAATCCTGAACGAGTATCTTTGCTTCCTGTGTTTGAATATTTTTTCATTTTTTTTCCGAAGTTCCCGGACTGTCTTTTAATTATATGTTCTATTTAATAATCCCCTAAAGTTTCTGCATTTTGTGCTAAAGCAGTTTCCAATTGTGCATCATTTGGAGCTTTTCCATGCCAGGCGTGTGTGTGCATCATAAAATCCACGCCGTTGCCCATCATAGTATGCAATAAGACACAAACAGGTTTTTTGTTCCCGGTTTTAGATTTTGCTTTTTGCATTCCGTCAAGAATAACTTCTAAACTATTACCATCTTTGATTTTAAGTACTTCCCAGCCAAAAGCTTCAAATTTTGCCTGTAGATTTCCCAAAGGAAGAACAGTATCTGTCGCACCATCTATTTGCTGACCGTTCAAGTCAATTGTGACAATCAAATTATCTACATTATTTCCTGCTGCATACATTATGGCTTCCCAATTTTGGCCTTCCTGTAATTCTCCATCTCCACACAAAGTATAAACAATTTTAGAATCGTTATTTAACTTTTTTGATAGAGCGGCACCAATAGATACAGATATTCCCTGACCTAGAGAACCTGATGCAACCCGAACTCCCGGGAGTCCCTCGTGGGTAGTGGGGTGTCCTTGTAATCTGGAGTTCAATAATCGAAAGGTGTTTAATTCTTTTACCGGAAAATAACCGGCACGCGCTAAAACACTGTAAAAAACAGGAGAGATATGACCGTTGGACAGGAAAAAAATATCTTCACCCACACCATTCATTTCAAATTCATCTTTTCTGTCCATGAGCACATTAAACATTGCCACAAAAAACTCTGTACAACCTAAGGAGCCGCCGGGATGTCCTGAATTTACTTTATGCACTTGCCGTAAAATATCACGTCTTACTTGTTTTACAAGGTTTTCTAATTGTTTTAAATCTGCCATAACGGGGTTGTGAATTGTAAGTGTCAAAAGTATGATTTTTAAACCCCTAGTGCAAGAAAATAATAGCGAGTTATTAACGATTACTTGTTAATGAAAACAATTTATGTAGGTATCTGCTACTTACAAATCTTAATTCTAATTAGAACAATTTACTTCCCTTAGGTAAATACTCTCAACTATTATTTACCTTTGCCGCTTATTATAAAAAGAAGCATGAAGTTTGATTTATTAGCAACTGATATTAACAGTAAAGCAAGGGCAGGGATTATAGAAACAGCTCGTGGTAAAATAGAAACCCCTATTTTCATGCCGGTGGGAACTGTGGGAACCGTAAAAGGAGTTCACCAGAGAGAATTAAGGGAAGATATCAACCCAGATATAATTTTAGGAAATACCTATCATTTGTATTTGCGACCACAGACCACTATTTTGGAACAAGCTGGTGGTTTGCATAAGTTTATGAACTGGGACAGAAATATCCTAACAGATAGTGGTGGGTATCAGGTGTACTCCCTTTCAGCAAACAGAAAGATAAAAGAAGAAGGCGTTAAATTTAAGTCGCATATTGACGGAAGTTACCACACATTTACTCCTGAAAATGTAATGGAAATCCAGAGAACTATTGGTGCAGATATCATCATGGCTTTTGATGAATGTACCCCTTATCCATGTGAGTACAATTATGCAAAACGCTCCATGCATATGACCCATCGCTGGTTAGAAAGATGTATTAGTCATCTGGAAAAAACACCCACAAAATATGGGTTTGATCAGGCTTTCTTTCCTATAGTGCAAGGCAGCACTTATAAAGATTTACGCAAACAATCTGCAGAATATATTGCATCGGTAAATGCGGTTGGAAATGCCATTGGCGGACTTTCAGTAGGGGAACCGGCTGAAGAGATGTATGCGATGACAGAAGTGGTTACTGAAATACTTCCAGAAGACAAACCCAGATATTTGATGGGTGTGGGCACTCCTATAAATATTTTAGAAAATATCGCATTGGGAATCGATATGTTTGATTGTGTGATGCCGACTAGAAATGCTAGAAATGGTAGCTTGTTTACTGCGCATGGAACCATTAATATTAAAAATAAAAAATGGGAAAATGACTTTTCACCACTGGATGAAATGGGCATTACTTTTGTAGATACAGAATACAGTAAAGCCTATCTAAAACATTTGTTTTCTGTAAATGAATTGCTAGGTAAGCAAATTGCAACTATACATAATTTAGGGTTTTATTTGTGGTTGGTTCGTGAAGCAAGAAAACATATCTTAGCAGGCGATTTTAGCACGTGGAAAAACATGATGGTAAAGCAAATGGACAAACGATTGTAATTTTTAAGCTTAAATATGGAATACAATGTATTACTATTTCATATTTTAATTTCAAGCATTTAACTAGATGTTACCAATTTTAGACCGTCATATACTGAAGAAATATCTAGGAACATTTATAATGTTGCTCGCTTTATTTATTCCTATAGGTATAACGGTAAATCTCGCTGAAAAAATCGGGAAAATTTTAGAAAATCAAGTACCTCTTATTGAGGTATTGATTTATTACGGCTATTTTACAATTTACTTTGCTAATTTGCTATTTCCACTGTTTCTGTTCCTTTCAGTGATTTGGTTTACTTCAAAAATGGCCAATAACACAGAAATCGTAGCTATTTTGAGTAGTGGAGTTTCTTATTTTCGGTTTTTAAGACCTTATCTCATTGGTGCAACTTTAGTTTGTATCGGCGCGCTGTTTTTAGGAATGTATTTAGCTCCCCTTGCAAGTAAAGGATATAATGAGTTTACGTATAAATATTTAAAAAAAGGTAGAGCAGATAGGGATGAAAATAATGTCTATCGGCAGATCAATGAAAACGATTATATATATGTTAGCAATTTTAATGTTGCAAATCAAACTGGTACATTCTTCACGCTGGAGCATTTTGATGGTAATGAATTGCTTTATAAAATAGCCGCAAACCGAATTAAATACAATCCTGCCGACACTACTTATACCCTTTTTAATTATACAAAGAGGACTATAGGGGAGAGGGAAGATATACTTGTGACAAAAACGCAGATGGATACTGTATTTTCATTTACGCTGGAAGATCTTACCCCGGTTGAATACATTGCGGAAACTTTAAATTATAACGAGTTAAACCGTTTCATAGAAAAAGAACAACAAAGAGGTTCCTCCTATATTAACAGGTATGAAGTAGTGCGATACAAACGGTGGAGCTTGCCGGTTTCTGCATATATTTTAACTATTATAGCAGTGGCTGTATCTTCCAAAAAACGTCGCGGTGGCATGGGTGTCAATCTTGCTATCGGTATAACAATAGGTATGGTCTATATATTCTTTGATAAAGTTTTTGGTACTATGGCAGAACAATCTGATTTCTCCCCATTTGTTGCTACATGGTTTCCGAATATATTATTTGGGTTACTGGCAATTTATCTTTTGAAGGATGCCAAACGCTAAACTGACCAACTACCTCCATCTTCACCTCATTGTATTTATATGGGGTTTTACCGCCGTTTTAGGGGCGTTAATTTCCATAGATGCTATTCCCCTAGTGTGGTATCGTATGGGAATTGCTTTTGTTTTGATATTGTTATATGTCAAAATCAGAAAAATTAAGCTTCGGTTTTCTACACTTACACTTCTGGGATTTTTTCTTGCCGGGTTTATTATAGCATTGCACTGGATAACCTTTTTTGCAGCAATTAAAGTATCTAATGTTTCTGTCACACTAGCGGTTTTATCTACAGGTGCTTTTTTTACATCCTTACTCGAACCTATATTTTATCGTCGAAAAGTTATTTGGTATGAAGTCCTTTTTGGAATATTTGTAATATTTGGTCTTTATATCATTTTTGAAGTGGAAGGCCACTATGTGCAAGGTATTTTGCTGGCACTTTCTTCTGCCTTTTTAAGCGCTTTGTTTTCCGTAATTAACGGAAAGTTTGCGGTTAAATATGAAGCAACGGCTATTTCCTTTTGGGAACTTCTCTTCGGAACACTTTGTATAACAGTTTATTTTATTATAAATGGCAATTTTAATCTTGAATTTTTCAATGTGTCGTCGTCTGATTGGTTGTATCTATTCATTTTAGCTTCTGCTTGTACAGCCTATGCTTTTATAGCATCGGTGCACGTGATGAAATGGATAAAACCTTATACCGTAATGTTAACTATAAATATGGAACCTATATATGGCATCCTGCTTGCCCTTTTAATTTTGGGGGATACTGAAAATATGAGTCCGCAGTTTTATTATGGTGCTTTGGTCATTCTTGCTACAGTTATTGCAAATGGAATCATCAAAACACGCGGAAGAAGAAAAAGATTAAATGACTTCAATGCGTAATCAGTCAAAGTTTTTATCTTTGTAAGCTAACTTTTCAATAAAACGAAAACCAAATGGAATATCTAGATTTTGAATTACCCATTAAAGAACTTGTTGAACAATTAGATAAATGTACTTTAATAGGTCAGGAGAGTGATGTAGATGTGACTAACACCTGCAAGCAAATTGAAAAAAAACTTCAGGAAACCAGAAAAAATATTTATAAAAACTTAACTCCGTGGCAGCGTGTGCAGCTTTCCAGGCATCCTGACAGGCCTTATACTTTAGATTATATCCGTGCCATTTGTGGGGAATCTTTCCTGGAGCTTCACGGCGACAGAAGTTTTAAAGATGACAAAGCCATGATTGGCGGTTTGGGAAAGATAGGTGATCAAAGTTTTATGTTTGTTGGTCAACAGAAAGGGTACAACACTAAAACACGTCAATATAGAAATTTTGGAATGGCAAACCCTGAAGGGTACAGAAAAGCCTTACGCTTAATGAAGTCAGCTGAAAAATTTGGAATTCCTGTTGTTACAATCATTGATACTCCAGGGGCTTATCCAGGTCTCGAAGCTGAGGAAAGAGGTCAGGGAGAAGCAATTGCCAGGAACATTCTTGAAATGACCAGACTTAAAGTGCCTATTATTGTAGTTATTGTAGGCGAAGGTGCCAGTGGAGGCGCATTAGGAATAGGGGTAGGAGATAAAATCCTTATGCTGGAGAATACTTGGTATTCTGTAATTTCCCCGGAAAGTTGTTCTTCCATTCTCTGGCGAAGCTGGGAATTTAAGGAACAAGCTGCAGAAGCTTTAAAACTTACTGCTATTGATATGAAAAAACAAAAGCTAATAGATATAATAGTTAAAGAACCATTAGGAGGCGCACATACAGATAGGGAAACAACTTTTAAAACCGTTTCTGAAGAAATTGTAAAAGCATATAACGCATTTAAAAACTTATCCCCAGAAGTATTGGTAGAAAAAAGAATGAATAAATATTTTGAAATGGGGGAGTTTAAAGGGTAAGTGTTTATAAAACCAATTACTTAGACAAATCCGAAGTTTTTGCTTCGGTTTTTTTTATGCTTATTAACAATTTAATTAAGTTATTAACACTTGAAATGTTGATTACCTGTTAAGAGTTCACTACCTTTAAAGTAATAAATATATTAACATTTTCTTTACATTCGCCTAATGGAAAAAGTACAGCCTCATATAGAATACCCATCCCGGAAATCACAAGTAATTTCCCTTGAAAAAGGTAAAATTCCACCACAAGCAGTTGATTTAGAAGAAGTTGTGATTGGAGCCATGATGATAGATAAAAAGGGGGTTGATGAAATCATCGATCTTCTCAATCCCGAAGTTTTCTATAGAGAGTCACACCAATACATATTTGCAGCCATCTATCAGCTCTTTAAAAGTGGGCAACCCATTGACTTATTAACCGTTTCTTCCCAGCTTAAAAAGGAAGGGAATTTAGAAATTATCGGTGGCGAATATTATCTCATACAATTAACCCAAAAAGTGTCCTCTTCGGCACATATTGAGTTTCACGCACGTATTATCCTTCAGAAATTTATTCAGCGTAGTTTGATTAAAATTTCCAACGAAATTATTGAAGATTCTTATAATGAAGGAACAGATGTTTTTGATTTGTTAGATAGTGCAGAATCTAAATTATATGAAGTAACCCAGGGAAATATTAAGCGATCTTCAGAAACGGCACAGAATTTAGTGATTCAAGCAAAAAAGAAGATTCAGGAAATGGCAAATAAAGAAGGTCTCTCCGGGATACCTTCAGGTTTTGATAAATTAGATAAACTGACTTCCGGGTGGCAACCCAGTGATTTAGTGATTATTGCTGCTCGACCGGGTATGGGTAAAACAGCATTAACTCTTTCCATGGCCAGAAATATTGCAGTGCAACATAACATTCCAGTAGCCTTCTTTTCACTGGAAATGTCCTCAGTCCAGCTTATTACACGTTTAATATCTTCTGAAACCGGATTAAGTTCAGAAAAACTGAGAACCGGAAATCTGGAAAAGCATGAGTGGGAGCAGTTAAACGTAAAAGTTCAGGGACTTGAGAAGGCGCCTCTTTTTATCGATGACAGTCCTTCCTTATCTATATTTGATTTACGCGCTAAAGCAAGACGACTTTCTTCTAAACACGGTATAAAAATTATATTTGTGGATTATCTGCAATTAATGACCGCCGGCAGTAGTCAAAAAGGCGGCGGAAACAGGGAACAAGAAATATCAACCATCTCCAGGAATTTAAAAGCTCTTGCAAAAGAATTGGATATACCTGTGGTTGCACTTTCCCAACTTTCCCGTGCAGTGGAAACTAGGGGCGGGACTAAACGTCCTTTACTTTCTGACCTTAGGGAATCCGGTGCTATTGAGCAGGATGCTGATATTGTTTCCTTCATTTACCGCCCTGAATATTACAAAATTGACGAGTGGGATGATGATGATAAGACCCCTACCGAGGGACAGGCAGAATTTATTGTTGCAAAACACCGTAATGGTGGACTCGACGAAATCAGATTAAAATTTGTTGGAAACCTTGGTAAGTTTGAAAACTTAGAAACCTTTGATTCCCCTTATGAGTTCCATTCCAGGATGAACGATGCTGCAAATGACAATACTTTCAAAACAGATAATTTACCTTCTGCAGACGAAGCTTTTGGAAGTTCCATGAATGACGATTTATCGCCTGAAGAGGATGGCGATGGCATTCCATTTTAGTTAAAATAGGGTGAATAATATCCTAAAAGGTAAATTTTGTCGTTATATTAGTACGATGAAAAAAAAATTAGTTGCTTTATTCTTTTTACTCCTTTGCTTACCCGCATTTGCTTCTTATATCTTAATACCCATGGATGCTGAAAGCCAGCGGGAACATCTCAAAGCTTACGGGATTACTTACTGGTCTATTGAAAAACAACAAAATGTAAAATGGCTTCTCAATTACAGGGGAGGTTCCTTTTTATTGCCTGATAATGAAGAGATTCGCAGGGAATGTCAGATTCGCGGGGTTTCTTTTGAAGTAATTTCCGATAGTAAAGCAGAAGAAATATTGACTGAAATAAGCAGTCCGTCAAAAAATATGGAAGCTGTGTTACTGGAAAAAGCGCCACGCATTGCGGTGTATTCCCCAAAAAGCAATGTACCTTGGGATGACGCTGTAACGATGGTTCTAACTTATGCAGAAATTCCTTATGATGTAATTTATGATGAAGAAGTATTAGCTGATAACCTCTTGCTATATGATTGGTTGCACTTGCACCATGAAGATTTTACGGGGCAGTATGGTAAATTTTACCGGGCATACAGAAGCGCGCCTTGGTATATTGAACATAAAAAGGAAGCCGAAGAACTAGCAACAAAATTAGGTTTTTCTAAAGTGTCTGAAGCCAAATTAGCTGTAGCACTTAAAATCAGAGATTATGTTGTGGGTGGTGGTTTTATGTTTGCGATGTGCAGTGCAACAGATTCTTTTGATATCGCCCTAGCTGCTGAAGGAGTGGATATTTGTGAACCTATGTTTGATGGGGATCCAAGTGATGCAGGATATCAGAGCAAAATTGATTTTGAAAAAACCTTTGCTTTTACTGATTTTATTTTGGAACGAGACCCTATGGTTTATGAATTCAGTTCAATAGATATGACGACCAAAAGAAAAGTGCCAAGAGAAAATGATTATTTTTCCTTGATGGACTATTCTGCAAAATGGGACCCTATTCCCACAATGCTCGTGCAAAACCATACCTCCTTAGTAAAAGGATTTATGGGACAAACCACATCTTTTGATCCCACTCAAATTAAAGCAAATGTATTGGTGATGGGAAAAAATAAAATCAATAACGAAGCAAGATATATTCACGGTATTAAGGGTAAAGGTTTCTTTACATTTTATGGAGGTCACGACCCTGAAGATTATGAACACCGTGTGGGCGATGCTCCCACAGAGCTTACTTTACACCCCAACTCGCCCGGGTATCGTTTAATTTTAAATAATGTGCTATTTCCGGCAGCAGAAAAGAAGAAACAGAAAACTTAAACTGAAAGTAGAAGTTTGGCGTTAGAGAGTATCAGTACGTTTAATTAAAAAAACTAACTTTAAATCTGGTTTTGAATAGCTTCTAATACCATCTTCTGGTAAAGAGCCTTAGCAAAGTTTCAGGGCTTAAAGTCACTATAAAACGTATTTTCTGATCATAATTATCCTGACCGGGCTCCCATCCATTGCTCGAATACAATGGAAAATACAATTCAAAAAAATCAGCGACAAGACTAAGTCTTACTCCTGTCCCAAATAAGGCTTTTGTGCCTTTTTCCTTATTGTTTACAAGGCCTGCATCCCCATAAGCGTAAATCCATTTCCAGATATTTGTACTTGCATTTAGTGTGGTCATCCAGCGGTTTGCAAACGGGGTGTCCAGTTTAGATTTAAAACCACCTTCCGCAATTATGAGCTGCTGGCTGAAAAGTCCAGTATCCTCAGATCTTCCATAATAATTATAATCAAACAAATAGTCTGTAGGTCTGTCTAGAGCAAAGCTGAAAAAATTGGAACCTACTCCTTCTTTATTTTTTAAAAATGCACCTGCAAAAAGCCGTAAGTTTAATTGTCTATTGTTGAGAAATAATTTTCTGTATTCAATGGTAGTGTATACCTTTTGAAACTTGGAGGATATTTCGTAATCTACTTTAGTCCTGAAGTAATCAATTAGATTGATATTAGAAAAAACATACTGAAGATTGGTTACATTATAATTTGGTTCTTCCAGTCTGACGATGGTTGGATCTACATCCCGTTGCACTAAAATATTCCGGAGGTTAATAAACTGTCTTTTATTACTTCTTAAATCTTTATCCCTAAATGCAAAGGAAGAATAAGCAGATAACTTTCGGTAAAACAAACCTTCATTATATGAAAAGTTACTTCCTGAAATCCCAAAACGTGCGGCATACAAGTTTTTGTTTTCAATATTATTTGTGTACACTACAGAGCCGCCACCCACTATGGCATTTGAAGTAAATCCATATTGGGGTTCAATTTTAAAAGCAAAATCTTTAGCTAAAATGGTTTTATTGTACAATTTTGTTCCTACAGTGAGACCGTCATATAGGTTGTACTCAAAAACAGGCATGAAGAATAGTTGATGGTATTCAGGGTCTTCTATGTCTTGTAATAGTCTAAACTGAATGGGTTTTTTGAAGATTCCGTGTAATTTTTTGTAGTTGTTTCTTTTATTGTATTCCGGAATTTCTTGCTCAAAATCTATAGCAATTCTATCTACACCATCAGCAGGTACTTTAATAACTTTTGTGTCTTTAAAGCCTTCTTCCCATTGTTTGGTAATTATATTCCGTTTATTCATTCCGTAAAGGGAAAATGGCATCGTGTTTTTACGTTTGTTGATTATGGTGACTTCTAGACTGTCGTTTACTTTATCAATGCTACTAATCTTATAATCAATTTTCTTGTTCGTACCCACATATTGATCAAAGAACCAGTCGATATCTTTGTTTGTTTTTGACACTATGATGGTCTTAAAATCTTCAACATTTGATGGTTTCAGAACATTTTTTGCATAATATTCTTTCAGGGATTCAGCCACTTCATTATTACCTAAATAGGTATTTAAATAGTGTAGGCCTACACCTCCTTTATAGCTCGAAGCCAGTTCTGCATTATATTTTATCAAAGAATCTTTTGCCATAGCCATAGGTTGATCTATGTTAAGCCTTGCAGAGTTCATGTATAAAAAGGAATACTGATCATTAAATTCCAGCTGAGCGGCATGAAACCATCGCAAACCCCATACTCGACTTAAATTACCCACACTTTTCATTTGGGGGTAGTGCAAATCTGTATACTTCATCAATAAGTAAATCTGAAAAGATTCGTTAAACCAGTGTTCTTCTCTAGGGTTTACCAGAATGGTATTTCTTAAATATTCCCCCGTTATCGTTTTTAATTGTTCAATATCATATTGAAAACCATCCGGAAACGGGCGAATGAAACTTGGCAGTTGGTTAAGTCCATACGCAGGATTTTGTTTGTATGCTTCATCAGATATTACCATTTTTTCAAATGGATATGGCCCTATCTCCTTTTTTAGGAATTGTAAAATTCTATCTATTTGAATTGCTTTCAATGGAGGGTAAAGGCCTTTATCATCGATACTGGTAAGCACTTCAAGATCATCAGTGATAATCCTTTCAAAACTGGGTTCGTTTTCTAGAAAAATAGTAGCTGAAGTTCTGTCATTTCCTTTTATCGTTGTTGTTTTAAAACCATTTGCTATAGTTTCATCGATAGCGTTTAAATCAGAAAATAGATGAAGTTGTTGCGGTGTTTTTAGGGTAATGGTAAATGTAGTCGGCGGCATATAAAAATCATCGAGATTTTTATTGCTGTATGCATGCCATTGATCTACATCAAAAACCGCTGGTGATATAAACCAGTAGCGAAAATTATAATTCCCATTTCTATGATGACCAAATCTGGTAAACTTTCCGTTAGGTAATTTAACGTCATAAACTAGGTTAAAAACATAGCTTTCCCCCGGAGCAATAGGCTGTTCCGGGATTACTTTTAGTATATCAACTTCATCGCCCCTATGCCAACTAAGCGTTTTAAATGCATTATCTGAAATGGAATGTATTAGTGTTTTACCTCTTAATTCTTCTTTTTCAAAATGAAATGTACTTTGAAAATTATACGTAAAGCGTTCTGCAAGGGGAGTGGTTTTAGAAGAAAAACTATTTGCCCAGTCTAAAAAATAGATAGTATCGAGAGTTTTTGAAGATGTGTTTTTATATTCGATTTGCTGTTTGATCTGAAGGATATGCTCTTTGGCATCCAACTCTGCAAATAACTTAATATCGTGTTGTCCATGGACTTGATTGACACCAAATAAAATAAAAAATACCAAAACAAATAGTACGGCTAATCTCAATTATTTTTTTAAGAATTTATAGGTTTCATTGGATGTTTGATTGGTTACCAGGTAATATATACCGGCTGCAAATCCAGAAACATCTACTTTATAAGTTAACGAATTAATATTGGTTATGGTTTTAATTTTTTGTCCTAAAACATTGTAAACCTCAAAAGCAATCTGTTCTCGTATGCTGGCATCTACCTGAATTGTTAGGTATTCAGAAGCAATATTCCCCTTTGTAAATTTTATAAGCTCTATATTAGAGAAGTTTGGTGTGCTTAAAAAAGTTTGATTTGTTTGTAAATCCATTACCACCGGTAAATGATCACTCATTAAATACAAACGATTGCGAAGTTCCTGATTATAAAATCCATCACAATCCGGAGAGTCAATACGATTATTTAAACAATTACCATTGTTCCCAAATGCCTTATAAGAATCTTCTACATATAACATTTCAGGATTATCCAGCATATTTTCTGAAATAAGGATAAAATCAAATCTGTCATCTACTCCTGCACCCGCACCGCCGCCAAAGCCTGCATTGCTTAGGCGTGTACTTTGAGTATGTGTGTAAGCAAAGTCAGGATTGTCCTGCCATGCGCCCGGAGCGTCGATTGGGTCTGCCATGGTTATTACATTATCAGGATTTAGAAGTTCTTGATAAGCTGGTTCTGTAGCGTTATAAAGATTTAAATCTCCTGCAAAAATAACATAAGAGTTAGGATCTAAACCGGGCAATGTTGCAGTAAATTCAGAAACCATCTCAAGACGTATTTGCCTGTTAGCCGGACCGGGACTGGATTTTAAATGCGCCACATATAAATCCAGAAATACCGGATTGTTTTGCTGATCTTCTGTTTTAAGTTTTAATTGGTATCGATTGATATCCCTAACGGATGTTACAATAACCTCACTGGTTTCCAAGGAAAATTTAGAGGATTTGAAGTATACCATTTGTTGTAGTTCAGATGGTCCGGATTGATTGAGAACGAATGGCGCCCTTTCATAATCAATAGAAAATATATTCAAGGTGTTATTTAAAATATCATCTGCTCCTACTTCATTTACTATTTCACATACCATGAAAATATCCGGTTGGTAATCTTCAAGGATTTCAGCTAGAATCTGCGCACGGTTTTGAGTAGGAGCAAGGGGATAATCAAACACGTTATAAAACATAGTTTTTATGGTTTCCTGGGAGAAAGCATTTTGGATAACGAAAAAACAAAAGATAAAAAGTAATTTTTTAAAAAGCATAACAGTAAAATTTAAATTTTCATTAAAAGTTGGGGCTCAGTTTATATTCCCCATAAAACTCGTCTAATATATGTAGCACTTCGTCTTCATTGTCTACAACGTGTATTAAGTCAATATCCGCCGGGCTTATATTTTGAAAACTGTCTAGTAAAGTCGTTTTCACCCAGTCAATTAAGCCACTCCAGAACTCTGTGCCTACAAGAATGATGGGAAATTTATCAATCTTATTTGTTTGTATAAGTGTGATTGCTTCAAAGAGTTCGTCCAAAGTGCCGAAGCCACCGGGCATAACCACAAAACCCTGGGAGTATTTAACAAACATTACCTTTCTAACAAAGAAATAATCAAAATTTATGCTTTTGTCACTATCAATATATGGATTATCATGCTGTTCAAATGGTAAATCAATATTTAAGCCCACTGAAGTTCCACCTGCAAGATGTGCGCCTTTATTTCCTGCTTCCATGATTCCGGGGCCACCACCTGTAATCACTCCATAGCCGCTTTCTGTAATTTTTTTTGCAATTCGTTCTGCTAGTTGATAATACTTATGGTCTGGTTTTGTTCTGGCAGAGCCAAAAATAGACACACACGGGCCTATCTTGCTCATTTTTTCATATCCATTTACAAATTCACCCATGATTTTAAAAATAGCCCAGGAATCATTTGTTTTTACCTCATTCCATTCTCTGCTGTGTCTGTCTCTTCTCATCTATTTACTACTATAACAAGTTAGGGTTTGTTTTTCCTACGTATTTGGCTAAAATAACTCTTTTTTTAGGAACTGGGCAGTGTAGCTTTTTTTATGTTTTGCTACTTCTTCCGGAATTCCTTCTACAATAATCTTTCCACCTTTTTTCCCTCCTTCTTGTCCTATGTCAATAATATAATCTACCGTTTTTATAACATCCATATTGTGTTCTATTATTAAAACGGTATTTCCTTTCTCAACCAGCTTATTTAAAACGATAAGCAAAACCCTAATGTCTTCAAAGTGCAAGCCTGTTGTGGGCTCATCAAGTATATATAAGGTATTTCCGGTATCTCGTTTTGATAATTCTGTTGCTAGTTTTATGCGTTGTGCTTCTCCTCCTGATAGTGTTGTGGATTGCTGACCCAATGTTATATACCCCAAACCTACATCCTGAATGGTTTTTACTTTTCTGTATATTTTAGGGATATTTTCAAAGAAGGCTACTGCTTCATTAATAGTCATATCCAAAACATCAAAAATGGATTTTCCTTTATATCTTATTTCCAGCGTTTCCCTGGTAAATCGTTTTCCATGACATGTTTCGCAAGTAACGTATACATCCGGTAAAAAATTCATTTCTATAACCCGTAAACCTGCTCCCTGACAGGTTTCACATCTTCCGCCTTTTACATTAAAACTAAACCTTCCGGGCTTATAACCGCGTATCATCGCTTCAGGTACTTTTACAAAAAGACTTCTAATTTCAGAAAAAACACCGGTATAGGTAGCAGGATTGGACCGTGGGGTTCTGCCTATTGGCGATTGGTTAACATCGATTACTTTGTCAATTTCATCAAGGCCTTCTATCTTTTTATAGGGCAAGGGTTTTTTTACGCCATTAAAATAATAAGCATTTAAAATAGGATAAAGGGTCTCATTGATTAAGGAAGATTTTCCGCTTCCTGAAACTCCGGTTACCCCTGTCATTGTTCCCAACGGAATATTTAAGGTTACATTTTTAAGATTGTTTCCGGTTGCTCCTGAAAGTTTTAAAAACTTACCGTTTCCTTGCCTTCGTTTCTTGGGGATTTCAATTTTTTTACTTGCATTAAGATAAGAGGCTGTTAAAGTATCGTGTTTTTTTACTTCCTCAGGGGTTCCTTCTGAAATAATTTCCCCTCCAAATTTACCTGCGCCGGGACCAATATCGATGACGTGGTCTGCCATTTCAATCATATCCTTATCGTGTTCCACCACAATGACAGAGTTGCCTAAATCCCTTAGTTGTATAAGCGCTTTGATCAATCGTTCATTATCCCTTTGGTGCAAACCTATACTTGGCTCGTCTAAAATATAAAGTACCCCTACTAACTGCGAACCTATTTGCGTGGCAAGCCGAATGCGTTGTGCTTCCCCACCCGAAAGCGATTTGGAACTTCGGTTTAAGGATAGATAATTTAATCCCACTCCAACAAGAAACTGGATGCGGTCATTTACTTCTTTGATTATTTCTTCAGCAATAAGCAATTGCTTTGCCGAGAGTTTTTTTGGAAGTTCGATAAACCATTTTTGCAGTTCATCAATATCCATTGCAGCCAGTTCTGCAATATTTTTTTCATTTATTTTGAAATAAAGAGACTCTTTTCGCAAGCGTGTTCCTTCACAATCGGGACATGAAATATGGTTCATATAGTCTTTGGCCCATCTTTTTAAGGAAGTGGTATCGTTTCTTTCATAAGTATTCTGAATGAATGTAGCCACACCTTCAAAATCTATTTTATAACTGCGCGTAATGCCCAGGGTTTTTGATTCTACCTCAAATTTTTCTTTTCCGCCATACAATATCATTTGTAAGGCAGCGTCCGGGATTTTTTCTATGGGATCAGTAAGTTTGAATGCAAATTTTTCAGCAATGAGTTCCAGTTGTTTAAAAACCCAGTTATCCTTTTGCGCACCGTGCGGCGCTATAGCACCTTGCTTGATGGATGATTTTTTGTTCGGGATTATTTTGTTTGTATCTACTTCATATAAATGACCAAGTCCTTTGCAATTTGGGCACATTCCTTTAGGCGAATTGAAAGAAAAGTTGTTTGGTTCAGGATTTGGATAAGAAATCCCACTTTTAGGACACATTAAAGTTCTGCTGAAATACCGTATTTCCTGACTTTCATTTTCTAAAACCATAATGGCATCTTCACCGTGATACATAGCGGTTTTTATTGCTTCATTCAGTCGGTTTTCATTTTCTGTGCCGTCGGAAAGTTGCAGGCGATCAATCACAATTTCTATATCGTGGGTTTTATAACGATCCAGTTTCATACCCTTTGTGATATCGATCATTTCCCCGTTTACACGCACTTTTAGAAAACCTTGTTTAGCGATTTGTTCAAACAACTCCCGGTAATGTCCTTTTCTGGAGCGTATAACCGGAGCTAAAAATGTTATTTTTTTTCCGACAAAATCCTCCAAGATCAACTCTTTTATTTGTTCATCAGAATAGCTTACCATTTTTTCGCCGGTGTTGTAGCTATAAGCATCACCGGCCCTGGCAAAAAGTAATCTTAGGAAATCATAAATTTCTGTAATGGTACCCACTGTGGACCGGGGATTTTTACCTGTAGTTTTTTGCTCAATAGCAATAACGGGAGATAGACCGTCAATTTTATCCACATCAGGACGCTCTAAGCCTCCCAGAAATTGTCTTGCATAAGCAGAAAAAGTTTCTATGTAACGACGTTGCCCTTCCGCATAAATAGTATCAAAAGCAAGGGACGATTTTCCACTTCCGGAAAGTCCTGTGATTACCACTAATTTTTCTCTTGGAATCTTTACATCAATGTTCTTAAGGTTGTGCACCCTAGCACCCAAAACCTCAATAAAATCCTCATTTTTAATCATGGCTGCAAAGGTACTTATTTTAAACCTATTTTACATAGGGCAAGTAGCTTTTGCATTGTTAAATTACTGTTATCTTGAAGGGTTTACACTTCGATTTCATTTGTTAAAAACCGATAGAAAGAAGCGGTAATAAATACTATCAAACTCAAAATAATTGCTATGGAAACAATGAGAATGAATGGGTCTAAATTTAATAATTGATAGCAAATGGGAAGTAAAACCCCAAACACTACAAAGCCTATAAAGAGGACATACAAATAATTGACCATTTTAGGAAGTTTCTGAGCTGCAAAAGTCTGGAATTGATGTAATTTAGGAATCACCTCTTTGTTCATATATTCCCCCAGCTTGGATAGGAAAACTTCATTAAATGAGGAGTCTTCAAAAGCTTCGCTGTCGATAGACTGAGCCAAGGTCATAATTTTATCTTGGTGGCGTTCATAAACCGCATCTAAGTCTAAAGCACTTTTATAACTGGCATATTTGTAACCAAAATAATACCATAAACCGGAACCACATTTGTGTTCCAGCCATTTTTCAACTATCGCGTTGTCATAGTGTTTAGGGTATTTTATATTTTCAGGGACTGACTTTTCTTTTGGAGAAGTAATTAATAATGCTTTAAACTCTAGGTATAAATTCTCTGTATCTTGGTAAGGATGGTTTTCCTGCAAAAACTCAATTGCAAGTTTAGAATAACCGCGATAAAACTCCTTTACTTCAAAATAATTTAGATTTGCATATTCGTCATCCAGATATTCTTTTAAACCGGGAAGCCACAATTTTGACCGTAACAGCAAATCCAGAATGGATCTGAAATTATGCATTTTCTGGGTAATTTTATCCAAATCTGAAACTATCGCATGCCGACTGCTTCTTAGATTTATTACTACAGTCGCTAAATAAAACATAATTGCTACAGCAATAATACCACTTACGGTAATAATAATGGATAAAATTGTTTCAAGATTTATAAGAAAAGCGGGATCAACAGAAAGTTTATTCCAAAGAAAATAGATTAGGACAATGCAGAAAAGCCCACTAGAAAGTAGCGGGATTAGGGTTAAAATATCTTTAGCAAAAGATTTATTTCCCATGCATATTTTTATATGCAGCCAACAAAATGGTTAACCCGGAATACAGTGAATCTTATACGGTTAGTTAGTTAAAGATTTTGTTTCTAAAATGAATTTAAATACCAATAAGAGTTATAGTAACTTTAAATGATGTATAACTTCATGCTTTTATTTCCCCTATTTTATTGATAGTAAAAACATTAAAGACGGTTCCCCAATAGTCTTTCTGCTTTTTATTTTTAACTTATTTCATGTAAAATAAGCCTGCTAATTTACACAAAATTCTTACAATTAGTAGTATTTTACCTACAAATTGTAATTTTCTACCTAAATAAATCTTAATATCCTAATCCGGCGTTATCTTTTCTACGATCTGCACCTGCTTCTAATGTGCCGTTTGATAAAATTAAAATTGCGGCAATACTACCTATAATTGGCGTGTTTCTTTGACTGATTTGGTAGTTTTTATGCTTTAATTCATCCAGAATCTTTGATGAAAACGTATTTGGTTCAAAAATTATTTCATCAGGTAACCATTGGTGATGAAATCTTGGTGCATTTACAGCCTCCTGCATGGTCATTTTAAATTCATAAACATTTAAAATCGTTTGCAGCACACTGGTAATTATTGTCGAACCTCCCGGCGTACCCAATACCATCCAGAGTTCTCCATTTTTCTCAATAATTGTTGGGGTCATAGAACTTAACATTCTTTTTTCAGGAGCAATGCTATTGGCTTCCGCGCCAATAAGTCCAAACATATTTGGTGTCCCGGGTTTTGCACTAAAATCATCCATTTCATTGTTAAAAAACATTCCTATCTCCTCACTGTAAAGCTTAGAACCGTAAGCGCCATTTAATGTTGTACTTACAGATACTGCATTGCCAAAACTATCTACTATAGAATAATGGGTAGTTTCATCACTTTCGTACGTACTGTTTATTTCCCCGTGAGAAACTTCAGATGATTTTGTAGCCTTTTCAAAACTAAATGTTGCCATTCTTTCTGCCAAGTACTTTTTATCCAGTAATTGTTGTGTAGGAATTTCCACAAAATCAGGATCACCCAAGTAATAACTCCTGTCTGCATAAGCTCGTCGCTCTGCTTCGGTGATTAATTGGATATACTTCACAGAATTGTGTTCATAGGATTTAAGATCATAGGGTTCTACCATTTTCAGTATTTGGCCCAAACATACACCACCACTGGAAGGCGGAGCCATGGAAAGTATGCGGATATCTTTGTAATCCACAACAACGGGCTCTCTCCATATGGCTTCATACTTGGCCAAATCTTCTAAGGTAACACTGCTTCCATTTTCTTGTAAAAAGGCAACCATTTTTTGTGCTGTTTCTCCTTGATAAAACTCTTCTTTGCCATTGCGTTGAATTCTTTTAAGGGTTTCGGCAAAAGCAAGATGCTTAATGGTATCGCCCACTTTATATGCTTTGGAAAAAAGTGTTTGTTCCCCACTTACTTTAATAATTTTCTCCCTTGCGTTTGCAAGATTGTTTGCCTGAATTTCTGTAACTATAACACCTCTTAAAGCAAGTGCAATAACAGGCTGGATTAGTTTTTCCATAGGTAAACTTCCCATTTTTTCATGAACTTCAAAAATACCTGCCACTGTTCCCGGTACTCCCACAGAAGTTCCACCCAAAGAACTTTTATCCGAAATTACATTACCTTTATCATCCAGATACATATCCCTATGTGCCGCAAGTGGCGCTTTTTCCCGAAAATCCAAGGAACCTACTTCACCATCATTTGTTCTGTATACCATAAAACCACCACCGCCTATGTTCCCTGCAAATGGAAAAGCCACTGCAAGAGCAAGTTCTGTTGCCACCATCGCATCAAAGGCATTGCCGCCTTGTTTTAAAATGTCAAGACCAATTTGGGATGCTTCGGCACGAGCAGAAACTACCATGGCATTTTTAGAAATAGTACCGAAGAGTTTTTCTTCTTTTACAACTGTTTTACAAGAAAAAAGTAGTAAAAAACTTAAAAGGCATAAATATCGCATAGTTTCTTTAATTTATTTGAACTAAAATAAATCAGTTCTTCAAAAAAGAAGCTAAATTCATTTTCAAATTCTTGATAATGATCCTCCAGTTCTGCAACTGCTAAATTCATTTTAGATTTGTTTTTTGTACGGTAATTCATTTGAGCTAAAATCTTCCCTATTCCCGCAATTGAAGCATAACTCAGTAGCCAATTATCTGCTATCATGTAAGGCATCATTTTTTGAATACGCTCCGGCAAAATTTCAATATTGTTCTGAAGCAAGACGTAGAAATCCTCTACATATTTTGCCAAGGGCACATCGCTGTACATATGCCAGTTTTTTGCCAAAAAGTGATCATAAAGAATATCCACAATTATGCCACTGTAATGCCCGTAGTTTTCATGAAGTTTTTTTGTGCTTTGCCTAACAAGAGGGTGGGCATCGGTAAAGGTGTCAATCTCCCTATGCAATAAAATCCCTATTTGTATTTTTTTTGGATATTCCAGATAGTATTTCCCTTTAATACCATCAGCAATAAAATTACCTATAATAACTGGCTCCTCATTTCCGGAAAGAAAGATATGGGCTAAAAAATTCATACTGCCAATTTACAAAATAGCTTTGAAGATTTCTGTTTTGGAATTGTATATTTGTAAAAATCATGGTGGGCTTTCTTTGGATAGCTCTTTATGGAATCCATCTATTGCTGCCTTAATTTTAAAATCTTATTATGACATTAATAAAATCAATTTCAGGAATTCGTGGAACCATAGGCGGAAGTGTAGGGGAAAATTTAACGCCGGTAGACGCTGTAAAGTTTGCAGCTGCTTATGGAACTTGGGTAAAACAGCAACGAAACAAAGAAAACTACCGCGTGGTAGTAGGAAGGGATGCCCGTATTTCCGGCGAAATGATACAAGAATTGGTCATGAATACTTTAGTGGGTATGGGAATACATGTAGTGGATTTAGGTTTATCCACAACTCCTACTGTAGAAATTGCTGTAGCCATGGAACAAGCAGATGGCGGCATTATCCTTACGGCAAGTCATAACCCAAAACAATGGAATGCTTTAAAACTACTCAACAATAAAGGAGAATTTTTAGATGCTGTGGAAGGTGCAAAAATTCTGAACATTGCTGCTGAAGAATCTTTTATTTTTGCCGAAGTAGATGCTTTAGGTGAAATTTCAAAAAACGATGCCTATATCGATATTCATATTGATGAGGTCTTAGATTTGGCATTGGTAAATGAAGAGGCTATTAGAAACGCTAACTTTAAAGTAGTGGTAGACGCTGTAAATTCTACTGGAGGGATTGCAATTCCATTACTTTTAGACAGGTTAGGGGTTCATACTGTAAAATTGTATTGCACACCAAACGGCGAATTTCCACATAACCCCGAACCTTTAAAAGAACATTTAACTGAAATTTCTGATCTGGTGGTAAAAGAAAATGCAGATCTGGGGATTGTTGTAGATCCAGACGTAGATCGTCTGGCTTTGGTTTGTGAAGATGGTACAATGTTTGGCGAAGAATATACCTTAGTTGCCTGTGCAGATTATGTGTTAAGTAAAACCCCAGGAAATACAGTATCTAATCTTTCCTCTTCCAGGGCTTTGCGGGATGTAACAGAAAAACATGGTGGGAAATATCAAGCCAGTGCTGTTGGCGAAGTTAATGTAGTACAATTAATGAAAGATACTAACGCCATTATTGGTGGTGAAGGAAATGGAGGTATTATTTATCCGGAAAGTCATTATGGCAGGGATAGCCTTGTGGGCGTAGCTTTGTTTTTAAGCCTGCTGGCGGAAAAGAAAATGAAAGTAAGTGCGTTAAGGGCGGGCTACCCCAGTTATTTTATGAGTAAAAAGAAAATTGAGTTGACACCGAATCTGGATGTGGATGTGGATGCCTTACTTAAAAAAATGACAGAGCGTTACGCATCTGAAGAAATCACCACCATTGATGGCGTTAAAATCGACTTTGCGACAAATTGGGTGCATTTACGAAAATCAAATACAGAACCTATTATCCGCATTTATACCGAAGCACAGACCCAGCAAGAAGCTGATGCATTAGCAGATAAATTCATTAAAGAAATAGGGGAAATTGCGGGTTTGTAATACTAGTTACAATCTCTATTAATATTAATGGCTTAAATTTTTTTGTGTTTCCAGCGCTTATGTGTCCAGAGGTAAAATTCAGGAGCTTCTGCAATTTGCTTCTCAACACGTTTCAAAAACATATCTGAGATTTGATAATCAGGAACAGAAAGAACATTCTCAGACAAAACTTCAAAAGAAGCTTCATAATAACCGCGTTTTATTTTTTTTACTTTCAGGAAAATTACATTCAAATCAAAACGTTTAGAAAGCATTTCTGCACCGGTATGTACTGGTACAGATACCCCCATAAAAGGAGCCCAATGATATGCCTTATCCGCTTTTGGGGATTGATCACCTGCAAACCCATAGATAGAAAGCCTGTTTTCATTATAATTTTTTTGCATTACTTCAGTAGTCTCTTTGGTGGTAATTAAATGCGCCTGAAATTTGGAGCGAATATTTTTTACCAATGCGTCAAAATGTGTGTTCGCAATTTTTTTGTAAATCGCAAAACCTTCAAAGGTGATGTATTTGTTCATGGAGATTACCCATTCATAACTAGCATAATGGGCACACATAAGTGCAATACTTTTTCCTTTTTTTTCTAAATCGAGATAGACATCCAGATTTGCATATTGAAAACGCTTATCCATTTCTTTAGAGGAAATGTTCATGGTTTTTACCATTTCCAGAAACATATCACATAGATGTCTAAAAGATTTTTTTTCAATCTCAAGACGTTCTTCTTTAGACAAATGGGGCAAAGCCAAAGCAAGATTTTCCCTGACCGTTTTTTTACGATACCCTAGTATATAGTAAATTAAAACATAGACGCCATCAGAAAGTAAATAAAGCAACCGAAATGGCAAAATAGAAATGAGCCAGAGCAGAGGATAAATCAGGATATAAACTAAAAGTTGCATGCAATTTGTTTAAGCAAATATATAAATTTACTCTTCCATTTTGGAAATTAGTTCAAACCAACGTTCAGTTTTGGTTTCTATACTATCTATCATTTTTTGTAGTTCTGCAGATTTTTTTTGTATTTCTGTCACATCCCAGTTTTCTGATGCAAATTTTTCTTGCAAGGAATCCCTTTCTTTCTCCAGTTTTGCTATAGACTGCTCTAATTGATTATACTCTTTTTGTTCATTATAACTAAGCTTATTTGTAGTTGTATCTTTTTTCCAGGATTTCTTCTCGGAAGGTCCTGATTTTTCATCTCTTTTTTCCTGGATTGCACTATCCTCATAGCTTCTGAAATCAGAATAGTTGCCAGGGAAGTCTTCGATAACAGCGTTGCCCCTGAAGACAAATAAGTGATCTACCACTTTATCCATAAAATATCTGTCGTGAGAAACAACAATTAAACAGCCTGGAAAATCGAGTAAAAATTCCTCCAAGACATTTAAAGTAACAATATCCAAATCGTTGGTAGGTTCGTCAAGAATAAGAAAATTAGGGTTTTGGATCAGGACCGTGCATAAATAAAGACGTTTTCTTTCACCACCACTCAATTTTTCCACAAAATCATATTGTTTTTTTCGGTCAAATAAAAAGCGTTCCAGAAGTTGCTGCGCAGATATTTGTCGTCCTTTTTTCAAGGGTATAAAGTCCCCAAACTCCCGGATGACATCAATAACTTTCTGGCCTTCTTTTATCGTGATGCCATCCTGGGTATAATAACCAAATTTTATGGTTTCCCCAATCGTAAGTTTACCGGCATCCGGTTCTTGTTTTCCGGTAAGTATGTTTAAAAAGGTAGATTTTCCGGTGCCGTTTTTCCCTATTATACCTATGCGTTCCCCTTTTAAAAAGTTGTAGTTGAATTTTTGAAGGATTTGCAAATCCCCATAAGATTTAGTGACATTGTGAAATTCCACAATTTTGCTACCTAAGCGCTCCATATTGAGTTCGAGTTCTACTTTATGGTTATTTCTGCGCTGGCTGGCACGATCTTTTATCTCGTGAAAATCCTGAATACGGGATTTACTTTTTGTGGTTCTGGCTTTAGGCTGTCTGCGCATCCAGTCCAGTTCTTTCTTAAAAAGTTGTTTGGCTTTGCCGGTTTCTGTTTCTTCAGCTTCAATGCGGGCTTCCCTTTTCTCGAGATAATAGGAGTAGTTTCCTTTATAACTGTATAATTTTCCGTCTTCGAGTTCTACCATTTCGTTACAAACGCGTTCCAGAAAATACCGGTCGTGGGTAACCATAAAAAGGGTAATACTTTCTTTGGCAAAAAAGTTTTCCAGCCACTCGATCATATCTAAGTCCAAATGGTTAGTGGGCTCATCCATTATCAGTAAATCGGGCTTGTTAAGTAAGGCATTTGCAAGTGCCAGGCGTTTTTTTTGTCCACCACTTAATGTGCTGACCTTTTGTTCTAAATTTTCCAGCTTTAATTTAGAAAGTATCTGTTTGTATAGGGTTTCAAAATCCCAAGCTTGCGCTGCATCCATCGCTTCAAATGCTTTTTGATACCCTTCAGAATCTTCTAAATTAGTGAGCGATTTTTCATAGCGGGCAATAATTTTCAGGATTTCATTGTCAGCAGCAAAAATGGTTTCTTCCACCGTTAGGGTGCTATCTAGATTTGGTTCCTGCGGAAGGAAAGCCACCACAATATCTTTTCTGTAAATTACATTTCCTGTATCTGGTGTATCTTCCCCGGAAAGTATTTTTAAAATGGAAGTTTTCCCGGTTCCGTTTTTTGCGACAAAACCTATTTTTTGCCCTTCATTGATTCCAAAAGAAATGTCTTTGAATAGGACGAGTTCGCCATAAGATTTGGCTATATTTTCGACAGAAAGAAAGTTCACGTTGTAATTTTTTTGCAAAAGAAAGTAAAATTAAGGGATTTTAGAGGCATTTTTTGAAAAGCTTATGGTAATTTCCCCATATTAAATTCAATTAAATCTAAAGCGTTTTCCTAATATAGTCTACTAAAATCTGTAACCTATCTAAAATCGTAGTATATTCATTCCTTAAAAATTTCATAATTACACTTGTTGCGTTATATTTGTTTCCACTTGATACACGACAATGAATAAATCATTATTATATATACTAGTACTGGTAGTAATCAGTTTCTCCTCTTGTATATCTACAAAGCGTCTTTCTTATTTACAAGAAAATGTAAGGGTAACTGATTCCATACTATCCATTCAGAAAAAGCAAGAGCCTTATCGCATTCAGATTAATGATTTATTGAGTATTCGTATAAAATCCCTTGATCAGAATTTAGTGGGCATGTTTAACCCCATTAATGATGAAAACCCCAATGCAACCGGGGAAGAACGGTTGTATTATGATGGTTTTTTAGTAGATGCCCATGGGAATATCAGGGTTCCTACTTTAGGAGAAGTGAATGTTTTAGGTTTTACTGTAGAGGAAATCAGGGAAAAACTGGAGAAAGATTTATTAGAAAATTATTTCAGAGCTGAAGCAAATATTTTTGTTACCGTAAAACTTTCCGGAATACGATATACCATAGCAGGGGAGATAGGGAGTCCCGGCTCAAAGATTATTTACAGGGAACAACTAAGTATAATGGAAGCAGTTGCTAATTCAGGGGATATAACATTGACGGGAGACAGAAGAGATGTAATAATCATAAGGCAGTACCCTTATGGACAGCGCGTGCACCATATCGATTTGACTACAATCGAGGCATTAAATTCCCCGTATTATTATGTAAAACCAAACGATCTCATTTTAGTAAACCCTCTACCACAAAAATCTCTTGGTTCAGGTACAACCGCGATTCAGTCTATAACAACAATTGCCTCCATTGTGAGTTTATTAGCTACCACCTTTTTACTATTCAACAGATTATAACAAAACTATGAGCGAAGAATTTGAGATAGATCAAATACAGTCTAATTTTGATTTTAAGGGGTTTTTAATAAAATTAATTTCTTATTGGCCACTGTTTCTTATTTCGTTATTAATAGGATTTGGTATTGCTTATTATATTAATGTCAGACAACTTCCGGTCTACCAGATGGGTAGTTTAATTTCCATAAAAGACGATCAAAACCCATTTTTTACTTCTAATACAAGCTTAACTTTTAACTGGGGAGGTACCACAGATAAAGTGAATACAGCTATAGTTATCCTTAAAACACGATCTCATAATGAAAAAGTTGTAGAACGCCTGCAATATTATATGAGTTATTTGAAAGATGGGAAATATCAAATTGAAAACGCTTATTCTCAAACGCCTTTTAGAGTTCAGGTAGATATTACAAAACCTCAGATTTTAAATAAACTAATCACCATTCAGGTTGTTGACTCTACAAAATTTGTCTTAAGTGCTTCTTTTGAAGAAGGAAATTTTCCGATGCAGAATTACATGACAAAAGAGCGAACATCATTAGCTATGCCCACACAGGAATTTAGTAGGGAATACAGTTTTGGACAAACCGTTGTGCTGCCTTTTTTTAGTGGTGTAATAGATAGAACCGATAATCCTTTGCAGCTTAATAAACCCTTTTACCTTCGTTTCGGAAATTTTGATGGCGTGGTTTCCAGATTTAGAGGAATTAATGTGCAAGCGGAATCGACAGGCTCTTCTGTTTTAAATTTATCCCTTACCGGAAACAATAAAGCTGAGTTGGTCGATTATTTAAATACCACAGTGCAGGTTCTGGGTGATGATGTTCTGGAGAGAAAAAATTTATTTGCGACAAAAACAATTCATTTTATAGATAGTACCTTAGCTATAAAAAATGACGAACTTTCTGCTGTTCAGGGAGAGTTAGATGCTTTTAGGAATACATCAGCAGTCTATGATTTAAGTACCGAAGGTCAGGAAATAAACAGCCGTTTAAGTACTTTGGATATGCGTAAAAGTGCTGTTCAACAAGAATTAAATTATTACAACACTTTAGAAGATTATTTAATAAGCAGGACAGATTACAGCAATGTCCCTGCACCATCTGTTGCCGGAATTGGCGAGGCAAGTATAGTTTCCGGGATAAGCAGGATTGTTTCACTTGCTGAAGAACGTAATAGATATCAATACTCATTTAAGGAAGGCGCCCCTATTTTTGCAGATATTGACAGGCAAATAAATGCGGTAAAAGCGGTATTGTTAGAAAATATAATATCTTCCAAATCTTTAAAAAACAGAGAGATAATCACCATTAATAATGATATTGCAGGTTTTGAAAGTGAAATTAGAAGACTGCCTAAAGAGCAGCAACAACTTTTGGGTATTCAACGACGGTATGACCTTAGTGCTCAAGCTTACAACCTCTTTTTGTCTAAACGCAGTGAAGCCGGTTTAGTCAAAGCTGCAAATGTTAGTGATGTTCTTGTTATTGATTCTGCAAAAGATATTGGCGGCGGGCAAGTGGGACCTAATAACCAGCTTAATTATGTAATGGCTGCTGTATTTGGATTTTTTGTCCCCTTTGTATTTGTTTTTATACTAGTGTTTTTTGATAACAAAATACACACCACACAAGAAATTAATCGGCTTTCCTCAATTCCTATATTGGGAGTTATTGGAAAGAGTAAAGAGAAAGATAATCTGGCGGTATTTCAAAAACCAAATTCTGCGATTTCAGAATCTTTTAGGGCGATACGTTCCAGTTTGCAGTTTATGTATAAAAAACGTGGAATTCAAGGTACAAAAACAGTGTTGATTACTTCATCAGTTAGTGGTGAAGGAAAAACCTTCTGTTCCATAAATATTGCTTCTGTATTTGCCTTGAGTGAAAAACGAACGGTTTTGATAGGTTTGGATTTACGAAAACCTAAAATATTTGATGATTTTGATATAAAAAACGAAGTGGGAGTTGTTAACTATTTAATTGAAGATGCAGAACTAGCAGAAGTAATTCAAAAAACAAAATTTAGCCATTTAGATGTAATTACCTCAGGACCCGTACCTCCAAATCCTTCTGAATTATTATTAGGGGATAAGATGAGTGACCTGATGGAAGAACTCTCCAAAATTTATGACTATATCGTTTTAGATTCCCCTCCCTTAGGTTTGGTAGCAGATTCTTTAGAACTCACAAAATATGCAGATGCAACCATTTATATTGTAAGGCAAAATTATACTAAGAAACGGATGTTTGCTGTAATTAATGATAAATATAAAACCGGCGAAGTAAAAAATATAAGTTTTGTTTTAAATTACTTTCAGGAAAAATCGAAATACGGCTATGGCTACGGTTACGGCTACGGTAATGGATATGGCGGGTATACAAACGGGTATCACGATTCTGAAAGAAAAAAGAGTTTCCTTAAGAGAATTTTTAAAAAAAGATAGCTTTCAAAATATGCTAACTTTAAAACAACAACTTAATAAACGTCTTTTTGATATTTTATCTTCCTTTTTTGCTTTATTGGTATTAATTATTCCCATTCTTATTTTCCTCGCAATTGCAGGATTTAGCACTAAAATGACCGGTTTGTTCAAGCAGTCCCGGATAGGCAAAAATGGAAATTCATTCACCATGTATAAAATAAGGACCCTTAAGGGGGGCAATCATAAAAATGTACAGGAAATCAAGCATTTTGAAACCGGTTTCGGACGCTGGTTACGTAAAACAAAGCTGGATGAGTTGCCACAGCTTTACAATGTTTTAAGAGGCGATATGAGCATGGTAGGTCCACGCCCTGATGTTTCAGGATATGCAGATAAGTTACAAGGCTCTGATAGAATAATTTTAACGGTAAGGCCTGGTATTACCGGGCCGGCAACTTTAAAATATAAGGAAGAAGAAAAATTACTTCTTCAACAAAAAAATTCTTTGGAATATAATGACACCATTATCTGGCCCGACAAAGTGAAAATAAACAAAGAGTATGTTACCAATTGGTCATTTGTAAAGGATATGAAATATTTGTATATATCGGTATTTTAAATTTTTAAAACTTGAAAAGTAATTCTCTTATGTTAACTTTGTCCGGCACCCATAATTTTAAAAAAGAGATATTTTATATATGAAGAATGCCATTTTAATTACCGGTGGAGCGGGCTTTATAGGCTCTCATGTGGTTAGGCTTTTTGTCAATAAATATCGGGATTATACGATTTTTAACCTCGATGCTTTGACCTATGCGGGAAATTTGGAAAATTTAAAAGATGTTGAAAATGCATCCAATTACACATTTTTAAAAGCAGATATACAGGATGCAAAAACAATTAATCATCTTTTTGAAAAATATCGTTTTGAAAAGGTAATCCATTTAGCCGCAGAATCTCATGTTGATAGGTCTATAAAAGACCCCTTGGCTTTTTTAAAAACCAATGTGCTGGGTACTGTAAATTTACTTAATGCCGCAAAGAGCATTTGGGAAAACGATTTTACAGATAAGCTTTTTTATCATATTAGTACCGATGAGGTGTATGGGACCTTGGGCAAATCGGGTTTTTTCACAGAAGAAACTGCTTACGACCCCAATTCGCCGTACTCTGCTTCCAAAGCAAGCTCAGATCATTTTGTAAGGGCTTATGGAGAAACGTATGGGTTGCCCTTTATTATTTCCAATTGTTCAAATAATTATGGACCTAATCAGTTTCCCGAAAAGTTATTGCCTCTTTTTATACATAATATAATTCAGAACAAACCCCTTCCATTGTATGGTGATGGGAATTATACCAGGGACTGGTTATATGTAATTGATCACGCCATAGCAATTGACATGGCTTTTCATTACGGAAAAAATGGAGAAACCTATAATATTGGTGGCTGTAATGAATGGAAAAATATGGATCTGGCAAAAGAGCTTTGTAAACAGATGGATGCTAATTTAGGTCGTGCTTCCGGCACTTCCGAAAAATTAATTACTTTCGTAAAAGACCGGCCGGGACATGATTTTCGGTATGCTATAGATGCTACAAAAATAATGAAAGAATTACATTGGAAACCCAGTGTGACATTTGAAGAAGGACTTTCCATAACCATTGCTTGGTATCTTGCCAATGATAAATGGTTAAAAAATGTTACATCAGGAGTTTACCAAAAATATTATGAAAGCCAATATTTGACAAACTAACTAACAAAATGAAAGGAATAATTCTCGCAGGTGGTGCAGGTACACGATTACACCCATTGACACAAGTAGTTTCGAAACAATTGCTTCCGGTATATGATAAACCTATGATTTATTATCCTTTATCGGTGTTGTTATTGGCCGGTATAAAAGATATTTTAATAATTTCCACTCCCGAAGACCTTCCTAATTTCAGAAAATTATTTGGGGACGGTTCTCAATTAGGTATCGCACTTTCCTACGAGGAACAACCTTCACCCGATGGATTGGCACAAGCATTTATCATTGGTGAGGAATTTATTGGCAAAGAAGATGTTTGTTTAATTTTAGGGGATAATATTTTCTTTGGTGCCGGTTTTCAGAAATTACTTCAGGAAGCTGCAACTGCTGTAAAGGGAGAGGAAAAAGCCACTGTATTTGGTTATTATGTCGATGATCCGGAGCGCTATGGTGTTGCAGATTTTGATACCTCTGGCAACGTGTTGAGTATTGAAGAAAAGCCATCAAATCCCAAGAGCAATTATGCTGTGGTAGGTCTCTATTTTTACCCCAACTCAGTAGTGGAAATAGCAAAAAATGTAAAACCATCAGCAAGAGGAGAACTGGAAATTACCAGCGTTAACAATGCTTATTTGGAACATAAAAAATTGAAAATGCAAATTATGAGTAGAGGGTATGCTTGGCTGGATACCGGCACTCATGAAGCACTCACGGAAGCAACGGAATTTGTAAAGACCATTGAAAAGCGCACCGGACTAAAAATAGGGTGTATTGAGGAAGTTGCGTATAGGAAAGGTTTTATTAACAAAGAACAACTTACAAAACTCGCTTTACCTCTTCAAAAAAGCGGTTATGGCGACTATCTTCTTAAAAAAGTGCATTAGCAACCTTTACATTTCTTATATTCTAATGGTGTGTTAAACCTTTTTTAAAAAATAGTTCAATGCAAAACAATGCCTTAAATTAGTGGAAAATACAAGGTAAATGAAAGTTTTAATTACTGGTGCGACTGGATTGATTGGAAAAGAAATAGTAAAACAATGTCTCCAAAATAATATCGAGGTGAATTATTTAACTACCTCAAGTAAAAAAATAGAAAATACTCCCAAGTACCGCGGATTTTTCTGGAATCCTAAATTAGGAGAAATTGATACCTCATCTATAAATGGTACAGATGCTATCATACATCTTGCCGGTGCCTCTATTTCCAACCGGTGGACTTCCTCTTATAAAGAAGAAATAATTGAAAGCAGGGTTTTAAGTGCAAGTCTTTTATTTAATACACTTCATAAAAATACGCATACTGTAAAGCAATTTATATCATCCAGTGGAGTTAATATTTATCCGGAATCCTTAGATAAGGTGTACACAGAAAAGTCCCCAGAAGTCGAGAATTCCTTCTTAGGTAATGTGGTTGTAAAGTGGGAAGAAAGCGCAGATAAATTTACCATTGAAAAAATTAAAGTTGCAAAAATAAGAACCGGTGTTGTACTGGATGCAGAGGATGGGGCATTGCCAAAGCTAATGCAGCCTATCAAACTGGGTGTAGGATCTCAACTCGGTACTGGTAAACAATGGCAATCGTGGATACACATAAAAGATATTGCTGCAATATATCTTTTTGTTTTAAAGAATCAATTAGACGGCATTTTTAACGCAGTTTCCCCAAACCCTGTGACTAATAAAGAAATGACACAGGCTATTGCTAAAAAATTAGATAAACCATTGTGGATGCCTAATGTACCGGCAGTGGCTTTAAATGCCATGCTTGGTGAAATGGCTACATTAGTTCTGGACGGACAAAGAGTAAGTTCAAAAAAATTGGAAAATGCAGGTTTTGTTTTTAAATATCCAACTATTGAAGCTGCATTGGAGGAATTGTTATAAATAAAAAAAGGACTACTCATTTAAGAATAATCCCTTTTTATAAAATTAATTTATCGCATTAGGCCTTATTAGCTTCCACAATAATGGTAATCTCCATATCATCATTGATGAATTTATCTCCTAAATTATCAAAAACACTTTTAGAACCATAATTCACGCCCCATTGAGTGCGGTCAATGTTAAAAGGCTCGCTTTGTAACATCATTTTATCACCATTCAGAGAAACATTCACAGGAAATTCAATACTCCTAATTTCATCTTTCATGGCCAAGTTTCCTTGCAACCATGTTTTTCCGTCAGAAACTCTCACGCCGGTTACTTCAAATGTACTCGAGGGATATTTGTTTACGTTAAAGAAATCACCTTCCTTTTCTTTCACAGTTCCCATTAAATGTGCTTCCAGGTCTTCTTTGCCTTCACCCGGAGCTAAATCTGTAACAACAATACTTTTCATATTGATAGTAAAATCACCACTTTCAATCGTGTTGTCATCTGTGGTATTGATGGTGCCTGAAGCAATATTTATAGTTCCGGTATGTGTTCCGGTAGGTTTTCTTCCTTTCCATTCAATAGTTGAATTGTTGGTATCAACATTATAAACAATTGCTGATTCTGAAGCAGATAGCGCATCTTGAGCTTCTTGAGAGTCTGTTTGATTTTGTCTTTCATTCTTGCAAGAAGCTGCAGTAATTGCAATAACAGCTACTAAAAAAAGTTGGAATACATTTTTTTTCATGGGTAATGATTTTTTTTAAAGTTTTGATTCGTAAAAGTACAAGACACCTCTTAAAATTATCTTAAATTAGTATTAAAATTTTCTCCAGTGACATTTTGACATTTTTGCGATATTGGCAGTACTTTTGTAATAGAAACCTTAAAATACAAAAATGCGATTTCCAATGAGTAAAAAAAATAAAGAGAAAGATATAGCAACTGAGCAGGTGGAAGATTTTCATAATATAGAATCACAAAACACAGCAGATGCTGTAGATGTTGAAGTTGTAGAAGAAGAAAACCCCATAGAAGAGCTTCAAAAAGAAAGGGAACGCTTTTTACGTTTATTTGCAGAATTTGAAAATTATAAGAAACGCACCAATAAAGAGCGTATTGAGTTATTTCAAACCGCCGGACAAGAAGTCATTAAATCTCTTCTTCCTGTTTTGGATGATTTTGACCGTGCCTTGATTGAAATTGAAAAAGAACAAAACGATTCCTTGTTTCAAGGCGTGCAATTAATTCATAATAAATTAACAGAGACGTTAAAAAGTAAAGGTCTTAAGATTGCTGAAGTACAACAAGGAGAAGCTTTCAATGCAGATAATCATGAAGCTATCACACAAATACCCGCACCCACCGAAGATTTAAAAGGAAAAATCATAGACGTGGTGGAAAAGGGCTATTTAATAGGCGACAAAGTGCTTAGATACCCTAAAGTAGTAATCGGGCAATAAAAAAAAATCCTTCTAAATATATAGCACACGATTTCATGAAAGAAGATTATTACGACATACTGGGTATTGATAAAAATGCATCAGCAGCAGATATAAAAAAAGCATATCGAAAAAAGGCGATAGAGCATCATCCTGACAAAAATCTGGGAGACCCTAAAGCTGAAGAGATGTTTAAAAAAGCCGCGGAAGCTTATGAAGTTCTAAGCGACCCCAATAAAAAATCCCGTTATGATCAATACGGTCACCAGGCATTTGACGGTGGCGGTGGATTTAGTGGCGGTGGTATGAATATGGAAGATATATTCAGCCAGTTTGGCGATATTTTTGGCGGCGGCGGCGGCGGTGGATTTTCAGGATTTAGTGGTTTTGGTGGCGGTGGTGGTCAACGCAGGATGAAAGGTAGCAATCTTCGCATTCGTGTATCCCTTACGCTAGAAGAAGTAGCTAATGGTGTAGAAAAGAAAATCAAAGTAAAACGAAAAAAACAAGCGCAAGGCACGACGTATCAAACCTGCTCCACCTGCAATGGAAGCGGACAAATAATGCGCATTACAAACACTATTTTGGGAAGAATGCAAACTTCTTCCCCTTGTCCTACTTGTGGTGGCTCAGGTCAGGTTATTGATAAAAAACCTGCAAATGCAGATCAAGACGGTATGTTGATGACCGAAGAAACGGTTTCCATTAAAATTCCTGCAGGTGTGGTAGATGGTATGCAGCTTAAGGTTTCCGGAAAAGGAAATGAGGCACCCGGAAATGGAGTGCCTGGGGACCTGCTTGTGGCTATTGAAGAAAAACCTCATGAATCCCTGCAACGTGAAGGGGATAACCTGCATTATGATCTATACATCAGCTTTTCAGAAGCGGCACTTGGCGCCTCAAAAGAAATAGACACCGTTACCGGAAAAGTGCGAATTAAAATCGAAGAAGGTGTGCAAAGCGGAAAAATCTTACGCTTGCGCAATAAAGGAATACCAAGTATAAATGGCTATGGCACAGGAGATTTATTGGTGCATGTCAATGTATGGACACCCAAAAATCTTAATAAGGAACAGAAGGATTTCTTTGAGAAAATGGCAAATGATGAAAACTTTTTACCTAAACCCCAAATGGAAGATAAATCCTTTTTTGAGAAAGTGAAAGATATGTTTTCATAAAGTAAATGGTTTCATAATTTTTTTCTATATTTGTTTAAGTTGGTTCTTAACCAACTAATTTTTCTTTTTCATAGCAATTTTTTTCCCATCCTTTGTTTTTAAAGACTAAGGGTGGGTTTTGCTTTTAGGGGGGTTACGTTTTAATTAATTATTTTTAAAACAATTATGTAAATTCTCTTAAACATGTAACTTTTTAAATCATTGGTATTCTAATAGCACATAAAAATAGCCTTCAATTTCATGGAAAACTTATTGGTAGCAGAAAACGTCTGTAAAAATTTTGGAAAATTTACGGCATTAAATAACATTTCTATCGCCGTCCCAAAAGGCAGTATTTTTGGATTATTAGGTCCAAATGGAGCCGGTAAAACCACTTTTATCCGAATTATTAATCAAATAACCATGCCAGATTCCGGCACCGTTTTTTTGGATGGGGAAGCCTTACAGGCACACCACATACAAAATATTGGATACCTTCCGGAAGAACGTGGTTTGTATAAATCCATGAAAGTAGGTGAGCAAGCTTTATATCTCGCTCAACTAAAAGGACTCACGAAATCTCAAGCTAAAGAACGTTTAAAATACTGGTTTGACAGACTGGATATTGGAAGCTGGTGGGATAAAAAGATTGAAGAACTTTCTAAAGGAATGGCACAGAAAGTGCAGTTTATTGTAACGGTTTTACATGAGCCTAAATTACTAATCTTCGACGAGCCCTTCAGTGGTTTTGACCCCATAAATGCAAATTTGATCAAAGATGAAATCTTAAAACTAAGAGAAGACGGTGCCACTATAATATTTTCTACACACAGGATGGAATCTGTAGAAGAACTTTGTGATCACATAGCATTGATTCACAATGCAAATAAAGTTCTTGACGGAAAAGTCAGCGATATTAAATTGTCCTATAAATCCAATACTTATGAAGTAGGGTTAATCTGTTCTAACCAGGAGCAATTGAAAAATGAACTAAGGGAGAAATTTATTATTTCAGAAGCTAATTTTAAAACTCTGGAGGAAGAACTTAAATTAAACATCAAGATAGACGCAAATGCTTCTTCTAACGATTTGATTAGCTATTTAACTACAAAAGGACAACTTAACCATTTTGTGGAAGTAATACCTAGTGTTAATGATATTTTTATTCAAACGGTAGCAAATAAATAAGATGAAAAATTTAAAACTGATTATAGGAAGGGAGTTCAACTCCAGGGTTAGGAATAAATCTTTTATTATTATGACCATCTTGAGCCCGCTAATTATGGTGGGAATGATATTCCTAGTGGTATATCTAAGTAGTTTGAATAATGAAGAAATAAGGACTATTGCTGTTTTTGACGCAACAGAAAAACTAAGTGATGCGTTGGAAGATTCCGATAATCTTAAATTTACCCTCCTCAATGGAATAGATTTAGAAAACGCCAAAACCATTTCCAAAGAGAGTAATTACCACGGTTTACTTTATATTCCTGAAGCAGCCGGTTTTTCAGAATTAGACAGAAATATCCAGTTTTTTGTGGAAGGATCCCCTAATATCTCAGCAATTCAATATATAGAGAAAAGTTTAAATGCCAAGCTCACTAATTTAAAACTGGAAGAGGATGGTGTGAATGTTGCGCAAATTGAAGCATCTAAATCCAATGTGGATATTAGAATCGAAAATTACCAAGGCCAGCAAACTTCTAAAATGTCAAGTTGGATTAAAGCTATTTTTGGAGGAGCAGCCGGTTATTTATTAATGATGTTTATTATCATCTATGGCAATATGGTAATGCGAAGTGTTATAGAAGAAAAAACAAACCGTATCATTGAAATTATTATTTCGTCAGTAAAACCATACCACTTAATGATGGGAAAAATTATAGGGACCTGCCTTGCCGGAATTACCCAATTTTTAATCTGGATAGTTCTGGGTGGTGTTCTGTTATTTGTTGCTATTTCATTTTTTGGACTCCAATTAGAACCGGAAACTATGGCAAATCAGGAAATGATGGATCAGGTAAATAATAGTGGCATGCAAGCAGTTTTATATGATATAGCCAGATTACCCATGATAACTTTGATTGTATCTTTCTTGATTTTCTTTATTGGCGGTTATTTTCTCTATAGTTCCATTTATGCGGCAATAGGTGCAGCGGTAGATAATGAAACAGATACCCAGCAATTTATGTTCCCTATTATAATTCCTTTGATGCTGGCAATGTATGTGGGCTTTTTTGCGGTTATTGAAAATCCGCATGGCACTGTTGCTATCATATTCTCTCATATTCCACTTACATCCCCCATTGTTATGCTGATGCGTATTCCTTTTGGCGTTCCTTGGTGGGAGATTTTAATCTCTATGTTAGTATTGTTTGCTACATTTGCTTTAGTAGTTTGGTTTGCAGCAAAGATTTACCGTGTTGGTATTTTGATGTATGGCAAAAAGCCTACTTACAAAGAGCTGTATAAATGGCTGAAATACTAAATTATAAATGGAAAACAAATTTGACAAAGTAACGGGAGTACTACCGGAATCATTTTGGACCACATTCAATGATTTTATTCAATTTGAATTAATCGGGTTTGGTAATGAAAAGAACGCAATTGTTGTTAGTGTAGGTCTTATTTTATTGCTTGTGCTTGCTATTTTTGTTGTTAAAATACTTCTAAGAATTATCCGAAAAATATATACCAGAAAACTTTCGCCGGATGAGAAATTAAGATTTTTAGGAGCGTATAACTTTATTGGATATCTTGTTTACATACTGGTTTTTGTCTCCGTTTTAAGTTCTGCAGGAATTGACATCACACTTATTTTAACTGCTACCGCGGTTATCTTTATAGGTCTTGGACTTGCAATGCGCGAAATCTTTCAAGACATCATTGGCGGGATATATATAATTCTGGACAAATCTGTACAAGCCGGAGATGTGATAGAAGTAAATGGAAAAGTATGCAAGGTTTTTGATACAAAACTTCGCACTACAAGGGCTGTGACCCGCGATGAAAAAGTAATTGTAATCCCAAACCATAAATTTGTAACAGACCCGGTAATAAATTATACACAGAATTACATTAATACCAGACAGTTTGTAACCATAAGGGTAGCGCTTGATGCAGATGTTGAGAAAGTAGAGGAACTATTGCTGGTTGCTGCAAAATCCCAAAAGAAAATTCTCAAAACCCCGCCACCTTTTGTGTTTTTTGAAGACTTTGGTGAATATGCATTGCATTTTGGAATATACTTTTTTATAGCAGACAGTTTCAGGGAACCCAGCATAAAAAGTGAGTTGCGGTTTGCCATTGAGAAAGAATTCCGAAAAAACAATATAAAATTCCCTTATCCGCAACGCGATGTACATCTTTACCAAGACAAAAATAAGGACTCAGGAAGTCAAGTAATTTAAAACTATAGTATGCCAAAAATTTTAATCATAGAAGATGAAGCTGAAATAAGACGTGTATTGAAAAAAATCCTATCTGAAGAAGACAAAAACTATGAAGTCTTTGAAGCAGAAGATGGATTAAGCGGTATAGAACTTATCAAAAATGAAGATTTTGACCTTGTACTCTGCGATATAAAAATGCCAAAAATGGATGGTGTGGAAGTTTTAGAAGCTACAAAAAAAATCAAACCTGAAATTCCCATGGTGATGATTTCTGGTCATGGGGATCTGGATATTGCCGTGAACACGATGCGCCTTGGCGCTTTTGATTATATTTCAAAACCGCCAGATCTAAACAGGTTGCTGAACACCGTGCGCATTGCTCTTGACCGAAAAGAACTGGTAGTAGAAAACACCATGCTCAAGAAAAAAGTAAGCAAGAATTTTGAAATGGTAGGGGAGTCTAAAGGGATTGATAAAATAAAAGAAATCATAGAAAAAGTAGCTCCCACAGATGCGAGGGTTTTAATTACAGGAGAAAACGGTACCGGAAAAGAACTTGTAGCACACTGGTTACATGAAAAAAGTGAAAGATCGGCAGGACCTATGATTGAGGTAAACTGTGCGGCTATTCCGGCAGAGCTAATTGAGAGTGAACTTTTTGGGCATGTGAAAGGTGCATTTACATCGGCCATTAAAGACCGCGCCGGGAAATTTGAAGCAGCAAACGGCGGCACCCTTTTTCTGGATGAAATAGGGGATATGAGCCTTTCCGTTCAGGCAAAAGTTTTGCGTGCCTTGCAGGAAGGAAGGGTGCAACGTGTGGGCAATGACAAAGATATTAAAGTAAATGTAAGGGTAGTTGCTGCAACCAATAAGAATTTGCAGGAAGAAATAAAGAACAATCGTTTCAGGGAAGACCTGTATCATCGGCTAGCAGTTATTCTAATAAAAGTTCCCTCCTTAAATGAGCGCAGGGAAGATATTCCGCTATTGATTGCATTTTTTGCAGATAAAATAGCTTCAGAACATGGTACTATTAAAAAGGAATTTTCAGAAGCGGCAGTAAAACAACTTCAGGAATATGATTGGACAGGAAATGTGAGGGAATTGCGTAATGTGGTGGAAAGATTGATTATTTTAGGTGGAAAAGAAGTAAGTGAACAAGATGTCAAACACTTTGCCAGTAAATAGTTTAACCAATAAAATCTCTCTAGATGAAAAACACAAAACCTGAAGATTTTAAAATTAAGGAACCTGTTAGTTTAAAAAAACTACCTACACATCTGCATTTGGATGCTTCCGAAAAAGAAATAGAAAAGGAACTCCGGAAGATTTCAAAAGAACTAGGAGAATTGCAAAATACTTTATATGCTCACGGAAAATATGGGGTGCTAGTATGTTTTCAAGGAATGGATACTTCAGGAAAAGACAGTTTGATACGTGAAGTTTTTAAAGAGTTTAATGTAAGGGGAGTGGTGAGTAATAGTTTTAAAACGCCCACACCATTAGAATTGCGGCACAATTATTTATGGCGTCATTATATTGCCTTGCCGGAACGCGGAAAATATTCTGTTTTTAATAGGACCCATTATGAAAATGTTTTGGTAACCAGGGTACATCCACAATACATACTAAATGAAAATATTCCGGGAATTAATTCAGTGGAAGATGTAAATGAAGAATTCTGGAACAAAAGATTTCAACAAATATTGGAATTTGAAAAAACCATTGCTGAGAACGGTACTATTATATTTAAATTTTTTCTACATCTCTCTAAACAGGAACAAAAAGAACGTTTGTTACGCCGGCTGGATAAAAAATCAAAAAACTGGAAATTCTCTCCCGGGGATTTAAAAGAACGAAAACTTTGGGATGCATATATGGATTGCTATGAGGATGCCGTTAACCGAACTTCTAAGGCGCATGCCCCATGGTTTATTATTCCGGCAGACGATAAGCCCACCGCCCGATTGCTCGTTGCTAAAACCCTATTAGAAGTAATGAAAACCTATACTGACATTCAAGAACCCGAATTACCCGAAGTACTAAAAGCCCAAATCCCGAGTTATATAGAACAATTAAATAATGAGTAAAAACAATTATTCTTTTATGGATAATTGCCTTTTAAGCTTCTTACATTTTGTGGGATATTTATCCTATATTTAATTTTTTATTTTTAAGACCAGATTGATATGAAAAAAATATGTTTGCTTCTACTTATTCTTTGTTTTTCCATCCCTGTTTTTTCACAAAATGTAAATGAGCAGGATTCCATTATGTTGCGCAAAATTTTTGACGAGGCATTGGTCAACGGAAAAAGTTATGATTGGTTGCGACATATTACTAAAAACATAGGACACAGGCTTTCGGGTTCAGTAGGTGCTGAAAGGGCTGTTGCTTACACTAAGGAAGAACTGGAAAAACTGGATTTGGACAAAGTCTGGTTGCAATCAGTTATGGTGCCAAAATGGGTTAGGGGTATACAAGAATATGCTTTTATTGAAACTTCTCCGGGAAATTCCACTGTCGTAAATATAAGGGCTTTAGGAGGTTCTACATCCACGCCGGTGGGTGGTTTGAAAGCAGGTGTGATTGAAGTTCAAGGCATTGAAGGACTGAAAAAACTTAGCAGAAGTGATGTTGAAGGCAAAATTATTTTTTTCAATAAAGCGATGGATCCGAGATATATTGAAACCTTTGGGGATTATGGAAACACCGTTAGTCAGCGTTCACAAGGAGCTTATGAAGCCTCTAAATTGGGAGCTGTGGGCGTACTAGTTCGTTCAGTTACTTTAAAGTTACATGAAACGCCGCATAGCGGAGGAATGTCTTACAATGATCTTCCTTTGGATAAATACATACCTGCTGCTGCTATAAGCACTTCACACGCAAATGTATTAAGCAGCATGCTCAAATTACAACCTAATTTGAAATTCTATTTTAATCAGACCAGTAGAATGATGCCAGATGTGGAGTCCCACAATGTGATAGGTGAAATTAAAGGAAGCCTTCATCCTGATAGAGTGATACTGGTAGGAGCACATATCGATTCGTGGGATTTAGGGGAAGGAGCTCACGATGATGGCGCAGGGGTAGTACAATCTATGGAAGTCATGCGAATGTTTAAAAACCTCAACTACAAACCCAAACACACTATCAGGATAGTATTGTTTATGAACGAGGAAAACGGAACCCGTGGTGCCAGAAAATATGCCGAAGAAGCAGAAAAAAATAAAAAACCACACATCTTCGGAATAGAAAGCGATGCGGGTGGATTTACACCACGCGGATTTTCAATTGCCAGTTCAAATGAAGAATTGCAACACCTTAAACAATGGCAGCCTCTGTTTGAGCCATATTTAACAAACCTCTTTGTAAAAGGATTTAGTGGAGTAGATATCAGACCACTTGAAAAAGAAAATAATATCATGGCCGGATTAAAAGTAGATTCACAACGCTATTTTGACATTCACCATGCAGAAACAGACGTTTTTGAATTGGTTAGTAAAAGGGAACTGGAATTAGGTGGAGCCGCTATGGCATCCATCATTTATTTGATTGATACTTATGGAACGGTAAATTATCCTGTGAAGTAATTTCTGAATTTGGAACTTGAAGTGATTACCGCTTATTTTTCTTCCTCCTAAAAGGATACACCATCTGCTTGCCAAAATCTTCCGGGAAATCTTTATCGTCGTGAAAGCCCAGCTCAATATCCCTGCCGTCATTGGGGACATAAGCGGTTTTAAAGAGGTAATCCCAGATGCTTAGGCTTAGGCCAAAATTCATTCCGTAAGGATGTTCTGCAGGTAATTCTTTACTGTGATGCCAGATGTGCATTTTTGGGTTGTTGAACACATACCCAAAAACTCCATAACCCCAGCCCACATTGGCGTGGTTTAGGTGACCTACCAATACCGAAAACATATGTACTACAAAAAATTCCTGTATGCCAAAACCAATCATTGCCAGTGGAATATACTGAACGGTTTTGTAAATAATACTTTCCATAAAGTGAAAACGAAACTGTGCCGCAAAACCCATTTCCTTGACGCTGTGGTGTATTTTGTGAAATTCCCAAAGCCACGGGCGCATATGCAATTGCCGATGTACATTCCATTGTATGAAATCTGCAATAAGAAACATGATAAGTAATTGTGCCCACACTGCTAAATTCTGTATTTCAATTGCAACCACGTTGGTAATCCCAAAAAGTCCAAGAAAATCATTAAACAAAGCAACGCCAACATTAGATATGGCATTATATCCCACCAGGGAAAAAAGGAAAAAATTAAACAGAATATAAAAGCTATCCAACCAAAATCCCTTTCTGAATATTTTTTGGTTTTTCCGCCACGGAATTAATATTTCAACTACCCATACCAGCAGCGAGAGCACAATTAACCAGTAAAAGTAATTAGTCCACGACGGATTTGTAATTTCACTAATTAAATAGTGATAATACTCAGAAAAGGAATTTTTTACTATGTCAAAATATTTTTCCATAATTAGATTATGCGCAAAGCTACTAATTTGTGGTTTTTGAAAAGGTAACATAGGTTACACACCATTACTTCAATTTTGCATCTAAATCTGCTATGGTATTGGTAATGAATTTTACCACGTTGAAATAAAATTCAGGATGGATATATTGAAATTCATCAGAGGGTTTATGATAGCCGGGGTGATCTTCAACCCCAAAATACAAGAATGGGATGTTGTTTTTATAAAAGTGGGCATGGTCTGATTGCGTTGTCCAGTCGTCTTTTCCGTCAAGGCCATCGTGACCCAATGCAATTTTTATGGGAAAAGAATTTTTAGGAATATCGTTAAAATACTTTGCAAGGGAAGGCGTGTAGCGGGTGCCACAAATATAAATTTCATCAGCTTCATTTCGGCTAATCATATCCATATTGATATTCAGGACTATGTTTTTGTTTCCTTTGTTCTCCACAAAATATTTAGCTCCTTGCAGTCCTTTTTCTTCGGCATCTAAGGCAACAAATAATAAAGAATTTTTTGGCGGATGCTCTTTGAAATACCTTACCATTACCATAAGCGCCGCAGTTCCTGAAGCATTGTCATCTGCACCGTTGTAAATGGAGTCGTTATTTATAGGTTTTCCTATTCCCACGTGGTCATAATGCGCTGTAATGACTATATATTTTTCAGGGTTTTCTGTGCCTTCAATTAAGGTAATGATGTTAGTTGCATTGTAGTTTGACTTATTTCTTTCAAAAGAAAAAGGCTGGAGAGTCACTTCTAAATTTTCGGAAAGAAGATAATCGATTATATAATTTCTTGCCATTATATTTCCTGGTTTTCCTGTTTCTCTCCCTTCCAATTCATCAGAAGATAAAAAAGCAAGGTGGGAGAGGAGTTCTTCTTTTAGGATTGTATTATTAGTTTTTGAATGCAGGACAAAATTTTCAGAAGACAGAGATAAAGGAAGTTCCTGAGCTTGTATTAAGGAGATAAAAAATAAGCAAAAGGAGGAGAAAACTAATTTTTTCATAGGACTATTTCTAAAACAGATTGAATTGTAAATTTTATGCAATTTACCTTAAAAAGCATATTTATGATAATAGAATAAGAAAAATTTCACACACTGAATTAAATACTTATATTGTAACGCCAACCAAATCTCCCCAACGAATGAAAATAAAAGCAACCTACTTGATCGTTTTTCTATTTGCGCCTTTTTATATAGTGTCGCAAGTACCTGAATACTATCAAGATGTGAACTTTTCTGTTTCGCAAGAAGAAATCAGACAACAACTGACCAACTTAGTAACCGCAACCCATTTTTATGAACTTACCTATACTCCTGAAGTTTGGAATGTCCTTAAAATTGCTGACCTGGAGTTTATAGATGGTGAAGAAGTAGTATTACTTTATGGTTTTAATGATGATGACGGTATTTATAAAACCGATAGAACACGCCATAAAGATTTAAATTGCACACAGAGTTCTTGTATAGGGTTGTGGAACAGGGAGCACGTTTTTCCTCGTTCTTTAGCAACACCACCAATGGACACCAGTTATCCCAGTGCAGGTACAGATGCTCACGGGCTTCGAGCAGTTGACAGTCAGATGAACAGTTCGAGAAGTAATAGAGCATTTGAATCGGGGAGTGGAGATTCATACATAACCTCAAACGGGAATTTTTATCCCGGTGATGAATGGAAAGGGGATGTTGCACGCATACTGATGTATCTTTATTTGCGTTATCCCACACAATGTGAAGCTGTAACGGTGGGTATCGGGCCATCTTCCTATTCTTTTTTAGCAGATATGCCCGATGTTTTTTTAGAATGGAATGCAGAAGATCCTGTTTCTGCATTTGAAATAGAGAGAAACGAAGTAATTTATGAAAATCAAGGAAACAGAAATCCCTTTATCGACAATCCATATTTAGCAACTATGATTTGGAACGGGCCGGAAGCAGAAAATCTTTGGAATGTTCTAGAAGTGCCGGAAGCTATTTCTACCTCATTAATTCTATACCCTACTATTACAGATGGATATGTTTATATGGAGAATAAATCACAATCAATGGTCACATATAGTGTATACACTATTTCCGGAAATTTTATTTTAGAAGGTCAATCTTCTTCAGAAATAGATTTAGGAGAGTTATCTAAAGGCATGTATTTTATAAATCTACAAAGTCAAAACTATAATAAAACAGAAAAAATTATAATGCGTTGATTTGTTAATCCTAAAATAGGATAAAGATTGTTGGTATTTTTATGCAATGGAACCGGATGTATTTAAATTTTAAAGTTATTAATAGAAGCGAATGCATTAATGCTTATTTTTAAAGAATATTTTAGCTATGAAAGCTATACGAGTAAGGCCAATTAAAAAAATCACTTATATACAGCTGCTGCTACTGCATGCTGGAATTGCTCTTCTTGTTTATTTTCTTCCTTTTTTATCAAAATTTATTTATTTAGGTATTGTATTTTTCTTTTTTGTTTTGATCTTCAGTAAAGGAAATAGAAACGATGAAGCCTTGCTCGCTGCAGCATATATTACTGGAGCCGAACTTTTCTTCAGGATGACCGGGGGTGCTTTTTTTTATGAGTCAGGCAAATATTTAGTTATAGTATTTCTACTAATAGGTCTATTTCTTAGCGGCACTTCCAAGCGATCAATAGGGTATTGGTTATATCTTTTCTTATTAGTCCCGGGAGTACTTTTTTCTGCTATAAACCTTAATTATGATACAAATATTAGAACAACAATAGCTTTTAATATCAGTGGTCCTGTAACAGTAGGAATAGTCGGTATTTATTGTTTTTTCAGAAAAATAACCTTGAACCGAATACACCATATTTTTCTTGCATTGCTTTTACCAATACTTACCTTGACATTTTATTTATTTTTTTATACCCCCAATATCAGGGACGCCTTAAGCGGTACTGCTTCCAATTTTGCGGCATCCGGTGGTTTTGGGCCCAATCAGGTGGCCACTATCTTGGGTCTTGGCGCTTTAATTTTATTTATGCGACTGTTTACTATTAAAAGTAGACTTGTCAATATTATTGATTTGATTTTATTGTCGCTAATTTTATATAGGGGTTTGATTACCTTTTCCAGAGGCGGTATGATCACGGCGGCTATTTGTGCTGTGGCATTTTTGATCGTCTATTTTTATAAGTCTGATGTCTTTACTAAAGCAAAACTTCTACCTAAAATTGTCGTAATTACAGTAATCTTATTGTTTACATGGACCTATACTTCTTTTCAGACTTTTGGTTTTATTGATAAAAGATATAATAATCAAGATGCTGCAGGTCGTGTTAAAGATGATATTACAACCGGAAGAACAGATTTAATAACGGCAGAATTAGGGGCATTTTTTAAACAGCCTCTTACAGGCATTGGTATTGGTAAAATAAGGGAATACAGGGAGGCAGAAACAGGAATTACTGCAGCCACACATAATGAAGTTAGTAGACTGTTGTCAGAACATGGGGTTGCAGGATTGATTGCCCTGTTTATTTTGGTTTTCACCCCATTGCTATATTGGCTTCGTTTTAAGCCTAATATATACTTTTTTGCTTTTTATTTCTTTTGGTTTTTTACTATTAATCATTCCTCCATGCGACTTGCTGCTCCCGGTTTTATTTATGGGCTATGCTTATTATATATTCTTGATGAAAAAAATACTATACATAGGAAACCAGCCCAAACACAATAAAGCTACGGTAACTTCAGTGGATACTTTAGGAGGCTTTCTTGCTAAGGAGGGGTATTCTGTGAGAACTGCTTCCAGCAAAAGAAATAAAGGGTTACGACTGCTGGATATGTGTTTTTCCGTGATTAAATTCAGAAAAGAAACAGATATTGTGCTTATAGATACTTACAGTACTTACAATTTTTATTATGCTGTTGCAGTGGGGCGGTTGTGCAGAAAATATAAAATTCCTTATATCCCAATATTACGTGGAGGAAATCTGCCTAATCGCTTGCAAAAAAGTAAGCAAATGAGTGAAAATCTTTTTAAGAATGCTTTTGTGAACATCACCCCTTCAAACTATTTATTAGAAGAATTTAAACTTGCCGGTTTTTCTAATCTATTTTTGATTCCAAATAGTTTGGACATAAAAAACTATAATTATCTGCAACGAAAAATGGCACCAAAACTACTTTGGGTGCGATCTTTTTCAGAAATATACAATCCTATGTTGGCTATTCGTGTAATGGAAAATTTTCAGAAAATCTATCCAGAAGCCTCTCTTGCAATGGTAGGGCCTGATAAGGATGGCACATTACAAAAATGCAAAGAAGTAGCACAGGCAAAAAAATTAAATGTAACATTTACCGGAAAATTAAGTAAAAAAGAGTGGATAGAACTTTCTGCTGATTATGCAATTTTCATAAACACCACTAATTTTGACAATACCCCGGTTAGTGTTATAGAATCTATGGCACTGGGGTTGCCGGTAGTTTCCACTAATGTGGGTGGAATCCCTTATTTGCTGAAAGATAGAAAAGAGGCTCTTTTGGTGAATCCAAATAATCCTGAAATGATGGTGCAAGCTATTGTAGAACTTATAGATGATACTACTTTAGCAAATGAGCTTTCCCACAACGCAAGAGCTAAAGCCGAAACCTTTGATTGGGATAAAGTAAAATTTTTATGGGATTCTGTTTTTAAATAAGAAATTGTATTTTTATTTAACTGATGAAGACTTTAAAATGCAAATATGAAAATGTATCACCAACATTGATTTTTAAATAGATACTATATTACAATAAAAATAGGCACTTTCAAAAATGAAAAATAAATCAAGAATTCACTTTGAAATATCAGAACGCAAGGTTCTCCTTCGCATTATCGATATACTTATTGTATTTGTGATTTTATATTTAGTGGGTATTGTATTCAAATTTGATTATCTCACTATTTCTGCTAATAGATGGGAATGGTTAATTGTTTTAGCTTTGTATTTGTCCATCTTCGGAACCATATTTGAATTGTATGATTTGCAGAAGGCAAGCAAAGTGGATACCGTTTTTAAAAATATTGTTTTGGCCGTTTCATTGACAGTCTTGTTTTATTTATTGACCCCTTTTTATACGCCCCAACTTCCCAACAACAGACTTCAAATTGTTTTCTTTTTTGTTGCTATAATCCTAGCCCTGTTTTTATGGCGTTTTGCATATATTACTTTTATTTCTTCACCTCGTTTTTACAAACGTATTCTGCTTTTGGGCAATATCATGGATATGGGAATTATGACAGATGCCATAGAAAAGTCAGATCCTAACTATAAAGTAATTGGTTTTATAAATACCGGAAAAGAAATTTCTACAGGTGTAACCTATGACAACATTCAGGAATTTGCAACCCTCGATTTAAAAAGAATTCTGAATGAAAACTCCATTTCAGAAATCATTGTGGCATCCGGGATTTCAAGGCGGGTGTCTTTACCTATATATACAGAACTCCTTGATTTGTTGGAAAGGGGTTTTCCTATCAAAGAATATTCCCAGGTTTATGAGGAACTTACATATCGGGTTCCTGTGCATCAAATAGATAAGGATTTTTATAGATATTTTCCATTCAGCAGAAGCAATCAAAACAAACTGTATTTGCTTTTTTACCATCTTACTAATTACTTCCTTTCTATTTTGGGTATTGTTTTAGGAATCGTTCTACTTCCGATAATTTTAATAGGAAATGCCATTGGCAATAGAGGGCCCTTATTTTATTTTCAAGAGCGTGTGGGCAAAAACGGAAAAACTTTTTTTATCATTAAACTGCGCAGCATGGTTAAAAATGCAGAAACAAACGGCGCTGTATGGGCGAGTAAAGAAGATGGTAGAATAACTGCTTTTGGGCGTATACTCAGAAAATCCCGCTTGGATGAAATACCACAATTTATCAATGTTTTAAAAGGGGATATGAGTGTAATAGGCCCTAGACCTGAACGCCCTGTTTTTGTTAAAGAACTTTCTAAGGAAATTCCTTTTTATGAAATAAGGCATATTATTAAACCCGGACTCACGGGCTGGGCGCAAGTAAAAGGAAATTATGCAGCGTCTAAAGAAGATGCTTTGGAAAAACTACAATATGATTTATATTACATAAAAAAGCGCAGTTTATTTTTAGATGTAAATATCCTTGTAAAAACCATGAGCACCATTATTTTTTATCGAGGGTATTGATTCTAGGGACTTGGATAGGATTTAAAAATTAAGTATCAGCTATTTTTCTAAGTTTCCAATGTTAAATTTTTTTAGGTGTGTTTTTTGAGCCTGATTTTTTAGTAAATTGTACTTGTTAATTTAAAAATCTCTGCCTATTCAACATCGCTACTCTTATTAAGCCTGAATTTTAAAATAAATCTCTTAATTATTATGGCAAGAGCTATGTTTGATTACACTAAAGCCGTGCTTGCGAAAGTTAGTTTTGATGCTACCTTATTCTGCAAGGAACTACAAAAAGCGTTACTGCGTTTACTCCCTTATGAAATTGAGGAGTTGAAGGTTTGGGTTAATTCCCTTATCAAGCAAAACCCCGATCTAAACCAATGTTTAATTTATTTGAAACCCTGAGTATAGTCACGGCTTTCTAAAAAGAGAGTTCATTGTATAGTTTGTTTTCTTAATTTTAAGTGTTAATAAGAAAACAAAAGAGCATATTAAAAACCCAAAACTTTTTAGAAAGCCTTTTTATTTCCTACCGGACTAATTATTTTCACATCCTGAAAAGCAATAGCGCCTCTTATTATTCCCGAAATCACATCATATAAAGCATTCACTATTTGCGGTTTTAATTCGCTTTTGTTTTGGATAATGCTTACTTCCCTAGCTGGTGAAGGAGAGACAAAATGTTTTAAATTTTTTTGTTCACTTTCTTTGATGTCCAGCGTATGCAAATAGGGTAAGAGCGTCATTCCCAATCCTTCATTGGCTAGTTTAATTAAAGTTTCAAAACTACCGCTCTCCAGTTGAAATTTATCTGCATTGCTATTTTTAGATGCTTTGCACAAATTGATTACTCCATCCCTGAAACAATGTCCATCCTCTAATAGAAGTATATCATCGAGATCGAGATCCTCAATAGTAAGTTCTTTAGTATTGAATAACCTGTGGTTTTCTGTTATATACCCTACAAAAGGTTCAAAATAAATAACCCTTTCTTTAATGAAATCAGTTTGTAAAGGTGTGGCAGCGATAGCAGCATCCAGATGTCCTTCACTCAGTTTTTTAATAATATCTTCTGTGTTAAGTTCTTCAATTTTTAATTGTACTTTGGGATGTCTCTTTGCAAATGTTTTGAGAAACATAGGTAATAATGTAGGCATTATCGTGGGGATGATACCTAATTTAAATTCGCCACCCACAAAGCCTTTTTCTTGATCTACCACATCCTGCATGCGTTCTGCTTCAGCGACTATTTTTCGGGCTTGTGCAATGATTTTTTCACCAATGGCAGTAAGTTTAAGCGGTTTTGTGCTTCTATCAAAAATAAGTATGTCTAGTTCTTCCTCCAGTTTTTGAATCTGCATACTGAGTGTGGGCTGGGTTACAAATGTTTTTTCAGCTGCTTTGGTGAAATTTTTGTATTCAGCAACCACTAAGACATATTTTAATTGTGTGATGGTCATCTTTATTTATTTTTCTTATGCAAATATATAAAGAATAAGAAATACTTATTTATTTTATGTGGAATATTTGAAGAATATTTTTAAAGCATTCCCTTTGCTTTAATTTCCAGGTATTTATTTATCGTTTTAACCGTAAGGTCTTCAGGGGATGTTAGAACTGCTTGGATCCCTCTTTTTTCCAGTTCGCTAACCATTACCTTTTTATCAAACTGAAATTGTTGTGCAATGGTTTGGTCATAGATTTCAGGTATAGTTGTAGCTTCCATTTCGACAAGCTTTTTTAATTCTGTGTTTTCAAAAAAGATTACCACCAGCACATGTTTTTTAGCGATGGCCTGCAAATAAGGTAACTGCCGGTGCAAAGAAGAAATGTGTTCAAAATTAGTGTATAAAAGCAATAAACTTCTATGGGTTATCTGGCGTTTTACAAGGGCTTGCAATGCGCCAAAATCTGCATCCAGAAAATGGGTGTTTATGTTATATAAGGATTCCAGGATGGTGTTTAAATACGTTTTTTTAGCAACGGCAGGCACATACTTTTTTACTTTGTTTGAAAATTCTATCATTCCCACTTTATCTCCTTTTTTAAGGGCAATGTTAGAAAATGCTAGCGCGCTGTTTATTGCATAGTCGAGTAATTTTAATGCGTTGAATGGCATTTTCATTACCCTTCCGCTATCTATAATGGAATATACAGGCTGCATTTTTTCATCCTGATACTGATTTACCATTAATTGGGCATTTTTTGCTGTAGCTTTCCAGTTGACCGTTCTCACATCATCCCCGGAAACATATTCCTTTATTTGTTCAAATTCGAGCGTATTGCCAATGCGTCTTATTTTTTTCAGACCCAGATGGGAAAGCCTGTTGTCGATTGCCAGAAAATCATAACGTTTCATTTGTATAAAAGAAGGATATACTTTTACCATTTGCTTGTTGTCAAACGTATATCGCCTGTGCAACAATCCTATTTTTGAAGAAACAAAGCAATACAAATTCCCGAATATATATTCCCCTCGTTCCACAGGGCGTACATGGTAAGAATCTGTTTTTTTACTTTTCCCCGATAGCTCCATTTCTTTTAAAAAATCCCTTTTCTGAAATTGCACTGGTAAAGCATCTATAATATTAACCCTAACGGGAAATGTATAGTTGTTTTCCAGTTTTATAAGTACTTCATTAAGATCACTGTTGGAAAATTTTTCCGGCAGAATTCGTTGTGCATCAAATCCTTTATTGCTATACAACATACTTATTTCAACAAGTATAATTATCCCAAATACAAGAACTAGAACCCATACAATTCCATAAATACCCGTAAACCAATAAGAAGTTAAAAATAACATCGCAAATAAAGTCATCACGTAAAAAAAACGTGACGTCAAATAAAAGGATTTAAGGAATGGAATCACTTATCTTGGAATTTCTATAGATTGTGCAATAATATCGATAACTGTTTCCGGGGTCATTCCTTCCATTTCCCGTTCGGGGGAAAGAATAATCCTGTGGCCTAAAACAGGGGTAAGACATTTTTTTACATCTTCAGGAGTAACAAAATCTCGACCGTTTATAGCAGCAAAAGCTTTGGCTGCGTTCATAATAGCAATGGATGCCCTGGGGGAACCACCAAGATACAAATGCGGATGGTTTCTGGTTTTGTCCACGATTTGTGCGATGTAAGTAAAAATTTTATCTTCAATTAGTACGTCTTGCACTAATGCCCTATAGATTTTTAAATCATCTGAAGAAAGAACAGACTCGATTTTATCCACCGGAATATCGAGTTTTCGTTCGTGGTGTGATTTTAAAATGGTTATTTCTTCCTCCAGATTTGGGTAACCCACTTTTATTTTAAAAAGAAATCTATCCAGTTGTGCTTCCGGAAGCGCATAGGTGCCTTCTTGCTCTAACGGGTTTTGGGTTGCAATGACCATAAATGGATATTCCATTGCATAAGTAGTGCCGTCCATCGTGATTTGACGTTCTTCCATAACTTCAAAAAGGGCAGATTGCGTTTTTGCAGGGGCGCGGTTTATTTCATCTATCAAAACAATATTGGAGAATATAGGGCCTTTTTTAAATTCAAACTCTGAAGTTTTCATATTTAAAATCGAAGTTCCCAAAATATCACTTGGCATAAGATCTGGGGTGAACTGAATGCGGCTAAAATCTGTTTGAAGCGTTTTTGCAAATAGTTTTGCCGTAATGGTTTTTGCTATGCCCGGTACTCCTTCTATAAGCACATGACCATTTGCAAGAAGGTTAACAATAAGCAGTTCAATAAATTCATTTTGACCGACGATTATTTTTCCCAATTGTATTTTTATAGCATCCACCGCTGATTTTAATTTGTCGAGTGGTAGACGGCTGTTAAAATGTAATTCTTCGTTATTAGTTTCCTGATTTTCCATCTAACTTGGTTTTAAAGTTTTTGATATTTTTATATAGTATTTCGAGTTCTTCTTTAGGTATTTGCGGTTTTTTATGTATTCTATCTATTTCGGAAAAAATAAAGGTTACATCTTCTTCTGAAGAATTACTTCGGGAGGCGACAGATTGTATAAAACGTTTATCTATTTTTTCGGTGGGAAGCCGCAGTCGTGTCCTGATAAATTCTAAAAATAATAAAATTTGTTTTTTTGCTATTTCCTTGTGATCCTTTTTATCCAGGTACATTCCGGCGATAGTCTGGGTATATTCATAAGATTTATTAGTAAGCGGTTTAATTACAGGTATGGGCCGCTGTTTTCTTTTTCCTTCAAACAAGATAAAGAGAAAAACCCCGATAAGGACAAAATAATATGCCCATTTTAAATATTTGTTAGCAAACAAAACGTGTAAAGGGGATACGGCTATTTTCTTTCCTGATTTGTAATAGTTATCCCAGTAAATAGTATTGTCAGTATCCAGATAAGAAAGCACATTTTGGGTATACTTTACATTATCATCCTTAAGAAGGAAATAATTTGTAAAAACTTCCGGCTGGTTATGTAAGTAGATTTTTCCTTTTCCGAAAGGTATCCGTACAAAATTTATTAATGGTTTTGTAATGGATAAGGTGTCATTAAATGCCTGCGTAACACCTAAAACGGTGGTTTTTAAAGTGTCTATTTCACGAAAGTAGGTTATATGCACATCTTTGTCCAGATAAAAGGGTTTTTCTGCACTTAGATTTTCATTTACCAGATTTAATAAAGATTCTGTGTTGAAATTATTAAATAGAAATGCGGTGCCTTCTTTTAGGTGTAGTGTATCTAATAGTGCACTACTATGGTAATTAGCAGCGATAAATGCCGTGTTCCCTTTTTCGGTCCAGGAGAGTAACAATTCCATTTCGGTTTTATCAAAAGATACATTGTTATTGACAAAAAAATAAGTGCCGCTAAAAGTGCTGTCTTTTAATTTTTCAAATGGAGGGACATTGATTTCTTCAATTTTGGCCTCTAATGTGTCTTTGAAAAGGTCAAAAAATACATAAGTCCCAAATGGAATTTTATCTGTAGTTGTATAACTGGGAAACCAACTTATGGGTGCAGGTTTTGTGGCTTCGGCATAGACAATAATGGCTATCACAAGGAGAAAGACTATGGCAAATATTTTTTGGGATTTAGTCAATGTTCTCAGGTATTATGTTAGTCATTTTGAAGAACATTTTCTGTGCCCTTTCATATTCAGGTTCTGAAACTTCAAAGCTTCCATACCATATATATTCATAAATAATAGTAACTTTTACAAAATGGATGAGGATATGTTCATCTTTAATTTCTTTTGTATAATCACTGTTGGTTTTATCAAATTCATAATGGATTATATTGGCATCTGAAAGTTTTTTAAGGGTAAAGAGATAATGATACCTCACAGCAAGACGATAGTCTTTTTCTAAAAGAGCTTTTTCAATTAGTTCCTGAATGTTTTGGCTTTTAATAATTTCTTCCTCATCGGTGAAGAAAATTTCCGGATTCTTTTTGGATTTAAATAACGTTGCCCCCGGATTGAGTTTATAAAACAGCCAGATAATAAATGCAATAATACCACCCACAATGAGATAGGGAAGTATTTTTATTAAAAAGACCAAAAAGCTATTCCCTTTAAAATCCCCTAAAAGCCAATACCAGAAATCTGACCATATTCTCCCCAGCCAGCGTTTAAATTTTTGCCACCAATTCTCCTCCAGTTCTTCCTCAGAATAATCAAAATCCTTGTTCTTTTTATATTCGTTGATTTTTTTGGTGTCAAATACTATGGGGGAAACATCGTCATTAGTATCGTAAAGGACTTCTTTTGGTATGGAAACAGAAGTTGTGTCCTCCGGTATCTGAAGGTCACTTCCTGAAAAAATAAAAAATATAAAAAGAAGTTTAAGCATTTTATTCTCTATTGCCTATAGAATTTATAGCTTCTATAGTGCCTGTGTAATTTTTCTTTTCGTTAAGGTTAAAATAAACAAAGCACGTAGTGATTATAATAAGAGTATATAAAAGATATTGTGCAATCATCCCAATAGTAGTTAACGCAACATATATCCAGTCAAAAAAATCTGCAGGATTTGCCGATATTTCTTGACTGATTGTAAACGACTTAACAAAAAAGTAAATGTATTGTGGCATCTGAAAGACAATCAAGATTACATAAAAAAGAATGAACATTACCAGATAGGTTGCAAAAGTAATCCACCATTCTCCCCTGATAAGACTGAAGCTGTAACCTATGGCATTCACGGTATCCCTTCTTTCAAAAATGATAATGGAATAAGTACTGGCTAATACAACTCCCAGATAAAAACCGGGAATTCCACAGAATAAAAATCCTATAACAACCATTATATTTACTAAAACCCCACTCCCTAGAATACTCCAAAAGGATGCTTTTACACCATCTCTTACTTCCTGTTCAGAAACAACGCCATCATTATTTATATAGGATTGAATATAGCATAAAACGGTACAGTGCAATAAAGTGTAAAAAACAATCATTGCAAAAACCATAAGTAGTATGGAAACTATTACATTAGTAGCAAACCCTTCAAAACTTGCAGCCTCTATAAAAATATTATCAAAACTTCCCAGGGTTGCATACATATAATACACATAAGAAAGTAAAAGAATGGACAGTGCAGGTCCGGTAATTTTTAAAATTAAAGTAAAAAGATCTTTTCCCTGAAGCCGAATAAACTTAAAGGTATCTGTTAAAATATCGCCTAGTTCCCTTTGCTTTTTAAATAGTATTAATTCTCTCATGTTTTTTCTTAAGTTTTAATGGATATAGCACGTAATAAAATAAAATAAGATATAAAGACCCACCTATAATCATTATTGCAAGCCAGTCGGGCATTTGAGTTTGCCGGGTAACAAATCCTTCTAAAAACCCGGCGATTATAAAAAAAGGAATGGTGCTTAAAAGAATTTTTAAACCGTCTTTGGCACCTTTCATAAATGATTGTAATCTGGTGTAAGTTCCGGGAAATAAAATACTGTTTCCCAATACTAGTCCTGCACAACCGGCGATAATGATAACTGATATTTCTATCGTTCCATGTATCCAAATAGTGCGGGCAGACTCCCAAAGCAATCCTTGATCATAAAAAAAATACTGAAAAGACCCCAGCATTACTGCATTGCGCATTAAAATGAATAGGGTTCCCACGCTTAAAAAGATACCAAAAACAAATGCATTTAAAGCTACTCTTATATTATTTATGGTAATTCCCAGAAACATGTTCATTTCGCTCATTTGTTTATACACAGCCATGGGATCCCCTTTATCAATATTGCTCAAGGTCATGTTGACATAACCGTCCCCCATAATTAACCGCACAAAATCTTTATCTGTCGCAGCTGAAAATGCCCCAACAATCGAAAAAAGCGCAAATGTGATGAAAGCAATAAGTAATTGTTTTTGATACTGGCTAAAGAATAAGGGAAATTCGTGTGTGTAAAAAGTGATAAATCGCGATCTGGATTCCCTTTTGGTCTTATAAATTTTTTGATGAGCCAGCGCAGAAAGATTGTTCAGGTATCTCAAAGTATTACTATTCTGATAAAAAGTTTGTGCATAGCTAAGATGATCGGTAATTTCTACGTATAATGCACTCAATTCATCGGGATGGATTTGAATATTATTCCTTAGAACATTTTCAAATCTTATCCATTTGTCTTTATTTTGTTTAGCAAAAGCTGCCTCGCGCATTTCGGGTAGTTTATAAGGTACCAAAGAAACATATTAAATGGATAATTTTCAAATTGAAACCGCTCAAAATGTCAATATTTTTCAAAATGTTGCCGGAATAGGGGAGCGCATCCTTGCATTTATCATAGATGCTGTAATAATAATCATTTATATACTGCTCGTGATGGCCATTTTTGCAGGGTTACGGTTAGGAGATGATTATATTTTTGTCATAGGAATGACTGTTGGCCTTCCTGTATTTTTATATCATTTGCTTTGGGAAATGTTATGGAACGGAAGAAGCCCTGGGAAAGCCGTTTTACAATTAAGAGTGGTGAATCTTGACGGTTCTAAACCTGCTTTTTCCAATTACCTGCTTCGTTGGCTCCTGCGAATACTGGATATTACCATTACAAGTGGCGGACTCGCATTAGTGACTATTTTATTAAACGGAAAAGGACAACGCATAGGGGACATTGCTGCCGGAACGACCGTAATTTCAGAAAAGAAAACTACAAATTTTTCCCAAACATTATGGATGGAAATACCTGAAGGCTATCTTCCCAAATATCCTCAGGTAGTGATTTTTAAAGATGCAGAAATGCAGACTATCAAAAATATTTACCAAAATGCCCGAGTAAACGGTAACCATAACATAATTTTGAAATTAGCTGCCAAAACTGCCGGGGTTATGGAAATCCAATTTGAAGAAAATCCTATACATTTTATAGATACTGTGATTAAAGATTATAACTATTTTACCCAACAATTATGAGTCTCTACCTGATTATAGATATCCTTGGAACTATAGCTTTTGCTATTTCAGGAGTTTTAACAGCAATGCATAAGCGTATGGATGTTTTTGGCATTTTAATCATTGCTTTTGTAACGGCTGTGGGAGGCGGAACATTGAGGGATGTTCTTCTGGATGTAAATATTACCTGGATGCATAATATGACGTATGTATATGTCATTTTTATTTCGGCAGTTGTAGCGGTTATCTTCAGATCTAAACTCAATTATGTAAGAAAATCTTTGTTTTTATTTGATACCATAGGTATTGGATTATATACCATTGTGGGAATAGAAAAAGGGATTCAGTTAGGTTTACACCCCATAATTTGTGTGGCACTTGGAACCATGTCAGCCTGTTTTGGAGGGGTAATTCGGGATATACTTTGTACGGAGATACCCATTATTTTCCGAAAAGAAATCTATGCGACTGCTTGTATTATGGGAGGAGTATTTTATTTTGTTTTAATTACCGTAGGTTTAGAAACAAACTGGGTCGTGGTTATTTCCGGTTCTGTGGTAATAACAATTCGCATATTAGCGGTTCGTTTTCATCTTTCCCTGCCGTCAGTCTATCGGAAAGACGAAACTTAATCTTTAATTTTTGCTTCAATAAACACATTGCTGTAGGGCCATTCAGAACCGTCAGTTTCTAATTTTGCAATTTTATCCACTACCTCCATTCCGGAGTTTACCCTTCCAAAAACCGTATAATTTGGGTTCAGGTGGTTTGCTCCGCCCGAAGACTGTACAATATAAAATTCATAGGAAGAAGAGCGGTCATCAGGATTTGCACGATATTCTTTGGCAGCTGCAAGGGCACCACGGTTATGGCCATATTTGATTTCTGCCGGAATTGTATATTTCCCTAATTTACTGCGCATAGTGCTGGTTTCCTTTCGATCACTATTGCCTGCCTGAACGATAAAATTATCCACAACCCGGTGAAAAAAAGTGGTATCCCAGTACCCGTTTTTGAGCATATAAATAAAATTTGCGCGATGTAGAGGGGTGTCATTATAAAGCAATAACTCTATGGTGCCGAGATTAGTTATGAGACTAACGTTTTGTTCTAGGTTTTCTTTGCCATATTCCGTAAGAAAAGAGGTTACATTTTCATTGGTAAGGTATACAAAAGACTCTTTTTCTTTTTCCCTTTCGGAAGTAATTTTGGCCTCCTCTATACTATCTTGGACAATTATTTTTTCTTCGGAAGAATCTTCCTTCAAATCCACTGCTTTTTTTTTATCTTCACAAGACAATAAAAAAAGAGTAAATAATATAAAAAGCAACGATTTTTTCATCTATGGAATTTAACACGTTTAAAGAATCTGTTTCAAAAATAAAGAATTTAGAACTTCCGGGCGAAGAAATCCAACTTAAAATGGCTCCCATAGAACGCCTACAAGAGTTAAAAAGCAGGGCGCTTAAAATGAACAATGCTAAAAAGGCTGGTGTTCTCGCCCTTTTTTATCCCGACGCTGAAGAGAAGGCAAAACTTATTCTGATATTGAGAAAAACCTATAAAGGTGTTCATTCTGCACAAGTGGGCTTCCCGGGAGGCAAATATGAGATGGAAGATGCCTCTTTAGAAGCTACCGCGTTAAGGGAAACAGAAGAAGAAATAGGGGTTCCAAGGGAACATATAACAGTTTTTAAACAACTTACCCAGATGTATATTCCGCCAAGTAATTTTATAGTACAACCTTATTTGGGAATTACTGAAAGCACGCCAAATTTTATACTGCAGGAAAACGAGGTAGAAGCACTTATTGAAGTAGCTATTTCGCATTTTATGGAAGATTCTATACTTATTACCAAAAAAATTACCACTTCCTATGCTGTAAGTTTAGAAGTTCCAGCCTTTTTACTAAATAATCATGTGGTTTGGGGAGCTACAGCGATGATGCTCAGTGAAGTTAGACAACTATTAAAACAGGTACTGTAACCTTTGTTTTTTTTGTATCTTAGCGCTCCTTTTTCTCATGTTTAAAGCAACTCTAAAATAAAAAATAAGTATGGGATTGTTTAAGAAAAATCCTTTTGGTCATATATTGTTTATAAAACTTTGGCTTATACGTACAATGGGCGCCATGACTCATAGAAGATTTAAGGGGTTTAATGAATTGCAAATTGAAGGTTCAGAAATTTTGAGGGATCTTCCGGAAAATGGCGTTCTCTTTGTTTCCAATCACCAAACGTACTTTGCCGATGTTGTGGCTATGTTTCATGTATTTAATGCCAGCTTAAGCGGGAGAGAAGATTCCATCAAAAATATAGGCTACTTATGGCGACCTAAATTAAATATCTATTATGTTGCTGCCAGGGAGACGATGAAGTCAGGCTTACTTCCTAAAATCTTAGCTTACGCTGGTTCCATAAGTATTGACAGAACATGGAGGGATAAAGGACAAGATGTCAACAGACAAGTGAAAATGAGTGATATAAGCAATATTGCCACAGCACTTGAGGATGGTTGGGTGATTACTTTTCCGCAAGGAACCACAAAACCTTGGAAGCCCATAAGACGAGGCACAGCACATATAATTAAACAATATCGCCCAATTGTGGTGCCTATTGTTATCGATGGTTTCAGACGTTCTTTTGATAAAAAGGGTATCCGTATAAAAAAGCGTGGCATTTTGCAATCCATGGAAATCAAAAAACCTTTGGATATTGATTATGAAAAGGATACCATGGACGATATTGTAAAAAAAATTGAGTATGCCATCGAGCAACATCCTTCTTTCTTAAAAGTTATCCCTGTGGAAGAACTTAAAAAAGAAGAAGAGCTTAATGAGAAACGTAAGTGGGAATATTAGTGAAAGGGTTTTTGAAAATAGAAAATGCCTGTTTCTACTATAGAAACCTATTAAGATTTACACTCATCTCCAATAGTTAAATTACACCTCAATTTTTTCTAATTCCTTATGGTTCTTTTTTAATTTTCGTAAAAGAATACCATATACTAAACGATAGAAAAGTAAGAGTAGTCCCAGCATTATCAATCCAAAAACTACTTGTATAACAAAAAAGTAAGTGAGGAAGGAAGATGTTTCTACAACAGGACCATATTGCTCTGCTATAATATCTAATAAAACATCACTTTTTATATAATACAATAGGGTAATAAATATTAATATTAAGGCAAATGCAACCACATTATATATGACAAAATACTTAACTGTTTTTCTTGTTTTTATAATGCTCACCATTAACTGTTTTGTGGAATCTGTGACCTTTATGGTTTTATAATTTTTATAGAAAAGATAAATAAAAGTAATAAAGACTAGGTAGTGAATTATATTAGTCACCCACAAGAACTGAATAGCACCTAATTTTTCCAGAACTTCAATGGAAGATTTTGGAGTGAGTAAACTAAGTCCTGTCCAAAGAAGCAATTCTCCTATGCTTATGATAAAAATCCATTTCACAATAGAAGTAGATCTCTTGAATAACATATTGTAAATATCGTTGTAAGAAAGCCTAGGGTGTTTTTGCTCCCGGGTGCTCCAGTCTTTTTTTAATAATTCTAATTCATCCATCATATTACGGATTTAAAATTGTTCGTAATTTTTCTTTGATCCTGTTCATTTTTACTCGGGAATTCACTTCAGAGATACCCATGGTTTCTGCAATTTCTTTATAATTCTTATCTTCCAGATATAAGAAGACCAATGCTTTATCGATATCGTTCAATTGCTTTACGGCGTCATACATTAATTTTAATTGCTCTTCTATGGTGTTGTCATAGTCTTCTGCAGAAATCCTAAAGCTAACACCTTCAAAATCCTGTGTTTCCACAGTGCGTTTTGATTTTCGGTACAAAGTAATCGCGGTGTTCAATCCCACACGATACATCCAAGTACTGAATTTTGATTCCCCTCTAAATTTTGGAAATGCTTTCCATAATTGAATAGTAATTTCCTGAAACAAATCATTGTGAGCATCCGGGCCATTGGTATACAACCTGCAGATTTTATGTACAATGTTTTGGTTTTCCTCTAGCTGGGTTACAAAACTATGTTCTAGTTCTTTACTCAAAAGTTAGTTTGTTGGTTGCTAGTTAGTATTCTTAATTTATATTTTGTTACACAAGTTTCTAAATTTACGCTATAATGAGGTACTTACAAAAGCAAATGGTATCTTTGTGTACCAATAAATACGTATGAATATTCCAAAAAGTGTAAATCCAAGAATTGTTATTATTGGTGGTGGTTTCGGCGGTATATCACTAATAAAATCCCTCAAAAACAAGGTTGTGCAAATTGTGCTAATAGACAGGCACAACTACCATACTTTTCAGCCATTATTGTATCAAGTATCTACTTCGGGTTTAGAGCCCGATTCTATAGCATATCCGCTTAGGAAAATTTTTGAAAACTATAAAGATTTCCACTTTCGCATGGCTGATGTAGATGCTATTATTGCAGAAAATAAGGAAATTATAACTTCCATTGGAACCATAAACTATGATTATCTGGTAATTGCAACAGGTAGTAAAACCAATTTTTTTGGAAATAGTGATATTGAACAAAACAGTATGCCAATGAAAACGGTTCCTCAGGCATTAAACATTCGCAGTCTTGTTTTGGAAAACTTTGAAAAAGCAGTTGTTTGTGAAAATCTTAGAGAACGTAGAAGCTTGATGAATTTTGTGATTGCAGGGGCAGGTCCCACCGGTGTTGAGCTTGCCGGGGCACTTGCAGAATTTAAAAATGGTATTATAAAAAATGATTATCCTAATTTAGATCCTGAAGAAATGACAATTCATCTCATTGAGGGGGAAAGCAAGGTGTTGCCTACCATGAGTGCATTTGCATCTAAAAAAGCTGAAAAGTTTTTAAAGAAAATGGGTGTAGTAGTACATCTTGATACTTTTGTAAAAAATTATGACGGAAAAATAGTGACCACTAACACCAATTTAAGTTTTGAAACAAAAACTTTTATATGGTCTGCAGGGGTTACAGGTGCTGCTTTGCAAGGACTATCTGTAGATTCTTTTACCAAAAGGGGCAACAGATACCGGGTAGATTTCTATAACAAAATCATTGGGTATGACAACATTTATGCCATTGGCGATATTGCAGAAATGAATACAGAAAAATATCCCTTAGGTCATCCTATGGTTGCCCAGCCAGCTATTCAACAAGGAAGAGCTTTAGGAAAAAACCTTCTTCGAAAGTTTAAAAATAAGTCTTTGAAACCTTTTGAGTACAATGATAAAGGATCCATGGCAACCATTGGCAGAAATAAAGCTGTAGTAGATTATAAAAAACTACATTTTGCTGGCTTTTTTGCCTGGTTTTTATGGATGTTTGTACACTTGTGGTTTCTGGTTGGTTTTAGAAACAGAATTGTCACCTTTTTTAACTGGACTTACAACTATATAAACTTTGATAAGGCAGCAAGGTTAATCATTCGTCCGTACGTTAAGAAAAAATAGACCATTAAAGATAAGCAATTTCCATATTTAATTTGCGATTTTTTTAATCCTAGATACCATTTTTAAACTTTGGCTGTTTTTGGTTTTTTAAGAAAGAATTTGCCATTTTAAGCAAACATAATATAACTGACAAATCTTTAGTTAAATATTTATTAACGGCGGATAACGACAGTAAATCTGTTATACATTTACTATATAATTTAATAACGCTAATCATGGCAACACAAAAGTCAAATAGTAAGCCTCAGCCTAAAACGGCAGCCCATAAACCGGCAAATAAGGCTCCGAAGACTACTCCTAAAAAGAAGTAATCCCAGCAACTCTTGCCACAGGCAGGACATTCTTAAACAGTTAATCACGAGCCACCCATAAGGGTGGTTTTTTCTATAAAAATGTATTGCAAAGCAACAAAAAATGTACGAATTACGAATTAGAAGAGTGGTGTGTTAAAACTTGAATTTTGAATTTTTAAATATAGAAACAACACTCATTAGTTTTCACTGCATCTATCTCTTTTATCTATACTCTTTTTCTTTTTAAAACCCACTTGTTTAATCTGTCGAAACACAATTCTCCCCATTCATCCTATAATTTCTACAGTTCGGTTTAATTTATTAGGAAAGAATTTTTTCCTATGGCATTTTTGTGCCATCAAACCAACTAGTTATGAAAACCACCGTTTTACTTATTGCTTTTTTATCTTCTTGTATCGTCTCACTTTTTGCACAAACTATCATTTCAGGAACTGTTACCGATGTTAAAGGGGTTCCGATTATTGGGGCTAATATTTTTATAGACGGCAGCTATGACGGTGCAACTTCAACAGAAACCGGTGGTTTTTCTTTTACAACTTCTGCTTCTGGAGTGCAGACGATAGTTGTATCTTATGTATCGTTTCGAACGTTTAGAAAAGAAGGGAATATTGCAGAATTTTCTAACTTAAAAATTATAATGCGGGAAGATGTAAATGCCTTGGATGCTGTAGTGATAAGCGCCGGCTCTTTTCAAGCCGGGGATAAAGCCAGGGTTTCGGTCTTAAAACCATTGGATATTGTAACTACTGCCGGAAGTGCCGGCGATATTGTAGCGGCATTGCAAACTTTACCGGGAACACAAAATGTAGGGGAAAGCGGCCGTCTTTTTGTGCGTGGCGGTGAAGCAGGGGAAACCCAGACTTTTGTAGATGGTATTCGCGTGGCGCAACCGTATGGAGCCACTATTCAGAATTTACCCGCACGCGGCAGGTTTTCGCCCTTCCTTTTTAGTGGTATTTCCTTTTCCACGGGAGGGTATAGCGCTGAATATGGCGAAGCACTTTCTTCTGTTTTACTTCTAAACACCCAGGATGATGCAGAACAAAACCAAACGGATATATCCCTTATGACAGTAGGACTGGGTGTTGGGCATACTAAGAAATGGGAGAAAAGTTCGTTGAGTTTGAATACCGCATATATTAATCTGGCTCCCTATCAGGTTGCTGTGCCCGAAGATATTGACTGGAACAAACCCTTTGAATCCCTTTCCGGGGAATTGATATACAGGCAACAGATAAAAAATGGATTATGGAAAGTGTACGCAGCCTTTGACGCGTCTAATTTTGATTTGAATCAAGAAAACATAAATGCAACCGAGAAAGTAAGAATTGATTTAAAAAACAATAACTTTTACTTGAATACTTCCTATAAAAATTTCTTCGGAAATAACTGGCAACTCTTCAGCGGTATTAGTTATGGTTACAGTACAAATGATATTGATATAGATGCTTCCGAAGTAAAAAATTCTGAACATGCAATACACCTGAAAACTAAACTCAGTAAGAAAATTTCTGATGGTGTTCGCCTTTCTTTTGGTGCTGATTATTTTATGACACAACTGGAAGAAGATTTCATAGAGACACCAACAAGTATTTTTAGCAGTGGTTATCAATCGCAATTGGGCGCAGTTTATACAGAAGCAGATTTTCTGTTTTCCAAACAATTTGCAATTAAAGCAGGGTTTCGGGCATCTTATAATGATTTGTTGGAGGAAGTACAGATTTCCCCACGCATTTCCATGGGATATAAAACCGGTCAAAGCAGTCAATTTTCCTTTGCATATGGAATTTTTACACAGATTCCCGGTAGTGAATTTATTAAGTATTCTGACCAATTCAGTTCTGAAAAAGCATCGCATTATATTTTAAACTACCAATACAACAGAAACAGAAAACTATTCCGGGCAGAGGTGTATTACAAAGGGTATTCAGATTTAGTGAAATATGATACGGAGGAGGTTCTTTTCAATTCGACATTTACTAATTCCGGAAGTGGTTATGCCACCGGTCTGGATATTTTCTGGAGGGATGGAAAGACTGTCAAAAATCTCGAGTATTGGATTTCTTATTCTTATATAGATTCTGAACGCGATTACCGCAATTTTCCCACCCAAGCAACACCAAATTTTATAGCAGACCATACCGCTTCTTTAGTGACCAAATACTGGATACAAGACTGGCGTTCCCAAATAGGTTTCAGCCATACATACAGTTCAGGGCGTCCATTCAACAATCCTAATGAAACGAAATTTATGGGCGGTAAAACAAGGGATTTTAATAATTTGAGCTTTAACTGGGCATACTTGCTAAGCGCGCAAAAAATTCTTTATTTCTCAGTGAGCAATGTATTGGGCACAAAAAATGTGTTTGGGTATGAATATGCAAACACGCCTAATAATGAAGGTTTTTTTAACCGCCGCGCCATAACCCCTACAGCAGACCAGTTTTTCTTTGTGGGATTCTTCTGGACAATTAGTGATGATAAGAAAAGTAATCAGTTAGATAATTTATAAAAAAGAGGCAGTCTAAAAGTTATTAAAAAAGAAAAATGCCACCAAGACACTAAGAAGCACAAATATCTAAATGCTAACAAGTTAGCGATTGGTGTTCCGAAAGCTTTCGGGATTAGACTTTGGTGCTTTTGTGGCTAAATTTGACTTTTAAGACAGCATCTTTTGATGTTTAATAGGGATAAGCTTAAATTCTCTTGATAATTCTGCTTAAGCGCTCTTCACTTCTCCTGGAAGTATATAATTTAAATTCAATGTTTAATTTTTGAGAAACAAGTGTGTCAATTCATCACTAAAATTCCACAGTTCAGTAAGAACAAATTTTTTCTCACACGCTCCCGCCGGATATTTGTGCTATTAATAACTAAAAAAAACAAAATCATGGAAAAAGTACTTTTAATTTTAGCATTGACAATTGCTTCCTTAACAATGATGGCACAGGGAAATTATGAACAAGGCATGCAAAAAGCATTTCAACTTTGGGAGGAAGGAAATATTACAGAAGCTTCGGGTCTTTTTGAACGTATTGCCGCTGCAGAAGAGGGCAATTGGTTACCCAATTATTATATTGCTTTGGTCAATACCACTGCCGCATTTCAAACCAAAGACAGTAAGCAAGTGAGTGCCCTTTTATCTAAAGCCCAGGCAACTTTAGATAGAGAACTGGACAAAGATCCCTATAATGTAGAATTGATGGTAATGCAAGCAATGATTCATACTGCTTGGATTGCACATGACCCAATGACCAATGGACAAAGACTTTCAGGTACCGTAATGAAAATTTATGGGCAAGCAGAAGGTATAGCCCCTGAAAACCCAAGAGTAGTGCTAAACAAGGCTGAATTTGAAATGGGATCTGCACAGTTTTTTGGCACAGATACCGCACCAATTTGTATACAAATTGAAAATGCTGTTCAACTTTTTGATACCTTTAAACCGGAAACGCCTTTTCATCCTAACTGGGGAAAAGAGCGTGCCATTGAACTATCAAACAGCTGTAAATAAGTAATCAACTAGAAATAAAATGCTTCAATCTGTAATACAATATATTTTTAAAACCATAATTACCGGCGTAGTAATTGGTTTTGCCATAGCGGGAATATTTTATCTTATTGATTTATCTTCCGGAAAAGCTTTGGAATGGAATGCAACATTTGCAAAAGATATTGGATATCACCTTTTATATGCTGTGGTACTTACTCTCATTAACGGAAGTTTTTTTGACTATATAAATAAAAAAGTGCAATGGGGCAAAAACACTAAATATAGAATAATTCTGGGTATTGCAGGGAGTGTTTTATTTACTTTAATAGGTATATTTTTTATCAGGATGTTTATAAATGTAGTGTTGGAAGATAAATCATATACTTCATTTATAGCAGAGGAAAGAAGTTCTTACTATGTTGTTTCAGTTCTTATTACACTGGTAATTGTCCTTCTATTTCACGGCATTTATTTTTATAGGGAATTACAGAAAAACAAGCTAAAAGAACAAAAAATCATTGCCGGTACAGCTTCGGCACAATTTGAAAGTTTAAAAAACCAGATAGATCCGCATTTTCTGTTTAACAGCCTGAATGTTTTAACCTCGCTTATTGAAGAAAACCCTGAAAATGCGCAACGGTTTACGACCTCCTTATCAAAGATATACCGCTATGTTTTAGAACAAAAAGACAAAGAACTGGTAAGTGTGGAAGAAGAACTGGCTTTCGCCAAAACCTATATGAATCTGCTAAAGATGCGTTTTGAAAACAGTGTGTTTTATGAAGTGCCTGAGCGACTTGCAAATCCGGATGCTAAAGTAGTGCCACTATCGCTGCAATTGCTATTAGAAAACACAGTAAAACACAATATAGTTAGCGAAACCAAGCCTTTGTACATTCGCATTTATGAAGAGGATAATTATCTGGTAGTGGAAAATGATTACCAGAAAAAAGAAGTAATGCATTCCCGAAGAGGAGTAGGTTTACAAAACATTGTAAACCGCTATGGAATCATTACAAAAAGAAATGTATTAATAGAACAAAATGAAAAGGTATTTAAAGTTAAAATACCAATACTAACAAAACAAATCAATGTCATGGAAAATACAAATCAATTTAATGAAAACAACGCTTATTATAAAGCACAACGACGCGTAAAAGAAATTAAGGAATTCTACAGCAATTTAATATCTTACTGTGTGGTCATTCCTTTTTTAATATTTATACACCTATTCTGATTTTCAATGGTTCTGGTTTCCGTTGTTCGGTTGGGGATTAGGGTTGACAATTCACGGGTTTACTGTTTTTGGATATGGATCCTCCTGGGAAGAAAAGAAAATCAGGGAAATTATGGAAAAAGACGAACAGCAATCTAAAACATGGAAATAATGTACCCTAATTATCAAGAGGAAGAACGCTATAAAGAAGCTAAAAAAAGGGTAAAAGACATACAAGGATTTTACATTCATTTACTTGTGTATCTCTTTGTGAACTTTATGATTGTTTTCTATTCTTCAAAAGACAGTATTTTTGGAGGCGGAAAAATTGAAATTGACAACTTTTACACAGCAATATTTTGGGGCATAGGTCTTTTTGCACACTGGGCATCGGTATTCGGGCCCTCTTTGTTTCTGGGAAAGAAATGGGAAGAGAAAAAGATTCGACAGCTTATGGAAAAAGATAAAGAACAACAAAAAAAGTGGGAGTAATATAAGAAAAGTGAAAAGTGTACGTCCTGATGTAGATTGACTGACCGATGACCGATGACGGGAATGAAAATTGAGCGCCGAGCCCGCCGTGTACACTGAACGGAGCCGAAGTGAAGGCTGATTGTCAAAACCGTTATTTATTGAAAAATGAATGTTTAAAAACAGTCAACTCTAATCAGGGAAGTTCAAAAAGCTAGAAACTAGAAACCTGAAACCTGAAACTTAAAACCAATGTATGAATACAATAATCATCGAAGACGAAAAACCCGCTGCACGAAGACTGGGACGTTTGTTAGAAAAACTCAATGTTAATGTGATTACCACTTTACATTCTGTTGAAGAGGCTATCGCATGGTTTCAGAAGAACGAGCATCCTGATGTTTTGTTTTTGGATATACAACTCAGTGATGGGCTATCGTTTGAAATTTTTGAAAAAGTTACCATTCAGAGTGCCATAATTTTTACCACCGCTTTTGATGCATATGCACTTCAGGCATTTAAGCTTAATAGTATAGATTATTTATTGAAACCCATCGATGAGGAAGAGTTGGAAACCGCAGTAACCAAATATAAAAACCTTAAACTTACCTATGGTGGAAATACATTAGGTAAAAACCTGCAAATTAATTTTGAGGACATAAAAAAACTTTTGGTCAATCCACTGGAGCGGGAATATAAAAAAAGGTTTACCGTAAAAGTGGGACAGCATTTAAAAATGATTTCCACAGAGGATATATGTTGCTTTTACAGTGAAAACAAGGGAACCTATATTCATACCACCGAAGGGCGAAATTATTTAATGGAAACCACACTAGACGCTTTGGAAAATGAACTGGCACCAAAAGATTTTTTTCGGGTAAACCGGAAGTTTTATGTGCACATTCAATGCATTCAGGATATTGTAGCTTATAGTAACAGCCGGCTGAAACTAAAAATGAAAAACTTTTCCGGTGAAGAAATTATTGTAGCAAGAGAGCGGGTAAAAGATTTTAAAGAATGGCTGGAATAATGTTAGAAATTACTTTATTTTTTTTTCTTCGGAATCTTATTATCATCAAAAGCACCTGGCAATAATTGGGGAATAAATTTCACTAATAAAGGTAAAAGTAATGACCCACCGGGCAATAAAAAAATGGTCAGGGAAGGTATAGTTTTACATACCTCTAGGAGTTGGTCCTTCACTTTCACTTTTTCTTCCGGGTTTAAATCACTGTAGGTTGATTTTCCTAATAATAGCAGTAATTCTTTACTTTGGGATAGTTCTTTTAAGAGCCGGTTCTTATTTCGCAGAATTAGTATTTTAACCGTTTTGCTGGATTGTTTGTAAAACTGCTTTACCGGGTGTTTATAATGAAACAAATGTATATCTGCTGAATTGTTCTTGGCAAAATCCCTTAAAAGTTCCAGACTTTCTTCTGAAGAATGCATGGGTAATTGAAGTCTTTTGGTCAAGGAATTCAAAAATTGTTTTTCGGCATCATCAATTTCCAGATCGTTCCACACCGCTAGACAGCAAAGGTCTAAAATATATTGCTTTTCCGTTTTAGTGGCCAGTAAATTAAAATCTATGTTTTCTATGGTGGTAATTTTGTGCTTGGTTCCCTTACCTGCATATTGTTCAGAAGCCTGAAAAAGTTCATTTAATAATAAATCATAAGACGTTAACTGTTTTTTGGACTTTAGAGCAAGATAGCATACCCGTAAAATCAGTATTTCCAGATCATTAATATAGGTGTCTACCTTTTTTCCTCCTTTCAGGAAATATATATAGGAGAGAACATCCACAAACAACAACGCCTGTGTCATAATGCGTTCAAAATTATATTTTTCTAATGTTTTATTTTTTTCTACTCTTTGGGATAAAAGGATCTCTACATCTTTTGTTTTAGATGTGCTGAAAGAAATTTTACGCATAAAAGATGGTTTGTCTTTAGTAAGTTTTGCGTAAAATAAAAGTATATTATCGATTGCTTCCGGAAAAGAAGAATCTTGATGATATTGAAAATAGTTGTGCAACAAGGCGTGCATCAGATTTATTTTCCCAATTTCTTCCTCGGTAAGTTCTATGTTTTTCAAGTCAAGATCCACTGCAGGTCTCATAGAAAAACCATAGATGAATCCCACCTCTCGCAAGGCATTATAAAATAATTTAGTGTTGGAAAATAAGGAGTTTTTGTGCCTTTTTTCCAAAATAAAAATATATTTGTCAATCCAACCGGAAGATGACGGATTCATAGCTTAATTTTTGAATGCAAATTTACGAGTTAAGTTTATGTAATAGTCCTCAAATATTGCCTATTTTTGGGCGTTGTAATAAGAGAATTTAAAATTCCTTTTTAAACAGGAGTTAAACGATGCTCCTTTTATAAATTTTTTAAAACTAAATATATGAATAAAACAAAATTAGTATCTGCTTTGGCCTTCACAGGATTGCTCATCGCAGTTCCTTTTTTACTTGCAGGGGATCATCTGGATGCCTCGGGAGTAAATGGAACTTCTTCAGATTTGACCAGCTTTTATGCTTTTCAGGGTGCAAACACTAACAATATAGTATTGGTTGCAAATATGCAGGGATTTTTACCATCAGGCACTGCATCTGAAAATGCTGTTTTTGATGAAGATGTTCTTGTGGAGTTTAATATTGATACTACAGGTGATTTGATCGAAGATTTGGTCATACAAGCCACTAGAAGAGGAGATACTATGTATTTCTTTGGGCCTGTAGTGCCTTCCACCACAGGTTTGCAGAGTGAAATAGCTACTTTTGGCACAATTAATCGTGTTGTAATTTCTTCTGGTGCAACTGATGCCGAAGCTATAGTTGGTTCAAACAATGGTATGCAATTTTTTGCAGGGGCACGTGATGATTCTTTCTTTTTTGATTTAAACAGGTTTAATCAAGTTGTTGCAGGAGAAGTTTCCGGTTTTAATGAAGTGGGTGAAGATACCTTTGCGGGTACCAATGTTCTCTCTATAGTAATTGAACTGCCTAAATCGATGCTGGGTACCGGTGCAATAGGGGTAAATCCGCAAGCACCTTCCACACCAATTTTTTCTATGTGGGTAGAAGCAAAAAGAAAGCAATAATATTTAAAAAAAAACTTAGGATGAAAAAAACATTTTATATAGCAACACTTTTTATTGCAACATTAATTTTTGTACAATGTAGTGAAGACGATAATGATAATATAATTGATCCACCGGCAACATGTACAGATGGTATTCAAAACGGGGATGAAACCGGCATTGACTGTGGGGGAAGTTCTTGCGAAGCCTGTGAAGATGCAGTAGAAGGAATAGATTTCTCAGGAATATATGTTCAGGAAGACCAGGTGGGCAGACCGGCCATTTCAAGGGTATTTATTACAGAAGGATTGCGTAATGAGTATAACACAACCATCCCATCTGAAATGACTGCAGCTTTTCAAGCAGATATGCAAGCTAATTTAATAGCACTTAACCCAGATTATATTACAAACGGTTTATCGCAGGACGCAGAGGCATTCACAACTTTACTTTCCAGAGATGTGCTTTGGGTGGGTCAAACAGGTGTTACCACTTTTTATGATGGAACAAATATTTTTACAGGAAGAAGATTACAAGATGATGTAATGGATTTTCATTTACTATTAATTTTTGGTGGTGATGATTTTGAAAACCCAAACAACGACGGTACAGATGGACAACCTTTGCTTATAAGCGATGGGGTTAGTGAAAATGACAAAGCCTTTTTAACAGCTTTTCCTTACTTGGCTTCTCCGTTCTAATAAGTTTTTATAAAATAAAAAACTGTCATAGTTCATTCTATGGCAGTTTTTTTTATTTCGATAAAACCAAGACATTAAATTATTCGTATATGTATTAGTTAGTTAATGATTAGACTAGTTATCTAATCAAGTTGGTAAACAACCGGCAAATGAGAAGTCGGTTTTTTCAGAGTTTTTTTGTTAGTAGGGAACGCCTCAAATTTATTTGGGGCGTTTTTTATTACATTAATTAAGTAAATTCCCATAAAAAGAGTAGGCTCACTATTTATATTCTATATACATCTGTATTAAAATAATAAAGGCAACTAGTTTTCTAGTTGCCTTTATTATTAAAATAGGTTTGCAAACTATTAAATAATACCCAAGGTATATAATTGATTCATTGTAGGGCTTGCGCTTCCGCCGGCAGGTTCTAATGTGATACCAAATGCTTCACTTTCCGGAATATTGTCTAAAACAAATACTTTATTGGTGTCTGTAATGAATGTATCTAAAAGTCCTATACTCGTGGGTGTTAAAGGATCCAGTGTAAGTGACCAGACTTGGTATACCATCCCTTCTGGAGGTTCTGGTAATCCCCTTGCATCAAGGTGAACGGTTCTTGTAGTTTCATTATAGAAAACTTTGGCATAAGCATTTGGTGAAACAGCTTGGTTACCCGGAAGATTAACAGATTTAATATCTTTATCCCTTAATATGGTAAGCAATTCATTTGCTTCTTCCAGATTACTCTCTGTAGAAACAATTTGCTCTTCCAATCTTGTTTTCTCGAGGTTGTTCTCGACAATGGTCGAATTTAAATCGTTGTTTTGTTTCATCATCCAGAAAATTCCGCCAAGGAAAACAATGGCAGCAGCCCAACCGCTAATGGCAGCCCAATTGGTTCTTTTTTCCATTGAGACAACTTTGGTTTCTGTGTTCTTGCCTATTTTACCTAGTATGATATTCCAGATCCTTTCAGATACTCCCGGGGAAACACCTTCAGAAAGGATTTTAAGACTAGCTTCAATTTTTTCTACTTCCAGTTTTACTTCTGGCATTTCTTGTATAGCCTTGGTAATTTCCAGGTTTTCTTCCTCAGAAAGAGTACCGTAAACAAAGAGTTCTAATTTACCGGATGCTATGTATTCTTGTGCGTTCATAAATTAATCTTGCATAGATTGTCGCAATGTGTTGAGGCAATTTCTGTTTCTTGTTTTAATTGTTCCTAATGGGATTTCCAGGATTTCAGATGCTTCTACTTGTGTATAACCTTTAAAATAAAGTAAATCAATAATTTTTATACACAAGGGTTCTAAAGCTTTTACAAATTTTTGTAAACCAATACTGTTTGTTTTTTGATCTAAATTCCCGTTATCTTCAAGTATATGTACGAAATTATTAGCATCTAAGTTTTTCCTACTGTTTTTAAAAGATTTAGATCTTGTTTTATCTATTGCCGCATTGCGTGCGATATTTAAAATCCATGTAAAAAACCTCCCCTTATTACTTGAGTAGGTATCTGCTTTATCCCATACCTTAATAAAAACGTCCTGAAGTACTTCTTCAGCAAGATCTCTATCTAGTACAATATTGTAGATGATTCCCAAAGTGCTTTCTGAATACATTTTGTAGATTTCAGAAAAAGCCTTTTCATCCCGTTTTTGAAGTTGTGCAATTAAAATATCTGGCTGCATTTAATTTTTTTATAGGAAATGCTAATCTAATAAAAAAAATCAAATTTTTGTTTTCTTAATCTTTTAAATACTACTTAAACCTTATTAGAAAAGACATGAGAATCTGAGAGTTAATTTATTTGAATTGGGTTTTTGTTTTCTTTGCGATAATATATCGTAGTTAATTTACTATTTTTATGTAGAATTATAATCCATATTTTGCAAAATACTTTACTTTATAACAAACAAATTTTTAACAAAATATAACATTTTATAAATTTTTTAAACACTTTATCGAAAAAAACACATATTATGTCGATATAAAAGAATTTTTAATTATTTTTGATTTTTGATTTTTAATTATTGTTAGTGTCTTATTTGTGAACATGAATATCTTTTTTATTGATTATTAAAATTCAAATTTTTAACTCCCCTACAGCTAATGCAAGTTATTGTAAGGCAATGTATTATGATCAATACATTGTTTTGATGACATATTTATATTTTTTACGATGCTTATATACTTATTAACCAACTAAAATTACATTATTATGAAGAAAAGATTTACTTTAGTTTTTCTTTTTGTGTTCGGTCTAATACCTATTTCATTAATTGGACAAAATACTAATCTACTTGTAGACAAAGAACTTCAGAGACTTGCCTCAGAAAAAAAAATAACTGCAAGTGATGCCTTATGGCAAGTTACCAGTGAACATGTAAGCCGCACGAGCGGGACACATCATGTATATTTCAGGCAAGTATTAGATGGTCTCGAAATTCATGGATCTGAATCCAGTATGCATATACGTCCTGATGGAAGTATATTGACAAAACACATTAAATTTATTGAGAACAGTTCTCAAAAAAGGCAAAGCGGGAATTCACCCGGTATTTCTGCAATGCAGGCGATTACATCAGCATCTGCAGAACTTGGATACCAGCTCACAGAAAATCTTTTGGTTATTGAAAATAAGGCCGGGATTTCTCAGGAAACTATTGTAAGCAAAGGAGGAATTTCATTGAGTAATATACCGGCAAAATTAATGTACCATAAATTAGAAAATGGTAATATTAAACTGGTATGGGATATATCTATTGAACATATTTCCAAAACCGAATGGTATAGCTTAAAAGTAGATGCAACCAACGGTAAAATTTTGGATAAAATTAACTGGACGTCTTCCTGTAACTTAGCTCATACCCACGATGAAGATCCTAATCACAATCACCTTGCAGAGTATAAAGAAAATACTGCACACCTACCCGAAACCGAAGTATATGGAGCACTTTTAACAGGGAGCTATCGGGTATTTGCAATGCCCATTGAAAGTCCATACTTTGGGTCGAGAACTCTAGAGACTACTGCTGTAAACACTAGTGCATCGCCTTTTGGATGGCACGATACCAATGGTGTTGTTGGGCCTGAATTTACCGTAACAAGAGGTAATAATGTTAACGCATATGAAGATGGAGATAATGCCGGTTTTCAACCAGATGGTGGGGCATCCCTCGTTTTTGATTTTCCATTCAATCCAGTATATTCCGGTGGAAATCAGTCAGAATCCGCAGCGATAACTAATTTATTTTACTGGAGCAATATAATCCATGATTTGATTTACTTGTATGGTTTTGATGAAGCAAGCGGTAATTTTCAGGCTAATAATTATGGAAATGGAGGACTTGGAAATGATTGGGTAAGAGCAGAAGCACAGGATGGAAGCGGTACTTGTAATGCAAATTTCAGTACGCCCGTTGATGGAAGTTTACCAAGAATGCAAATGTATATATGCAATACTCAGGATGGTGATTTTGATAATTTAGTAATTGTTCATGAATATGGTCATGGTATTAGTATTCGTCTTACTGGTGGAGCCGGAAATTCAGGATGTTTAAGTGGGCAAGAGCAAATGGGCGAGGGATGGAGTGACTGGTATGGATTGTTAATGACCATGGAGGCAGCGGATACTTCTACAGATTCTCGCGCAGTGGGCACTTATCTATTTGGTCAAGGTCCTACAGGAAACGGTATTAGACCTTTTCCTTATAATACTGATATGTCTATTAACCCGCAAACTTATGATAATATAAAAACAGCAGCTGTGCCCCATGGAGTTGGATCAGTTTGGTCTACTATGCTCTGGGAAATGACTTGGGGACTTATAGACATATATGGTTTTGATACCGATTTTTACACTGGTACTGGTGGAAATAACATTGCTTTAGCATTGGTTACAGAAGCATTAAAATTGCAGCCTTGTAATCCCGGTTTTGTGGACGGGCGTGATGCAATTTTAGCAGCTGATGTGGCTTTATATGGTGGTGCAAACCAATGTACTATATGGGATGCTTTTGCAAAAAGAGGTCTTGGGGCAAGTGCCATTCAGGGTACTTCCGCAAGTCGATCAGATGGCACAGAAGCCTTTGACACGCCTTCATCAGTTGCTGAATTTACAGCACCTGGAGATGTATGCGAGGCAGTAGGAATTCTTACCAATTTAAGTGGCGGCACACCCGTGGGTGGTGTTTATAGCGGTCCCGGGGTAACCGATAATGGAAATGGTTCTACCTATTCCTTTGATCCGGCAGTTGCAGGAATAGGAATACACACCATAACTTATGATGTTCCTGCAAGTGCTTGTGCTACCGCTTCTTCAGATTCAGATACTATTGAAGTACTAGAATCTTTAATAGTAACCTGTCAAGGAAATATTACTGTAGATGCCGATGCCGGAACCTGTGGGGCAATAGTGTCTTTTACAGCACCTTCAGGAATTTCAGGATGCACTGCAGAATTTTTTGAAAATTTTGATGGGGTAACTGCACCTACCTTACCGGCCGGTTGGGTGTTTACACAAGATTCAGGTAGCGCTATAACTTGGGCTACAAATACAACAAATTTTAGTTCTGCACCAAATTCAGTTTTTGCCAATGATCCTGCAGGGGTTAATCTTTCTTCATTAATTTCACCTTCAATTGAAATAGGAAGTACAACTGCACAACTACTATTTAAAAACAGATATCAAACCGAGAATAATTATGACGGAATGGTATTGGAATATTCCACTAACGCAGGAGCAACTTGGCAAGACATCCTTACCGGTGGAGGTACTTTTTCTTCCGGTGGATATAACGGCACTCTGAGTACATGTTGTGGCAATCCATTACCCGGTAGACAAGCATGGACCGGAAATTCTGGTGGGTTTGTGGATACTGTAGTTAATCTAAATGCAGCATTAAATGGAGAAACAGTTCAATTCCGCTGGAGAATGGGGTCTGATAATATTGTTTCATCTACAGGGGTTTGGATTGATGACGTTCAGGTTACCGGCGTTTTCTCCCCAGAACCTACATCCACACAAATAGCCGGTTTAGCATCTGGAAGTGTTTTCCCTGTGGGAACTACAACTAATACTTTTGAAATTGAAGACGCTTCAGGGGATATTATTATATGCTCTTTTGATATAACAGTAAACGATACTTTAGACCCTGTAGCAATTGGTCAAAATATAACCGTAGAACTAGATGCTGATGGAGAAGCTACTATTACAGTAGCTGAAATAGATAATGGATCATCAGACAATTGTTCTATTGATAGCATGACTTTGGATATTACAGATTTTACGTGTGCTGATATAGGCCCTAATACAGTAACATTAACAGTTACTGATGAAGCCGGAAATAACTCTTCTGTACAAGTGACAGTTACTGTTGAAGACAATCTGGATCCACAACTAACGTGTCCTGCAAATCAAACCGTACAAGTTGCACAAGGAGCTACCTATACAGTTCCAAATTATTTTGATTTAGGGGATGCAACAGCAATTGACAATTGTACAGACCCTCTCACAGATATAGCACAAACACCGGCAGCTGGAACAGCGCTTTCACCAGGTACATATACTATAGAAATCATTGTAACAGATGCCTCCGGAAATGAAACAACCTGTGATTTCGAATTGGAAGTAGAAGAACTGCTAAGCGTTGGCGACCAAACACTAAACAACCAATCCATTGTTTTATTCCCAAATCCAACATCTGGCGAAGTAACTATTTTAAACCGAAGTAATGTAGCACTTCAATCTGCTTTAATTACAGACGTTAATGGAAGAATTATTCAGACGGTAGACCTTTCCGGATTACATGGCGAAATGAAAATTTCTCTTGTAAACCTCGCTACAGGATTGTATTTTGTACAACTCAGTTCTGCAAACTCAACAATTGTGAAACGTATAGTGAAAAAATAAACGATAGGTTTTAATTTCATAAAAGAGGCTTTCCAAATTTGGAAAGCCTCTTTTCTATTTGTAATATGCGGGATGAAAATTACAACAAAATGAATGCAGATACTTTAAAAAAAATAACTACCGGATTTACGCCGGTAATCGATTCTTCTATCCCAAAGGACAAATACTATCCTTTGGATTTATCAGCAAATAACTTACAGTTAAACACTTTGGATGTGTCTTCTTCAAGTGCTATGGAGACATATATTCATAAACTTCTAAAGTCAAATAATGCAAGAGTAGCTTATGGCGGTTATCTGGAAAAAAGAAACATATATAAGAGAAGCACACACTTTAACAAACAAGACGCACTAGAAGAGCGTAATATACATTTAGGAATAGGCCTTTGGATTGAAGCAGAAACAGAGATATTAGCTGTTTTAGATGGAAAAATTCACAGTTTTCAGGACAATACAAATTTTGGGGATTATGGCCCCACTATTATTTTGGGACATAATTATAACCAAGAAACTTTCTACACTCTTTATGGACATCTTAGCCGGGCTTCATTAAAAGGACTTTACCTAGGAAAAGAAGTAAAGCAAGGGGAAGTTATCGCACGATTAGGTAAAGCTGAAGTAAACGGGGATTATGCACCACATTTGCATTTTCAGGTAATTTTGGATATTGCAAATTTTAAAGGCGATTACCCGGGCGTTTGCTCAAGCAAGGATGTTGACTTTTATTCTAAAAATTGTCCTGATCCAAACATACTCTTGAATTTATAAAGAATGAGAAAGCTTCTTATATTTTCAACCTGTTGAAATAAAAAAATGGGTTAAATTTGTTTTTCGATAATGCAAAACCTTATTTAAAATGGAAAAACCTAACTGGAAAACCTCAAAAAACTATCAGGATATAACTTACAAAAAAAGTAATGGTGTGGCTCGCATTGCATTTAATCGTCCGGATGTACGCAATGCTTTTCGACCAAAAACCACCAGTGAGTTGCTGGATGCTTTTCATAATGCCCAGGAAGACACTAGCATAGGAGTGGTGCTACTTTCAGCGGAAGGACCTTCCTCTAAAGACGGTGTGTACAGTTTTTGCAGCGGCGGCGATCAAAAAGTACGTGGCGATCAGGGCTATGTGGGAGACGATGGGTATCACAGGTTGAATATATTGGATGTGCAACGATTGATTCGGTTTATGCCAAAAGCAGTTATTGCAGTGGTTCCCGGATGGGCAGTGGGAGGTGGGCACAGCCTTCATGTAGTATGTGATTTGACTTTGGCAAGTAAAGAACACGCCATTTTTAAACAAACTGACGCTGATGTGACGAGTTTTGACGGAGGATATGGTTCTGCTTACCTGGCAAAAATGGTAGGTCAGAAAAGAGCTAGGGAAATATTTTTTCTCGGAAGAAACTACAATGCACAGGAAGCCTATGAAATGGGAATGGTAAATGCCGTGATTCCACATGCAGAGTTAGAAGATACAGCCTATCAATGGGCGCAGGAAATCCTTGCAAAATCGCCCATTTCTATTAAAATGCTCAAATTTGCAATGAACCTTACTGATGACGGTATGGTAGGGCAGCAGGTATTTGCCGGTGAAGCAACTAGACTTGCTTATATGACCGATGAAGCAAAAGAAGGTAGAAATGCATTTTTGGAAAAAAGAAAACCCAATTTTGATAAAAAGTGGTTACCATAATAAAACAATTAAAGAATAATACAAAATTAGTAGCGTAGTGGCCCAAAGTAACTATATTTTTCAAACAGACAGATTGGGTGTAAGAGAAATCACCCAGAAAGATACTGCATTCATCATTGCCATTTTAAATACTCCTGGATGGTTGCGATTTATTGGGAACAGAAATGTAAATACAGAGAAGCAAGCAAAAAAATATATTAAAGAGGGTCCTGTAAAAAGTTATAAAGATAATGCATACGGGCTTTGGATGGTAGTGCGTAAAGAGGATGAACTTGCTATTGGTACCTGCGGAATATTAAAAAGGACGAATCTGAGTACCCCGGATATAGGGTTTGCTTTCCTGCCTGAATTTAATGGTAAGGCTTACGCATTTGAAATAGCAACCGCTACCCTTGCTTATGCTAAATGCCACTTAAATATACCAGTGGTTTCAGCCATAACGGTTCCTGATAATAAAAGATCTATTCGATTGTTGGAAAAGTTAGGACTTAAATATATAGAGACCATATATCTTACCGGAGAAAAAGAAAATTTACTTTTATACCGCAGCAGTTAATACTAGACAGCTTCCGAAAGCATTTCTTCTTTGCAAGTTTGCTTTTTTGCAACAGGAGTTTCTTCTGCAGTTATGTTTAAATTTTTAATAGCTTCTTCCTCTTTAATTTTTTTCCTTAACTGACTCGTCGTTAAAGTGCTGCCATCATGACTCCATCCCGGGGGCGCAAAGGCATACATAAATTTATGACCCCAGTTTTTTGATTTCTTCATATCCTGCCAGATATTTTTGTATTCATGGGAAAGAATAATCCAAATATTATAGGAATTAGGTGGCGTGGTTACGCCATATTCAATATCAATATCTTCATCCAGTTCTTTCCAGGTGCCAAAAATCCTGTCAAAAATATTTAGGATACCACCGTGATTTTTGTCCATGTATTCTAAGTTCTTGGCATGATGTACTTGATGCATGGTGTGGGTATTGATGAATTTTTCAATAAACCCCATTTTTGGGATGTATTTAGTATGCAATTGAAATTGCCACAATGCTTCAATCCCTAAGCAAACCACAAGCATTTCCGGCGGAAAGCCTATCATTACAATCCAAACATAAAAAAATGGCTTATATAAGATAGTAAACCAGCCATTACGCACTGCAGTTCCCAAATTAAAATTATCAGAGGAATGGTGTACAATATGTGCAGCCCATAAAAATCGAACCATATGATTTTGACGATGGAACCAATAATAAGTATAATCGTCTAACAGCATACATAATATCCAGACATACCAAACATAACCAAAAGATTCCCACCCAAAGATATTCATGCGCACCCCATCAACAATGGGATTAAAAATCTCATATACAAAAGAAAAGATAAAAATTGCAGATATGGTTTTTACCAAAGCAGCAATAACTGCAGACCCCACCCCCAGAGATAAACTAGAAGCAAGATCTTTCCATTTATAAAGATCTTTATTGTCTGTATGTTTACTATAGGTGAGTTCTAAAAGGATAAGTCCTAAAAAACAAGGAACTCCATAAACCAGTGGGTTAGTAAAATCCATATTTCTACTGCTAACTTATTATAAGAATTTTAAAAAATAAAAGTAGCAATATAGAATTAAAAATATCAATTTTGTTGTCAAATTATATTTTATCATATAATTAACTTCTTAAGGATTGATGTTTAGGACTTTAAAAATTAAATAATTTATTTTTTTTAGATACATTTTAAATAAAAAGCCTTCTTAAATATAATATAAGAAGGTTTTTAGAGATTATTTACCTAATAATTTATTTTTTATAGGCATCAGAATGCACATTTGCAACTGCACGACCGCTGGGATCATTCATATTTTTGAAGGAAGCATCCCATTCCAGTGCGATAGGGCTACTGCAAGCTACTGAAGGTACAGAAGGCACACTCATTGCTGCGGCATCACTTGGGAAATGTTCCTCAAATATCGATCGGTAATAAAATTCTTCTTTACTTCCAGGGGTTTGTAGCGGAAATTTATATTTAGCATTGGCAAGTTGCTCATTGGTTACTTCACGCCCAACCATTTCTTTAAGTGTATCAATCCAACTATAACCCACACCATCAGAAAACTGCTCTTTTTGTCGCCAAGCAACACTATGGGGAAGCATGTCTTCAAAAGCTTTTCTAAGAACCCATTTCTCCATGCGTTCGCCATTAATCATTTTATCCTGCGGATTGATGCGCATCGCTACATCCATAAATTCTTTATCCAAAAAGGGTACCCGACCTTCAATACCCCAGGCTGCTAGGGATTTGTTTGCACGAAGACAATCATACATATGCAGTTTGTCTAATTTTCTTACGGTTTCTTTGTGCAATTCCTCTGCATTTGGAGCTTTATGAAAGTACAGATAACCTCCAAATATTTCATCACTACCTTCTCCCGAAAGTACCATTTTAATCCCCATCGCTTTTATTGCACGCGCCATTAAATACATAGGGGTGGATGCGCGTATGGTAGTAATATCATAGGTTTCCAAATGATAGATTACATCCCTTATCGCATCGATTCCTTCCTGAATGGTAAATTTAATCTCGTGGTGTATAGTGCCTAAATGGTCTGCCACTTTTTGTGCAGCTGCAAGATCAGGGGACCCATCAAGCCCTACTGCAAAGGAGTGCAATTGTGGCCACCAGGCACCATCTTTGTCATCGCTTTCAATTCGTTTTTCAGCATATTTTTTGGCAACCGCTGAGGTGATGGAAGAGTCCAGTCCGCCGGAAAGTAATACACCATAAGGTACATCACTCATCAATTGTCTGTGCACGGCAGCTTCCAGAGCAGTTCTAAGTTCCTGAATGCTGGTAGCATTGTCTTTAACTGCTTCATAGTCCATCCAGTCTCTTGTATACCATTGTTTTAGTTCGCCTTCCCTACTATCCAAATAGTGACCCGGTGGGAAAAGTTCTATTTTGGTACAAACCCCTTCTAGCGCTTTCAATTCCGAAGCAACATAAAAAGTGCCGTTTTTGTCCCATCCCATATACAATGGAATAATACCCATGTGGTCACGTGCAATAAAATAAGCATCGTTTTCCACATCATATAAAGCAAAGCCAAAAATACCGTTCATCTCATCTAAAAATGCAGCCCCTTTTTCTTTATACAACGGAAGGATTACTTCACAGTCTGATTTTGTCTGGAAATTATAACGTCCTTCAAATTGTTTGCGCAGTTGCTGGTGGTTGTAAATTTCCCCATTTGCTGCCAATATTAAATTTTTATCTTCACTGAACAAAGGTTGCTTTCCCGAAGTGGGATCCACAATGGCCAATCGCTCGTGTGCCATTATGGTTTTATCATTACTGAAAATCCCACTCCAGTCCGGTCCGCGATGGCGAATACATTTAGACATTGCTAACAATTGAGGGCGAAGGGTCTCTGAAGGTTCCTTCAAACGAAAAGCACAAACGATTCCACACATAATTTTAATATTTTTGATTGGTTCATAAAAAAGGCCTGTCAAATTTAAAAACTTGACAGGCCAGAGTATCTTGACAAGTATTCTTGCTAGGTATAATTATTATTATTATTATTATTTAAATTGTTGTTTATCATTGTAAAATGAGTTATTTCCTACAAATATCGAATTATTTTTTAATACGACATACGGATTTATATTTTTTCGATTATGTGCAAATTTATAGTAATGAAGGGTATGTTTTGGGGTCAACTTCGCTCAAAATTGCATATACTTTTTCAAACACATCTTCTATTGAAGGTTTTGAAAAATAGTCGCCGTCTGTTCCGTAAGAGGGCCTGTGTGCTTTCGCAGCTAACGTTTGTGGCTTGCTGTCGAGATGTATATAGGCATTTTGTTCCTCTAAAATGTGTTGTAAAATATAAGCAGAAGCCCCACCGGGAACGTCTTCATCAATAACCAGTAAACGATTTGTTTTTGCCACACTTTTCACTATGTCGTGGTTAATGTCTAAAGGTAATAAGGATTGCACATCAATTACTTCCGCAGAAATACCTGCTTCTTCCAGTTCTTTGGCAGCTTCTTCCACAATACGCAAAGTAGAGCCATAAGATACTAAAGTTATATCAGTTCCTTGTTTGATGGTTTCCACAATGCCTATTGGAGTGCGAAGTTTCCCTAGATTATTTGGTAATTTTTCTTTTAAGCGATAGCCATTTAAGCATTCCACAATTAGTGCAGGCTCGTCAGTGGCCAGTAAAGTGTTGTAAAAACCGGCTGCTTTGGTCATATTGCGCGGAACTAAAATATACATTCCCCTTAACAAATGTACCAATCCACCCATTTGGGAACCACTATGCCAGATACCTTCAAGACGGTGCCCGCGTGTTCTTACTATTAGTGGGGCTTTTTGTTTTCCATTGGTGCGGTATTGAATACAAGCCAAATCATCGCTCATGATCTGCAGGGCATAAAGAACATAATCCAGATATTGAATTTCAGCAATAGGACGCAGACCACGTAGTGCCATACCTATTCCCTGACCTAGAATTGTTGCTTCCCTGATTCCGGCATCTGCAACACGCATTTCTCCATATTTTTCTTGCATTCCTTCCAAACCTTGGTTTACATCGCCAATAGTTCCACTGTCTTCACCAAATATTAAGGTCTCAGGATGGGATTCTAATATTGTATCAAAATTGTTGCGTAAAACCAACCTGCCATCCACCATTTCAGCATCTTCATCATAGGTAGCTTTAACTTCTTCTATACTTAATGCATTGTTTTCTGCTTCACTGTATAAATGCTTGCTGAACTTGGGTTGGATTTTAGAATAGTAAGCTGCTATCCATTGTTGTATTTGGTTTTTTTCCTGATTATTTTCCTTGGCAACGAGACGAAGTACTTTTCTTGCCGTGGAGAGAATTTCTTTCCGGATGGGCTCTTTGATACTTGCTAAATCGTCTTTGTGTTTTAAAATGAAGTTTTTATTTTGACTTGCATCGGCCACTTTTTCCAGCAGGTTTACCAGTTCTTTCTGTTCCGCTTTTTGCGGGGAAACGAAAGCTTCCCAAGCTGCTTTTTTTCCGTCTCGTACTTCTTTTTTAATGGTGTTTTCTATTTCTAGAAGTCTTTCATCAGTGGCAATGTTGTTTGTAATCATCCATTCCCGCATTTTTACATTACAGTCATTACCTACTTCCCATGCCAGTCGATCTTTACTTTTATAACGTTCATGAGAACCCGAAGTAGAATGGCCTTGCGGCTGGGTGAGTTCAATGACATGAATAAGGACCGGCACATGTTCTTCACGGGCTATTTTCCCTGCTTTTTGGTAAGTTTCTATAAGGGCCGGATAATCCCAACCTTTCACTTTTAAGATTTCAAACCCTTTTTCATCTTCGTTTCTTTGGAACCCTTTCAGTATTTCTGAAATATTTTCTTTGGTCGTCTGGTGTTTTGCATGTACGGAAATCCCGTATTCGTCATCCCACACACTCATTACCATCGGAATCTGAAGGACCCCGGCAGCATTGATGGATTCCCAGAAAAGCCCTTCACTGGTGCTGGCATTTCCAATTGTTCCCCAGGCAACTTCATTACCATTTATGGAGAAATTGGTTTTATTTTCAATACCTTTTACATTTCTGAAAATTTTAGATGCTTGCGCTAAACCTACCAATCTTGGCATTTGCCCGGCAGTAGGGGAAATATCAGGACTTGAATTTTTTTGAGCGGTCAGGTTTTTCCAACTGCCGTCTTCATTTAAGCTATGCGTGGAAAAATGGCCGCCCATTTGGCGTCCTGCAGCCATGGGCTCGTGTTCTATATCTGTATGACCATACAACCCGGCAAAAAACTGCTGAATGCTCATTTGGCCTATTGCCATCATAAAAGTCTGGTCTCTGTAATACCCGGAACGCCAATCGCCATTTTTGAAAGCTTTAGACCAAGCAAGTTGGGGCACTTCTTTTCCGTCACCAAAAATACCGAATTTTGCTTTTCCGGTAAGAACTTCTCTTCTACCAAGTAAGCTGCATTCCCTGCTGGTAAAGGCAATTTGATAATCGTTGAGAACTTCTGCCTGAAATTCTTCAAAAGATAGTTCACTACTTGCTTGTGTTTTCGTCTGCATACTTGGCATTTTTTAGAGTTGCAAAAGTAAGGAAAAGGAAGTGGTTATGCAATTGCTATTCAATATGGATTATTTAACTTTAAAAATGCTTTTTTGGAGTAATCCTGAAAATATATGGGAAACGATTAAAATAAATTTACTTTGAAGTAGGAATTTATCTGGTTGAGTTGTCTTATTAATGAAGCCAAAATATTTTTTAGTATTCAAAACAAACCTAATAAATAGTAAAATTAATAATTATGAAAAAAATAAGAATAATATTATTCCTAGGTCTCGGACTGTTCGCTTTCAATTCCTGCGAAACTACCGATTTAGACTTAATAGACAACCCCAATAACCTTACACCTAATCAG
>Ga0209284_10000138_pt1 | contig 107415 bp, 73 predicted proteins | sample FRY03_FD_187211 | JGI IMG/M metagenome (GOLD analysis project Ga0209284, IMG submission 187211) | Freshwater microbial communities from Lake Fryxell liftoff mats and glacier meltwater in Antarctica - FRY-03 (SPAdes) (version 2) | ecosystem: Environmental > Aquatic > Freshwater > Ice > Glacier... | reverse complement strand
AAAGTCTTTTGCGTGATCCGCAGCTACCTATCTACCGCGCGCAAACAAGGCGTGAACCTCATCACCAGCATCCGTAACGCTCTCGACGGAACTCCCTCCTGCTTCGCTAGGGGTGCTGAATAGTTACACGCGGTGAAGCGTGAGGACGCCGCAGAGACCACCGCTTACATTCAGAACATCGAGAGTCGCTACTGGGATCCCGTTTTCATCCGCAATGGCAAGCGCGAGGAGCATCCCGGCAAGTTCGGCCCCGATGTGACGCAGGAGTTCGCCTTCGAGTTCCTCAAAAAGAACCAGGACAAGCCCTTCATGCTTTATTACCCGATGGTGCTCACGCACGGTGCCACCTTCACGCTGCCGGTTGTGCCCACGCCGGATCATCCCGGCACGGACCGTCCGCATGAGGAAATGTTCGCCAACATGCTGCGCTACGCGGACAAGCAGATCGGCCAGTTCGCCGATGAACTCGAACGTCTCGGCCTGCGCGAGAACACGATCCTCTTCGTTCCCAGCGACAACGGCACGGAAAAAAGCTTCCATGCCAAACGCAACGGTCGCAGCGTGACCGGTGGCCTCTACTCGCTCGTCGAGGCTGGAAGCGATGTCGTGTTGCTGGCGAATAATCCCAAGCTCATCCCCGCAGGCCGCACGCTGTCGCTGGCGGACTTCACCGACCTCTACCCCACCTTCTGCGAACTCGCGGCCGTGCCGCTGGACCCCAAGTACACGCCTGATGGCAGATCGTTCGCGAAGTATCTCCTTGGCGAGACCAAGACCGCTCCACGCGAATGGATTCTCAACGAGTACCACGAAACCCGCGTCGTTCGCGATACCCAGTTCAAGCTCTACAACGACGGGCACTTCTTTGATGCGAATGCCGACGCCGAGGAATTGCACGACTTCGCCAACAGCACTGATTCTGCTCACCTCGCCGCCAAAGCCAAACTCCAGCGCGTGCTCGACTCCCTCCCGCCCGATGTCGAGCCACCCTTCCATCTGCGCAGCCAATCCGGCTTCAAATTGCGCACCGAGGCGCGAGCGAAAGCGGGCAAATAGTCAGCCTGGAGCGATTGCTGGCTCAAGGCCGAAGCCCGCAGCCGTGCCAAAAGCAAAAGCGGTGACATCCAACTGCCCGCCATGGCCGAACATCAGCGGAGGGTCCACCACATCACGCGCCAGCAAGAGCGTGCCGAAGGCTCCTTCCTGTGCGAGCAGCCCATTTCCTGCATGACTCTGCGCCACACTGAGCGCTGCCCGCGTCAGCAGACTGGTTTCTCCGACCTGGCAGCCGATGATGAGTGGGATGCCCAGCGCCGCCGCGCGATTGGCGACTGCCAGCGAGCGCAGCAGACCACCCATCTTGGAGACGCGCAGGTTCACGATCCAAAGTTCAGGGTTGGCCGCCAAATGATCGAGCTGCTCAATGCGCAGCAGGCTCTCATCGAGAATAATTTTCAATTCAAGAGCCGTGGCGATCCGTGCGAGGGCGGTGTAGTCGCCCGGCATTAACGGCTCCTCAATCGCAAAAAATGGCACGTCTAAATGCTGCAAATGCGCGATCGCGTCAGCAGAGTTCGTCCACAGGTTGTTGGCGTCAAAGCGCAGCGACTTGATGACGGGCGCGGCTTGTTTGAGCAAAGCAACGCGCTCCATGTCTGCCTGCGTGCCTGACAGCTTTACTTTGAAATCGCGAAAGCCCATCTCCAGATAGCGCCGCAGTTGCGGTTCAAAGACAGCGGGAGCAGCGGCCCCAAGAACCGCACTGTAATGAAAGGGTCCGGCGATTGGCGGCAGTGCGAGCAGCGCCTCTACGCTTTGACCGGCCGCGCGGGCTAGCACATCGAGGACCGCCAGCTCAATCGCACACCATGCCGCCGGGCTGGCATCAATCTGATGGCGATGGGCCTGAGTCCACGCCCGCAAGGCATCCAGCGTGTTGAGTTGCCGGATGTCGGATTCCACGCTGCGGATGAAGGCCAGCGCCGACTCGACCGACTCGCCTGTCACATACTCGCGCGGGCAGCCCTCGCCGAATCCCCTGATGCCACTTTCAGCCACCGCCTCTACCCAGAGCGTTTGCGTCGTGTCGCGTTGGGCGGACGCATGCTTGAAGCTCTGCTTGAAGGGAATCCGCAGGCTGCGGGATTTGAGTTCACGGATCATGCGGTGGTGATCAAATGCTCGTCTAGGTTGAAGCGCAGCTTGTCACGCGACTGTAGGCGCAAAAATTTGAACTGGGCCTCGCGCTGGCCCTGTGCAACGAGGCTCGCCTTGTAGATTTCGCCGGTGCCTGGGCGCAACACTTTGAGTTCCAGCGGCCGCAGCCGCTCGCTCGCACGCTTGGCTTGGTATTCGATGTTTCGGGCGGCGATGGCCGCGTCCAGATCGTCGGCCAGATCAACGCGGATGTGATCAGCAGCCTCGATGTAGAAGCAGTATCCCTGCCGTTCCGCGTCAGCCACCAGCATGAAGAACTCAGGCACCCGGAGCCAGTTTCGCGCCAGACTCTCCACTGCCTCTGAGACCTGGCTTTCGTAGAGTTTCTCGCCCGTGATGCTGGTGACCCCGGCCCCTTTCTCCAAAAACTTGATCGTCGGCGTCTGCTCATGCAGCTCACCAGCCACCACGAGGTCATTCATGAAGTAACGATACAGTCCCGCCTGCGTAGTGATGATGACATAGTAGGCTCGTCCGGCCTCGAGCTGGATGATGCTGCGGATTTGTCGGCTGCCTGACTCCCAGTCATCGCGTTCGACAAACTCGAAATAGTTTTCATGCAACGTAGGCACTTCCAAATGGCGCAGCGACGCAGCTGGCAGACTGCCGCGGCATTCGCTGGAGAGATAGCCCATTTCCAGAATCGGGACATGTGGCGGAAGCTGCCGCTGCAACGCGGGCAGCAGCACCCGGCAGCTTCCTTCACGCCAGCAGGAGACCGCTTTCAAATCCGGCCACAGCATGGCAAACGTCACCTCACGATCATTGGCAAACAGGCCCCGCAGTTCCTCCGCGCGCTTGCAGTTGCCGTGAAAGGCGGTGTTTAACTTGTGATAGACTTCAGGGGGCAGCGTGTCACGTCCAGGAAGCCGGCCATCGGCAATGGCGGCGATGATCTCGGCCGATGCATCCCGGATCACTTGGGCGATTTTGAGAAAGCTCGAAGGATTCGCTCCGGCGATGTAGGAAATGGATCGGTCCGCCAGCGCGAAGGTGGCAATCAGCAGGTATTTCAACGCGTGATCGGCGCATTCAAACACCTCCTCTGGCAACAGGTACTTGCGCCGGAGAAACGCTGGCATGCTCCGATACATCAGTCCTGACATGGAGCCGTAAGGCGTGCCGGTTGGCAACCGCCCCTCGGTGGCGGGGCTGACGAAAGCCAGGATGCTGCCGCTGAACATTCCCGGCACCGCGGACGCATGACAGCACGAAAAAATCTGCTGGTTTGCCTGATGGTTGGTGACCGAGCGGTTCAGAATCGGGATGTCCTTCGGGCTGCCCGTTGAGCCACTGGTGCGTGCATACATGAACGGCAGCTCCGCCGTTAGCTCCGGTGTTTTGTCTCGTTCCTGCCGCTCGATGTAAGGGCGCAAATCCTCGTATGTCTGGATCGGCACCCGTGCAGCATAGTCCGCGGGTGTGGTCATCGCTGCAAAGCCGTGCTCCTGCCCGAACCGCGTGTGCTGATTGCGCTGAAGAATGCTTTGCAGCACTTGCTGCTGTGCGCGGGCGGGATGCTGCGTCAGCCGTAGAAACGGCCGTCTCAAAAACCATGCTGCGCAGGCCATGCGCCAGCGCACCAGCAGATTGATCAGCGCGTTCATGAGTCGTGTTTGTCCCTGCCTGGGATCAAGGGCGTGCGCATTTGGGAAAGGAAGTCGCGCGGATAGTTGCGATTCTTCAATCCCAACATTCCCACCTCGCGTTCCTTGGGGAGAAAATAGGAGCCGAAGAGAAGATCCCACAGGATGACGTTGTTGCCGTAGTTCTTGTTGGACTCGCGAATCTCCCACGAATGATGCCAGCGGTGCAGCTCCGGCCCACTGATGAGATAATTGAGCCAGCCCAGCCGCAGCCTGATGTTGCAGTGCTGGATGAAGCCATTGATCGCATAAAACACGAAGTAGATGGCCAGCACGTTCTCCGTGACGCCCAGCAGGATGAACGGCGCGGCATCGCAGAGAAACTGGATGGCCTTTTCGAGGGGATGAAACCGCCCCACATTGAACCAATACAGCTTTTTGGGTGAATGATGCACCGCGTGAAGGCTCCACAACCGCGTGCTCCACTCATGACTCGCCCGATGCAGCCAGTAACGCAAAAAATCCGCCAGCAGGAGCATGAGTCCGGCCTGCGCCACCGGCGGCCAGCCATGCGGCCACAGCGGTTGCATCGTCAGACCGTTTGCCTGTAACCAGCGCAGTGCGGTGACTGCCAGCAGAAACGCCAGGACTTTGGGCAGCAAAATCTGCACCAGCACCATGAACGTGATGTCACCCCGGACATCCTCCCCATCAGGCCGCCATTCCTGCCGATGGGGGAAGCGTCGTTCCAGCCAGGTGATCAACAAGGCTCCTGCTGCCACCGGCATGTAAGTGCTCAGCCACAGACTCCAGCCGTAGTGCAGCAGAAAAAAGAGCAGCCATAGACTGCCCGCAATCAACAGTGGATAGGCCAGCCACGCCACCATCTGTAACCAGACTGCCTCACGGGATTCCATGCCGTTCGTAAACTGCGCCCCCCGCTGATGATACCATCCCAGCAGCAGTACCCACCCGCTGAGCACCAGATGAAAAACAGCAGGCAGCCACGCGCCCCAGAATGGATGCCCCTGCGCAAAACCAACGGCCGCTCCCAGGCGAAACAGCGAAAACGCGAGATAGGCGGCCCCGATGGAAAGCAGCGCCTCGCCGACCGCAGAACGAGGAACAAGCTGCCCCGATGCTACACGGCGCTGAATCACCATCATCGTGGCCAGCATGAACGTCTGCATGCCCAGCAGCCATGAGTAAGGCAACGTCCCGCTCTGCCACGCATCAAACACTGGCAGCCAGTCAACCGGCCGCCAACTCTGCAGCAACTGCGCCCCCACGCGCAATGCAAACAACAGGAACAGCAGCCGCAATCCCATGGCACATTTCCACCGAAACGTGTCTGGCAGGATGGAGGATGAGGGGGTCATCAAACTGAATGGTTCGCGATCTGTGCTGGACACGAGAATAGCGCCTCGAATCAATGCGGCCACAGGTTATTAAGTGGCGCAAACAACGTCAATCCGTGACTTTGCCCGTCCGTTTTGCCCCACTCATGAGATATCCAACTCCGTTCAGCGTTTCCGCCACCATGAAGCCCCTCCTGCTGCTCGTTTCGATGTTTTTCATTGCGCAGGTTGCCTGCGCTGCACCGCCCAACTTCGTCTGGATCATCGCCGATGACATGTCGCCGGACACGGGTGCCTATGGATCGACGGATGTGGACACGCCGAATCTCGATCGTCTCGCAGCGGAGGGCCGCCGTTACACGCGGGCGTATGCGAGAGCGCCGGTGTGCAGTGCCTCGCGTTCTGCGTTCATCCTGGGCTGTTATCAAACGACGACGGGGCTGCATCCGCATGACGCAGAGAATCCGCAGCCGCTAGCGGCACCCTATCGGCATCTGCCTGGGTTGTTGCGAGATGCGGGCTGGTTTGTGACGAATGCGGCCGCGCCGGGGGCGATGCGTGGTGGCAAGGTCGTCAAGAAGGCCAAGACGCACTATAATTTCGCCCACGATCCGGCGGAGATGTACGATGGTGATGACTGGCGAAAGCGGAAAGCTGGCCAGCCGTTCTTCGCGCAGTTTCAGATCACCGAACCGCATCGTGCGTTTCCGATTCCAGAGAAGTTCGATGAGGCAAAACTGAAGGCGATCCGAATTCCGCCGAATTATCCCGATCATCCGCTGATACGTCGCGATTGGTATGCGTATCAGCGCAGCGTCGAGGTCGTGGACATGCGCGTGGGAGTCATCCCCGATCAGCCCAAAGCGGAGGGCGTGCTGGACAACACCAGCGTCATGTTTTTCGCCGATCATGGCCGCCCGATGCCGTGGGGGAAGCAGTGGCTCAGCGTCGAGGGATTGCAGGTGCCGCTGATCATGCGCGGGCCGCAGATCGCGGCGGGCAGTGTTGAGGAACGGCTCGTGAGCCTGATCGACCTCGCGCCATCCATGCTGCAAATTGCTGGATTGCCCATCCCCGCATGGATGGAGGGCAAGCCCATTCTCGGCAGTGATTTCCCTGCCCGCGCGTATCTTTTCGCTGCGCGTGACCGCTGTGGCGACGCGATGGATCGCATTCGTGCGGTGATCAGTGTGGATTCGCTGCTGGTGCGGAACTTCCATCCTGAGCTTTCACGGTTGAACTGGTCTGGTTACAAGGAGGCCAGCTATCCTGGCATGCCCTTGCTGCGCGTGCTGGATCAGGCCGGCGGACTCAACGAGTTCCAGTCACAGTGGCTCACGCCGAACCGCCAGGAGATCGAGTTTTATGACCTGCGAATGGACCCTCAGGGGCTGACCAATGTCGCCGATGAACCTTCGCTTCAATCCACCGTCACCGGCTTGAAAGAAAAGATGGATGATTGGATCCGAACCAGTGGTGACCATGGTGTGAACGGCGATCCGCCCACCGAGCCGCCAATGGCGCAGATTCAAAAAGACAAGCGGCTCGATTATCAGCGCACCTGGAAGGCGCGACTGCAAAAACCCGAGCCGACGGACGCCGAACGTGTCGCGTGGTGGGAAAAAAGTTACGGCTTGCCGTCCAGGGAGCTAATCCCGTGATCTTCGGCGGAAGATTGGCGGCAACGCCTTCGTTCGCATGGGTCCATGAGATTTGTTTTTTTCCTGTTTTTTCTTGGTATGGCATTGTCGTGTCCGGGTGCTGAAACACGTCGTCCAAACATCCTGTTTCTCTTCGCCGACGATCAGCGTTTCGACACACAGAGCTGCGCGGGACATCCCATCGTGCAAACGCCGACGATTGACCGGCTCGCGGCGGATGGGGTGCGGTTTCGGAATGCTTTCGTGACTACGGCCGTGTGCTGGGTCAGCCGCGCGGTGGTGCTGACCGGGCAGTGGGCGCGATCCCATGCGCAGCGGGATCACATCCCCACGGTCAAACCGGAGGCGCTGACCACGATGTATCCCGTGCTGCTGCGTGAAGCGGGCTACCGCACGGGACATTTCGGCAAATGGCACATGAAGGAGCCGCCGGGCTTCAAACCATCCGAGCAATACGACGAATTCGAGGCCATTGGCCGCAATCCGTATATCAAGACGTTGCCGGATGGCTCGAAACGGCATGAAACGGACATCGTCTGTGATCGCGGCATCGCCTTCATCAAATCACAGCCGAAGGGCAAACCCTTTGCGCTGAATCTCTGGTTCAATGCAGCGCATGCTGAGGACAACGACCATCGCCCCGGCATCGGTCTCTATCCGTGGCCGCAGTCGGCCGATGGCATGTATGAGAATGGCTCCATCCCACCGGCACGACTGGGTGATCCGGCGATCTACGAGGCGCATCCGCAGTTTCTCAAAAACTCCATCAACCGCTCGCGCTGGTTCTGGGGCTACGACACGCCGGAGAAATACGCGACAAATGTCCGCGCCTACTACCGCATGATTAGCGGCATCGACGCGGCCGTCGCGCGCGTCATCGCCGCGCTGGAGGAGGCGGGCCTCGCGGACAACACGATCATCGTCTATTCCGGCGACAACGGCTACTACCTCGGGGATCGCGGCTTTCAGGGCAAGTGGTCGCACTTTGAAGAGTCGCTGCGCGTGCCAATGATCATCTACGATCCCCGTGTGCCGAAAGAGCAGCGAGGACGAGTGATCGACAACATGGCTCTCAATGTAGATCTGCCTGCCACCTTCCTCGATTGGGCGGGCGTGACGAAGCCGAAGAGCTACGAAGGCCGCAGCCTGGCCGCGTTTGTCGAAAACAAGCCCGTCGAAAATTGGCGCACGCATTTTTTTTCTGCGAGCATCTCGACCTCGCGCCCACGCTCACCTGGGAAGGCGTGCGTGACCAGCGCTACGTCTATGCGCGTTATTTCGACCAGCAATCCGCCTTTGAATTCCTGCACGATCTGCAAAGTGATGCTGATGAATTGAAAAACTTCGCCAGCGATCCAGCGCATGCCGAGGCATTGCAAAAAATGCGCACGCTATGCGATGCCGAGATGAATGCGCGCGGCGGTGAGCTGCTGCCCATAGGTGAGCGTAACGGAAAAAATGCACCGAAGAAAAAGAAGGCAGCCAAGAAGGCCAAAGCCGCCAAGTAAATGAACGAGCCTCGACCGCTTTGAACATACGGTATAAATACACTCAGCCATGAAACCCTTCTTCCTAACGCTCCTTTTTTCGTCATTCATCATTCTGCATTCGTCATTCGCCGCAGAGCGGCCGAACATCCTATTCATCGCCATCGACGATCAGAACGACTGGATCGGTCACCTCGGCGGCCATCCGATGGCGAAGACGCCGAACCTCGACAAGCTCGCGGAGCGCGGCACCACGTTTCTCAACGCGCATTGCAACATGCCGCTGTGCAATCCCTCGCGCACCAGCCTGCTGCTCGGCCTGCGCCCGACGACCACGGGCATCTACGGCCTCTCGCCGTGGTTCCGCACGCTGGATCAGTGGAAGGATCGCGTGGCTTTGCCGCAGCACTTTGCCAATCACGGCTACCGCACGGCTGCGACAGGAAAAATCTACCACGGCGGCACCGGTGGCAGCGGCAGGGGCAAAGGAAAAAACAAAGCCGCGCCTGATGCGACGACAGAGAATCCTGAATTCCAAATCACCGCGCCCTATGGCGGTGTGGGCACCAAGCCGCCGCAAAAACTTATCCCCGCCACGCCCATGGGTAACAATCCGCTCATGGACTGGGGCGTGTGGCCGCTGGACAACGACGATACTGGCAAAGGCGACTACCAAGTGGCAAGCTGGACCGTCGAGCAGATCAAGACCGCGCCGAAAGACCAGCCCTTCTTCATCGCTGCCGGATTTTTCCTGCCGCATGTGCCCTGCTACGCCACGCAGAAGTGGTTCGACCTCTATCCCGATAACGACAGCGTTTTGCCGAAGATCATCGCCAACGACCGCGCCGACACGCCGCGTTTCTCGTGGTACATTCATTGGAACCTGCCCGAGCCGCGCCTGAAGTGGGTGCAGGAAAACAACCAGTGGCGCAACCTCGTGCGCAGTTACCTCGCCTGCACCAGCTTTGTCGATGCGCAGGTCGGCCGCCTCATCGCCGCAGTCAATGCGGCCGGCGTCGCCGACAACACTATCGTCGTCGTCTGGGGGGATCACGGCTGGCATCTCGGTGAAAAGGAAATCACCGGGAAAAATACGCTGTGGGATCGCGGCACCAAAGTTCCGCTCATCTTTGCCGGTCCCGGCGTGAAAGGTGGCCAGCGCTGCATGCAGCCCGCCGAACTGCTCGATATTTACCCCACGCTCATCGAGCTCGCCGGTGTGCCGAAACGCGATGACTTGGAAGGCATCAGCCTCAGCCCGCAGTTGCAAAATGCTGCGACAAAACGCGAGCGCCCTGCCATCACCAGCCACAACCAAGGCAATCACGGCATCCGCAGCGAAAACTGGCGCTACATTCATTATGCCGACGGCAGCGAGGAACTCTACGACATGGTCAACGACCCGAACGAGTGGACCAATGTGGCCGCCAATCCCGAAAACGCCGCCATCATCGCGGAACACAAAAAATGGCTGCCAAAAATCGACGTGCCGCCCGCACCGAACAGCGCCAGCCGCGTGCTGACCTATGATAAGGCCACCGATGAAGCCGTGTGGGAAGGCACGACCGTGAAACGCAGCGATCCGATCCCCGAGTGAAGGTTTTAAAGTTCACTCCATCACTCTCAAAGTGGCCGATTTTTTCCAAAAATCGAGCCCACTCAGCCCACCAATCATTCCACTCATGAAACCCATCGCTCTCATCCTGCTGTCATTCGTCATTCTACATTCATCATTCGCGGCTTCGCCGCGCCGTCCGAACATCCTATTCATCATCGTGGATGACCAGTCGCCCTTTGATTTCAAATTCTACGATCCACAGTCCGCGCAGCACTCACCGAACATCGACAAACTGGCCGCAGAGGGCATGGTCTTCGATTCTGCGCGGCACATGGGGTCGTTCAGCGGTGCGGTTTGCACGCCGTCGCGGCACATGGTGATGTGCGGCCGTACCGTGTGGCATTTGCCGATCGGTCCTGGTGCCAAAGATCACTGTCCGCCGAATATGGAGCAGAACACGCTCGCAGCAGTGTTCAATCGCGCCGGTTACGACACCATGCGCACCTGCAAGCAGGGCAACAGCTACGAGGGTGCCAACAAGCAGTTCACTGTGCGTCACGACGCCAGCAAACGTGGCGGCACTGACGAAAGCGGCAGCGCCTGGCATGGCGATCAGGTCATGAATTACCTCACCGAACGCGAGGCGACGAAGGACGCCGATCCCTTCCTCATCTACTTCGGCTTTTCGCATCCGCACGACACGCGCGATGGTCGCCCCGAGCTGCTGGAAAAATACGGTGCCACCAATCACGACGATCCGAAATCGCTGCCTGCGTTGAACCCAAAACAGCCTGAGCTACCTGCGAACTACCTGCCTGCGCATCCCTTCAACAACACGCATGCCGACGTGCGTGATGAAGTCTCCGCCAGCGGCGTGTGGAAAAATCGCGATGAGGCCACTATCCGCAACGAGATCGGCCGTGAGTTCGCCTGCAACGAGAACATCGACACCCAGATCGGTCGCGTGCTCGCCAAGCTCGAAGCCATGGGCGAGCTTGACAACACTTTCATCTTCTACACCGCCGACCACGGCATCGCCATCGGTCGCCATGGTTTGCAGGGGAAACAAAACCTCTATGAGCACACCTGGCGCGTGCCCTTCATCGTCAAAGGCCCCGGCATCAAGCCCGGCTCACGCGTTCCCGGCGACATCTACCTGCTCGACACCGTGGCCACGCTTTGCGATGTCGCCGGTATTCCCGCGCCGGAGAGCAACGAGGGTCTCAGCTTCAAGCCCGTGCTGCAAGGCAAGCAGGGTTCCATGCGCGACGTGATGTATGGAGCGTATTGCGGCGGCACCAAGCCCGGCATGCGCTGCGTGAAGCAGGGCGACTGGAAGCTGATCAAATACGACGGCATGAACGGTGCCGTGCATGAGACGCAGCTCTTCAATCTCGCCGCCAATCCCGACGAACTGCTGAAGGAGCATGGCAAAATCGACCCCCTGCAGACAAATCTCGCCGCTGATCCGCAGCACGTCGGCAAGCTCAAGGAAATGGAAGCCCTGCTGCTCGCCGAAATGCGCCGCTTGAATGACCCTTACCGCTTCTGGGACCAGCCCGATGACGGCCTGACACCGCCGCCCGAGGCCGCACCAAGACAGAAGAAGCCGAAGACGAAGAAACCCAAAGCCGCGAAGTAGGCCATGCAGCGATCCATTTTCCTCATCCTTTCGGCATTCGGCATTCTACATTCGTCATTCGCGGCGCAGCCGCGTCCGAACTTCCTCATCATCTTCACCGATGACCAGGGCTACGGCGATGTCTCGACTTACCACCCGTCGGATTGCCAGACGCCGAACATTAATCGCCTTGCCGCAGAGGGCATGCTGTTCACGAACATGCGGGCGAACTGCACCGTGTGCTCGCCGTCTCGCGCAGCTTTGCTCACCGGGCGCTATGCGGATCGCGTGGGCGTTCCCGGCGTCATTCGCACGACTGCGGCGGACTCCTGGGGCTACCTCGCGCCCGGCATTCCGACAATCGGCGATGAATTGAAGAAGGTCGGCTATCACACCGCCATCATCGGCAAATGGCATCTCGGCCTTGAATCGCCCAACACGCCAAACGAGCGCGGTTTCGACCTCTTCCACGGTTTCCTTGGCGACATGATGGACAGCTATATCACGCACCTGCGCCAGGGGAACAACTACATGCGTCGTAACGCGGAAGTCATCGACCCGCAAGGTCATGCGACCGACATCTTCGCCGTTTGGGCGGCTGATTACTTCCGCGAACGGGCGAAGGAGCAGCAGCCCTTTTTCCTCTACCTCGCCTTCAACGCGCCGCATTTTCCCATCGAGCCTCCCGCTGATTGGCTAGCGAAGGTGAAGCAACGCGCACCGCAGCTTGATGAAAAGCGTGCGCTCAATGTCGCACTCGTCGAGCATCTTGATGACCGCATCGGCCAGTTGCTCGCGGTGTTGAAAGAGACCGGGTTCGACCAAAACACCGTCGTTGCCTTCAGCTCTGACAACGGCGGCTCGCTGCCGCATGCGCAGAACAATGATCCTTGGCGCGATGGCAAACAAAGCCACTACGACGGCGGCCTGCGCGTGCCGTTCATGGTGCGCTGGCCCGGCCACACCAAAGCGGGATCACGCAGCGACTATGCCGGTCTGAACTTCGACCTGTTTCCCACCTTCCTCGAACTCGCCGGAGCCAAACTCTCGTCGGAACTCAATGCCGTGAGCCTTGTCCCCATTCTGAACGGCGGCTCCATCAACCAGCCGCGCGATTTGTATTTCGTCCGTCGCGAAGGCGGCGCTGCCTACGGCGGCAAAAGCTACGAGGCGCTGATCCGTGGCGAGTGGAAGCTCATGCAAAACACGCCCTACAGCCCACTGGAACTTTACAACCTCAAGAACGATCCGCAGGAGCAGACGAACCTCGCAGGCAAGGCTCCCAAGGTCTTCAAAGAACTCAGCGACTCCCTGCGCCGGCAGATTCAGATCGGCGGAGCTACCCCCTGGCAGAAGAAATAGATTGCTCCACCCATTGGCATCGCCGCGCTCTCATATGACCTTCTGCTACTCGCACTCGTGGCTGCCATCACTCGCTCTCTGGGTTCTCTGCCCATTGCTCTCTTTCGCCCAGTATGCTGCAAAAGGACACGCTCCTCGAACTCGCCAGCGTCTTGCTGGCTGGCGGTATCTTTGTGCCGTTCTTGGAGGAGGTCATTTTTCGCGGCGTGGTGCAGGATCGGTTCGGAAGGCGACTCCCCGCTGGCTGGTGCGTGGCGGTTGTGTCCATTCTCTTCGGTCTCGTTCACGGGCTGGAGATGGCCATCCCCATTGCATTCATCGGCATGCTGCTCTCCATCCTGCGCCTGCGCTACCGCAGCCTGTGGCCGTCAATCGTGCTTCACTCTCTAAACAACAGCGTGATCGTCATCGCATTGTATCTCGAACCCGCCCTGCTCCAACCATGAAACCTCTCCTCCTCCTTTCATCATTCCTCGTTGCTTTGCTTCGCTCACTCCTTCGGAGCAGCACACGCTACGCGGTGCTGGCTGTCTCGCTTTGCTCGGCTCTGGTTTCGTCATTCGCTGCGGAGCAGCGCCGTCCGAACATCCTCTGGGTCACCAGTGAGGACAACAGCCCCTACCTCGGTTGCTATGGCGACAAACTCGCCGTCACGCCGAACCTCGACAAGCTCGCGGCGCAGGGTCTGCGCTATCGCAATGCCTTTGCCAATTCGCCGGTGTGCTCAGCGGCACGCACGACGCTGATCACCGGCATGAACGGCTGTGCGCTCGGCGTGCAGCATCATCGCAGCAGCGTGGCGATCCCCGCGCAGTTCAAGCTTTACCCCGAGGTCCTGCGCGCCGCTGGTTATTACTGTACGAACAATTCCAAGACCGATTACAACACCGCTGGTAAGCGCAAGGCCTGGGATGAAAGCAGCAACAAGGCGCATTACGCGAACCGCACCGAGGGTCAGCCGTTCTTTGCCGTGTTCAACTTCACCAGCAGCCATGAAAGTCAGGTGGCACCGAAGGCGGGCAAGACCAGTTTCCGCATCCCGCCGGAGCAGATGCCGCTACCGCCGTATCATCCCGACACACCGGATATTCGCCGCGATTGGGCGAACTACTACGATCAGATGACGGTCATGGACGGTCAGGTCGGCGACATCCTCAATGAACTGGAGAAGCAGGGCCTTAGCGAGGACACCATCGTCTTCTACTACGGCGATCACGGCGGTGCGCTGCCACGCGGCAAACGCAACATCCACGACTCCGGCACACGCGTGCCGTTCATCGTGCGCATTCCGGCCAAATGGGCGCATCTGGCACCGGCGAAGGCGGGCGAGTGGGTGGATGATCCCGTGGCCTTCGTCGATTTCCCCGCCACGGTCTTCAGTCTCTGTGGCATCGAGATTCCAGCAAACTACCAGGGCGTGCCGTTCCTCGGCGAAAAAAAGGCCGCACCACGCGATCACGTCTTCCTCTATCGTGGCCGCATGGATGAGCGCTACGACACCGTGCGCTCCATTCGTGACCGCGAGTTTCAGTATGTGCGCAACTACTCGCCGCATCGCCCCTGGGGTCAGCACTACAGCTATCCGTTCCAAGTGCAGCCCAGCATGCGCTCCTGGCACGCCGAGTTCGTAGCCGGACGCTGCAATCCCGTGCAATCCCGCTACTGGCAGCCGAAGCCGGGTGAGGAGTTCTACGAGATCGCCAACGACCCGTTTGAGATCGACAACCTCATCAGTGACAAAGCACAGCAGGAACGCATCGCCGCCATGCGTGCCAAACTACGCGCCGAGATGATCGTCGTGCGTGACACCGCTTTCATCCCCGAGGGCATGTTCGACAAATTCGCTGGTGACAAGACGATTTACGACTACGCGCAGAGCGACGCTTATCCCATCGAGCGTCTCATGGACCTCGCCGATCTCGCCACTGCACGCGATGCTGCCACACTCCCTGAATTGACGAAGGCGCTCGACGATTCACATCCACTCATCCGCTACTGGGCCGCCACCGGCTGCCTGATCCTCCAGGACAAGGCCGCGCCTGCCAAAGCGAAGTTACAAGAGCTCTTGAACGACGAATGGAACGATGTCCGCATCGTCGCCGCCGAAGCACTCGGTTATCTCGGTGAACCAGAGGCCGCTATCGCCACCATCAGCGCCGTGATCAAAACCGGCACGCATTACGAAGTCCTCACCGCGCAGAACACGCTCGATTTCATGTGGAAAGCCGGTCACGTCAATCTCGCAAAAGCGCAGGACATCGTGCGCGGCCTCAAGTTCAAAGAACCCGCCGACCGCATCCCGAAGTATCTGCTGTCGGAGCAGGAGTGAAGGTGATTGGTCAGGATGGTTGAAGCCTGAAGGGCTGCGGTATTCTAAGCTGTGCTTGAAAACCCATGGTGGCCCCTCACCCAGCCTCTCCCCGAAGATGATTTTGATGGTTTCGAGTGGGTCCTCGCGGGGAGAGGGGATTCGTTTGGCGTTGGCTCTAACACGAAATCCCTCTCCCAGCACATGGCACCGCTTACATCCTTTGCTCCATCTGGGGAGAGGTTAGGTGAGGGGCTACTCAAAGCTGCCGGCATAACTGGGGCTCCGCTAACAGTTACGAATGCAGACTTTTAACGGCTGACTTCCGCCGCGACGAGTGCGTCGAGTTTGGCGATCAGTTCCTTTGCCTTCTCTGGATTGGCGGCGCTGACATCGTTGCTCTCGCTGGGATCATCGGGGAGGAAGTAGAGGGCGTTTTCGGCCGTCTGCGCATTGGCCTTTTTCTTCGACACGGTGGCCTGGGATTTGCCTTTGTTTTTGAGGCGCACGAGTTTCCAGTCGCCCACACGCAGGCCGAAATTGCCGCTGCCGTTGTCCTGCTGCAGCAGATGATCGCGGCCTTTCGTGCCGGATTCACCGAGCAGGGCCGGGAGGATGTTGAAGCTGTCACGGCAAGCCTTTTCCGGGAGCACGACACCAGCGAGAGCGGCCAAACTGGCGGGCAGATCCACGGTGCAGACGATCTGCTCAGAGACACCGGGCTGGATGCGACCTTTCCAGCGCGTGATGAAGGGCGTGCGCGTGCCGCCTTCTAGCACGCTGTATTTGCCGCCACTGTACGGGCCGGCCGGCTGATGATCACCGAGCTTTTCCACCGCGCCATCATGATAGCCATCATCGAGCACGGGGCCGTTGTCGGAGCAGACCACGATGAGCGTGTTTTCGGCCAGCTTGAGACGGTCGAGCGTTTTCATCAGCTCGCCCACGCACCAGTCGAACTCGACCACGCAGTCGCCACGAAAACCGAGCTGCGTGGCACCCTGGAAGCGCTCGTGCGGCATGCGCGGCACATGGATGTCGTGCGCCGCAAAGAACAGGAAGAACGGCGCATCCTTGTTCTTCTCGATCCATTGATTCGACTGCTCCACCCACTTGTCGGCCAGGTCTTCATCGCGGAAGCGCGCAGCTATGCCGCCGGTGTAAAAGCCGATGCGGCTGATGCCGTTGTGGATCGTGCCGTTGTGGCCGTGACTCCAGTCCATCTTCAACGAATCGCGATGCGAGATGCCGGTGGGATGATCTTCCGCTGGCAGCTTATTGCCCACCCACAGCGGATCTTTCGGGTCGAGGTTCAGCACACGATGATCCTGTACATAGACCTGGGGCACACGGTCATTCGTCGTCGGGAGCAGGAAGCAGTGATTGAAGCCGATTTCCAGTGGGCCAGGTTTCAATTCGCCATTCCAGTCCGGCTCGGGATCGCCGAGGCCGAGATGCCACTTGCCGATCACCGCCGTCTGGTAGCCGCCTTTTTGCAGCAACGACGCCACCGTGTCGGTGCCGGGCATGATGATCGCCGGTGCGCTTGGCGCGGCGATGCCGGTGCCCTTCTGGCGAAACGCATAGGTGCCCGTCAGAAACGAAAAGCGCGTCGGAGTGCAGGTGGAGGCGGAGCAGTAGCCGCTGGTGAACCGCAGTCCTTCAGCGGCGAGTTGATCGATGTTCGGCGTTTTGATCGCCTTCGCACCGTAGCAGCCGACGTCGCCGTAACCGAGGTCGTCCGCCATGATGACGATGATGTTCGGCGGCGGAGCCGCGAATGAGGAGACAAGAACAAGAAAGGACGTGGCGAGGATGCTCAAGGAACGCATAGGGTTTCATCAAACATGCGGCATCGCGGCATCGCAACCCTGGATGCGCTGCGCTGAAATGTGTGCGCCATCCAGGCGTTCACCTGTGCCATGCCTCGTCTTGTTTCGTTCATCATCCTGCTGCTCGGCACCACATTCGCCGCCGACCGGCCCAACATCCTCTGGCTCACCGCCGAGGACATGAGTCCGAACATGGGCTGCTATGGCGATGCACAGGCGCTAACGCCACGGCTCGATGAATTCGCGCAGCAGGGCGTGCGCTATGATCGCGCGTTTGCCACCGCGCCGGTTTGCTCGCCTTCACGCTCATGTTTGATCACCGGCATGTATGCCACCTCGCTCGGCACACAGCGGTTGCGTTCCGCCTTTCCCGTGCCGCCAGACGTGAAGCCGTTCACCATGCCGCTGCGTGATGCGGGCTACTACTGCACGAACAACGTGAAGACGGACTACAACATGCGCGATGAGAAGGACTTCATCCGCCAAGCCTGGGACAAAAGCTCGGCCAAGGCGCATTGGCGCGGCAAACGCGCCGCACAGCCGTTCTTCGCCGTGTTCAATTTCATGACCACGCATCAATCCCGCAGCAGCGCCTGGTCACACGAAGAGTTTGAGAAGGAAGTCGGCTCCCAGCTCTCGCTGGGCGAGCGCCACGACCCTGCGCACATCACGCCGCCGCCGTTTTATCCTGACACAGCGGAGTCGCATCGTGCCTGGGCGCGTTACCATGACTGCATCACGCTCATGGACCGGCAGGCAGGCGAAATCCTCGACCAACTCGCCGCCGACGGCCTCGCAGAAGACACCATCGTCTTCTTTTACGCCGATCACGGCATGGGCATGCCACGCGGCAAGCGTTGCCTTCAAGATTCTGGCCTGCGCGTGCCGCTGATCGTGCGTTTTCCAAAGAAATGGGCGCATCTCGCTCCATCCGCACCCGGTACGGCGTCAGACCGCCTCGTCAGCTTCGTCGATTTCGCTCCCACGGTGCTCAGTCTTTGTGGCGTGAAGCCGCTGCCGCAATTTCAAGGCAACGCCTTCCTCGGCGCAGATGCAGGCAAGCCACGCGACTTCATTTACGGTGCGCGTGATCGCGTGGACGAGGCCTTCGATGTCGCTCGCAGCGTGCGTGATGGCCGCTGGCTCTACATCCGTAATTTCATGCCGCATCTCCCGTGGATGCAGCCCGAGGCTTACTCCGACGCCTCGACGTTTCGCCAGGAGCTAAAACGCCTCGCCGCCGCAGACCAACTCGAAGGTGGGGCCAAGATGTATGCGGCACCGCAACGACCGCTGGAAGAACTTTACGACACAGCGGCAGATCCAAATCAGCTCCACAACCTCGCCAGCGACGCTGCGCATGAAAAGACGCTCGATAGCATGCGCACCGAACTCCGCCACTGGCAGTTGGAATCTCGAGACGCCGGATTCCTCACCGAACCGGATATGTGGTCGCGTCTCAAAGACACAGAAACACCACGCAGCCTCGCGCAGGACGACACACGGTATCCGCTCGCTCGCCTGCTTGATGCGGCTGATGCCGTGGGACGCGATGACCAGTCGCCTCATCAACGCGAATGGCTCCGAGATGCCGATGCAGGCATCCGCTACTGGGCCGCGCTCGGTCTGCGCGCACAGCAGCAACTCGGCGCAGCAGATCGCGCTGCTTTGAAAGCCGCGTTGCAGGACAGTGCGGCCGGCGTGCGCATTGAAGCCGCCACCGCACTCGCGAGTCATGGCGAATCTGACGCCGCCATTTCCGTGCTCACAGCGGCGCTGTATGATGACTCGCGTGAAATCGCCCTGCATGCCGCACGCGCACTAGAACTGCTCGGCCCGGCCGCGCACTCCGCTCGTGACGACATGCAAACCGTGCTCGCCAAAGCCCGTGAAGCCGAAGCGACTGGCGACACCATGGCCATGTTCATTCGTTTCGCCCTTGAGGCAGCGCTCCATCCCTGACCTGATGCTTTCATGAAACGTCTCTTCTTCCTTCTATTCCCCCTGGGATTTGTACAGGCTGTAGATGCCCCCATCGAACTGGCTCCCGGCCCGACCTGGCAGCGTCACGCGATTGATGACACCAGCAAAGGGGCTGATGGCGTGAAGCTGGGGGACATCAATGGCGACGGCCTGCCGGACATCGTCACCGGTTGGGAGGAAGGCAATGCGGTGCGCGTGTATCTGCATCCCGGTCATGCGAAATCGCGTGAACCATGGCCGCAGGTGACGGTCGGGCAGGTCAAAAGCGCGGAGGATGCGATCTTTGCCGACCTCGACGGCGACGGACAGTTGGAGGCGGTGAGTTTGACTGAGGGGAAGGTGCGCACGGTCTTCTGGCATCGCTTCACCGGGGGAAAAGACGATCTCTTGAAGCAAGAGCACTGGAAAACCTCGGCGTTTCCGGCCACCGAGGGCACACAGATGTGGATGCAGGCGGTGACGCTGAATCTGGACGGAAAACACGGCGATGATTTGATCCTCGCCTCGAAAAGCACGGGTGCCACCATCGGCTGGCTGCAATCACCCGCAGCGTCCGGCGATCTCGCCGCATGGACCTATCACACGCTGCGTGACGCCGGATGGATCATGTCGCTCACGCTGCATGACATGGACGCCGATGGCGATGCCGACCTGCTCTTCACCGACCGCAAAGGTCAGCGCAGCGGTGTCTTCTGGCTCGAACATCCCGGCGCAGACGCCGTGCGCGATCATGCGGCATGGAAAGAGCACACCATCGGCGCACAAGGCCGCGAGGTGATGTTTGCCGACATCGCTGATATGAATGGCGATGGCCGCAAGGACGTGATCGCCGCCGTTAAACCCGCAGACGTGATGATTTTTCTGCGCCAGACCGACTGCGCCTGGCTTGAGCAGACCATTCATCTCGAAGCCGACAATCTTGGCGATGCCAAAGCCGTCAAAGCCGCCGATTTGAACGCCGATGGACTCATTGACATCCTGTTCACTTGCGAAAACGCCAAAGGTGACAAAGAAGGCATCGTCTGGCTCGAACAGCAGCCGAACGCCGCGTGGAAGCAGCACACCCTCGGCGGACCCGTGGGCCTCAAATACGATCTCATGCAAACGCTCGACCTAGATGGCGATGGCGACCTCGACGTGATCACCTGCGAGGAACGCGACCAGCTCGGCGTCGTGTGGTATGAAAACCCGTTTCGCTGAGGCCGCATACATTCGGAGGAAATGTCCGCCTCCCGCCAGCGTTCTCAGCAAGCCATGAGACTCCTCGCCCTCCTCCTTTCGTCATTCTGCATTCTGCATTCGTCATTTTCGGCGCAACCGAACGTCATCCTCATCATGGTGGATGACTTCGGCTACGAATGTGTGACCGCGAACGGTGGCGAGTCGTATCAGACGCCGAATCTCGACAAGCTCGCGGCCAGTGGCGTGCGCTTTGAGAACTGCCACTCGCAACCGCTTTGCACCCCCACGCGCGTGCAACTCATGACCGGGCGCTACAACGTGCGGAACTACCTCAACTTCGGCACCCTGCGGCGTGAGGAGACGACCTTTGGCCACATCATGAAGGGCGCGGGCTACGCCACCGGCATTTGTGGTAAATGGCAGCTCGGGCATGAAGTGGACTCGCCACAGCACTTCGGTTTTGAGGAATCCTGCCTCTGGCAACAGACGCGCCGCCCGCCGCGCTATGCCAATCCCGGTTTGGAATACAATGGCGTCGAGAAAACCTTCACGAAGGGCGAGTACGGCCCCGCGCTGGTGAACGACTTCGCGCTCGGCTTCATCGAGAAGAATAAGGGAAAGCCTTTCTTCCTCTATTACCCGATGATCCTCACGCACAACCCCTTCCAGCCGACGCCGGACAGTCCCGATTGGGATCCGACGATCAGCAGCGAGGCCAAACAGCAGGCTCCGAAACACTTCGCCGACATGACCGCCTACATGGACAAGATGATCGGCCGCATCGTCACGAAGCTCGATGAACTCGGCATCCGCGACAACACGCTGCTGTTCTTCCTCGGTGACAACGGCACCAACACCGGCATTACCAGCCGCTTCCAAGGCCGCGACTACAAAGGCGGCAAAGGCTCCACCAATGCGCACGGCACGCATGTGCCGTGCATCGCCAGTTGGCCTGCGGTGATGAAGCAAGGCCGTGTCTCCGCCGATCTCATCAGTTGTGCCGACTTCCTCCCCACCATCTGCGCAGCGACCGGTGTCGAAGCACCCCCCAACGCCGATGGCGTGAGCTTTCTGCCGCAGCTCAAGGGCGAAGCTGGCACGCCACGCGACTGGCTCTACATCTGGTATTCCCCACGTCAGAGTAAGGACATGACCGTGCGGGAATACGCCTTCGACCAGCGCTTCAAACTCTACCGCACCGGCCAGTTCTACGACTTGTTCACTGACGAGGGCGAAAAACGAGACATCGCATCCGTTGCTCTCGCCACCGATGCAGCGGCAGCGAAGCAGAAGCTGCAAACCGCCCTCGACCACTTCAAAGACGCCCGCCCCATCGAACTCGACCGCGAGTTTGAAGCTTCTGGGAAGGGTAAGGACAAGACGGAGAAGAAGGGGGAAAAGAAAAAGGCAGAATAATTTTACGTCTCCCTCATGCGCCCACTGCTCCTCATCCTTTCGTCATTCTGCATTTGGCATTCGTCATTCGCGGCGGCAGCCGCCCAGCCCAACATCATCTTCCTCATTTGCGACGACCTGGGCTATGGCGATGTGCATTGCCTGAATCCCGAGCATGGCAAGATCGCCACGCCGGGGGCGGACAAGCTGGCGGCGCAGGGGATGATCTTCACGGATGCGCACTCGGGCTCGTCGGTCTGCTCGCCCACGCGCTACGGCGTGATGACGGGGCGCTACAGTTGGCGGACGAAGCTCCAGAGTGGAGTCGTCGAAGGATTTGCGCCGAGTTTGATCGCGCCGGAGCGGCCCACGGTGGCGAGCTTTTTGAAAAGTGCGGGTTATCACACCGCCGCGATCGGCAAATGGCATCTCAATTTCGACTACCTCAATCCGCAGACCGGCAAGGCCTACAGCGCGAAGGACTTCGACACGCCGCCGGTCGGCGCGAAGATTCCCGATGGCCCGATCACACGCGGATTCGATTCCTACCACGGCTTTCACCACGCTCGCGACATGGAGGGGGTGATCGAGAATGACACCGTGATCGAGCATGACGATGTGGTGAACATGCTGCCGCGCCTGCGACGCAAGGCAGTCGAGTTCATCGACTCGCGCAAGGGCAAAGAGGAGCCGTTCTTCCTCTACCTGCCGCTCGGTTCGCCGCACACGCCCATCGTGCCGTCAAAGGAGTGGCAGGGCAAAAGCGGCCTCGGCGACTATGGCGACTTCGTCATGCAGACCGACAATGTCGCCGTCGCGGTGTCGGAAGCACTGGAGCGCAACGGCATGACCGAAAACACGCTCGTCATCTTCACCAGCGACAACGGCTGCTCGAAGGCCGCAGGCATCGACAAACTCGCGAAGCAGGGCCACATCGTCAGCGCGAACCTGCGCGGATCCAAGGCGGACATCTGGGATGGCGGGCATCGCATCCCGTTCATCGTGCGCTGGCCAGCGCAGATCAAGGCGGGTACCACGAGCGACCAGCTCATCTGCCTCGTCGATTTCTCCGCCACCGCCGCCGAAATCGTCGGCCAGCCGGTGCCTGCGGGCAGTTGCGAGGACAGCGTTAGCTTCCTGCCTGCGTTCAAGAGCCAGCCCATCGTCTCCACCCGCAACGGCGTCATTCATCATTCGATCAGCGGCCACTTCGCCTATCGCCAGGGACCGTGGAAACTCGCGCTCGCCAAAGGCTCCGGTGGCTGGACCTCGCCCACCGAGGCGCAAATGCCCGCCGACGCACCCAAGGCCCAGCTTTACAATATGAAGGACGACATCGGGGAGACGACCAACCTCGCCGATTCGAAACCCGAAATCGTGAGCCAGCTCCTCGACCTCCTCAAAGCCGACATCGAACGCGGCCGCAGCACGGCGGGTCCAGACTCGACCAATGATTTTTCTAACATCGTGCTGTGGAAGAGTGAGAAGGAGAAGAAGCGGAAGAACAAGAAGGAGTGATGGGTGGTTCAATTTGATCATCATTCCTGTTCTTTTCTGTCCGGTTTTAATGGCAAGATGGAGACAAGAACAAGCAACTACTTGAAACACCTTCCCCAACCATGAAACACGTCCTCGCTATCGTTTATCTCTTCGCCCTTGGCTCCCCGCTCTTCGCGGCGAAGCCGAACGTCTTGTTCTTATTCGCCGATGACCACACCTTCGAGGCCGTGCGCGCCTTTGGTCACACGGACATCGACACGCCGAACCTCGACCGCCTCGCGGCACGCGGTACCACGTTCACTCGCGCCTACAACATGGGCTCATGGAGTGGCGCGGTGTGCGTGGCAAGTCGCACAATGTTGATCACCGGGCGCAGCGTGTGGAATGCGAACGCGGTCTATAACAAGACCAATGCCGAACGCGAGGCTGGTGTGCTTTGGCCGCAGCTTATGAGCAAGGCCGGCTACAAGACCTACATGACCGGCAAGTGGCACATCCAGACCGATGCGGCAAAATGCTTTGACGTGACGCAGGATGTGCGTGCGGGCATGCCGAAGACCGTTCCCACCGCTTACAACCGCCCCATCGAAGGCCAGACCGACTCCTGGAGTCCTTATGACAAGACGATCGGCGGCTTCTGGGAAGGCGGCACGCATTGGAGCGAGGTCGTCGCCAATCACGCGCTCGAATTCCTCAACGATGCGAAGGCGCAGGAGAAGCCATTCTTCATTTACGCGGCCTTCAACGCCCCGCACGATCCGCGTCAGGCACCGAAGGAGTATGTGGACATGTATCCGCTCAGTCGCATGCAGATGCCGGAGAATTTCATCCCCGAGTATCCCTACAAGGACGACATCGGCTGCTCCGAGAAGCTGCGCGATGAACACCTCGCGCCAATGCCGCGCACGGAGCTGTCCGTGAAGACGCACCGCGCCGAATACTATGCGCTGATTACGCACATGGACGCGCAGATCGGCCGCATCCTCCATGCGCTGGAAAAATCCGCTCAGGCCGACAACACTTGGATCTTCTTCACCGCCGACCACGGTCTCGCCGTGGGCCATCATGGCCTCATCGGCAAACAGAACATGTATGACCACAGCGTGCGCGTGCCGTTCTTGGTTGCCGGTCCTGGTGTCGCGAAAGGTGCGAAGAACGACAACGCCATTTACCTGCAGGACGTGATGGCCACCGCGCTCGATCTCGCGGGTGCTGAGAAGCCGAAGCACGTTTTCTTCAACAGCCTGCTGCCCCTGCTCAACGGCGAGCAGAAGACATCGAGCTACGACTCCGTCTATGGTGCCTACCTTGAGCTACAGCGGGCTGTCACGCATGATGGATGGAAACTCATCGCGTATCCGAAGGCCAAGGCCATCCGCCTCTACCATCTCGCCGCAGACCCGCAGGAGATGACCGACCTCGCCGCCAAGCCCGAACACGCGACGATGAAGAAGCAGATGTTTGAACGCCTCGTGAAACTGGCCGTCAATTTGGGCGACCAGGTGGATTTGCAGGCGGCGTTTGGGAAGTGAGCTTTGTGGTTTTGAGGGAATGCCCTCAATGCACGCTCCCACCCCGCGCTGTGATCAGTTCTCGCGCTTCCGCTGTCGGCACATGACGCGGTGTGTTTGCCGCCGCGCCTTGTGGGCGCGCCCAGCGGATGCCATTCGCGATCACACGCTGCACCTCCGGGTGATGGTAGATGGGATACACCTCATGACCGGGGCTGAAGTAGAAAATGCGGCCGCTGCCGCGTGTCCACGTCGCGCCGCTGCGGAACACCTCGCCGCCTTGGAACCAGGAGACAAAGATCAGCTCGTCCGGCGCCGGGATGCCAAACGGCTCGCCATACATCTCTGATTGCTCGATCTCGATGCAGTCGCCAATGCCTGCCGCGATGGGATGTCCCGGATTCACCACCCACACACGCTCACGCTCGCCCGCCTCACGCCAGCACAGCGCACAGCTCGTGCCCATGAGCCGTTTGAAGACCTTCGAGAAATGCCCCGAGTGCAAAACGATCAGCCCCATGCCGGCCAGAACGCGCTGCTGAACCCGCGTGACCGTTTCATCCAGCACCGCATCATGTGCCGTGTGTCCCCACCACAGCAGCACGTCGGTTTGATCCAGCACGTCCTGCGGCAGGCCTTGCTCCGGCTCGTCAAGCGTCGCCGTTCGAATAACGAGTTCATCATGCTTCAAAGCCTCCGCCAGCGCGCCATGGATGCCATCGGGATAAATGGCCGCGACGGCAGGATTCTGACGCTCGTGGACGAACTCGTTCCAGATGGTGACGCGGATGGGGACGTTGGGCATAAGTGTGATAAAGAGAGCGAAACTCCGAACTTAAAGCGAGATCAAGACCTTTGGCAGAGTCTCCGCGAGCGTGCGGAGCAGTGATTCACCTGTCATGTCAGGAGAATAGTCCAGCAGGTGGGCAATCCCACCTTCGGTGAGGTCAGGAGCGTATTTCTCCAGCAGTCTGCGCAGTTGGATGGCGATCAAAAGCTGGTTGTTTTCGGTGGCTGCGGCATTGGACAGCGCATCATCTACCCCCTGTACCACGGCAAATAGCGCGGCCCAAGGCAGCCAGCGCGGTGATGACGCTGCTGGCAGCATGAAGTGCCAGTCCTGAAGCTGCAGGTAGTAGTGTTTTGATGCTCCGCGTCCCGTTTTTTCACCCCGCCCGGCATGGCGTGGTCCATCCGTGCGCAATTTGCCTGACAGCACCATCTCGCCAAGCACTGACTGGATCGACTGCGACGAGTAACCTGTCAGCCGCGCCAGTTCAGCGGCTCTGGCTGATGGACGGGTCAGCAGGCAGAGGATGATCTCACAACGAGATGACACGCCGATCAGTGCCCGTAATGTCAGCAATGCATTCGCCACTCGTTCTGGTGAAGGCGGCATGCACAGCCCACGCTGTGGGCGCGGCGGACGGCGGAGCCAGCCGTGAGACAGGAAGTCGGGATCAGTTGCCCCCCAATGAGTCGAAGGCTTTTCGTCGATGATAAAAAAAGGTTCTGGCAGGTCCAGGGACTTGCCGATCTCGGCTTTGGCGAGCGTGCTCCATTTGGGGAGCTTGCCATGACGCTGCACGAAGGCTGCTGTCGCATGGAGAACGCGTGGATGGCCGAGACCTCCTCCCGCATGCAGATTTTTGAGCCGTTGGACATTGATGAGTGATCCGAAGCTGACCAGCCATTCGAGCGCCTCATCAAACAAGCGTGTCTCCCGCCTGCCAAACGCGGTGGTGGCCAGCAGCAGCGCCTCGGGATCAATCATATGCCCGGTGGGCAATGAAGGCCCGTCAACAGTCTCCAGACTGGCACCCAGGCAGCACCACTGTCGCCAGAGCAGATCGTGTATGGCTGCCCGCAGATCGTCACTAAATTTGGTCAGCGACGTCGGCATAATCGTGGAATCGAAGGGCGTCACGCACCACGTCTGGGAACACCTCACCCACGTCCTGTCCCAGCACCCAGCGTGCAGCGGCGTGCAGTTCCTCGCGGTTTGGATTCAGCGCCTTCAGGTCGGACCAGTGCCATCCCGGCCCCTGATTCACCCCGGCAAAGAGCTTCAAATGAATCAAATCATACCGGTCTGGCAGAAACACCGTCAGGTGGCTGCCGATCTCACGCCGATGGAGCCGCGAGAGAAATCCCTCCGGCAGGCCCGCCATCACTTGATCCGCCGGTCCGGCATTGAGCCAGTTGGAAGGCAGCCCCAGCGCCTTTGCCACCTCCTCCACCGCCAGCTTCAAAGCGGGCGAAAACGGCCTCGGATCGACGATGCCATCCACCGGATGCACCCCCGCCAGCACATCCACATCCTTCGTGCGCCGGGTGATGAACCCCAGGCTCAGCAACGCCGCCCCACCGCAGATCACGACCGTCTCATGCTGCGCACCGGCATGAGCCAGCACCGCTGAAACTGCCTGAAGGGCTGTTTCGAGGGTTTGCTGATCGAGAGGCTTCATAGGCAGAAGTTTAACCTGCTTAAATAGCAGTTTCAAATTGTTATTTTAACAGCATCATCCGACAAACAACGCCTCCAGCGCAGGGATCACGAGGGATAGTGAGTGGGGACATTCGCCGGTTAATCGCACGTTTCTCGCGCCCCTGCCGGGGCGCATCCCGAATCGTGGGCGGTGGGGCGATTCGTATCCGGTGGTTCCCGGTCGCTTCGCGACCTTCACCACCGGCTAATCTCTTTCGAGCCTCCGGCTTCGCCCTTGCGGCATTACGGGTGAAGTAGCATTCATATTCATGGCAACCGAGGACGAATTACTGCAAGCCCTTCAACACGGCTATTCTGGCTATATCAATAATGGACACCTTGCCCTCGAAGATCTTCCTCAGTATGCGCAACAGTTAAAAGAAGATCTCGATTGGATCGGCTTGGAGTCATTTCAGATATTGCCTCCACAGACACTCAGAGTTCGAATCGGTCAAGATGATGGGACAGTGCCTATTATGCATTACAAATTTGGCAGCACGCGAAACAACGTGGACAACGCAGACCCTCAACAGACGAAGTCGGAACTTCAAAGTTTAAAAAATACTGAGGGTCCGGGACTAGACCGGGATGACTTACGATGGCTTTGCGACGTATTACGCGGCGCACGTATCACGTTGCCGCATTTGTGGCTAATGGACGAAGACTTGCGCGCAGACTTAGCGGCTCCCAAGAAGCATTTGGATTCAGTGAATGAACTTTTTTGGCTCGGACGCTGGAAGAATGTGCGTCCGCAACTCACCATGCGTGAGCATCGAGCAAATCCGAGCATAAGTGGCTCGTTTGATTGGAGTCTGATTTGTGACTCGCACATGCACAGCTCTCGCGAGACTCGTATCAACATTGAAGTAAAAAATCTGACATCAAGTTTGGAGGGCGCTCTTTTCTACGGCCATGATGGTGCCCTTCGTTTCGTGCAGGATGGGATGCGTGGACTCTCGAAAAAGCTTCCGCACATCATATCAGATGACATCAATATTGTGTGCTTCACTACATTCCTTAACCACGCCCAGAAACTTCGCGAACTAGCAGCCGCCATCTGTGACGAATATAAGTCGGTAGATGCCGTGCTATTTTGGATCGCGTTTGCAGATTATGGCCAGAATTGGCAGGTTTTCTCCCGAGACATGGATGCATGGCAGGACCAAAAATCAGAACTAATCAATCGTCATTTTGCACGCCCTGGGTATCGAGAGGCAAAGCCACTCCTTTATACACACCCACTATGGGGTGTACTGCCTTGGCAGCAAGACTGAATAGTGAAGCCGACGCCTCAATGTTTCACCGAGCACCCCGGACCGACGGTCTGGAAGAAGTCGTTCCCTTTGTCGTCGATGAGGATGAACGCGGGGAAATCCTCGACTTCGATCTTCCAGATGGCTTCCATGCCGAGTTCGGCGAACTCGACGACTTCGACTTTCTTGATGTTTTCCTTGGCGAGAATGGCGGCGGGGCCACCGATGCTGCCGAGGTAGAAGCCGCCGTGCTTTTTGCAGGCGTCGGTGACTTGCTGGCCGCGATTGCCCTTTGCAATCATGATCATGCTGCCGCCGTGGCTTTGGAACAGATCGACGTAGCTGTCCATGCGCCCCGCGGTGGTGGGGCCGAAGCTGCCGCTGGGCATGCCGACGGGGGTTTTGGCCGGGCCGGCGTAATAGACGGGGTGATTCTTGAAGTAATCAGGCAGCGGTTGGCCGGCATCGAGCATCTCCTTCAGTTTCGCATGCGCGATGTCGCGGGCGACGATGATGGGGCCGTTGAGGAGCAGGCGTGTCGTCGTGGGATACTTGCTCAACTCGGCGCGGATATCGGCCATGGGGCGATTCGTGTCGATGCGCACAGCGTTGGTGTCTTTGCGATGGCGCAGCTCCTCGGGGATGTATTGCAGCGGATTCGTCTCCATTTTTTCGATGAAGACACCATCGCGGGTGATCTTGCCCTTGGCTTGGCGGTCCGCCGAACAGGAAACGCCGATGCCGATGGGCAAGGAGGCACCATGACGCGGCAGACGGACCACGCGCACGTCGAGCGCGAAGTATTTCCCGCCGAACTGCGCGCCGATGCCGCAGGTGCGGGCTTCTTCGAGCATCTGGGCTTCGAGTGCGACATCGCGGAAGGCGCGACCGTGTTCGTTGCCAGTGGTGGGGAGGTTGTCGTAGTATTTTGTGGAGGCCAGTTTGACGTGTTTCATCGTCGCTTCCGCCGAAGTGCCGCCGATGACGAAAGTGAGGTGATACGGTGGGCAGGCGGAGGTGCCGAGCGTGACCATCTTCTCGCTCAAAAACTTCACGATGCCCTTCGGATTGAGCACGGCGCGGGTTTCCTGATACAGGAAGGCTTTGTTCGCCGAACCGCCGCCTTTGGCGATGAAGAGGAACTTGTACGCATCGCCATCGGTCGCGTAGAGGTCGAGCTGCGCGGGGAGGTTTGTGCCGGTGTTCTTCTCCGTGAACATGTCCAGCGCGGCGTTCTGGCTGTAACGCAGATTGTTCTCCGTGTAGGCGAGATAGACGCCCTTCGAGAGCGCCGCCTCATCGCCACCGCCGGTCCAGACTTGCTGGCCTTTTTTGCCCATGATGATGGCGGTGCCGGTGTCTTGACAGAAGGGCAGCAGCCCGGCGGAAGCCACGTCGGCGTTTTTGAGCATCGTCAGCGCGACCATGCGGTCGTTTTCGCTCGCCTCCGGGTCGTCGAGGATCGCGGCGACCTGCTTGAGGTGCTTCGGACGCAGGAAGAAATTGATGTCGTGGAAGGCCTGGTTCGTTAGCAGCGTCAGCGCCTCGGGATTCACGATAAGCACTTCTTTCTCGCCGAATTTCTGCACAGCGACGTGCTCCTTCGTCAGCAGACGGTATTCGGTGTCGTCGGTGCCGAGTTCGAGGAGTTCCTGGTAGTGAAAGGCGGGCGTGGGCATGGTTTTAGAGATATGGAGGTAAATTGGGTGGCTCGCAACGACTCGGAAGCCATCTGAACGCTCGATTTTTGCGGCAGAGGGGCAGAGGGAGCAGAGTTTTTTCAGACCGTCAGAATCTCTGCAGCAAAAAACGAACTACCCCTGATCCACAAACACTGCCCGCTTCCAGATCGGCACGCTGGTCTTGATCTCCTTCAGATACCAGCGGCAGAGGTCAAAGGACTCCGCGCTGTGCTTCGTGCATACCTGGATGATGATGCTCGGCTGCTCTGCGGCCACGAAGCCGAGGCGATGTTGGATGAAGACGCGGTGCGGACCGTGCTCGCGCCCACCGCGTTCGACGAGCTCCTGCAGCGTTTTTTCCGCCATCGGTCGGTACACGCTGTAGTCGATGCCGGAGATCACTCTGCCGTCCTCTTCACCACGCACGACACCAAAAAACTGCGCCTCGGCACCCTCCCCGGCCTGGAAGACGGTTGGGGCGATCTGGATGGGTTCTTCGCTGAGGATGACGACAGGCGGCATGGGCGCAGGATAAACAGCAGGATGGCCGATGGCGCATAAAACTTGTCCGCCAAGGCCGGTTTCTGGTAGCGTTTGAGTCCCACCATGAAAAGCAGCCTTCTTTTCGCCCTCCTCGCGGCCACCAGCCTCCACGCCACCACCCAGATCACCTGGAAGCGCCAGCAACTCCACGGTGATTTTTATTCCGAGGGTGCGGGCATCGGCGATATCAATGGCGATGACAAGCCTGACGTGGTCGCCGGACCGTTCTGGTGGGAAGGGCCTGCATTTGAGAAAAAGCACGCCTACTACGAGCCGAAGATTTTCAGCATCAATGGCTACTCCGACAACTTCTTCGCCTACGTCCACGACTTCAACGCCGACCAGAAGAATGACATCCTCATCCTCGGCTTCCCCGGCAAAGAAGCGCGGCTTTACCTGAATCCCGGCACGCACGATGACAAGCCCTGGTCCATGCACATCGTCGCCGACGTGGTGGACAACGAATCCCCCGTCTTCACCGACATCACTGGCGATGGCAAACCGGAGATCGTGTGCAGCACGGGTGGTCGGTTTGGCTGGTTCGCGCCGAATTGGGAGAAGCCGACGGAGAAATGGCCTTTCGTCGCTGTCAGCGGCGACATGGGCGTCGCGAAGTTCACCCACGGCCTCGGTGTTGGCGATGTGAATGGCGACGGGAAACTGGACTTGCTCGAAGCGCGCCGCTGGTGGGAGAATCACGGTATCCTCGACATGGTGGGTGGAAACTCAGCCTCACCATTTACCCAGCACAACTTCGCCGCCGGTGTCGGCGGCGGTGCGCAAATGTTCGCGTATGACTTCGATGGCAACGGCACGAACGACGTCTTCACCAGCCTCGCCGCACATCGCTACGGCGTCGCCGTTTTCCTCCAATCGGTGAAATCTGCGCAATCTGCGGATCAGCCGACTTGGAAACGCGTCATGCTCGCCAGCGAGCAGCCGCAGGACAACGACTACGGGATCGTCTTTTCCCAGCCGCACGCCGCACATCTCGCGGACATCGACGGCGATGGCATCAAGGACATCGTCACTGGCAAACGCTACTGGGCGCACAATGGCCACGATCCCGACGAGCGTGGCGCACGCGTCATCTACTGGTATCAAACCAAGTGCGATGGCAAGGGCGGGGTCGATTTCGTCCCGCATCTCGTCGATGCCGAAAGCGGCGTCGGCACCGATGTGCAGGTGGGCGATGTGAATGGCGACGGCCTGCCCGACATCGTCGTCGGCAATAAAGCGGGCGTCTTTATTCTCACGCAGGAGCGCAAAGACACCACTGCGGACCTCACACCGAAGAAAATGTACGGCCCGGCACTCATCCCGCAGAAGGACTACGCGCATGGTCAATCAGCGCAGGATGCGTTGAAGGCCATGCAGCTCCCCGGCGGCTTCAAAGCCGAGCTGATCGCCAGCGAGCCGGACCTCGTGCAGCCCATCGCCTTCACCTTCGATGAGCGCGGGCGCATCTGGGTCGTGGAAGGCAACAGCTACCCGAAGCCGCGCGACGTCGGTGCCGGTCAGGACCGCATCAAGATTCTCGAAGACAAGGACGGCGACGGCACCTTCGAGACGATCAAAATCTTCTGCGAAGGCCTGAATCTCGTCAGCGGCATTGAGCTAGGGTTCGGCGGCGTGTGGGTCGGAGCTGCGCCGTATTTGATGTTCATTCCAGACAAAGATCGGAATGATCAGCCTGATCCGGCCGATCCGACGGATCAGCGTCCGCAAGTCCCCGGCCTGAATTTCACCGCCTACGCCCTCCTCGACGGCTGGGGTTCGCAAGACACGCACGAGACACTGAACAGCTTCATCTGGGGCCCAGATGGCTGGCTGTACGGCTGCCACGGCGTCTTCACGCACAGCCGCGTCGGGCGGCCCGGTACGCCGGACGATCAGCGGCTGCCCATCAATGCCGGCATCTGGCGTTACCATCCCGTGCGGCATCAGTTTGAAATCTTCGCCGAAGGCACCAGCAATCCCTGGGGGCTGGATTACGACCAGTACGGCGAGTTCTTCGTCACCGCCTGCGTCATCCCGCATCTCTACCACATCGTGCCGGGCGGGCGTTATCAGCGGCAGGCCGGGCAGCACTTCAATCCCTACACGTATGAGGACATCAAGACCATCGCCGACCACGTGCACTACGCCGGCAATCCGCGCCCACCCGGACTTGACCGGACCACCGGCGCGGGCTTTGTCACCGACGACACCAACGCCCTCGGCGGCGGTCACGCGCACTGCGGCCTCGCCATCTATCAGAGCAGCCTCTTCCCGCCGACCTATCGCAATCAACTGATCTTCGGCAACCTCCACGGCCATCGCCTCGTCACGAACTACACCGATGTCCACGGCAGCAGCTACATCGGCAAGCACGGCGCGGATTTCCTGCGGGCGAACGACATGCACTTCATCCCCGTCACCCAAAAAGTCGGCCCCGACGGTGCGCTCTACGTCAGCGACTGGAGCGACCAGCAGATCTGCCATCGCGGCAGCAACGCCGTGGAGAACTGGGATCGGAGCAACGGACGGATTTACCGCATCAGCTACGAAGGCTGGAAGCCTTGGAAGGGCGATCTCGCAAAGGAAGGTGATGAAGCCCTTGCCAAACTCGCCGTGCAGACGGAGAACGAGTGGTTCTCGCGCATGGCGAGACGAGTATTGATGGAACGGGCTCGGCAGAATAATTTAATCGTGGACAAGGCTTCGAAGGCACTCACTTCCGCAGGCAAGTTCTTGGATGGCCGACTCATCTTTGAAAGTCCATTCAATGAGCCATCCGAGAAAGTGTATGACGCATCCACTCTGAAAGCGATGTGGTTGTGTCATGCTATTTGGGCGATAGGAGATGGAGAGTTTCTCTCGAACTACACAGACAGTGCATCAGCTAGATGGGCAATCCGACTCACGACTGAAGAGAGTGGAGATGGGCCTTTGGACGCGGCCTTGATAAAGATGGCCGATAGTAAAGACTTTGATTCAACAGTTCGTCGCGAACTCGCCTCCGCGCTCCAACGGCTCCCGCAAGACCAACGCCAATCCCTCGCAGCCGCCCTCCTCAAGCACGGCGAGGACAAGGACGACCCGATGATCCCGCTGCTGATCTGGTATGGCATCGAGCCGCTCGTCGGAGCCGATCCGCAGGTCGGGCTGGAACTCGCGCGGGTGTCGAAGCTGCCGAAGGTCACCGAGTTCATCTACCGCCGTCTTTTCTTCGATGACACGGGCCGAGCGTCGATGCTCAGCGAACTCACCAAGGAACCCGACGCCGCCAAGCGCGAGGCCACGCTGACGATGATCCTGAGCAGCGCTCGCGGTGCGGGCAAACTCACCATGCCGCCAGATTGGGTAGCGACGGCGGCGAAGCTCAGAAGTAGTGTAGTTCCGCCTTCAGGCGGTTCTGGATCCGCCGGACCGGCTAAAGCCGGGACTACAATACCCCAAACTCGAACAGCCGAGCAGCTAGTCACCGAACTCAGCGCCTTGTTCGGCGACAAGGACGCCCTCCAGCACTTCCGCGCTCGCCTAGCGCTCGCCAACGCCACCGCAAAAGAACGCGAGCACGCGCTCGGCATTCTCATTCAGACCGGCGATGCCGCCACGGCTCCGATCCTACAGCAGCTCCTCACTCACGACGCGCCCGTTTCACTTCGGCGCAAGGCCATTCAGGCCCTGGAGTCACTCCGCGACTCCAACACTCCCGCCGTTCTGTCCTCCCTGTTGCCAAAGCTCTCCACCAACGAATTCCCCGATGCCATCAACACCCTCGCCTCGACGCGTGAAGGCTCGAAAGCGCTGCTGAAGGCCGTGGCGGCCAAAACCGTGCCTGCCACGGCCCTTTCGCCCTTCCTAGTGCGCCAGCTCACTGCGTTCGATGACGCGGAGATCAACGCGCTGATCAAGTCCGCCTGGGGCGATGTGAATGCACCGAAGGCCGATCTCGGCGAGCGCATGAACAAATACCGCGCCTTGCTCACGCCCGACGTTTTGGCCAAAGGCGATCTGGCGAAGGGCAAGCTGCTCTACACCGCCACCTGCGGCCAGTGTCATAAACTCTTCGGCGAAGGCCAAAACGTCGGCCCGGACATCACGGGCAGCAATCGCGCTGATTTGAACTACCTGCTCGAAAACGTCCTCGATCCGAATGCGGTGATCGGCAAGGACTACCAGCTCAATCTTTTCACCATGAAGGACGGGCGTGTCATGAGCGGTGTCGTCAAAGAGGAAGGCCCCGCGGCCGTGAAGATCGCCATGATGGGCGGGGTGGAGTTCACGCTACCGCAGGCGGACATCGCCAAGCGCGAGGTGTCGAAGCTCAGCACGATGCCGGAGGGCTTCTTTGATGCTCTCAAGCCAGAGCAGGTCATTGACCTCGTCAAATACCTCCAAAGCGGTTCTGTAGTACCGGCTTCAGCCGGTCAGAAGCCGCCTAAAGGCGGAACTACAATACCCGGAGCACTCGAAGGCGAGGCACTCAAGGTTTTGACCAAAACCGGCGGCAGTGCCAAACCCCAGGGCATGGGCGGCTTCGGCGGTGCCTGGAGCGGCGGCTCACAGCTCTGGTGGATCGGCGGCAAGCAGGGCGACAAGCTCACGCTGGCGATTCCCGTGAAGGAAAAAGGCAGCTACGCTCTCACCGCCGCCCTGACGAAGGCCAAGGACTACGGCATCCTCGACATCGCCCTCGACGGCAAACCCGTCGCCACCGGCTGGGACGGCTACAATCCCGAGGTGATCCACAGCGACGCGCTCGACTGGGGCACGCACACGCTCGACGCCAGCGAGCACCAGCTCACGATCACCCTCAGCGGCACCAACGCGAACGCGCTGCCGAAGTTCATGGTCGGCGTGGACTATGTGAAGCTGGAGAAGAAGTGATGCTGTGAAACTGCCGAATGCCGAAGAAGCGATCGTCGAGATCGAGAAGCTGCGCGATTACTCGCTCAGCCCCGACCATCCGGTGGGCAAGCACAAGGCACGCGTGTTTGAAGCATCGCTGGGTTTGCGGCGGGAACACGCGCAAGAAACCCTGGAGCGTCTTCATGCCGCGCACAGCGCTACGAATGCGTGCCCACCAAGCTGACGCCGCATGGGCAGCACTATGAGATGGATTTTATGCTCACACATCAGTCCAGATCAGCTCTGGTGCGGGCGATTTGGATCGTGCGCCATGGCGAAAAATCACCTCGTTTGGTCACCTTTCATGTGTTATGAATTCACCCACAAACCCCGTCATGGAATCCCGGCCCATCCATCAATTTGACTGCGTCGCGCTGCTGAAGCCCGTACCTGCCGAAGGCCTGTCTGTCGGACAGGTGGGAGCGGTCGTGGAGGTTTACACGCCCGATGAGTTTGAGGTGGAGTTTGTCGATCTCCATGGGAAGACACTCGGCCTGCGCACCTGCCATCGCAGTGAACTGCTGCTGCTCCAGCACGAGGCTTTGGCCGCGTAAAGCCGAGGCCGCCCATATGCGCGATCTCCACTCCACCCGTGCCATGTGGCTCAAGGGCTGGCTGTTTCTGCTCATCGGCCTGATGTCGGCGACGATCCTGCTCGTCGAGAACTGGAGCTGGCGCACGGCGCTGCTGCTGGGACTGTGCGTGTGGGGTTTTTGCCGGGCGTATTACTTCGCGTTCTATGTGATCGAGCACTGGCCCGATCCGCAGTTCAAGTTCAGCGGGCTGGGGCACTTTCTGACTTACCTGGGGCGGTTGCGGAAACGCCCGCCGTAGCCTTCGATTGCCAATCGAATTTACTCAAGCCGCCAGCGCTTCGTCGAAGCGTGCGATCAAGTCTGCTGCGTCTTCGAGGCCGGCGGACACGCGGATGAGCCAGCGGCTGACGCCGACGCTTTCGGTCCAGTCGAGTTCGTCATAATGCGCGAGTAGGGTGTAGGGACACGCGAGCGTGAAGTTGGTGCCGAGGCTTGGGCCTTTGGTCACACGGAGAGCGTCGAAGACCTTGGCGCTGGTTTGCGCGGGATTTTTGAGCGTGAAGGAGAACAGGCAGCCATGACCGCCGTTTTCGCGGCGGATATGTTCGTAGCCGCGCCCGCCTTCGCTGCTCGCATGCCAGACGCGCTCGACTTTGGCATGCGTGCGCAGATGGTCGACGAGCGCCTGCGCATTGCGGCTCATGGTGGTGGCACGTTGCGCGAAGTCGCGGCTGTTGAGTTCCAGCGCCACGGCATCGCCGCGCCAGAGCTCGTGGTCGGCATTGGCCGTGAGGAAGGCGGCAAAGGCGGCGTGGTGCGGTGAGTTGCGGTTTAAGACGACACTGCCAGCCAGCACATCGCCCGCGCCGGAGAAACTCTTGGTCAGGCTCGTCGTGACGACATCGGCGACGCGGTGCGCGTCCACATGCGCGACGGTGGAGATGGTGTCATCGACGATGATCGGCACGCCCGGCTGCGCATCGGCGCGGATGGCGAGCAGGCGCTCGAAATCGACGCAGCGCAGCAGCGGGTTGCTCGGCGCTTCGCAAAAGATGCCCGCGAGCGGCTCGTTTTGCAGCAGGGTGCGTAGTTCGTCATACTCGCTGTCCTTGATCAGCGGCAGGAAGTGCGCGCCGCTGCCAAACATCTGCTGGAGTTTCAACACATCGACATACGGGAAGTCGAGCTGGGCGGTTTTTCGACTCGGAAAAAGGTGCGTGAGCATGCGATGCACGGCAAAATTGGCCGCCATGCCGGAGGGAAACAGAAACACGTCTTCCGGCTGCTGCCCGGCGTGCTGCGCGATGCGTTCGCGAATGATTCGATTCGCCGCCTGGCCCTCTTCGGCGCTCGTCGTGCTCTTCAGCGTGCCCAGCGCATCGCTGGCTTGGCGGGTGCTCACGCACTCGCCGCAAAAGCGCCAGAACTTGCGGGCTTTCACATAGCTGTCTGCCGGAAACACGGCGACGCCGAGCTGATGCGCCGTCCATTCGACTGCACGGCCCGTTTGGATGAACTCGATGCAACGCTGCGCATGCACGCGACGCGGGAAGACGAGACAGCGCTCGCCTGCGGCGGCGAATTCCTGTTCCGCAGCCTCAAACAGCCGCGTGATCGCTGGCGGGCAGCAGAACCGCGGGTAACCGGATTTGAATTTCGCCACGATCTCCTGATCGCCTTCCTCATAGCCGATCACATGCTGCCATAGCGGCAGGCACACGGACACCCCGAATTCGTGGTCCGGGATCGCCTTGCCGAGGTCATCGGCGTGGCAGAGGGGGTGCGTGAGGTGATCGGTCATTGGGGGAGGAGGCTGTTTCTTCACGCAAAGAGGCTGAGACGCAAAGAAATAGAGGGTGAAACTCGCGTTGATCGCATTGCCCGGATGTCGTAACAGTCCACATGCCAGCCGCTTACACCATCGCCCAAGCGCAGAAAAAGCTGTCGTCGGTTGTTCGCGAGTCGCAGCAGCGACCCGTGCCGATCACCAAGAACAAGCAGGTCGTCGGTTTCTTTCTGTCGCGTGACAGGATGGAGTCCATTCTGGAGACGATTGACGTCATGCAGGACAAGAAAGCGATGAAAGCGATTCGCGCCTACGAGGCAGGTAAGACAAAATTCCAGCCGCTCTCCGCGCTCGATGACGCTGCGGGTTGAACTATCCGATCAGGTGCTGGGTTTCGTGTCGCAACTGGCTCCGCAAACCAAGAAACGCCTCCGGGACGAGCTGCACAAGCTCGCCAAAGGCAAGGCCGGCATCAAGCCGCTCGACGGCAGGCTTGCCGGTTATCACCGGCTTCGATCGGGTTCCTACCGCGTTATTTTTCGTCAGCGCACGGATCGAGGCCAGCAGGTGGCAGAATGCATCTACGCTGGCCTAAGATCACTGGTGTATGAGTTGTTCGAGCAGGCGTTGGATGTGAGCTGATCGGTCATTTGCGCTGCTTCAATGCCGCATCAATGTCCGACCACAAGTCCTCAACGTGCTCGATGCCGACGGAGAAGCGCACGAGGCCGTCGGTGACGCCGGCGGCTTCGCGGGCGTCTTTGGGAATGGCGGCGTGGGTCATGCTGGCGGGATGCGCGACGAGGCTTTCGATGCCGCCGAGGCTCTCTGCCTGCGTGAAGAGGCGCAGGCGCCGGATGAAGGTGAGAGCATCGCTGTAGCTGTGGCCGAAATCAGCCAGCAGCATGCCGCCGCCACCGGCCATCTGCTTCTTCGCGAGCTTGTGCTGCGGATGGCTGGCGAGGAAGGGATACTTCACGCTCGTGACGCCTTTGCGCTTTTCGAGCCGTTGGGCGAGTTCGAGAGCATTCGAGCAATGCCGCTCCATGCGCACGGCCTCGGTCTTCGCGCCACGCGAGACGAGCCAGGCGTCGAACGGGCTGGGCTGCAAACCGAGCGCCTTCTGCGCGAAGATCATTTTTTCCTGCCACTCGTCGGATTTCGAGCAAACAGCACCGCCGAGGCAGTCGCTGTGGCCGTTGGTGTATTTGGTGGTGCTGAGCAGGGAGAGATCGGCACCGAGATCGAGCGGCTGCTGGAGCAGGCTGGAGGCGAAGGTGTTGTCCACGGCGACGGCGCTGCCGACTTTATGCGCGGCAGCGCTGATGGCCTTGATGTCGAGGATTTTCAGCAGCGGATTCGTGGGGGATTCGAGCCAGACGAGGGCGGGCTTGAGCCGGGTGATGAGATCGTAGTTCTCGCGATTGGCGAGGTTGGCGTATTTGATCTTCACGCCGAAGCGCCGCAGCACCTTTTCAAAGATGCGATAGGTGCAGCCGTAGATCTGTTGTTCGGAGAGGATGGTGTCGCCCGTTTTGAGCGAAAACAGCACGGCGGTGATGGCGCTGAGGCCGCTGGCGAAGACGGTGCAGTGCTGCGCGTTTTCGAGGCTGGCGAGCGTGGACTGGAGGTTGCGGAAGTTCGGATTGCCGGAACGGGTGTAGTCAAAGCAAGTGGGATTGCCCGTCTCGAAGGTGGAGGTCATGTAGATCGGCGGGATGACCGCGCCGGTCTCGCTGCGGTAGTCCTGGCCAACGTGAATGGCCCGCGTTTCGAAGCGCGCATCGGCGGGGAGGGAGGGATCGTCTTTCATGGCGTGAAGATGGACAGGCAGATTTAGCTTTGCAAGGCTCCTGCGCGCATGCTTTATGGTTCAACTCTGATCTTTCATGCCCGACTCCACTGCCCCCCGAAAATTCCGCCGTGTTCTGCTCAAACTCAGCGGTGAAGCGCTGCGACAGCCGGGCAGTACCGACAATATTTCCCCGCCCATCGTCGAAGACATGGCGGCGCAGATCAAGGCAGCGCACCAGACGGGCCTGGAGATCGCGCTCGTCGTCGGTGGTGGCAATTTTTGGCGTGGCGTGACCGCCAGCAACAAGGGCATGGAGCGGGCCACGGCGGACTACATGGGCATGCTGGCCACGGTGATGAATTCGCTGGCGCTGCAAAGCATGCTGGAAGGCATGGACGTGCCGACGCGGGTGCAGAGCGCGATCAAGATGGACAACGTCGCCGAGCCCTTCGTGCGGCGGAAGGCGATGCGCCATCTCGAACTCGGCCGCGTGGTGATCTTCGCCGCTGGCACGGGCAATCCGTTTTTCTCCACCGACACCACCGCCGCGTTGCGCGCCAGCGAGATCAATGCAGAGATCGTGCTGAAAGCGACGAAAGTGGACGGCATCTACGACGACGATCCCGCCAAGAACCCGAATGCGGTGAAGTTTGACCGCATCACCTTCCATGAGTGCCTGACCCGCCAGCTTAAGGTGATGGACTCCACCGCCTTCTCGCTGTGCATGGAGAACAACATGCCCATCGGCGTGTTCAGCATGAACGAGCCGGACAACATCCGCCGCGCCCTCGTCGGCGAGCACATCGGCACCATGGTGGATGCCAAAGGCTGACACAGACTGAGCTCCAACGCCTGCCGGAGCCTCTCAAACCGTTGCAAAAGGCCGCGTATCCCGCCCCGGTTGGCCGTACTTCCGGCCGGGTTTCGCCCACTCCCGCCCCGTTCACGCGCATTCCCTCCCCGGTTGGCCGTACTCCCGGCCGTGTTACGCGTACTCCCGCCCCGTTCACGCGCATTCCCTCCCCGGTTGGCCGTACTCCCGGCCGTGTTACGCGTACTCCCGCCCCGGTCACGCACATTCCCTCCCCGGATGTCCACATCCGAGCTCGGATTTGGACACTCCCGAGCCAATTGCAAAACCTCACACCTTCGATGTTACAAATGCTGTGTGTTGCGATCAGTTATGGCAGATAACACATTTAGCCTAAACAGCGTTGGTTTTCAGGGGTTTTGCAATTAGCTCTCCCATCTCGGATTTGAGAAAGCGGGCAGGTTTTAACCGCTTGTTGAGACGAAATCCGTCCTTGTTGAGATTTGGGAGCCATGGGGTCTTTGTGCTAGACCCAGTTTCAGGAAACGCGTGCCGCTTGCCCTTCCGGCGGCTCGGGATGAAACGCAGCCGGACCTCAATCGCGCCTTTCCGATCCCAACCACCGCCCCAGCCTTGCTGGAAGAAGGCGATAGAGGAACAGGCACGAATGGCACGCGGTTAAGGCGGGGGACCGGGGCTTTTGCAGCGCCAAGGGCGCGGAGGAATAAGCCCAGGGCAGGCGAGCCTTGGCGAGCACCGCCCTGGGTAGGGATGTCCCACCCGACCATGCCCAAGGGCGCGCCCTGAAGGGGCGCGGGAGAGCGTGCGCAAGGTGGGAAGCCTGGAACTGGCCGCACGTCAGGTGAGTTCGCCCCTGTTCCCGCGCTCCGTTGGAGCGCGACCTTGAGCAGGAACGGGCTGGTCAAGCAACCCAGGGCTTGCGCCCTGGGCTGGACTCCTGCGGGCCGTTGGCCCGCATGGCGGGAGTTTGGGTGCGGGCTGGTCCAAGTGGAATCAAGGGACAGACACCACGAAGCTCAGCCAATGTGGCTTTTCATTCCTATGCGAGCGCATAGGCGACAAAACCTGTGTGAGTCGCAACGAAATTCGTGTGATGGGACACATTCGAGGGACTGAGCTGGACATCCGGGCACGAAATGTGGACTATAGCGCAGCACAGGCACAAAACCCACGCTTTTGTGTCCCATCCAACTGTTCGGTAAAGAAAAATATGAGGAAGCACGCACTGATCATTTTCGCCGCAGGGTTCTTGACGCTTGCCAGCCGGGCCGAGGATGAATCACACAAAGAAATCAAGATCGTTCAACCAGAGGTAGCGATATACTCCATCGGGAGCTTTGAAGGCATTTCTACAACGCGACTGTTCGTTCTATCCGAGGACAAATCTGGATACACCATAACCTCTCGAACTGGTGAGGTGATCGCAAAAGATGTCTACTACGTTAAGACTTTTGGTGGTGCATTCGGTGCGATTGCCGTTCACATCATTCAAGATCGATTCATCATTTATCCAGAAACGGTGAAGGCGAGTGAGGTCCCTGATACACTGTTCCACGAGATGCATGCTGTGACACATGTTTACGACTTAAAGAATCGGAGGATCCTGACTAGCTCTGAGAAGTATCGATACGATCACGACGTTCCTCTCCGATACGATTGGGACAAAGTCATAAGAGCCGCCTTCCGTGCGGACGAGGACGAACAAGCCGGCGCACGCCAACCCGCTACCGCTCCGGATTCGAAGTCTGAGGGCAACGAGAAACCTAAACTTGAATCGAAGGGGCGCTGCCGGTAGCCTGTGGCAGACCCTTGACGTTCTGCCAGAGAATGATGCTCACACAATCGCTCAGAATCAGCGTCTATCTTTTCTCTCTTGTGCTCGCGCTCTCAGGAGTAGGCAGGGCACAGCAAGATCAAACGCCTAGCCCGAAGAAGGCCACTCCGGAGCAAGAAGTCCAGATCAGGGCGCTAATCGAGCAATTAGTGCTGATGGATCGGGACGCGCTAGATCCTAAGAAGCTCATTGAGAAGATGCGAGAGGGCCAAGTCGAGGAGTCTCTCCCGCCAATGCCACCTGAACTTCTAGACAAACCCGATCCTGAATACGCCAAGCGTTTCAAAGGCTGCGAAATGGCATTCAAGAAGCTAAGTGAGCTTAAGAATTTGGCAGTTCCTTACATGATCGAGCACTTGAACGACAAACGCCAATCTATTCCGTTTCGCAACCACTCCCTTCAGCGGTCAGTTGGTGACGCCTGCTACTGGAACATCTATTACCAACTTCAGGACCAGCCCACAGACTACTCCGAATATGGTTATCAGCGTAAAGGCAAGGATGGGGAGAATCACCCCAAACCATACTGGGAAGGAACTCCCTTTGACGAGGCTGGTGGCCTTGCCAAATGGCTGGAGGCGAACAAGAAGCTCTCTTACATGGAGATGCAAATCAATTTTCTGGTCTGGTTGCTTGATAAAGAGAAGAAGATTGGCGCGTCCGATCCAGAGAGTTACTTTCTGAATATTCTACCACTTGAGATCAGGATATTGGAGCGCAAGGCTGAGCTTGGCGACGACGTTAAGGAGGAAATGAGCCGATTGCACAAAGTCCTGAAGAAAAAAGATACCAAGGCAGTCCCTAAGACGCTATTACCCACCAAGGCAGAACAAGACGGTGGTGGACAACCGGCTACCCGCTCCGAGTCGAAATGACATTCGCAACTACAATCTTTAATCCTGTTGCGGAGTGGCGCTCCCGGTAGCGGGTGTCAGGCCTTTGACGTTCGACAAATGAAATACCCCGACGGAAGTATCATATGTGTTGGCGACCTCATCTGGTGGAATGAGGGTAGCTGCATAGGATACATTCAATCGGTCGCCGAGAGTGAAGAGGAATATGAGTCGTGGGGTCTTGATTGCCCTCATCTTTTCCTTTCGAACCTTCACCCCTTTGACCCAAGTGAGAAGAGCGGAATTGCTTACGATGAGGCTTGCCTTGTTGACGAGGCGTTTGGCCTTTTAACCAAGGCAGAATCGGATGATTTAGCCGAAGCAATTGCCAAAGCAGGGATCACCGAAGACGGCTACAGCGTATATCCAGAATACGATAACGGAATGATGACACACTGGAGATTCGAATTACAAGATCCTCTCCGTAAGTCGGTAAGAATTCCAGTCGGCCCCGTGATGTCCACCCCACAAGTCGAACATTAAAAGGCGGTGGAGGCAACTCCGCTGCGCTCCGTGCCTCACCTTAGACGTTCATGGCATCACGGGCATGACCGTCTGCCCCCGTGCTCTTGTCGGCCAGCGCAGGCTGGGGGGCTTGCAGTGATCTGGCCCGCGCGGTAAACGCAGCGTCGGCGCAGGATTGCGCTTGAGCTTCCGCGCCGCAGCGTCGAAGAAAGAAAAAACCACCCAACCTGACTCTTATGGACCCTGAAATGACCATGCTGGAGTGCGAAGAATCGATGACGAAAGCCGTCGAACACGCCATCCACGAATTTGCCACCGTGCGCACGGGCAAGGCGAACCCCACCCTCGTCGAGAACATGGACATCCACGTCCACAGCTACGGCAGCCACATGAAACTGAAGCAGCTCGCGATGATCACCACGCCGGATGCGCGGCTGATCCGCATCGAGCCGTTTGATCCCGCTACTTTGCAGGACATCGACCGTGCGATCCGCGAATCCCGCCTCGGCTTGAACGGCAGCATCGAAGGCAAAGTGATCCGCCTGCCGATTCCGTCCCTCTCGCAGGAACGCCGTGAGCAGATGGTGAAAATGTGCAAAACGCTCGGCGAGGAAGCCAAAGTCCGCGTGCGTTCCGCCCGGCGCGACGCGCTAGAAAAACTGAAGAAAGCCGAAAAGGACAGTGCGATCACCGAGGATGAACTGCACCGCCGCGAGAAGGAGATTCAGACGATGACCGACAAGAAAGTCGGTGAAATCGACGAGCATATCGTATCGAAAGAGAAGGAAATCCTGACGGTGTAAGCCCATTCGATGTTCCCCGCCCGCGATTACCTCGACCTGACGCACACGAAGCATGGCATCCTGTTCCCGGATGACTCGCCGGTGTGGACGGCGCTGACGCGGATCGAGCAGTATCTGGAGTTTCGGCTGCAACGCGAGATTCGCACGCAGGTGCCGCCAGGGGCGTTCATCGGCGAGGATGTGTTCATTGACGAAGGCACCACGCTGGAACCCGGCGCGGTGATCAAAGGCCCGGCCTGGATCGGGCGGAACTGCCAGATCCGCGCCGGCTGCTACATCCGCGAGAATGTGATCATCGGCGATGGCTGCGTGCTGGGGAACTCCTGCGAGTTCAAAAATTGCGTCATTTTCGACGGCTGCGAGGTGCCGCACTACAATTATGTGGGCGACTCCATCCTCGGTCACAAGGCGCACCTCGGCGCGGGCGTGGTCCTTTCGAACGTGCGGCTGGACCGCCTGGAAGTGAGTGTGAAAACGGACACCGACCTGATTCCTACCGGCCTGCGGAAATTCGGCGCGATCATCGGCGACCACGCGGAGATCGGCTGCAACAGCGTGATCGGCCCCGGCAGCATCATCGGCCGCCGCAGCATCGTCTATCCGCTAACGCAGTTCAGCGGCGTGCTGGAGGCCGATTTGATGCTGAAGACAAGGCAGACGCAGCAGGTGGTGAAAAGGCGGAAGTGACCGTAATAAATTCCTGTTCTGCTGGGTCCACAGCAAGAGGAAGCAAAGCGCGCGTGTCAGCGGAGTCCCAGAGCGGCCAGCAGCGCCTGGGAGCGGTGCTGCTGGCGAGCCGTGCGTTCCAGTGCTGTCTTGGGTTTGCACGGGTGTGCTGCGCACATGAACCCTGGGAATCGCTCGCTAAGGCTCGCTCATCCCTGGGCTATATTACCGAAGCCATTCAGGCTTCAACGGGCCTGAATAAAGAAGGAAATCGAATGCCGTTTCGGTTGGCGGCGTCAGAGTCCGGCACCACGCCTATGAACTCCTGTTTCCGCTCCCTTGTTGTCCTCCCTGCGGTCTTTGCGCTGACCAGTTGTGATCCGCCCGCACCGTCCGCAGTCGTTGCTACACCGGCAGTCGCCCCGATCACGGCGGAAACAGCGGCGCAACTGGCCGAAGCGCGAGATGCCTTGCAGCGGCAGGCCTTGGAGATCGATACGAAGACGGCGCTGATGGAAAAACAGCTCGCCGACATGGAGAAGGCGCTCAAGGACCGTGAGAACGCCGAGCTGCGGGGATCGCTGGACGCTTTGAAGAGGCAGAACGACGAGCTGCGCGTGCAGGCGGAGGCGGCACGGCGGCAGAGCAACGTCATCACCCAGCGCATCGCCACCACGACGCCACGCGTAACGGTGACCCCGCAGGTGGTGGTGCCGCGTGATTACTCGATGTTTTATGAACGGCTCTCGACCTATGGGCGCTGGATGGACGTGGGCGGCTACGGCTACTGCTGGCGGCCGACGATCAGCAATGCGGGCTGGCGGCCGTATGTGGATGGCTGCTGGGTGTGGTCGTCCTATGGCTGGACCTGGCAGTCGAACGAGCCGTATGGCTGGGCGGTGTATCACTATGGCCGCTGGGTGAATCTTTCGCGCCACGGCTGGGTCTGGGTGCCGGGCAGCGACTGGGCACCCGCCTGGGTGTCGTGGCGGCAGAGCCGGGACTGCGTGGGCTGGGCACCGCTGCCGCCGGATCAGGGTGCATTCAACGGTGTGTATCGTGATTGCGATTCGCGCTACGGCCTCGGCCCCACGAGCTATGTCTTCATCACCACCAATCATTTTGTGCAGCCGAGTTACACCCAGTATTGCGCCCCGGTGACGCAGAACACCACGATCTTTCAGCACAGCGTGAACGTGACACAGATCGTGCCGCGTGGTGGTCATGAGCATGGCTTTGTGCATCACGGCGGCCCGCCGCGTGCGCAGATGGAGCAGGCCAGCGGCCAGCGCGTGCCGCAACGCCAGGTGCAGACGCTGCAAGCGGGCGAGATGCCGCCGCAGCGCTCGGGACATCGTCATGATGAAGCGCCTGCGCAGCCTTTCATCGTCGAATTGCCGCCCGCCAGGGCGGGTGCGCCGATGGTTCGGCCGCAGATCGCCGACCGCATCGAGAGACCGCAGCTTGTGGATGCTTTTGCAGGTGTGTCGCAGCGTGCTGAGGCGGAGATTCGTCAAACGATGGCTGCTGACACCGCCACTGCGGCGGTGCAGTTGCCGCCGGTGGTGGTGATCACGCCCGCTGCCGCCAGTGAAGTGACTGTGGTGCCGACTGCCGTGACAGAAGCCGTGCTTCCAGCCATCGTTGTGAGTGATCCAGCTCCGACTGGGAATGTTGCGCCTCCTGCGGGCATGCCGCCGTCTGGCAGGAAGCCCCGGCCAGCCGTGGTGGAGGGTATCACGCCGATGCCCGCCGCCGTGGTTGAAACGCAACCGGCTGCCGCAGAGACAACAGTGCCAAAACCCGTCGAAAACGCCGTTTCGGCTCCCGCCATGCCTGCAACGACGCCTGTCGAAGTCCCTGGAGCAGAGTTGGCGAAAACCGAGCCGGTGATCGCCACTTCACCCGCTGTGACGACACCGAACACGCCGGTCGCAACGCTACCTACCGAGGAAACCACTGCGCCAGCCGCCGTGGTTGCAACGCAACCGGCTGCCGCAGACACAACGGCACCGCAAACGGTCGGGAACGCTGTTTCGGCTCCAGCCATGCCTGCGACGACACCTGTCGAAGCCCCGGCGGCGGAACCGGTGAAAACAGAGCCGGTCATTGTTGCAGCACCTGCGGTGATGCCGACAGCGAACGAATCCACCCCGAACCCGCAGGCCATGCAGGAGAAATTGGCTGCCGATCAGGCTGCTGCCGCCGCTGAAGTGGAAAAAGCTCGTCTTATTGCCGCTGAACAACAAGCTAAGGTCGCCGCCATGCAACAGCAGGCCGACAAAGCCACCGCCGAGCAAGCCCAGGCGATGGCAGAAGCTGAAAAAGTGCGCATGCAAGCCGCTGCCGCCCAGCAGCAGGAAGAAATCGCCAATCAGCAACGCATGGCCGCTATGGAAGCCGAAAAGGCACGTCAACAAGCTGAAGCTGCGGCGATGCAGCAGCAACAGGAGCAACTCGCCGCCCAGCAGCGTGCTGCCACCGAACGCATGGCTGCCGAACAAGCCGCCGAAGCCGAACGTGCCCGCCAGCAAGCCGAGGCCGCCGCGATGCAACAGCAGCGCCAGCAACAGGAAGAGCTCGCCGCCCAGCAACGTGCGGTAGCAGAACGCATGGCCGCCGAGCAGGCCGCGCTGGAACGTCAACAGGCCGAAGCCGTCGCCATGCAGCGCCAGCAAGAGATGGCACTGCGTCAAGCCGAGGAACAGGCCCGCCGTATCGCGGAAGAGCAGCAAATGCGCGCGCAGCAAGAGACCGCGCAACGTGCCCAGGAAATGGCACAACGCCAAGCCGAAGAAGCTGCCCGCCGCCAGCAGGAGGCTGAAATGCAGCGTGCGCGAGAAATGGCCCAGCGCCAAGCGGAGGAGCAGGCCCGCCGAGCTGCGGAAGAACAAATGCGCGTCCAGCAAGAGACCGCGCAACGTGCCGCTCAGGAGATGGCACAGCGGCAGGCTGAGGAACAAGCTCGTCGTGCGCAGGAAGAAGCACAAAGGGCCGCTGCCGAGGCTGCCCAACGCGCTGCGGCGGAAGCCGCCCGCAATCAGCCGCAGCCAGGGTCATGAGCCGCGTGCAAGCGTCTGCCAAAGTAGCCCTCTCGCTCAGCGAGAGGAGCTGAGCGCTCACGCCAACTGAGTACGTAGTCGAATTTGAAGCCGTGAGGAGCTGGCGCAGGCGCTGTGCTCATCTTGCGGTGCAAGATGGCTACTGTACCAGCTCACACCCGCACCATGTCCTTCACTACCTGCCAGTAGAGGAAGATGCAGCCGCGCCAGGAATAGCGGAACTCACCGTTGCCGGTGGGTTCGATGACGCCGGCGTTGATGTTGTGGTCGATCTGGGCGCTCATGTCGCGCTCGATGTAGGCATGGAGGTACTCGGTGTCCTGTAGGACGAGATCCTCTGGGCTGAGACCCTGGCTTTGCAGAAACTCCTCATGCCGGGCCAGCAGGTCTTCAAATGAATCGGCATGGGTGAAGCGGTTCAGCCGCTGCTTGGGCGTATGCTTCATCGTGGAAGCAAAAGGGTAGTTCGTGGTCGTGAACGTGGTGCCGCTGTGCGCCCGTGAGGTGAGGCTGACGTAGGAAAAGCCAAAGTCTCCCTGCTGCGCGAGGGCGATGGCGGCCTGCGTGCGCATTTCCGCATGGTAAAACAGGCGCATGAAGTGATCGGTCTGGCTCCACTGCCAGCCGGTGTCGCCGACTTCGGTGAAGCCGGCGTCCTCCGCCTCGCTGCTGAGTTCGCTGAGTTCAGGAAAGACCTCACGGTTGGGCGGGAAGCGGTGTTTGACCTCGCTCTTGATCGGAAAACGCAGGCGGCGCACGCGGAAGACGATCTCCAGCCATGGCAGCATGAACCAAGCGCTGATGAAAATGCCACCGCCGACATGCGTGCCGGTCAAAAAGTAGCCACTGAGGTAGCTGGAACCCAGCAGCGCCAGCCAACCGAGTTTTTGAATGAACCGGTTGTCGAAGGAGCGGCACGCGAGGGCAAACACGAGGGCTGCCGCGACATACAGAATCTGCTGGAGAGTGTTTTCCATGAAGACCGCACCTTTGAGTGCGGTGCCGAGGATAGAGGGAAAAACTCGGTGAATCAACCCTGCATCTGCCGCCATTGGAGGAACGAAAAACCGGATGCGTCTCCCGACGCACCCGGTTTACCAACCTAACACTGAAATGGTTGGCGGGCCGCACCCGCCGGAGGTTAAAAATTGATCTGAGCCTGTAGGCCGATGTAGTCGTAATTCACCCCAGCATAGGGTGCCACGTTGGTGTTGGTGCGGGAGCCGTGATTGTACATGACGGTCATTTCCAGCTCTGGATAGGGGATGTAGCGCAGGCCGACGCCGACTTCGTCCACTTCAGAGTGCGGCGCATTGGTGGCGAATTTGCGACCGCCGTTGTAAGTCTGCCAGCGCACGAAGGGGATCAGCTCCTGCTGGCTGGCGAACACATGCCGGTAGTTGGCCTGCACATAACCGCCGCGCAGCCCGCTGGACTGGATGCTGCGCCGGTCTGCCGCGAGTTCGGGGCCTTCACCCCAGTTCCATTCGGTTTCGATGCCGAAAGGCTGCGGATAGAGAACGGCAGAAATGCCGACCCGTCGGTCTGCCACACCATTGCCTGTGAAGGTCGGGGCGGTGGGGATGCCACCGGCTGCCGCAGCGGCGGTGGTCGGGACGAAATTGCCGGTGTAACCCTGGAGGCCGATCTCGAAGAACTGACCATTGCTGAACTCGAAGGGGTAGGTGACACGCGCCACATAATGCGGCGAGCCGTTGAGGTCGGAACGATTGATGCCCTGGCCAGAATAGGCACCGATGGCGATCAGCCCGTAGTCGCCAGAGCCGCGCAGCCCGAGTTTGACGAGGTCTTTGAAGCGGTTGCGGATGGCATAGGGTGCCCAGTAGAAGAAGGCACCCAGGTCACGTTCGCCCTCGACGGCAGAATTGATGGCGTCTGGACGTTCGAGCGCGAGCCGGTTTTGGGACGACTGCATGTTCGACCAACCGTAGGGTACTTTCGACAGACCCAGACGCACGCGGAAGTCGCGGGCCGGGTCCAGAGAGATGTCCGCATAATAATCACGCGCCTGGAGCACATTCGAACCACTGACGGTGCCAAAATAGTCAGCCTGGAGATACATGTACACATGGCTGGTAATATCACCGCTGAACTTGATACGGCCGCGGCGGATGCCGATGCTGGACTGCTCGTTGGCAAAGGGGTCTGCCGGAACGTGCAACACGCCACCATCGTCGCTCAAGACCGAGTCGGCCCGGATTTGGGCATAACCGCCAAACTTGAGCCGCTCGTACCACTTGTCCGCCAGCAGCGCGTCGAGTTCTCCCTTTGACATGGTGGAAGGCGAGGTGCCATCCGTGATGCGCGACATTTCTTCGACCTGACCTTTCGTGCTGGTGATGGCGTTTTCGAGATTTTGCACCTTGCTTTCCGTCTGGGACAGACGCCGGTCCAATCCCGTGCCGGAAGAGGCAGCGACTTGAGGCGTGGCCTCTTTTTTCTCATCGGCACGCATGGCTGCCACCAGCATGTCGTACTCGTCCTGGGTCAGGGAACCTTTGGTCTTGAGGACATAGAGTAGTTTTTCCATCGCCGGGCTGGCAGCCAGTGGCAGGGGGGGGGGCAGGGCGATGGTGACCGCCGTGAGCATGGCGATCATGCGGGCAAAGACGCGGTTTGGTTTGTTCTTGAGCATGGGATGTTACAGTTTGGTAAGATGCTGTTGCTGCCATCACGTCAGTGGCGTGATGACGCTGCGTTCTTAGTCGTTACCCGCCCGGCTTGACGAGAGATCGAGTGTTACGTTTCCGTCACTCACTGCCGCTTCCAGTGGTTGAATTGTGACGTTTTCTTCACACGCGCCGCTTTGACCAATCATGCGGCAAAGCCACCCTCAGCCCTGTCGCAAATTAGCGGCCCATCCCAACGACACACCCATCCATGAAACCCGCCATTACCGCCCTCGTTCTCTCCCTTGCCACGGCTCTGACCGTGCAGGCTCAGACCACCCTGCGCATTCGCGGTTCCGACACGCTCGGGGCCAAGCTCGTCCCCCAGCTCTCGGAAGCCTTCAAAAAACAAGGTGGCAAGGTCAGCTTCGACATCGCCGCCGAAGGTTCCTCCACCGCCTTCACCAATCTCGCCGCTGGCACCGCCGAGATCGGCATGTCCTCGCGCAAGATTAAGGCGGACGAGCGCACGCTCTGCCGCAGCAAGGGCATCTCCATCCATGAGATCGAAATCGCCTGGGACATGATCACCATCGTCGTGAACAAGAACAACCCCATCGCCGATCTCAAGAAGAAGCAGATTTTACAAATCTTCGCTGGTGACATCAAGGACTGGAGCGAAATCGGTGGCACTCCCGGCCCGATCTCCGTGTACACCCGCAACACCTCCTCCGGCACTTACAAAGACTTCATGAGCTTGGCCATGAAGGGCCGCGAATACGGCACCAACAGCCAGAAAATGGCCGGCAACGAGCAGATCGTCGCCGAAGTCAGTTCCAACGCCAACGGCATCGGCTACGTCGGCTATGCCTATGCTGGCGCGAAGGGCATCAAGGTCGTCTCCATTGAAGGCGCAGCCCCCAATCCTGCCGCTGTGAAGAGCTACCCGCTGTCCCGCCCGACGTTCCTCTACACCAGCGGCGAGCCGGCCGGCTCCGTGAAGGAGTTCATCGACTTCTGCCGCAGCCCCGCTGGTGACGCCGTCATCGGCAAGGCGGGCTTCGTGCCCCTCTCCCAAATGAAGTGACCTAATCGTTGGTTGACCGTTCAACGAATCCGGCGAAGGAGAAGCGGCTTCTCTTCGCCGGATTCTCGTTTCGCGGTCTGAAAACCCCCTGCATGGACAGTTCTGAGTCACCACCCCGGCCTCCGTTGCGCAGCCTGCTCGTCAGGAGCCGCAAGTACACCGTGCTGGGCATGGACCCGCAGCAGGTCATCAAAAACTTCTTCGGGGCCAATGCCAGCGTCGCCATCATCGTGCTGGTGCTCATCATGGTGTTCCTCGTGCGAGAGGGCATCGACTTCCTCCCCACCTACCGCCAGGAACTCACCACCTATCGTCAAGCCGGCCTGGAGTTCTGTGACATCATCCAGACACCGCTGAAGCAGCACCAGCAGCTCTCCAGCAGCCTGCGTCAGGCTGTCAGTGCCTCGCTGGACACACAAAGCGGCGTGGCTCGCGTCCGCCGCGACACCGCCTTCCTGCTGAAGCGGGTGATTGAGGAAAAAACCACCCGTGAACGCGAAACGCTGGAGCAGGCGCTCGAACAAACACCGCCGCCGCCAGCCGCTCAGCTCGACACCCTGCGTGCGGAGCTGAAAACCGCCGTCGCCGCCGTGGTGGCCGCGCAGCCACAGCCCGAATCACTCACTGCGACCGAGTGGCAGCAGTTCCAAAGCGAACTAAATGCGCTGACCCCCGAAGTCACCGATCTGCCGCCCTTTCTGCAAACACTCAGCGCCGACTTCATTGCCAAAGACAGCGCCGCACGCAGCCAGTTCGAGCCGCTTGTCACCGCGCAAGAGGAATTCGAGGATGCCTCCGAGCCGTTGCGTGACCTGCTGGATGAATTCAAAGAGCATGCCCTGGAGTCCAAGGAGAGCTTTGATGCCATCCATGGTCTCGAAATCAACCGCCAGCGCCTGCTCGAAGCCGCCACCAAAGAGACGGACGCCACCGCCAAGGCCGATTTGATCAAGGAGGCCGATGCCTCCGTCGGCGAACCAGTGAACCTGGAGCAACGCACGCAGGAACTCACCGCTCGCGCCCCAGAGCTGCGTGAGCAGGTCGAAAACTATGCGCAGGCCGTTGCAACAGCCGCCGCCACGCTGCCCGAGCAAGCCGGCAGCGCAGCAGCCACCGCCCAGCTTAATGACGTGCGTTCACGGCTGCCCGGCTATGTGGAATCACTGCGCCAGGCCACCACGCAGCTCGACACGTGGCGCTGGGACAAGCCGGTCGCCATGACACGGGTCATCGCCGCCTTCTTCTTCGGCATGGAATGGCTCACCAACAGCTCCTGGCAGGATTTCTTCGGCTTTGTGCCGCTGCTCACCGGCTCCGTCGTCATCGCCCTGATCGCCGTCCTGATCGCCACGCCAGTCAGCGTCATCGCCGCCATTTACACCAACCAGTTCGCCACTGAACGCGAGAAAGAACTGATCAAGCCGATCATTGAGTTCATCCAGGCCATTCCTTCCGTCGTGCTCGGTTTCATCGGCATCTCGCTGCTCGGGAATCTCATCAAGGACTTCAGCGAGATCGGCTGGCTGCAATGGGTACCCGGTTTTCCAATTCAGGAACGCCTCAACATGTTCAACGCCGGTTGCCTGCTCGCCTTCATGGCCGTACCCACCATGTTCAGCCTCTCCGAAGACGCGCTGAACAATGTCCCGCGTGCCTACATTGATGCTTCCGACGCGCTCGGTGCCACCAAGCTGCAAACCGTCTTCCGCGTCATCGTTCCCGCCGGCATTTCCGGCATTCTCTCCGCCATCCTGCTCGGTCTCGGGCGGGTGATTGGCGAAACGATGGTCGTGCTGCTCGTCGCGGGCAACCGCATCGCCATTCCTGATTTCAGCGCCGGTCTCGGCGTCATTTTTCAGCCAGCGCACACGCTCACCGGCATCATCGCTCAGGAGTTGGGCGAGGTCTCACGCGGCAGCGCCCACTGGCAGGCGCTGTTCATGGTCGGCATCGTGCTCTTTGCCATCTCCCTCCTCGTCAACTGGTGCGCCCGCGCCGTGGCGCGTCGTTTTGAATCTCACAAGGCATGAACGAAAAAGCAAAATGATGATATGTAAAAATAATCCCTCCCCGGCCTGCCACGCCTTGGTGTTTACCCCAACTCCACTGAACAACAAACCCGCAACCTCCCTGGTCCCGCATCACCCACACGCGATTATTTTGCACCCCATCATTTTGCACCCCTTCTTTGATGCCCCCTGACCCCACCAACCCCTTCGCCGGTGACAACTCCGGCATTCAACAGCGCGAGACGCTCGCGCGCTGGGCGCTGCGTGCCGGCAGCTACATTGTGGTGCTGCTCACGGTGGGCATCATGCTGCACATCTTTGCCAAAGGAGCGCCAGTGGTCTTCCAATCGAGCTGGCCCTTCGTGAATACGCAGTTCCTCACCGAACTGCCTGCCACCCTGCACGTCATTGAGGACCAGCAAGGCAATCACATCGAAACCGACGTGAATGGCGCGGACGCCATCAAGAAACAGCTCGGCGACAACTTCCGTTCCGAAAAAACCGTCTCCTACTCCGGCGGCGGCATCCTGGGGCCGATCGTCGGCACCGCCTTGCTCGTGATCGTCAGTGTCAGCGTCGCGCTCTTCCTCGGTGTCGCCTGCGCGATTTATCTCAGTGAATACGCGAAAAAGGGCAAGTTCCTCGAACTCGTGCGCCTCGCCATTTTGAACCTCGCGGGCGTGCCTTCCGTGGTCTTCGGCCTGTTCGGCCTCGGAGCCTTCGTGTTGACCGCGCCCGTGTTTGTGGACGTGCCTGCGGATCGCTCCGTGTTCTTCATCCCGCTCGGTTTCACCACGCTCAGCTTAGAAGGTTGGGACACCTGTGTGCTCTCCGGCGGCTTCACGCTCGCCTTCGTCATCCTCCCCGTCATCATCACCGCTAGCGAGCAGTGCCTGCAGGCCGTGCCGAGCGGTTTCCGGGAAACGAGCATGGCGCTCGGAGCCACGCGCTGGCAGACGATCCGTTACAGCGTGCTCCCCTTCGCCACGCCTGGCATTCTAACCTCCAGCATCCTCGGCATCGCCCGTGCCGCCGGCGAGACGGCCCCGATCATGTTCACTGCCGCACTAGCCTTCAAAGACAAACTGCCCTGGCAAAAAGACCTGCCGCCGCTGCCCGCCGACGCGTCCATGTTCGCGCACTGGGAGCAGAGCGTGTCACGCTTCCTCGGCATCTTCACCGAATCCGTGCAGGCGCTGCCCTATCACATCTACACCCTTGCCGCCAAGATCCCGCAAAACGAGTACGCCGAGCGCGCGCAATACGGCTCCGTCTTCGTCTTCCTTGTCCTCGTCGCCGGTCTCGCTACCACCTCCGTGCTCATTCGCCAACGCCTCCGCGCCAAGTACCGCTGGTAAATCTCTCCCGCTCATGTCAGCTGATTCTACCGCCAAATCCTCTCCACCACCGGTTGTCCAGGTGAGCGGCATGGATTTTTGCTACGGCAGCAGCCAGGCGCTCGCCGACATCAATCTGGAGGTCGAATACCACCGCGTCACCGCCCTCATCGGCCCCTCCGGCTGTGGCAAGAGCACGCTGTTGCGCTGCATCAACCGCATGAATGATCGCGTACCCAGCGCCCGCGTGACTAAGGGCGAGGTGCGGGTCAAAGGCAAAAATATCCACGACGCCGACGTTGATCTCACCCAGCTCCGCAAACAGGTCGGCATGGTGTTTCAAAAGTCGAACCCCTTCCCCAAGAGCATCTACGAGAACGTCGCCTATGGCCTGCGCATCCACGGCGAGAAAAACAAAAACGTGCTCGACGAGGCCGTCGAGCGCTCGCTGCGCCATGCCGCACTCTGGGATGAATTGAAAGACCGCCTCAGCGCCAACGCCCTCGCCCTGTCCGGCGGCCAGCAGCAGCGCCTGTGCATCGCCCGCGCCATCGCCACCGTGCCCGACGTGCTGCTCATGGACGAGCCCTGCTCCGCGCTCGACCCCATTTCGACGCTGAAAATAGAGGAGCTCATGGGCCAGCTCGCCCGCGAGTTCACCGTCGTCATCGTCACCCACAACATGCAGCAGGCCGTGCGCGTCTCCGACTTCACCGCCTTCCTCCACCTCGGTAAACTCGTCGAATTCTCCCCCACCGAGGAACTCTTCACCAATCCCCGCGAAAAGCTCACCGAGTCTTATCTGCGCGGCACGTTCAGTTGAAAATGGCCGCCGCAATTCCAGCCGCTACAGAGCCACTCATCCAGGTGGAGAAGTTCAACTATGCCTATGGCGACCACCAGGTGCTCTTCGATGTCGATTTGAACATGCGCCGCGAGGACGTTACCGCGCTCATTGGCCCGTCCGGCTGCGGCAAGAGCACGCTGCTACGCGCGATCAATCGCATCAACGACCTTGTGGACTCCGCCCGCGTCGTCAGCGGCCAGATCAAGATTGATGGCGTCGATCTCTACGCGCCCGAGGTCGATGTAATCAACCTGCGCCGCAATGTCGGCATGGTGTTCCAGAAGTACAATCCCTTCCCGCGCTCCATCTTTGAAAACGCCGTTTATGGCCTCCGCGTGGCCGGCATCAAGGACCGCCACGATCTCGAAGAAGCCGCCGAGCGCAGCCTGCGTTCCGCCGCCTTGTGGGACGAGGTCAAAGACCGCCTGCACGAGATGGCCACCGGACTTTCTGGCGGCCAGCAGCAGCGTTTGTGCATCGCCCGGGCCATCGCCCTCCAGCCGCGCATCCTGCTCATGGACGAACCCTGCGCCGCGCTCGACCCCATCGCCACCGCGCGCATTGAGGAGCTGATCCATCAACTGCGCGGCCAGTACACCTTCATCATCGTCACGCACAACATGGAGCAGGCGAAGCGCATCGCCGACCGCACCGCCTTCTTCTACAAAGGCAAGGTCATCGAGGACGACGACACGATGACCATCTTCAATCATCCCAACAATCCGCTGACCGAGTCCTACATCACCGGGCGGTTGACGTGAAAAAGTAGTCCCGAGCTTTAGCTCGTCCGGGAAGTTGAAAAAGCCGCTTTCTGTCCCAGTATGGGCCGCATGCGACTCCGCCCCTTCCTGTTTCTCCTCCTCAGCGCCAGCGCTGTGCATGCCGGTGTGGAGATTGACATCGATGAATTTGGCAAAAGCCTCGGGGGTTGGAAAAAAGAGAGCGGCAAGGCGGCCGAGTACAAATTCTCCGAAAGCGACTACCGCACCTACAAACCCGAAATCACCCAGTCCCCAGATGGCGGTGTGTTCATCTCCGTGCGTGTGGATCATGTGCGTGGCATGTTCTCCTCCGACGACCATGCCAGTTTGGAGATGAGCTTTGCGCCAGACGGCACCATGCTGTCGTCCCAGGCGGCCATTTCAATCCAGGAGCGTCGTATCAGCAGCGACACCTTCCGCAGCGGCGGCAAATCCGCCGCCAAAGCAGCGGGCGATCTCGTCAACGGCACCGCCGAAAAAGCCGCCAAGCTCGGCAGCGACGTGTTTGCCAGTCTCGCCGCCAAAATTCTGCGCGAAAACGTCACGGAACCCGGCCGCATCTCGTATTCCGCTGCGTTGCGTCACAACTACAACCTGCTCTATCGCTGTGTGACGGTGACGAAAGATCCGCCCAAGGCCCTGCGGGTGGAAGGCGAGGTGGCAACCACTGTGCCTGACAAAAAAACCGCGCCAGAGGACATGCTGCAGGTCCGCACGTTTGGTGAACCAGTGAAGGAAGAACCCAAAGCAGAGCCAGAACCGGCCAAACCATGAGCCGCAGACAGTTGCTCATCGACGTCGGCAATGGGCGCACCAAATTCGGTCTCGCCACCCGCGATGCGATCGTTGAGCGACGTGAGCTGGCGACCCGCGAGCTGTCCCCAGCGGCCGTGCGCGAAGTCACGCAGGGCTGGGATTTTGCCGGTGTGGTGCTTTGCACGGTCGTGCCCAAGGTGGTGCCCGCTTTTCACGAAGTGTTCGGCGAGCAACTCATTGAGCTACGTCACGACACGCCGATGGGCATCGGTATTCGTTATCCAAATCCCGCCAGCATCGGTCCTGACCGCCTCGCCAATGCCGTCGCGCTCGCCCACATGCATGGTGCGCCCGGCATCGTGATCGACTTCGGCACGGCAGTGACTTTTGACATCCTCAGTGCCGATAAACACTACATCGGCGGTGTCATTGCCCCCGGCCTGCGGCTGATGACCGACTACCTACACGAACGCACCGCCCTGCTGCCCCGCGTCGATTTGCGCGAGCCAGCCAGCGCCATCGGGAAGTCCACGGAGCAGGCCATCCTCGCCGGAGCCGCCATCGGCTATCGCGGCATGGTCAAAGGCATTCTCGAAGCCCTGAAAACAGAACTCGGCGGGAATGACATCCACATCGTCGCCACCGGCGGCGATGCCGAATGGATCATCGCCGGTATGGGTGAACGCATCATCACCGACCCCGATTTGACCTTGCACGGGCTGCGGATCGTCGGTAACCAGCTTTCTTGACCGCATTCACGCCGCAGGGTATTCTCCGCGCATGACCGCTACCCAAGATCTGCGCCCGCTTCTGCACCAGGAGGTGGACCGCATGCCGCCAGTTGATCTAGCGGTGCTGCATCGTGTCGCCTTGCAGTTGGAGCTGGATCGTGTCAGTGCCGATCTCGACGTGGCGTTTGATGAAGATCGCCGCCTTGGCCGCCTGCAATCCTTGCCGGACATCATCAAGGCGGCGCGGACCGCGCGGCACTCCTGACATCAAGTATGACCATCGTTGTCGATACCAACGTGATCGTGCAGATGTTTGGCCTGCGTTCACCGTATGCCAGACTCAAGCAGGTGTTGGCGGCAGGGGAGATGCGCCTGGTGGTCTCCACACCGATCTATCTGGAGTATGAGGAAGTGGTTGTGCGCTATGCCGACGAGGCACGCTGGTGACAGGTCAGCCGCTTTCTGGAGCTGATCTCGTTGCTGCATGACACGCTGTACCTGGTGGCTCCGACCTTCCGGTTTCGGTTGATCAGCCATGACCACGATGATGCTTTTGCCGATGCGGCGATTGCGGCGGACGCAGCATTTATCATCACGCACGATCACCACTTCGACGTGCTGCATGAGTCCGGTTTCCGCCCGCGACCCATCACGCCGGAGGATTTTATCGCCCGATTTCTGTGATGTGCCGCCTTGATTTGACCTTGCACGGGCTGCGTTTGGTGGGCAATCTCCGCGCCACTACGGGCGGAATGACCAAGCCCGAATGACGAATGGATTCTCGCCGGTGCGACATCTTCGTCATTCGTCATTCGTCATTCGTCATTCGTCATTTCTCTCCCTCATGTCTGACTCTGCAAAAACCTCCATCGGCATCGACTTCGGCGGCACCTCCGTGAAACTCGGTGTGTGCCGGGGTGATGAACTCCTCATCACCGACGAACCCATCCCCACCGGGCAGTTCCACGGCCCAGCCGCGCTGATTGGCGAGATGGCCGCACGGGTGGCGAAGCTGCAAAAGTCGTATCCGGCCATCTGCGCGATCGGTGTTGGTGTGCCGGGACTCGTGGATTTCGATCACGGCTTCGTGCATGAATTGACGAACGTCCCCGGCTGGAAGCATGTGCCGCTCAAGGCCATCCTCGGCGAAAAAACCGGCCTGCCCGTGCTCGTCGAGAACGATGCGAACGCGATGACCTATGCCGAGTTCCGTCATGGTGCCGCACGCGGCCTGAAAAACGTCATCGGCCTGACCATGGGCACCGGCATCGGCGGCGGCGTCGTACTGGATGGCAAGATGTTCCGTGGCAGCGGCTTCGTGGCGGGTGAAATCGGCCAGATGAGCATTCATTTCGACGGCAAACCCGGCCACTACGGCAATCTGGGTGCTTTAGAAAAATACACCGGCAACCAGCAGATCGCTGAGCACGCCGTGCTGCGCTATGCCGAGGCCGGGATCGATAAGGAAATCGCCGACTGCACGCCGAAGAAGATCGCTGATGCGGCGCAGATGGGCGATGACATCGCCCGCCAAATCTGGGGCGAGGTGGCCGACTGGCTCGGCACCGCCATCTCCAGCATCGCCTGGCTGCTCAATCCCGACGCCTTCGTCATCGGCGGCGGCGTCGCCCAGGCGGGCGAGCTGATCTTCGTCCCGCTCAAAAACAAGGTGCAGAGCATGCTCAGCACCGTGGTCTGGGAACGCCTGCAAATCCTGCCCGCCCGCTTCAGCAATGAGGCCGGCATCATCGGCAACGCCGCGCTCGCGGCGGACGCGGTTTAAAGTGGTCCGCACAGTCCCTGTGCGGGTTTGGCATTGAACGGAGCGCTGCGTTTACGAATGACCGCACAGGGGACTGTGCGGACCACGCTCACTTCTTCCCCTTCCCCTTGGCCTTGGGTTGCGGCTCCCAGTCCTGGGCCTTGATGATCGCTTCGAGATCTTGTTTCGCGGCGAGATCTTCCGGCAGGAATTTGAATTTTGTCACGTAGCGCAGGGCTTTGGTGACCTGCATGATCTCGTTCTTTTTCGATTCGATCTTGTCGGTGGGCACGGCCTTCATGGTCGAGGCGAAATCGGCGACCGCAGCCAGTGCAAACTCCTGGGCGTCCGCATTGGGCTCGTAGCAGAGGGATTCAAAGAGGTGGAGCATCTTCGCGTTGCCTTCGAGCTTCGCGGCAGCCTCACGGATGCCTTTGGCGATTTCCGCCCGCTTCGCGATGGTGGCAGCCTCGGTCATGTGGCTGGCTTCGCCGCCGTCGATGGCGCGTTTCGGCAACGGACGATACCAGATGTTGCGGAAGCGCACGGGATTGCCGTGATCTTGCAGCTTGAGCGGTCCCTGATCTGGGAACGGCTTTGGGGAGGAGCGGCGCATGTGACCGCCGCCGCCTTCCAGCGGCGTGTGGTCCTGCGTGAGCACACCGTTGACGAAAACGGTGATGTAACCGGGGTCAACCGCGACGCCGTCTTTGAAAATCGGGCGGCGGAAGACGATGTCATAGGTCTGCCATTCGCCGGGAGCACGCAGCGGATTCGCCATCGGCGGATTGATGCCGTAGATGGATGAAGCCATGCCATCGGGGTAGCTGGGGTTGTTGTAATTGTCGAGCACCTGCACCTCCACCTGGCCCATGAGGAAGACGCCACTGTTGCCACGGCCCTGGCTGTTGCCTTCGACCTTGCTGGGTGCGCTCCACTCGATGTGAAGCTGGCAGTCGGCGAATTCTTCCTTGGTGCGGATGTAGCCGCTGCCCGGCACGCATTGCAGCACGCCATCTTTGACCTCCCACTTCGTTGGTTCGCCGTTTTTGTCGGAGATCCATTTCTCGATCTCCGCCGCCTTTCCGCCGAACAAAACGACGGCATCCGATGGCGGCGTGCCCGGCTGGTCTTGCGAACTGAACGTCCCCGGTTCGACGCGCACTGGCTGCGGCCGGTTCATGTCATGGATCGCCCACGGATGTGTGGCGTCCGGCGGATCGCCGTAAAAACCGCCCTCAGCGAGCGCGGCGGTGGTGAGCAGGGAAAGGGCGAGGGTGTGAAGTGTGGCGCGTTTCATGGTGAAGGGAGAAGTAAACGGAGTGACAAGCGGGGCAATCGAGATTCGTGCAATCACCTCACCCAAATCTCGCGCTCGCTCGCGTCCATTTCGGCTTCCCAGGCTTTGAGCTTGGCTTTGAGGCCGGCGAGGATGTCGGGGTGCTGGTAGCCGAGGTTGGTGCGTTCGCTGATGTCGGTTGCGAGGTCGAAGAGGAGGTCCATGGTGTTGCCGTCGTTGAGGTACTTCCATTTTCCATCGCGGATGGCGTGCTGCTTGCGATTGGAGCGGTCGATGCGCCAGAAGAAGGTGCGGTCGATGGGTTTGGCGTCGCTGGTGATGAGCGGCAGGAGATTGATGCCATCGAGCGGCTTGGGAGCGGGTGAGGTGACGCCGGCGGCGGCGAGGAAGGTGGCGTGCAGGTCCATGGTGATGGCCATCTGGCTCGTGATTTTGCCTTGCGGCAGTTTGGCCGGCCAGCGCATGACGCAGGGCACGCGGATGCCGCCTTCCCAGACGGTGGCCTTGTGATGGAAGAGCGGGAGGTTGCGGCTGTAGCGTTCACCGCCGTTGTCGCTGGAGAAAACGACGAGCGTGTTGTCGGCGAGGCCGTGTTTCTCCAGTTCGGCGAGGATCATGCCGACACCCTGGTCTATGCGCTCGACCATGGATTTGTAAATGGCGCGGCTGCCGTGGTGCATGTTGTCCTTGGTGACCATGGGCGTCTCTGGTGCATCCGGCGGCTGAAACGGGGCGTGGACGGCGAGGTGCGGGACGTAGAGGAAGAACGGCTGTTTCGCGTGATCGCCGATGAACTTCGCTGCGCGCTCGTTGATGAGGTCGGTGATGTAGCCCTCACGTTTCACCGGCTTTAAGCCATCGCGCAGGGCGTAGGTGCCGTCGTAGTAGGCGTGCTGGTAGTAGTCGGCATGACCGAGGAGTTCGCCGAAGTACTCGTCGAAGCCGCGTTTTGTCGGATTGTACTCGTCCTTGTAGCCGAGATGCCATTTGCCGAAGACTCCGGTGGCGTAGTTGGCGGTTTTGAGGCGTTGGGCGATGGTGGTTTCGGTCAGCGGCAGCCCCAGAGCGTGCATGTCCGGCTCGGGCACCCAGTCGCCGTTCACGCGACGGAACTGCTCGACCTGATAACCGAAGGCGAACTCCAGGCCGCAGCGCTGCTGCCAGCGGCCGGTGATGAAGCCGGCGCGCGTGGGCGTGCAGACGGGGGCGTTGGCGTAAAAGTCGGTGAACTTCACGCCTTCGGCCGCGAGGCGGTCGATGTGCGGTGTGGCGATGTCCGGGCAGCCCATGCAGCCGATGTCGCCATAGCCAAGGTCATCGGCGAGGATGAAGACGATGTTGGGCGGCGACGCAGCGAAGAGCGAGGGGCAGAGAGCGAAGAGACAGAGAAGGAGGAAGCGCATGACGTGCAAGGGAACGTGGCTCATGGCCTGCGCTTGCAGCGCAAACGAGCGGCGTTGGCGTCCGAACGCGACGTGGCGTGATTTATTGCTGGTCAGCCTGTCGCACGCCACGCTATAAACAGGTCTTCCGCCGCAGGTGGCGGCCCTCTTGATCAACATGAATCATTCTGTATGGAAGCGAATCCTCCCGACTGCTGTAGCCGGGCTGCTGATGTGTGCCGCCGGATTGTTCTGGCCGGAATCAGAATTGCAACGGCCGCTGATGGTGGCGGTGAATATCTGGCCGGGCGTGGAGGGTCTGCTGGCAGCTAGTGAATCCAAACTGGCCGAGGACAAGAGCATTCACTTGGTGGAAATGTCATGGTCAACGGCGGCCATGGGAGCATTCCGCAAGCGGGTGGTGGATGCCGCCATTGTGACGCTGGACGAGGTGCTGCGTCTGGAGGAGGACGGCGCGGAACCCAGGGTGGTGCTGATTCTTGGCATTCCCAAGGGGTCAGACGCGATTCTTGGCGTGCCCGGCATCAAATCAGTTCAGGAATTGAAGGGCAAGCGCGTTGGCGTGGAACTGCGATCCACGGGTGAGTATTTGCTGACACAGGCGCTAGCGGCGGCGGGGATGACACAGCGAGATATTCGGGTGGTGCCCTTGAATCTGGCGGAAACTGAGGCCGCCTATATTGAACGCGAAGTGGACGCCGTGGTGACTGCGGACCCCTGGCGCATTCGGTTGCAGGACAAGGGCGCTGAAGTGCTGTTCGATTCCAGCACGATGGGGCTGGAGTTGAGCAGGGTGCTGGTGGTGCGGGCAGATGCGCTGAAAAAATTTCCACGCCAGGTGCAGGCATTGGTGTCCGCACATTTTGATTATTTGGCAAAAATGGGGGGGGAGAATGACGAAGAACGGCTGGACGCCATTTTGCGCCGTGAAGATTTAAGCCGGCCGCAGTGGCAGCAGGCGTTGGCGCTGATCCACGCTCCAGATGCCGCTGAGAACAGGCGGCTGATGGAACCTGGTCCGGACGGGCTGGCGGCATGTATGGAGAAAATGAGCGCCATGATGCTGCGGGAGCAACTGCTGCAGCATGAGGTGAAAACGCAGCAATTGCTAACCCCGGAATTTTTACAGGAGGATCGGTGATGCGCTTCAAGACCCTGCAGTTTCGCCTGTCCGCCCTCGTCTTTACCTTTGGACTGCTGATGATTGGGTTGAGCGTTTCCCGGCAATACCGGCGCGATGTAAACCTGCGCTTCCAGCAAATGCGCCTGCACGCTTATGAGGAGGGAACCCGCTTGTCGAGCTTGGCACAGCATTTTTTCCGCAAACGGCTCCTGCAATCGACGGATCTGGCGGTCAGTTATGCGTCCGTGCAGCCAGATCTCCGGCTCGGGGTGATTTCCGATGGCAATGACATCGTACGCAATGCGACGCTGAAGCAGTGGCGCGGTGTCTTGCTATGGGACTGCCCGCTGGCCATCTCACCGCACCTGATTGCCCGGGCAAAAGAGCATGGGGAAGGACTCTTGGAGATGGACAGCAAGGGAGAAACACTGACCGCCCTGTTTCCATTCATCGACGTTGCCAGGAAAGGAAAAAGAGGCCTTGTGGTCCTTGAGTATGACCTGAGAGGGGTCGTTACAGGGGCCGTCCGGCACATGATGAACGAACTGGCGGCGGAGGCTTGCCTGCTGTTCGGCGGCTGCCTGCTGCTGTGGGCGCTGATGCAGATGGTGGTCACGGAGCGTGTGTCATTGATCGCGGCACAGACGCTGCAGCTTGGTGTTGATGAAACGATCCCCGTGCCCATTGGCGGAGCGGACGAGCTGGCCGCCATTTCCAGCAGCATCGCCAAGGCCGCGCACCGGTTGCAAGCTTCGGAATGGCGGTTCAGCCAGATCGCCTCCAACATGCGCGATGTTTTTTGGGTGGCACCGCCCAACCACGCAGAGTCGGCCTATGTGAACCATGCCTATGAAAGATTGTTTGGCAGGCCGGCAGCTAGCCTGCGCTCCAGCCGCTGGGACTGGCTGAAGTCGGTGGATCGGGAAGATAGGCATGCCGCCTTGAGCATGCTGCGTCATTTGCGGCGGGAAGCAGGTGAAATGGAAATCGAGATCCGCGTGTATGTGGGGCAGCGGTTGGAGTGGCTGCGTTGCCGTGGTTTCTCCGCCTCACGTCAGTTGGATAAAGCGGGGCGGCTGCAGGTGGCTGGGATGGCGGCCGTCATCACGGAGGAGAAGGAGATGGAAAAACAGCTCATTGAGGCGGCGGAGGCCGAGAGCCGACGCATCGGCCAGGATTTGCACGATGACGTCTGCCAGCGCCTGGCCGCCGCACAACTGAAGAGCGGGGTGCTGGGCAGCAGTTTGAAACGGGAAGGCCATCCACAAGCGGTCATGGCGGTGGATGTGGCGCGGGAACTTGCCGAGGCTTCTGAAATCGCGCGTGGCTTTGCACGCGGCCTGGCACCCGTTGCAGTGGGAGCGGACGAGCTGCCCGATGCGCTCGATGATTTGCGGAAATTTCTGGAGCGTGCGTTCAGCCTGCGCTGCCAAGTGGACTGTGACGATCTCTCCAAGTTGCTGAACACCAAGCAGGCGGCACAGCTTTTTCGCATCGCGCAGGAACTGGCGACGAATGCGGCCAAGCACGGGCAGGCCACATGGGTTTCAATCAGCCTCATTCATGCGAGCGGCGTTTTACGTCTTGAAGTGACCAATGATGGGGTGTCATTTGATCCACGAATGGATCTGAAAAGAAAAGGAATGGGCCTGCACATGGCGCGTCAGCGTGCTGATGCTCTCGGGGCATCGCTTTCGTTCCGGCCGCGCGCTGCGGCTGACGGCGGAACACTCGCCGTGGTCGAAATGCCACTTTTTTCCCTGCCGAACGTTTAGAATTCACCAAACCATGAGCACCTCCAACGAATCCTCCCAGGCATCCTCGTCAGCGCGCAAGCGCGTGGCCGTTCTCGACGATCACATCATGATGCGGAACGGCATGAAAGTCTTCATCGACAGCCTGCCTGAGTTTGAGTGTTGCTGGGAGGCGGCGGACTGCCAGTCGGCGATGGAAAAGCTGGAGAAGGACACGCCGGACGTCATGCTGGTGGACATCACCCTGCCGGACCGCAACGGGCTGGAGTTCGTCAAGGACGCACACTCCATCTATCCCGAGTTGGTGATGCTGGTCGTGTCGATGCATGACGAGGCCTACTACGCGCACCGTGCCCTCAAGGCCGGAGCCAGGGGCTACATGATGAAGAATGTGGGTTTCGAGGAGTACGAAAAGGCACTGCGGAAGGTCGCCGCAGGAGGCAGTTGGCTGAGCGATGCCGTGTCCGAGCAGATCCTGCTGGCCTATACCAGCGGGACAAAGCCACGCGATGAAGGCGGGCTGGATGCGCTCACGGACCGCGAGTTTGAGATTTTTCAATTGATGGGCGAAGGACGCGGCACGCACGAAATTGCCGAGTCTCTGCGGATCAGTCCCAAGACGGTGGACGTGCATCGGATGAACATGCGCAATAAGCTCAAGCTGGAGGACGGGGGTGCCGTGACGCGCTTTGCCATCCGGTGGATTGAATCGCGTAAAATGGGCCCCAGCTAGGAGACGGCAAACATCATCTGCCCCTTGGTGCAGGCGACAAAAGGTCATGGCGGTCATTATTAGCTGCGGCGCGGTTGGATGCGGCTCATCCTTTCCCGTGTCGCACGGGCATAGGCGCAATGTCATCGGATGCGTGTAATTGAAACTCCGGACGAGAATCGTCTCGGGTGGTCAGACTGTGGCACTGTGAGAATCTGGTCAGTCGGCAAATCGCACACAGCCGATTGGCAAATAATGCAGCCCCGTGTTGTCTCGAAAATCGCTGGTAACAAGGCCGGGACAAACCGTTGTGAATCAGATAGCAGGGGTTACACGACGGAATAGGCAAATGGTGTATTTGCGACACACGGAAGGTGTAGCGCATCGCCATGTGAATGCGCATCTATACGCAAGCCGCATGACCAATAGGCAGAAAACGGCGTTCTGGCAGAATGGTTGGCAAATAACGGAACTGCTCCCGGCGGTTCCTCAACTTCCAAGCCAGCCAACACTATGATCATCAATACGCCATTCATGCAAGGCCTGTGCCGCCGCCACACATCGACCCTGGCATGCATGTTGAACGGAATCCGGGACCGAGGACGCAGCATGGCGGGGCTGCTGGGAGCGCTGCTGCTCCTATTGAACCCTGCTCATGCAGGCGCTCAGACAACGGGCGTCTGGGGCATCAACGCCAATGGCAACTGGAATGCGGCGGGAAGCTGGAGCGGTGGCATCATTCCCAATGGCATCGATGACATCGCCAACATCACGTTTCAGATCACCACCACCCGCACGATCACCCTGGATGTGCCGGTGACGTTGGGGGTGCTGAACATCGGTGACATTTCCGGCGGCAGTTCCTTCACCATTCAGAGCAACACGCTGACCTTCGATGTGTCCAGCGGCAATGCCCAACTCAACAAGATCAATGATGGTGGCAATGACACCATTTCCTCCGCCATCGTGCTCAATGACCGGCTGGACATCACCGTGGATGATCCCTCCAACAACCAGGGGATCATTCTCAGCGGCGCGATTTCCGGCGGCACCACCGGCACGATCACCATGACGTTCAACGACTTCTCCGTCGGCAACAACATCAATTGGCTGATCATGAACAACAACAACAACAGCTTTGCCGGGCAGTTAGTGGTGGAGTCCGGTCGGCTGCGCTATGAGACCAACAACGGTGTGGCCGGTCTCTCTGGCGTGGGCAATGAGACCATTGTGCTGGCTGGTGCCACGCTGGATTTGCGTGACCGCGACTTCAACAGCTCGGCCGCTACGAATGAGATCATTCGTATCGCTGGGATAGGCGATATTGGCATGGGGGCACTGATCAACTCTACCGGTACGGCCACGATCAACCAGCTTGCGCTCGATGCAGACGCTTTGGTGTCCGGCTACAGCAACAGCCCCATCAACATGCGAGCACTGGGGAACAGCACCACGCAGGACTTTGCTGTTCTGGATCTAAATGGCAAGAACCTGGGGAAACTTGGCTCGATGGATTTCGTCCTAATGGACACCATCATCACCCCCGGGACGATCAGTGTTTACGAAGGCGAACTCCGTATTGAGAGTTCCTCTGAAACCGCCATCAATCCCACCAAATTGGACGGTGTGACAATCAACATCGCCTACAATCCGGCTACCTACAATGGCACGGATCCCTCCCTCGGCAGTCGCACCATCAGCGATCTCTATAATCCTGGATTGATCGGGAACGATCTGTCCGGCAATTCGATTCTTGAGGCCCGGTTGGAATTCTTCCGCCAAAACGTCACGCATACCGGGGTCACGATCAATTTGAACCGAGGCTCGATTGAGCGCCGTGGTCCATCCGGGATTGGGCAGGTATATACGACCACTCTCGACGCGACCAGTGTCATCAACATCGTTGGGGGTGATGCACGAGTGAACGTCTTCAACATCGAAAGCGGTGCGTCAGGATACAACGCCGGCGTGTACGACAATCCAGGCTCCTTCCAGGTCCTGGGGAACATCACCGGGGCGCTTGGCACGGGATTCCAGACACGCGGCGTCCGCGAACTGCGCCTTGAGGGCGCCAATACCGCTTTCCTTGGCGATGTGGTCGTGAAGATGAATGCAGGACGCTACCTGCCTGGTGGTTTTAACACCACCGATGGCGCCATTGAGTCACAATGGTCGAGCCTCGCACTCGCTGGTGCCAGCGGCAGCCTTGCCAGTGCGGGAACCATCACCGTGGAGCGTTTCGGTTCCCTCTGGCTGGACAATACGGCGGCCAACAACAACAACCGCTTGAATGACACGGGTGCGGTCGCCCTGCGCGATGGCTTTGTGGTGCTCACCACGAACGCCGCAGTCACCAACACCGAAAACCTGGGCAACGTCAACTCTGTCGTCGGCACCAATAAGCTGTTCATCGACTCCCGTCTTGGTGGCGATGCCGATCTGACATTCAATGAGCTAAACATCTCCGCTGGCAGCGTGATCAAGATCGAAAACCTGAACAGCGCTAGCAATTGGTCGGCCACTCCGGGCGATGACCGCATCGCTTTGACCAACACGGGATCGGTGACGCTGTCGGGCAATGCCAGCGGCACCACCGACCGTGCGGTGATCGTCGGCGCGATCGGTGGTGACGTGCCAGCTCCGGGCGCGGCGACGGTGGCCCAGCGGCCTACCTGGGCGGCGGAAAACGCCTTTGCCCGCTCTGGCGCGGCGGATTCCTTCCTGACGTTGGATGGTGGTTTCATCCGCCCGCTGTTGAATACCGAATATGACACCAGCGCCAGCAATCCGGGGGCGGGCTCCAACTGGAAAGTGATCGCTGAGATTGGCAATGTCGGCCTGCGTGCCAATCAGCCGAACATCACCGCCAACCTGGCGATCAACACGCTGACCATCGCGAATGCCTCGGTGCCTACAGCGGCGAAGGAGTATGTGATCATCGGCAACGGCAAGACGCTCACGATCAATTCCGGCATGATCAACTTCGCCAACTTTGCGCAGGTCAACAGCGCCAACATGGAAAGCGTGATCAGTGGCGGCAAGATCGACATGAACGGTCGGCAGGCCATCGTGAACAGCAGCAGCTTCTTCGAGGATCTGGACCGCAACGACGCGAACTACTACAACTACGTCACTGGCTACAACTCGTTCATGCGTTCCAGCATCATCAATGCTGACGGGTTGGTGAAAACGGGCCGCAACAATTTGTATCTGGACACCTGGAATGAGTTTCTGCCCAGCAGCACGCTCTATGTGACGGATGAAGCCAGTGTCATTGCCCGCCACTCCCTGGCGCTACAGGGCATCTCGGATGTTTATGTCACTGGCGCGGGCAACTTCCTGCTGCAATACGGCGTCAACATCACCGGCGTGGACCTTCATGTGACTGGAACCATGGACGCGGATCGTGTCATTCTGCGTTCTGAGACCAACACGCACAACTCCTGGGGCGGCAATGTGATCCTGGAGACCATCGACAGCACCGGGATGAAGGAGTCCCGCCAGCATCGTCTCACCGCGTTGAATGACGCCACGCTGACCGTTCTGGGGAACATTTACGTGGATGACGCCACCAGCGCCAACGCCCGCGCCTCCGACTACTTCGGCGACCCGTTTGTCATCAGCACGGACAGCGGTCAGAGTGGGGTCATCAATCTGCGCGGCCAGGTGCGTGACATCTCCACCGGTTCCGTTTCTACGGGTGCCGGCGGCCCGGTTGAAGTGTTCCGCTTCGGTGATACCGCAGGGATTTCTGATCCGAACCACTCGCTGCGGTTCCGTATGACCGGCAACGATGAGATGAACGTGAACGTGTTCCAGCAATGGGACGCCACCGGCCGCATGGAGATGAATCGTGGCTACTTCCGCATCCAGTATGATCCCGACGCTGTCGGCAATGACGGGACGGGATTCCTCACCGAAACCGCCAACAATTCCATTTTGCGCAACGACTACTGGACCCGTGCCGTACTGGGAACGGACGGTGCTGGCACTGGCACCTATGACGCGCATTTGATCCTCACCCGGGCCGGTCAGATTTTCAACTGGGCCAACAACCTCAATATCTATAACAACAATCGCGACGGTACGTTAACGATCGGTGGGGAGCATCAGAGCGGCAGCGCCTATATCGGTTCAGACGATGGCGCGAACTATCAGATCGTGTATGAAAGCCAGGGCGGCGACCGCGACCTGCGCTTCTTCCAGGTGCGCGGCGGTAGGCTGGAGATCAAGGCGCGCCTGACGGACAATGGCACCGGGGTCAATTCCAGCGCCACGGTGGTCGGTCCTGGCACGATTCAGTTCAATGCCAATGGTGCTGGAGCGTCCACCGTCGAACGCTGGAACTTCATGGGCGGCGAGGCCATCTGGGCACCGCGCTCCACGGACGGCAGCATGCTGGGCAATGACCGTTTTGCCATCTCCACCGCTCAGGCACTGTTTGGCGGCGGTGATCTCACCGTGCTAGGCGAGGCCACAACAAACCGCAATTTCAACCTCACCGGCAATGTCTGGCTCAACAACGGCGAGTCGGTGATCCGCCTGAACTCACCCACCGGACGTACCTTCAACCTGAACTTCGGCGCAGCGGCGGCCACGTTCACGAAATCCCAGGGCGGCACGTTGGCTTTCATCGAAGAAGGGGACGGCACCGCTAATATCAGCATGCAGGCCACCGATCTGACCAACAGCGGCCTCATGTCCTGGGCCGTGTTTGGCACGCAGGCGGGGGTGATCAGCGACTTCGCCGCCAATGGCGCGAGCGGTGCCATCACCGCCTACGGCGGCTACACCGCCGGCACGGTCGAGGGTGACTACGCGGGCAATGACGTGAACGTCGCTGGCGATGTGGCCTTCACCGCCGCGATCAATCCGAACTCGCTGCGGGTTGATGCGCCAACGGCACTCTCCCTCGACGGGCAAACGTTGACCGTTGGCAGCGGCGGCATTCTGTTCACCTCGGCGAATGGCGGGCCGAACTCCATCACGGGCGGCACCGTCACCAGCGGTTTTGATGCCAATCTGGGCGTTGCAGGCACGCCGCGTGACCTGATGCTCTTCAATTACGCCGGGCAGACGCTGACTTTCGGCGCGGTCATCACCGACAACGGTGGCGACAAGGTCAACTTCGTCCTCGGTGGCAGCGGCACCACAGCGCTGACCGCCGACAACAGCTACACCGGTGACACTTACATCAACAACGGCGTCCTGCAGATCTCCAGTGAGAGCCAGCTCGGCGACATCAATGGATCGATCGCACGACTTGCGCGGGTGAATATAGGCTCAAACAACGGTACTTCAGGCGGTACCCTGTCCTTCCTGGATGGTGGCACTGGCAGCGGTGCGGCGGGTACGTTCACGTCTAATTCAAGCAATCAGATCACCAGCACGACTCTGACGAATGGCGGCAGCGGCTACACCAGCGGGGTGTTCGTCAATGCGAACGCTGGCGGCACCGGCAACGCGGGCATCTGGGCCATTCTCGATTCCGGCAACCTTCACTTCGATGGCGGCACGCTCAAAACAACGCAGTCGATCACCCTCGACGGCGGACGCACGATTTTCATCGGCGGTAATGGCGCGTCGTTTGATGTCGCCAAAGGCACGGAGTTGACCATCAACGGTTATGTGACCAATGAATTCAGCCAGATCAATTCGAGTAACGGCTACACCGCCAACCACATCGGCGGCGCGGACACTCCCGCTGGCGACCGCAGTCCCGATATTGGCAACATGGTCATCACCGGCGGTGGCACGGTGACGCTCGTCGGGGCACCGAACAACGTGGCGCAGGCCAATCAGTACAACACCTATGGTGGCATCACTTGGGTGGATGAAGGCACGATCAAGCTCACATCAGCAGGGACCTCCGCCAATTCCATTTTGGGTCTGAATCGTTCCTGGATCAACGGCACAGTACTCGGCGCGCAAGGCACGCTGGAGCTAGCCACGACCTCCGACAACACCATCTACGAGTGGCTCACCTTCCGTGGCCGGGGCTATGAGGGTCGTGGCAGCATCATCACCACCGGCACGGCGCGCACCCACCGCTTGTCGGGCCAGATGTTCATCGAGAGTGATCTGCTGGTGAACATCACGAACGCCAGCGGCGTGCGCTTCAATGAGAATGGCGGCACCTTTTACGGCAACGGCAGCATCATCCGCAAAGGGAATGGCGAGATGTATTTCTATGGCAACTCGCCTGACTGGGTGGGCGAGTACATCGTCGGCAGTGGCAACACCCGCTTCTACGGCGATGCCAACCTGCCCGGCCTGACCGCCATTCGCCTGGATCGCAATGCCTACGTTGGTATCGGCAATGGTTCGAATGACCGCAACCAGTTTGATGACCGCCTCCCGGACACCATGCCCATCTTCAGCGATGGCTATACCCGGTTGAACATGGAAGGCAGCAGCACCGTGCATTCCGGCCGTGCGCGCATGGGCGTGGCCACGGCTCGTACGGGCGTGTTTGGCATTGAGGTCGATCTGGCCTCGGTGGTCACGGGAGGGACACCCGATCTTGCGCTGACCTCGTCCGGATTTCGTTTTGCCGAACTCGTGCGCAATGAGGGCGCGGTCTTCCAGTTCCGCAACAATGACCCTGGCACCGACATCGCCCGTGGCACCACCTTTGGCATCACGGAGTTCGACAGCCGTGCCTTCTTCCTGGTGGACACCGCCCCGGCCACCGTCGGCAGCGGTGATGGATTGAATGGCAACACCGCCATTATCGCTGGCTTCTTCGGCGGCACCCGGCCTGAATATTTTAACACCACAACCGGTGTCATCTGGGACGCCGACCGCACCTCACGCTTCCTCATGACCGTGGACGCGGGCACCGACCCCATTTACGGCGGCGCGGTGAACTTCCTGCGTCCGCTGTCGGATGCCCCAGGCTCCACGGATTACAAGATCATCGCTGATCCGGGCAACAACACGGCCTCTGTGGATGTTGACCTCGCCGCACAGGGCATTACGGCGGACCAGAACCTCCGCTTCGTGGGCTTGACGACGGACGCGATCGGCAGCGGGCTGACCTCTCGCATCAACTCCGTACTCACGCTGAATTCAGCCCTGACGGTCAACTCGGTCAGCTTCGCATCCGACACCACGGTCGATAATACTCATACTGCAGGCAACCAGGTGAATCTGGTCATGGCCCGTGAGGGTAATCTCACCATCAATTCCGGTGTCCTCATGTTCGCCAACATGGGCACCATGGACCGGAAGGGCGCGGCATCCAACACTGTGGTCGATCTGGACATGAACAACGCCATCATCGGCGGCACGCTCGACTTCAGCGGCCGTGAGGCCATCATTTATGCGGGCAGCGAATGGGCGCAGTACAACACCTCCGATCAGATCAACGCCTATCGCAACACCGACACCAGCAACACAAGTGCTCGTCTTGTCAGCAACATCACTAACACTGGCGGTAATGGCCTGACGAAAACCGGTGCGTCCAGCGTGTTGCTCGAAAGCGCGAACAGCTACACTGGCGACACCCACATTAACATGGGCCTGCTCTATGCGCGGCATGACTTTGCGCTGGGGAACCGGGGCAACACTGGCCCTAATACTCGGGTTAACATCACCGGCTCAGGCGGGCTGATTCTGGGATACGGTGCCAACATCTCGGGGATTGACCTCTATATCGGTACGATTAGCGGTAATAATCTGACCCTCTACACCGAAGGGGAAGGCAACCAGTGGGGCGGCAATGTGATCATCGACAACGTGGATCTCTCCGGCACTGCTGGTGGCTACCAGCGCAACTTTGTGCCGCGCATTCAGGTGGCTAGCTCCAATACGGTGTTCCACATCAATGGCGACATCTACGGCGGTGACACTCCCGTCGCCCTGGGCAATCAGGCGACGAATTCCCGCATCTTCACCACTTACACCGGTGCCACGCGGTCGGTGCTGAATTTTCTCGGGCAGGTCAAAGACAAGTCCACCGGGGCCCTCGCTCCAGGGTCCAACATGAACGAAGCGCTGCGCATGGAGGTGGTCGGCACCAATGATCTGGCGACGGTGCATCTCTATCAGCAGTATGACTCCGCCGGGCGCATCCAGCTCGTGCGCGGGGTGCTGCGCTACATGGGTGACGGCAACTTCTACACCGACGCGGCCGCTCTCGCGCTTGATCCTGATCATGAAATGTCCGGGCTGCAGATGGGCGGACGCTCGCTGATTTCCGGCGATGGTGTCGGCACGGCGGATGTGTCCTTGTTCCTCAACCAGGCGGGCAGCGCCTTCAATCTGTCGAGCTGGAACGTCGGCGTGGACATCGCTGATCCCACCAATCAAAATGGCAATGGCAACTACGGCCTCGGCAACACCACCGGTAACACCACCATTGGTGGTGAGAACAACAGCGGCACCATCACCTTCGGCACCGGCACTGGCAGCATCCGCTTCACGCAGGCGGACACCGCCTATGACCGCAACCTCAACCTCTACGCGACACGCGGTGGCACGGTGGACATGCGCGTGAACTTCCTCGATGGCGGCGACCTAGTGAACACCTCCATCACCAAGGTCGGCGGCGGCACGGTGAATCTGTTTGGCTCCAGCGCTGGCGACAGCACGGTCGAGGGGCTGCGCCTGCTCGGCGGCACGCTGAATCTGGCTGGCTATGATGTGCATGCCAGCCGCCGCGTCGGCAATGGTGCGACGCTGATGCTCAGCGGCGGCTACCTCATCGTGGATGCCAATGTGGGGACGGCACAGGAAGACTTCGGCGACTTCACGCTGAACTCGGGCGGCTCGCGTCTCGCGGTGCGGGGCAGCGCTACGGTGAATATCAATTCCAGCCTCGCTTTGACACCCGCAGCGGGCGTCACCATGGCTTTCGTGGAAAATGGCGGCGGCACCATCAATCTCACTGCGGCAGGACTGACCACCACGGATGACGAGCGTTTCGGCTACTGGGCGGTGTATGGCAATGTGCTCGGCGAAATCACCGACTGGGCCGCGCGTGAAGGCACCGCCGGCGTGAAGGCCTTCACCGCGTATGATCTGACCTTCGGCAGCGGCAACAACACCAACGTGACAACCGGCTCGACGCTCGGTGGCGACGAGGCTGCTGCTTCCCTCAAATTCGGCGCGGCGGCCGCATTGAACCTCGGCGGCAACACGCTGACGGTGGAAAACGGCGGCATTCTCATCAGTTCCACCGCAGGCGGCCCCGTGAGCATCACCAACGGCACGCTCACCCGCAGCGGCGCTGGTGACATCCTGCTGCACAACTACGGCATGACGACCATCTCGGCGGTCATCGCCAATTCAGGGGCCAATCCCGTCAACCTCGTGTCCGGCGGCACCGGCACGCTGGCGCTGACCAGCGCGAACACCTACACCGGCGACACCTTCGTCAATGGTGGCACGCTGGAGATCTCCAGCGAGTCGGCCCTCGGCAGCATCAACGGCTCCATCGCGAGATTGGTGCGCGAATTCAACGGCACCAACAGCGGTGCCTCCGGTAGCCTCTTTTTCCTAACAAATGGCGTCGATGGTGGCGCGACGGGCACCTTTGTGGGCGCCGCCAATGCCATCACCAGTACGACGCTGACCAGCGGCGGCGCTGGTTACACCAGCGGCGTGTATGTCAACAAAGCCGCCAACGGTTCTGGCAATGCCGGTATCTGGGCCATCCTCGACAGCGGCAATTTGCATCTCGACGGCGGCACGCTGGGGGTCAAAGATGACATCACGCTGGATGGCGCGCGCACCGTCTTCCTGGGTGCCAGCGGCGGCACCCTGGCAGTGGCTGCTGGCAAGACGCTGACGATCAACGGCTACGTCACCAGCGACGTGAACAACGTGAATCCCAGCAGCGACCAGCCGGTGGACATCACCCGGCCGTACGTCGGTGGCCTGACCATCGAAGGCGGCGGCACCGTGGTGCTGACCGGTGCGCCGAACAACGTGGCCCAGGACTACATGTACAACGGCTACAATTCGACCACCTCGATCAACAACGGCATCCTACAGCTTTCAGGTCTCGCCACCTCGGCGCAGAATTCACTGGGCACCACCGGCGGCTGGGCAGACGGCACCTACATCGGTCCGAATGGCACGCTGATGTTCAGCACCCTCTCAGACGCCGTGTCCATCTATGAATGGCTGACGCTGGATGGCCAGGGCTATCAAGGTACCGGCACCATCCAGACCTCCAGCACCGCGCGTAGCTACTACCTGCGTGGCCAGGTCAATGTGCTCAGCGACGCGGTCTTCAACCTGCGCAACGGCAGCAACCTGTATTTGAACCTAGGCGGTGGCGAAACCTTCGGCACCGGGGACATCATCAAGATCGGCGGCGGAGATTTCCGTTTCTACACCAACGTGCCGAACTGGACTGGCAACTACATCGCCTCCGGCGGCACCTCCCGCGTCATCGACTCCGGCCGGGTCCAGGGCATGACCAGCATGACGCTGAACCGGAATAGCTACTTCGGCTATGACGCCGGCAGCACCACGCAAAATGAGTTCCGCGACCGTCTGCGGGATGACATGCCGATTTACACCGACGGCTATGTCCGCATGCGCATGGAGGCTACTGGGGGGGTGTTTTCTGGTATCGCCAACACTGGCGTGGTCACCGCGCAGGGTGGGGTGCTGGGCTTTGAATATGACATGGGTGCCACCGTCGCCAGTGGCGTGCCCGTGCTGAAGAATGATTACGGCGGCTGGCATTTGACCGACATCGTGCGCAATACGGGAACCATCATTCAAGCGCGCAATCTTGATGCTGGCACCGGCTTCTCCACCAGCGCCACGGACTTGGACAACCGCGCCCTGCTGTTGGTGGACACTGCTCCCACTCTGATCGGCGCTGGTGATGGCACCAATGGCGACACCGCCGTGATCAAGGGCTTCTTTGGCGGCACCCGGCCCGACATCTTTACTGCGACGAGCACCACCAGCATCTGGAACGAGGACTACACCGCGCGCTACCTGATGACCTCGGTGGCGGGAGTGCATCCTGAAACCGGGGCGGCGGTCAATTACCTGCGGCCGCTCTCGGATGCACCGGGCTCCACCGATTATCTCATCCTGTCCAATCCAGGTATCAACACGACCAACGCCATCTCCCTGGAGCCTTGCGTCATTTTGCCAGCGCAGAACCTGATGCTGGTGGGTCTAGCCACGGATGCCATCGGCGTGAATGAGCTGACCGCCCGCCGCGACTCGTTCGCCACCTTGAACTCGGCGCTGACCATCAATTCCCTCAGCTTCGCGGCGGACACGGTTGCCGCCAACGGCAACGGCCGTGGCAACACCGTCAACCTGATCATGACCGGCACCGGCAAAATCACCATCAATTCCGGCATGATCGTCTTCGCCAATACCGGCGTGATGAACATGGCAGGCGCTGCTTCAAACACCGGCATCAACCTCGACATCCGCAGCCACATCCAGGGCGGCACGCTCGATTTCAACGGCGGTGAGGCCATCATCATGGCCGGCAGTTTGTGGGCGCAATATAATAATTCGGGTGCCAACGCCGGTGCCTACAGCAACACCGACACGGACAACAACTCCGTCCGGGTGAACAGCAACATCAGCAACACCGGCGGCCTAGGCCTCACCAAGACCGGCTCCTCGAGCATCTTCCTCGAAAGCGCCAACAGCTACACCGGTGACACGAACATCACCATGGGCCTTTTGTATGCGCGCCACCATCAGGCGCTGGGTCAGAGCACGCGCGTCAATCTCTCCGGCTCGGGCGGGTTGTATGTGGGGCTTGGCAGCAGGATTGAGGGGGTGGATCTCTACATTGGGAAGATCTCCGGCAACAACGTGGTACTCAGCGGCCAGAATGACGGCAGCTACTGGGGTGGCAACATCATCATGGACAACACGGATGCCGCCGGTAGCGCCGGAGCCTATGGGCGCAACTTCACGCCCAACATCCGAGCGGAAAACAGCACCATCTTCACCATCGCTGGCAACATTTATGGCGGTGCCACCCCGGTCTCGGCTGCTTCCGATTCACGCATCTTCAGCACCTACACCGGTGGTGCCGGCATCCTGTCGATCCGCGGCCAGATACGTGATACCGAAACCGGTGCGGTCAGCAGTCCGGTCACGGCGCTCAATCAGCAGAATGTGCTGCGCATGGAGGTCTCTGCCACCAACGACGAGGCCAACGTGCAGCTCTGGCAGCAGTATGACGCGGCGGGCCGCATCATCGTCTCCCGCGGTGTGTTGCGTTATGCTGGCACGGGTGATTTCTATACCGCTGCCGCTGCTGCTGCCCAGAATCCGACCAATCCGATGTCCGGCTTCCAGCTTGGCGGGCGCTCTTTGATCAGCACCTCCCATGGCATCGGCGCGCACAATGTGGCCTTCCTGCTAGCGAATGCGGGCAGCACCTTCAATCTGGCCAGTTGGTATGTCGGGGTGGACATCACCGATCCCAGCAACAGCAATGGCAACGGCAGCTACGGTCTTGGCAACACCACGGGCAATGCCACCATCGGGGGTGAGAACATCACCGGCACCGTGACCTTCGGTACCGGCACGGGGAGCATCTTCTTTACCCAGAACCCCAATGGCACCGCTTATGATCGTGACCTGAGCTTGCTCGCATCGCGTAACGGCACCGTGGACATGATGGTCAACTTCCTCGACGGCGGCAACAAGGTGAACTCCTCCATCACCAAGATCGGTGCCGGCACGGTGAACCTGCTGGGTTCCAGCGCCGGCGCCAGCACCGTGGAAGGCGTCAACGTTCTGGGCGGTCTGCTTGCGCTCTCCAATTATGGAGCGAACGCGAACAGCCGCGTCGGCAACGGTGCCTATCTCACCCTGGGCGGTGGTGTCCTCGCCCTGGACGGGTCCGCAGGCACACCGGTGGAAAATTTCGGTCTGTTCAAGGTGAATGCCGGCGGCTCCGGCATCGCCGCCGTCGGCGCGGCCACGCTGAACATCAGTTCCGGCAGCATCACCCGCGCCAGCGGCGGGGCGGTGCATTTCCAGTCGATCCTCGGCGGTGCGATCAATCTGAACGGGCTCGCGGCCAGCACCCGCCTCGGCTCCTACGCCACCTTTGGCTCCAGTGTGACCAACAACGTGACGGCCAGCGCGTGGGCGATGACCAATGGCGCGAAGCAGGTGGCGGGCTACACGCACTCCGGCGGTGAGGTGGACACTTTCGGCGTGGGCCTGCACACGGACATTCAAACGTCCCAGGTGCTCGCTGGAGCCACGGCGACCGCCTCGGTGCGGTTCGACGTGACCGCGGCCGATCTCACCGGTGCGGGCAACACGTTGACCCTCAGCGATGGCGGCATCCTCATCACCAGCGCGCATGCGGGCGGCACCGTGATCGGCGCTGGCGTGGGTCTCACCACCGCCGCCTCCGGCACCAACCTGATCATTCACAACTTCGCCACTGGGGACGTGACCCTGGCAGGCGACATCAGCGGCAGCCAGCTCACGCAGTTCAATGGCACGGGCACCACCATTCTCACCGGGACCAATACCAACAGCGGGCAGGTTTACCTCACTGGGGGGGAAACGCTCGTCGTGGATGACTGGGCCAAGCTGGGCGGGAGCAGTGCCGCGGACGCCCTCTACATGAACAATGGCTACCTGCGCTACACCGGTTTGGCAGATTCCACCGTGGACACGCGTGGCATCCAGTTGGGCAGCGGCAATGGCCGGTTCCAGGTGGCCGCAGCAACGGGTCGCCTCATCTACAAAGGCACCATCAGCGGTGAGGACAACATCATCGCCAGCTACGGCACGAACAGCCCCTTCGGAGGCGGCCTGACCTTCCTCGGCTCCAGCAGCGCCAGCGGCGGTATCATTCAGTTCGGCGACCGCACGGCCCTCGTCAGTGTGCAGGATCTCGCGGGTATCAGCAACACCTACTCCGGCCTCACCGTCATCGGTGACGGCACCAACGCCGTCACCGTGGACATCCAGGGCATGGTCAATGACAACGGGCAGATCTCACCGTTCGGCAAGACCTTTGGCTGGACGGACGGCACCGTGGTGAAGAACAACGCTACACTGGAATTCTCCCCCGCGCGCGGTGACAGCGCCCGCGATAACCAGGTCCGTGTGCGGGAGTGGTTCCAGTGGGGCGAGACTGCCGGGGACAATGTCACCCTCAAGCTCACCACCCAGCGTGAATTGTCCCTGGACGGCTTCCACGAGGTCGTGGGCAACCTGTTCATTGAAGTGCAGAATGCCAACTACGGTGGCAATGTCGGCACGGGCAATGGCACCCTCTACTTCGGCCTGAACGAAGGCGGCCTGTATGGCTCCGGCAACATCACCATCAATGGCGATGGCAACGTGCAGTTCCGCTCCTCGATGCCCAACTGGACGGGTGATCTCGACCTGCAGGATGGGAATCTCCAGATCTACGGCCTCGGTAGCAAACTCGGTGGCGGCACCAGCCCGATGATGATGGGCCTCAACGGTGAAACCGGCCAGGTGCGCCTCATGATTCTCTCTGAAAACGGCAGCAATGATCCCACCATCGCTTACAACTCTGGAGCCACTGATCACAATGTGTTCCGTGACATCACCGTGCGCAACACCTCCCAGGACGTGCGTCTTGCCGCCGGCTACTTTGCCTTGAGCGGCAAGATCAACTGGCAGGGCCACATCCAGCTCGGTGACGGCGGTCCGGGATCGAATCCCACGGTGCGCCTCTACTACGAAGACAATCTGGCGCTCGATGCCTCGCTCTATGCGATGAATCAGGAGATCGTGCAGGAGTTCTCCGGCGGCTTCAGCGGCACCGGTAATCTGCTCATCGACAACAACGTCACCGGCGCGGCCACCAATCTGGCGGACGGCATCTGGCTCTTCTCAGCGGACAACACGGCCTGGACCGGCAGTTTGACCATCGGCAGCAGCACCTCCACCACACTCGATCCGAACGACACGCAGATCGTCCGTCTCGGCCACGTCAACGCTTTGAACAACAACGTGGTGACCTTCCGCAACAAAGGGTATCTCCAACTCGGCGGCATCAACAAGACCTTCACGCAGAACTTCACCTTCACGGGTGGTGTCGGCCTGCACACCTCGGCTGCCATTCAGAACGCTGCGGGCACAGCCGCTACCATCACCTTCGATTCTGGCACGCAGACCGGACCCAACTATCAGGATGTCGGTGTGGGCTTGGTGGATGGTTCCGGCCCCGTCATTCTTGGCGGCGGCAGCGCGGCCTTGAATGTCGTCAAAATCGGCAGCGGTGACACGGTTTTTGGTGCCTCCACCGGCGGTGACGCTGTGGTGGACGCTTTCAGCAATTACACCGGCACCACCACGGTGCAGGCGGGCACGCTGTATGCTGGCTCGAACAATTCCTTCTCCCCTTACTCGCGTTTCATCGTGAACAGTGGTGCCTTCCTGAGCTCCTACTGGAATGCGGCGTCCACGGGTTGGAATGTCACCATCGGCTCGCTCTCGGGTGCTGCTGGCGCGACGGTGAACATCGAAAACTCCGTCTTCAATGTCGGTGGGGATGGCACCAGTGACGCCAACTTCGCGGGCGTGGTCAGCGGTGTGGACGGCAAATTTATCAAGGTGGGGGCGGGTGCGCAGCAGTTGTCCGGCGTGAACACTTTCACGGGTGATGTCGGCGTGATCCAAGGTACCCTCATCGGCGGCAGCAACAGCGCCTTCGGCGATGCCGCTAATGTCATCGGCCTTGGTGGCATCGCGTTTGTTGCCCCAGGGTTGCTTGACGCCAGGGTCGAACTGCTGCTGGACGGCACCGCCTCAGCGGTCGTCAATGCGGCTGCCATGAACAACGTGGACGGCAATGACCAAGGCATCACCGTGATCGGCACCCGCGCGGCCTCGGGCACCTACGGCTTCACCAGCACCGGCACGGTGGATCTCTATCAGGACATCTCCACGAATGTCTTCTTCGAGGCGGCAGGCACCTCGGTCTTCCAGTTCGGTGGTGCGGTGCAGGACGCTAGCGTTGGCGTCACGCCGCTGGTCAAGATCGGCACCGGCACGGTCGAGCTGCTGGCCGTGAACAGCTATGGCGGTGGTGGCAGCGCCACGGTGGTCCGCCACGGCACCTTGAGTGTCTTTAATGACCAAGCGCTGGCCACTTCGGTGGTGCAGCTGGGGGACACCCGCCGTGCGCTCGCCACCGCTGCTGATCTCGCGACCACCCGTGCGCTCATCACGGCGGGCCTCGGCAGCTTTGACGCAGCCAGTGATGGCGCTGGTGGCGCGGGCAACGGTGCCTTCCTCAATGTGAAGGCTGAGATCGACGGCGTGGCGCTCACGGCTGCCGACATCGGCAAACGCATCCTGGTGAAGGATGAGGGCAACGATCCTGAACGCAATGGCGTGTATGTGGTGGTGAGCGTGGATGCCTCCTGCAGCCACATGAACCTAGTGCGTGCCGGTGACTTCGATGAAACGACCGAAATGCTCTACGGCACCAGTGTCGCCGTCACCAGTGGCACCACGCAGTCCGGCAGCCATTTCTTCATGGCCTCCGCAGACATAGCCATCGTGAATGGAGTGGATGATGGTTTTGGCAATACCGAAGACCCAGTGCATTGGCTGGCAGAAGTGGATAACGCGAATGTGGCCCTGCTGTCCGGTGCTTTCGGCCTGACCATCGCCAACGACATCAATGTGCTCGATACCAACGGCACGGGCAGCACCATCCTCGGCGGCTCGTACACCACCGGCACCACGGAGTTCTCTGGTGCCGTGACCCTGCGTAACAGCACGCTGCCAGGAGTGGACAACGTCCGCGAACTGACCTTCACCTCCGCGTCTAACGATGCGGGTGGCGGAGTATTGGTTACGGGCGCAGTGACTGAGGAAGCCGGGACGACCTTGAGCGTGAACAAGCAGGGCGCAGGCACCGTGACGCTCGCCAGCACCACCGATTACAGCGGCAAGACGACGGTCTCTCAAGGCACACTGGCGCTTACGGGCACCGCCGACATCAGTGGCACGAGCTGGCTTGAAGTCGCCGATGGAGCCACCTTGGATTACTCTGCGGCGACGGCGAACAACCACACCTTTGACGGACCGGTGAATGGCTCCGGCACCGTGGTCACCGGTGCGGGCGGCAGCTTGATCATCGGCACTGCCACCGGCGCGGGTGTTCTTCGCCCAGGCATGTCCTCCGACCCGGCCAACATCAGCACCGCCGGGGACGGCATCGGCGCGCTCATGGTCACTGGCAATGTGGTGCTCACTGGTCATGCCACCGGAGTGGAGCGTCTCACGCTACAAATGGGTGCCACTGGCGGTGCAGATTACAATGACGCCGCGAACTTCACCGCGCAGCTTGGGGCGGGGACTTTCGCCACCTACCTCAACTCGCAGGCCAACTTCTATGACATGCAGACCGGCGGCAATCATGACCGTGTGGTGGCCTCTGGCTCTTTCACCCTCAACAGCGGCGGGCACGTCAGCTTCACCAACAATGGCGGCACCGATTACCAGCCGGTGTTCGGGGATGTGTTCAATTTGCTGGACTGGTCGTCGGTCACCGCGACTGGTTTTAATGTCGGCAACAGCGGCTCATACCGCACCAGCGGCCTCCTCGGGGATCTGGCGCTGCCGGACCTGAGTCCTGCGGGGCTGCTCTATGACACCAGCCTGTTCACCAGCAACGGCATCGTGGTGGTGGTGCCCGAGCCCGGCCGTGCGGCCCTGCTGCTGCTCGGCTGCGTCAGCCTTCTGCTGCGCCGCCGTCGGATGCGTTGAGCCAATGCTGGCGCATGGGTCAGCACAGAGATGCATGCACATGGTACCAGCGGTCATCACTGGCTAAAAAAGGCAGTCCACGGCGCAGACAGAGGTGCCTTTGTGCCAAGACAACGCGGAATTGCTCATCGCGGAGCCTTCGTTCTTGCCGATTGGTCAAACCGGCCAGGCTGATGCAGGTACATTCGATCCCCCTGGGGGAATGCGTGAAAATAAGCAAAAAATTTACTCCGAAGTCAGGCGGAGGTGCCTCAGTTTGTATGCTGGAACCGCATTCATATGCCAGCCGCAGACCGATAGGCAAAAACAGTTATGTCGGGCAAAATAAGGGCAGACAAGAGAACTGCATCAGCAGTCGCTCTTAGCTCAACCAGCCAACGCCATGAATACATTATCCATACAAAGTATGCGCCTGCTCAAGACCCGCCGCCGTCGCCGTGCGGTGGCGCTCATCACGGTGCTCAGTGTGCTGGCTCTGACCTTGGTGCTGCTCACGGCATTGCTCAGCGCCACACGTGTTGAGTATAATTCTACCGCCGCCCAGGTCGAAGGTGCGAAGGCGCGCATGCACGCCGATTCAGTCATCAATCTGGCGGTCAGTCAGTTGCAGCGCGCAGCACATCAGGACACTGCCAATTCGGGCGTCGAAATTTGGACCTCACAGCCGGGCATGGTTCGTCAGTATGCGCAGGACGGTACTCTGTTGCGTGGTCTCAAACTCTACTCCGACAGCAAAATGGTCGCGACGACCGAGGCAGAGATCGCCGCCGACACTCCGCCTGCGGACTGGGACACGCGCCCCGCGCAATATACGGATCTCAATGAGCCGGTGGTGCGCCTGAACACTGCTGATCCCGCTGGCAAGCCCCGGATGTACTTCCCCGTCATCGACCCGCGGGCGTATTCGACGACTCCTACCCGCTCCGTCGAGGGCTTCTCCTATTCCCAGTATGCGAATGGCGTTTCCGGCGCGGCGTTGGCGGGGGTCGTGGCACCGGCCGGCGGTGATGGCACCCTGCAGCGGCTGCCGATGCCAGTGGAATGGTTGTACATGCTCAAAGATGGCACCCTGGGCTTTGTGGACAACGATGGCAAATTTATCGGGCCGAACAACACTGCGGCCACGAGTGAGAATCCGATCATTTCGCGCTTGGCGTTCTGGACCGACGACGAGTCCACCAAGATCAACATCAACACTGCGGGGGAGGGGACGCCGTGGGACACGCCACGCTTGTACCATGAGCGTGATGGCGAGTGGGCGCAGTATCAGCCTATGGCCTATGAGTACCAGCGGTATCCTGGCCATCCTGCTACGGTATGCATGAGCACGGTGTTGTTTCCTGGCCAAAACATGAACCCGCTCACCTCCGACACGTCCGACTTTGCCAAGGCGCTCCAGTACAAAGAGGCGATCTATGACCTGATGCCCAAGATTCTGCCCGGTGGCTCCAAGGCGGGTTCCGTCCTAGTGCCGGTGGACCGCAATTTCAACCCGACCGACTTCGAGGAGGTGCAGAAAGCGCTGGGCGAACGCTTGTTTCCCAGCGTGGATGAATTTCTGCTGCGCGCTACCGGGACTAGTGGTGCCGGGCGTGATGAGATTGACTTGGGCATCGGCCAGTTGTGGACCGGGTTGGAAACTTACGAGATCATCGAACGGTTGCGGCCGTTTCTGACCCCACGCAGTCGTGCGCCGGACACCAACCCCTTCGGCTACCCGAAAATCAGCATGTGGCCGATCCATCGCAACAATTCGGCGCAGTACCGCACCGTGTTTGATCGCACCATCGCCTACTGCTCGCGGCTGGCGGGCAAAGATTATTTCTTTACCCGGCAGGATAGCACCAGCCAGACGGAGCTTTCCGGCATTATCCGCAACAAGCAGCTCTTCAATTATCTCATGGCGTTGACCAGCGCGCCCATTCCCGGTTTTGGTGCCTCCAACGCCTCGTTTGAAACCAAATACGGCGACAATCGCCAGCAGATTCTCGTCGAGATTTTCGATTACATCCGCAGCACGAATTTGTACGATGACAATATCGCTGAGGCCAGCGTCGGCTCCAACCCAACCATCACGGGCCCGCCCAATGGACGGCTCACGGCCTATTCCGCTGGTCTTGCCTCCAAAACCTTCACGCCGATGCGCAACTCCACCGGCAGCAGTTTTCCGGGTCACGGTCAGGTGACACCCACGGTGCTGCCGAAAGGAAAGGATGAGGTTTATCGTGGCATGGGCCGCTTCATGACCATCAGCGAGGCCGGGTTGCATTTCATCGCCTGCGCCCAGGGCACGGACCAAGCAGGTGGCGTGGCGGTGACCAAACTGGATCCCCGCGGGCCTGCGCCGAATGGCTATGTGCCGCCGAATTGGCGTGGCGGTGCCTGGGGCAACGCCGACAACTGGTACTCCAATTTTCCCCCGCTCAGCACCGCCAACCAGAATCCCGCGAATGGGTTCTATAAATCAAGGTATCCTGCCGCCCATCAGTTGGAGGGTAAAGCTGGCGACAGTCCTGACCATCCCGGTTACAACCCACTGAACTGGAACTGGACCCTGGACGAGGATACGCCGTTGGAACCCGATGTGAAACGGGTGCAGGCCACCTTCTTGCTCGAATGGTTCTCCCCTTCGGTGGGTTGGACGCTGCTCAATCCAAACATCGCCATTGAGGTGGACGCCAGCTCACTCTCGATTGGTGGCAAAAGGATGTTCCCGATGAATAATGGCAAGTCGCTCATCCGCCCCTTTAAGCACATGAGCGTTGCCGATGGCGTGTATCAACGTGGCGGCACCACTCCCTACCGGGCCTTCCTCCAGGAACGCAAGCTGCCGGCGGTGGCCAAAGGGATGAACGGCTACACGGCGGGCAGCATTCGCTTTGCCGACACCAGCATCCCTGGTTGGAAAGACAGCACGCATTACGGCACTTACGCTAGCCGGTCAGATGCCTTGAAGCAGTGCAATCAGTACAACCTCGTCAGTGACTTCATTGATGTGCCAGGTGGTGACGCCGGCAAAGTTCCCTTCTCTGGCGGCAGTGTGGTGGTCAAGATCCTCACCAATGACGCCACCCCCAAAGTCCTCCAAACGTTCAACTTCAGCTTTCCAGCCGCGCAGTTCCCCACCCCCATCCTAGTGTCCAAAAATGAAGACACGCGTTGGAGACAGAATGCTAACGGCACTTGGCGTATCTATCAGCCCGTGCCGGCCCCCTACTGGTGGTCCTTCCATTCGGACGGTGCTTTGGGCCGGGACAAAACCGGCACCATCAGCGCGGTGGCCGCCGCGCCCGCCACGCGCATGGGGGGCAGATTCCGCTATGTGGGCAACGAAATGGGCAACTATGTGGACAACTACTACTACCGGGGAAACTTTGCCGTCGATGATGACACCATCCAGTCGCTGGTGCTCAGACATGGTGATCCGCGCCTGACCATGGGTCAGTTTGTGGTGCCGGCCTCGGAATTCGAGCGGCACCGTTTCTATGGCAGCCAGCGCATGGCGCACAACATCGTGCTGCGTAATTGGAGCGAAGGGCCAGGGCTGGACCGTGGAGAGGACAAGAAAGGCTGGCGCTTGGTCAAGGACGCCAACTACAATCGTAATTTTCTACCGGACCATGCCTATTCCCCAGCCACGGGCGCGGGATTGCAGAAATATGGCGACTTTGACCGCGGCATTTCCAATCAAACGGACGGTGCCTACATCAACAAGCCTGACGAAGGCAACACCTACAGCACCACCAACACGACCACCGGTGAAAAAATGGTGCCCTACTTTACCAACACCTGGACGGATTGGTCAGGAACCTCCACCTACTTCTCCCCGAACCGTCAGGTTGCCTCGCCGGGGATGTTTGGCTCCCTGCCTACTGGGGTGCATCAGTCCGGCAACACTGCCGGTCAGAAACGTGAACCTTGGCGCACCCTGCTCTTCCGTCCGCAGACCTGGAGCACCAAGCAAGGGCAGCAGTTCCACATCGGGGCACCGAAAGTGCTCAAGGGCTACGGCAACGGCACCAAAGGCTTGGCCATCCAGGGCATTGATCCACCTGACTACTTGTTCATGGATTTCTTCTCCATGCCCATGGTCGAACCCTATGCCATCAGCGAGCCCGGCTCCACGGCTGGCAAGATCAACCTAAACTACCAGATGGCTCCGTTCCGCCATATCCGCCGTGCCACCGGCCTGGCGGCGGTGATGAAAAGCGAGCTGCTGACCGCCGTGGCTCACGCTGATGCCTTCGACTACCTGCGACGTCCGCCGAAGGCGCCAGCGCTCGCGCAGACCTGGTTCTGGAAAGATGACAACAGCGCCTCCGGCAAGAAATTCTGGCACCGCCAGGTGGACACGGATGCGACTCTGAAATTGTTCGACGAACGCTTCAATTCAGGCTTCGCCTTCATCTCCCCCGCGCAGATCTGTGAAATGTACCTGCTGCCGAAAAAAGCGGGCAGCTCCGACACGCTCGTGCCGGTGACATGGGCATCAAAAATCAGTGACCTGCTCAAGGCCAGCAGCAGCAGCAGCATCCTGAAATTTTGGGAGAATCACGCCGTCACCGCCGACAATCTCAAAGAGCGTCCTTACACCAACATGTACCCGCGCCTGACCACGCGCTCTAACACCTATCAGGTCCACATGCGCATTCAGACCATCAAGAAAGCGCGCTCCAGCGATCCAGCGAAATTCGTTGCTGGCACGGACAAGACCAGCTCCGAATACCGCGGTTCGGTGATGATCGAACGCTACCTGGACCTCAATGATCCGGCCCTTAGTGCTTCCAAAAACCTCGATTACGCCACCGGTACCGCGTTGTCGAAGCCGCCGTTGGAAGATTTTCATCGTTTCCGTATCATCGCTCAAAAGCGTTTTGACCCATGAGCCTTCAACCCATGCAAATCATGCAATCCAACCCTCGTGTTCGTGACCGACGTGCTTCCCCCGCCTTCTCGCTGGTGGAGGTGACCATTGCGGTGGCCATTGCCGCCTTGGGCTTCATCACCCTGCTCGGCCTGCTGCCGCAGGGCATCAACATGGCACGTGACACGGCGGAGATGTCCGTCGGTACCAAGATCATTCAGAAGTTGAGCGGTGAGTTGCAGTCAACGCCATGGGACAGGATCGACTGGAATGGCTACGGTGCGCTGCGGTACTTCACCTCGGAGGGCACAGAAATCATTGCCTCGGACAGCACGGCGGATGAGGATCTGGCGACCGCACTGTCATTCGTCGCCTCGGTGTATGTGCCTGAGCAGCCCCTGGATGTGATCCTTCCGGCGGGCAGCAGCGGCTCCAACGGCACCGCAGAGACTTGGCTGCGCCGCGTGAAGATTTGTGTCGCCACCTCCAGCGATCCCGCCTTTGAATTCGCCACGGCTGCGCCGCGGCGCGTCACCTCCGCCAGTGCTCTCATCGCACGCATGGGGGATTGAGAAGCCCCAAAAAACATCATCCAACCCTACAATCCATGAAATCGCATCAAGACAGACCGCAACGGCAAGGCTTTAGCTTGGTGGAAGTCATGCTTTCCATGGTGATCCTTTCGGTCATTCTGCTGGTCGCCGTTCAAGTCCTGAACCAGACCCAACGCACCTGGAAAAGGGGCGTGGCACGCATCGAACAGTTTCGTGAGGCCCGCATGGCGTTTGAGAGCATTTCACAAAACCTCCGGCAGGCCATTCTGAGTACCTACCACACCTATCAGTACAACACCGGGGACACTCCCACCGTTCCGCAGTCCAAGACCGAGGCTCCGACCAAGTACATCCGCCAATCGGAACTGCAGTTCATCACCGGTCAGGCGCAGAATCTCCTACCTGGAGGCCAGTCCGCGCAAATCGCTGCTCACGCCATGTTTTTCCAGGCGCGGCTCGGGTTGACGCAGCGTGATGGCTATGAAGGGCTCAACCGCCTGTTGTGCGGCCGGGGATATTTCATCATGCATGGCGGGGATGATGCCTTCCGACCCGCGCATGTGGAGGAACCGCGCCAGCGTTTCCGCCTGTGGGAATATCGGCCACCGGCAGAGGAGAACGAGGTGTACGCCAAACCCGGTGAGTGGTTCCGTGAAGCGGCGAGCAGTGTCATCACGGCCGCTGACACGGTTGATAAGCCCTCATACACTCGACCCATCGCGGAAAACATCATCGCCCTCATCATTTCGCCACAAGTCACGGCGGATGACGCCGCGCTCAAAAGTGTTAAGCCCTGGTGGATCGCACCGCAGTATTCCTATGACTCGGCCGAAGCCGTCAATGTCTCGTCCGAGAGCCCGCAGGGCACCCAGCACATGCTCCCACCGCGGGTGGTCGTCACCCTCGTCGCCATCGACGAGGCCTCCGCCCGCTCGCTCGCGGAAAAACACCCCGATGACATGCCCATACTCATTCCCGACGGTGCTTTTACCAAGCGGGATGATTTGCAGACCGATCTCAAGGCTCTGGAGGAAAAGCTGCGCGCCGAGCAGCTCAACTACCGCGTCTTTTCTTCCACCATCAACATGCGCAATTCCAAATGGAGCCTCCTTCGATGAAACACAACACTTCCAACTTTCAGCATCGTTTCCAGTTCTGCCGGCAGTCCCGCCATGCCGCCAACGGCTTCACCCTGATCGAGATGATTGTGGTGGTAGCCATCGTGGCCATGATTTTCGCCTTCGCTGCTCCATACACGTTTTCAGCCATCCGTGCCGCCAGCCTGTCAACGGCTGGTGACACGCTGATGCAGAAGATTTCACTGGCCCAGCAGCGGGCCCTGACGGAAAACCGCCCGATCGGTCTAGACTTTTACTTCTATGACAAAGACGGCGTTCAGGGCTGTCACGCCATACAACTGGTCACCTTTGACCCGATCACCAGCCTGGGGACTCCATTGGAAGAACCCACCTATTGGAGTGAAGGTCGTGCCCTGCTGGTCGAAGGAGCCTTGTCGCCGATGTTCGCCGGCACGCTCACGGCGGCATACACTGGTCTGGCGGCGCAGGAGCCGTTCAAGGCTCTTGAGGCCACCTTCTACCGTATTCTCTTCTACCCCAACGGCTCCACCAGCCTGCGTGTACCGCTGCGCGATGCCTATCTCACGCTGATCGGGGTCCAGAATTACCAAGAGGATCTGTCCGATCCGCCGCCGAACTATTACACCGTTCAGGTGGACCCCGTTACCGGGCGCACGCGTAGCTATCGCCCATGATGGCGTTCCCGTGCGCAAGTGCCGGAGACAGGACTCGAACCTGCACTAGTTTCCCAACCAGATCCTAAGTCTGGCGCGTCTACCAATTCCGCCACTCCGGCATGGAGTTAGCCGCCGCTATGTTCCGTGTGAGCGGGCGGGCTGCAAATGAATTATCGCAGGTCTTTGTTTGGCAGCAGCCGGGAGGCGATCCAGCCGGTGCAAAGAACGGTGAGCAGCGGGGCGAGGCCGATTTTGAGATTGGCACCAATCCAGGGCAGCCAGCCGCCGGCATGCGTGGTGAGGGCGCTGAAGTATTTCAAGCCGAAGACCCAGCCACCGTGCAGGCCGATGCCGGCCCACAGGGCACCAGTTTGCATGCGGGCCTGCGCTAGCACCCAGCCGACGGCAAACAGAGTGGCAAACTCGGCCAGCAGGAACTGCACATCTCCAAAGCCGAGGGCGATCTGCTTGAGCACGAGAAAGCCGCTGCTCCAAGTGACTGCGGCGTCATCAATCTGCCAGCCTTCCGGCGGTTTGAGGAAATGCACGAGGGCAAAGATGAAGGTGCCAGCGAGCAGGGCGCGGCGGGTGGTCATGGTGCGCAGCAGCAGGCCAAACAGCAGGCCCCGGAAGAAAAACTCTTCAACAATGCCAGCGCCGAGTGCCGCCGTGATGGGTTCACCCAATTTCCACCAGCGCGGCTGTGGATGGAGCTGGTAGGCTCCCATTTTAAAAAAGACGAAGCCAAGCACGAGCAGCAGGCCGCTGGCGAGCGCAAAGCCGAGCGCCCACTGTTTGAGACCGGTGCTGAACGGCTTCCACGTCGGCAGTAGGGAGCGTTCCAGCTTCATCCAGCGCAGAAACGGCCAGATGAGGACGATGGCGCAGACGAGCACGGCACGGTTGAAGTAGCGGGTGAAGTGGGCGCGCTCGATCTCGGTAAGCAGCCATTTGGCCAGGCCTGTTTCGTTCAGCGTGGAGGCTGAAAGCCAGGCGTGGGCGGTTTTTCCCAGATGAAACAGCGGCGTGGCCAGCAGCGCCCCGCCAAGCATGACGGCGAGAAGGTAGAGCAGGAGTTTCGGCAGGGCAGGGGAACTGCCGGGGTTGGCGGCTTGCATGGGGGCGATACTAGCGCATCCTACGCGCTCTCAAATGACCAAAAACCAAATCCACGAATGGCACGAACGTCTGGAAGACGGCCGCAAGCAGTACATCCGCGCATATTGGAACTCGCGTGAATGGCTATTTCGGGTGGCGCATCCAGACGGCGAGGCGTGGGTGCCCGTGGAGCAGCCCGGGCCGGAACGCTGGTTGGAGCTGCGCGATCTGTTATTCCGCAAGTATCAGCGGAAAAAGCTGCCGTGGAAGTATGTGGTGCAGTTGGACAAGATGCTGGAGGACATGGGCCTCACGCCAGTGGATGCGCTGCCGGATGACGCGTAGCCGTTGCAGGCTTGGTTATTGAGAGCCTGCGTTCGTTTTGATTTCCGCCGTCACTCCACCACCGCAGGCGGCACCAAAACGCATGCCCACCTGCACTTCGGGAAAATGAAACCGGCGTCCAGCGCGCACGCTGCGCCGACGGGACGCGAAACCGAGCACGGCGGCGATGGCGGCTCCGCCAGCGAGCACCGTGAACATGGCGAGCGCGAAACGCTTTTCACCACGCTGAATCCAGAGCGACTGCCGGAGCCGCACACTCTCCATGATCCGCAGTCGGTCGATCCACGAGCGGGTGGCGAGCGCGAGACGTTCATCCAGCGTCAGTTTGGTGTCGTTGAGGATGCGTCGTGTCTCCTGCATGATTTCGACGAGTTCGGCCGCTGGGTAACGTGCCCAAAAATCTGGCGCGAATGACATGGAGCTGCTGCCGCTGGCACGATCAAAGGCCATGAGGACCGCAGGACGTTCGCTGCTCCACGCACGGCGTGTGATTTGGGCCTGCTGCCGCACAGTGACTCCCGCAGGCGCGAAACTGGATGCCGTGATCCAGGCGTCGCACTTTAAATCCTCCTTAAACAGCTTCAGTTCTTGGGCAAGCTGGCGGCGGGTGTCCGCCGAAAGCGCCCGTGTGTCGTCCTGAATCCCATCCGTAGGCTGCGCTAGGCTCCATCCGGCAAATATCAGCCAAAGTCCGGCCAAAGCCGGAATCGAACGAAAAATGGGGAGAGAACCTGTGGCCATCGATACAAACAGTTTGGCTCAAACCTGACCTGCGGGCAACCTCTGGGAAACAGCACCCCTATTATAGTGAGCGTTGGTGGATTCAGGGGCTTGTTTGCGAGGGCTTGTGAAATTTTTCACAAAATCGCCTTGCCGCTCCTTGGGCAGCGTAGATAGATACTCTTCACGCACGCGACCTGACCCCAGTTTTACATGCCCACTGTCACCCGAGAATACGAGGCTCCCGATACCGCCGCCAAGGCGTCCCGGCACCTCGAAGTCGTGGAAGAAGCCACCACGGACATCGTGGGTGAAAAACTGGTGCTCAACATGGGACCCAGCCACCCGGCCACCCATGGCGTGCTGCGTTTGATTCTGGAGCTGGACGGAGAAATCGTCACCAAGGCGGACCCGGATGTGGGCTTCCTGCACCGTGGCGACGAAAAAATCGCCGAGAACATGCATTACAACCAGTTCGTGCCCTACACAGACCGGCTGGACTATCTGGCACCTTTGGCGAACAACGTCGCTTACGCGCTGGCGGTCGAAAAGCTCATGGGCTGGGAAGTGCCGGAACGTGGCAGGGCGATCCGTGTGATCTGCTGCGAGCTGGCCCGTATCTCCGCGCACATGCTGGGAGTCGGGGTGTTCGCGATGGATGTGGGGGCCATGACAGTATTCCTCTACACCTTCACCGAGCGCGAAAAGATCTACAATCTATGCGAGCAGCTCACGGGCGCGCGATTCACCACTAGCTACACCCGCGTGGGTGGGCAGATCCGCGACCTGCCGCACGGCTTTGTGGGTGCGGTGCAGCAGTTCCTCAGCGAGCTAGAGCCGGTGATTGATGAAATTGATAAGCTGCTCTCCCGCAATCGCATCTTTATTGAGCGCACGCAGGACATCGGCGTGATCTCCAAGGCGGATGCCATCGCCTATGGCCTGACGGGGCCAAACCTGCGCGCCTCGGGCGTCGAGCATGACATCCGCAAGGCCAAGCCGTACCTTGATTACGACAAGTATGAGTTCGATGTGCCGATCGGCGAGAAGGGCGACTGCTATGACCGCTACCTCGTGCGCATGGAAGAGATGCGGCAGAGTGCGCGCATCTTGAAGCAGGTGTTTGCCACCCTCCCTGAAGGCCCGATCAATGTGGCGGATGCCAAGGGACTGCTGCCGAAGAAGGAAAAGGTGCTGATGAAGATGGAGGAACTGATCCACCATTTCATCCTCGCCACGCAGGGTATTGATGCGCCGGCGGGCGAGGTTTATTTCGCCGCCGAAAATCCCAAGGGCGAGCTCGGCTTCTACATCAACAGCACTGGTGGCGGTGTGCCGCACCGGCTGAAAATCCGCGCCCCCTCCTTCGTGAATCTCAGCATCATTTCCAAACTGATCCCCGGCCACATGCTCAGCGACATCCCTGCCGTCCTCGGCAGCCTGGATTTCGTGATGGGCGAGTGTGACCGCTGACCCATCATCAACCCTTTCATCTGAGACACGCACGCATGGCCTTTGAAGTTCCAGCCGATTTGGAGAAACGCATGGACGAGGCGATCTCGCATTACCCGGTCTCCAAACGCAGCGCCGTCCTGCCGCTGCTCCATCTGGTGCAGGAGCATTTTCGTTTCATCAACGATGAAGCCGTGAGCTGGGTGGCCGCGAAGCTCGCTCTGGAACCGATCCAAGTGCTCGAGGTGGTGACCTTCTACCCCGGCTTCCGTCAAATCGTCCCCGGCAAGTTTCACATCCGCGTCTGCCGCACGCTTTCCTGCGCGATGGCGGGCAGCTATGAGCTGATGGACGCGTTTTGCAAAGCCGGGAACATCGATCGTTCCCACACCGACCATCATCATCCCATCGCGGTGAGTCCAGACGGCAAATACAGCATCGAATTTGCCGAATGTCTCGCCAGTTGTGGCTTCGGTCCCGTCTGCATGGTGGAGGACGATTTCCACGAGAAGGTCGATCCAGCGAAGGCGGCGGAACTGCTGGCAAAATACCGCTGAGTTTGAGCGTAAAAAAGACGCAGCGGTTTTTCCCGCTGCGTCGATTTCAAACCCTGATATCGAGCCTTACTTGGATCTCCAGGAAACGACGTCGTCCTTGGTCATGGGTGTCTTGTCCAAGCCATAGCTATAAATGGCGATTTCCATGGGCAGCTTTTGTGGCGGAGGGCTGATGGGGTTTTGCGCGATTGTGGGGTCTGCGTTCTGCAGGTCTGGGTTGTTCACCTGCTTGTCTCCATTGGTGTCCAGCAGCACAAAGTAGGGAAGCCCCCAGAGATCGACGAGCTTGTAAGGAGGCTGTGCGTTGACGAGGCCAAATTTGCCGTTCCTCGCCAGCGGCAGGTCGATGAACTTGATGTCCCTGGGGTTGAGGTTGGTGGAACCTGAGCCACCCGAGCCGCCTGAGTCGCTCAAACTCAGCAGGGCGCTGACCAGTCCGGTGTTTTCATCCGTGGGAATCGCCTGAACATCTTCCCCGCTGCCCGCACCGCTGAGCAGGCTGGCATTGACGGGGTAGCGGTTGTATTCGACTTGGTAACTCGAAATGGCGATGCGCAGATCTTTGATCACCGTCTGCACCTGCAGCTTTCGGGCATCTGCCATCATCTTCGTCGCCTGGGACATCACTAGGCCGGCCAGAATACCGATGATGGTGATCACCACCAGCAGTTCAATGAGCGTGAAGCCCGGGCGCGCATGGGGGTTGAAACGGGTTTTGATTTTCATGATCTTGGTTGAGTGTGTGTTTTCATGCACTGGGTGCCACGCCTCCGTTGGGAGGCGTCGATCTGTGCATGGAGTGCATTAAATCGCTTTTGAATCTCCGCGTCAATACTTGTCACGGGCATGCGGAAACTTCGTGTGTGGCGGGGAAGACTTGTCGGTGTTGATCATGTGCCAATGACGATCACTGCTTGTTGGACGGGCTGCCCATCGCCAACATTTGATTGTCAACTAGTGCTTGCATCATATACTCCATCGCTATAAATCCGCGCCTCAATCCTCACTGAACATCCACAACAACCACGGTCCCGCATTAGACGATCCGCAATATTTATGGCAAAGACAGCATCCAAAGGCAACGCAGATAAAAAGAAATACGTCTATAATTTTGGCGCAGGCAAAGCAGACGGCGATGGCTCCATGAAAGCATTGCTCGGCGGCAAAGGTGCCAACCTCGCCGAAATGAGCCGCATCGGACTTCCGGTGCCTCCAGGGTTTACGGCCAGCACTGATGTATGCACTTACTTTTATCAAAACAAGAAGACCTATCCATCCATCCTGCAAGCGCAGATGGAAGCAGGTGTGCGGAACATGGAAAAAATCATGGGCTACAAGTTCGGTGATGCCAAAGGCTTCCCGCTGCTCGTGGCCGTGCGCTCCGGTGCGCGTGATTCCATGCCCGGCATGATGGACACCATTTTGAACCTCGGCCTGAATGACCAGACCGTTCTCTCTCTCGTCGCTGCCACCAACAACGAACGCTTCGCGTGGGACTGCTATCGCCGTTTCATTCAGATGTACGGCGATGTCGTGCTCGGTGTGCAGAAGCGCGAAGGTGAAGACCATGAGCCCTTTGAAACTCTCATTGAGGACTACAAGCACAAGATCTATCACAAGGACATCCTCGACAGCGATCTCACCGCCGCAGATCAGCAAGAGCTCGTGAAACAGTTCAAGGCGCTCGTCAAAGACCGCACCGGCAAAGTGTTCCCAACCGATCCATGGGATCAGCTTCGCGGCGCTGCTGGCGCTGTGTTTGGCAGTTGGATGAACGACCGTGCGATCGTTTATCGTCGCAAGTACAACATCCCCGCCGAGTGGGGCACCGCTGTGAACGTGCAGGCCATGGTGTTCGGCAACACCGGTAATGCTTCCGGCTCCGGTGTGGCGTTCACCCGCAACCCGGCCAACGGCGTCAATGAATTCTACGGTGAGTTCCTCCTCAATGCCCAGGGCGAGGACGTCGTCGCTGGCGTGCGCACCCCGGAGCCTGTGTCGCAACTCGCGAAGGAAATGCCGAAGTCCTATGCAGAACTGCTCCAGGTTCGGCAGAAGCTCGAGAAACACTTCAAGGATGTGCAGGACGTCGAGTTCACCATCCAGGAAGGCAAGCTGTTCATGTTGCAGACCCGCAACGGCAAGCGCACTGCCGCCGCCGCGCTCAAATTCTCCATTGATATGGTGAAGGAAAAGCTCATCGACTGGGAAACCGCCATTCTACGCAATCCTGCCGACCAGCTCGACCAGTTGCTCGCGCCGATCTTTGATGTTGCTGATGTCAAGAAAGCCAAAGCCATCGCCTCCGGACTGCCGGCAGGTCCGGGTGCCGCCTCCGGGAAAATTTATCTCAACGCCGACCGCGCTGTCATCGCCGAACAAAAAGGTGAGAAGGTGCTGCTCGTTCGCAATGAGACCAGTCCAGAAGATCTACGCGGCATGATCGCCGCAGAAGGCATCCTCACTGCGCGTGGTGGTGTTTCCTCCCACGCCGCTCTCGTTGCCCGTCAGATGGGCAAGGTTTGCATCTGCGGTGCTGCGGCCCTCGTGATTGATTATGCCAAGAAAACCGTCAGCGTTGACGGCCAGACCTTCAATGAGGGCGACTACCTCTCCATTGATGGCACCAGTGGCATCGTCTATGGCGGTCAGTTGAAAACGGCTCCGTCCGAAATCATCACCGGCATGATCCATGGTGATGAAGCCGCCAGGGCCACCGAGAAGTTCAAGAGCTTCCAGCAACTCATGGTCTGGTGCGGCAAGGCCACCCGCATGCAGGTCCGCACCAACGCCGACAATCCTGAACAGACGCAGAACGCCATCGCATTCGGTGCCCAGGGCATTGGTCTCACCCGCACGGAGCACATGTTCTTTGAAGGTGATCGCATTGACGCTGTGCGTGAAATGATTCTCGCCAACAATGTGGGTGATCGCAAAAAGGCGCTCGCCAAATTGCTGCCTTATCAGCGTGAAGACTTCACCGGTATCTTCACCGCCCTCAAAGGGTTGCCTGCCACCATTCGTCTGCTCGACCCACCTCTCCATGAGTTCGTGCCGCATGAAGCAAAAGCACAGGCTGAACTCGCCAAGAAAATGGGCGTGACTGTTGATGTTGTTACCGCACGCGTGCAGCAGCTTCACGAGTTCAATCCGATGCTCGGACATCGCGGCTGCCGACTCGGCATCGCTTATCCTGAGATCACCGAGATGCAGGCGCGTGCGATCTTTGAAGCCGCAGCAGATGTGGTGAAGCAGAAGATCAAAGTGAAACCTGAGGTGATGATCCCGCTCGTCGGCTTCAAAAAAGAACTCGACCTGCAAGTCGAAATCGTGCATAAAGTTGCAAAAGAAGTGATGGCTGAGAAAAAAGTAAAATTCGATTATCTCGTCGGCACCATGATTGAGGTGCCGCGTGGAGCGCTCACTGCTGACGAAATCGCCGAAACGGCGCAGTTCTTCAGCTTCGGGACGAATGACCTTACGCAGACCGCGCTCGGCATCAGCCGCGACGACATGGGCAACTTCCTCATGCCTTACACCGAGAACGAGATCTTCAAGAAGAACCCCTTCGCCACATTGGATCAAACCGGTGTCGGTCAGCTCATCCACATCGCCATTGAAAAAGGCCGCAAGACCAATCCCGACATCAAACTCGGCATCTGCGGTGAACACGGCGGCGATCCTGACAGTGTTAAATTCTGCCATCGTGCAGGCCTCACTTATGTGAGTTGCAGTCCTTTCCGAGTTCCTGTCGCACGCCTTGCCGCAGCGCAGGCCGCGATCGAAGAAAAGCGCGCCCTTGAGGCCGCTGCTGGAAAAAATGTCCGTGGTAGCGCCAAAAGCGCGGCCTCGGCAAAACAAAACAACGCAACCAACAACAAACTGAGGATAAACACCATGGCTAAGAAAGCTGCAAAGAAGGCCGTCAAGAAAGCCCCCGCAAAGAAAGCCGCTGCAAAGAAGGCTGCTCCTGCAAAGAAGGCTGCTCCTGCGAAGAAGGCTCCTGCGAAGAAGGCCGCCGCCAAGAAGAAGAAGTAACGCGTTGACCTCCTTGTGAGGTCAATGTGGCGGAGCAATCCGTCATCAAAAGCCCTGTGGGGGTCATCCTCACAGGGCTTTCTTTGTTTTGAGTGTTGTCTTCTGGCGATTGCCTCGCGGACACCCGCCGAAATCATGCCGCCATGTGCGGATGAGGGCAAATCCGCCCCCATGGTTCCTCCTACCTCACAGACTCATCGTAAATGGAGCCTGGGGGCGGCCGCGAAAGCACGGTGCCGCCAGCGGATATAGCGTCATTGCGGGTGGACTGTGCATTGCTGAATTGTTCATTGGCACTTCGCATGCTGCCGAGACCGGCGGCTCCGCTTTGTCCGGCGACCTGGCCAAAATTTTGATTGGAGGGCCGGTAGAATGACTCTCCGCCTGTGCTCCCCGCGTTGAGGGCCACCGGTTGGTCAGGCGTGGGGATGCCGTTAGCCTTGCGTTCCGATTCGGCGAGGAAGTGCTTGTTCCAGGCGGCGTCATTGATCCCGCCCGTGACTTTGGCATCGAGCATGTCCTTGCGTCTTTGGTACTCCGCGCTGCCAAGCGAGCCGCTGGCGCGCTGCTGGGAGAGTTCAGCATATTCGTTCTGATACCTGGCCCGCACGACTCTTTCATAGGCATCCAGTTCCGCGAGGGTCGGAGTGCTGTCCATGGTGGAGGAGGCGCAGGAGGCAAGTAGCCCGGTGAGCAGGGTGATTGCGAGCAGCTTGGTGGCGTTCATCATGTCCCATGGTAAGCTCAGTGCGGTGCTTTTCAAATCAAAGCAACGTTGCTTCCAGCAGACTCCCGCCTCACCCTGGAGTTGTCCCCAATCCCCCGCAAACATCGTCACACGCTGATGCACGCCCCATTTTCAGACATCGGCCAGCGTCTCGCCGGCCCCAGCGGCATCCAGGAACTCATGGATGACACGGGAGAGGCGCTCACCACGCATCCCGACATGAAAATGCTCGGCGGCGGCCAACCGGCGGCCATTCCGCAGGTGCAGCAGCTCTGGCGTGAGCGTATGCAGGCGCTGCTCGACGACGGCGGCATGGACCGCACGCTACTCAATTACGACCCGCCCGGTGGCAATCCGCTGTTTCGCGAGGCATTTGCTGGTTTTCTGCAACGCGAGTGCGGCTGGAACGTCACGCGGGAAAACATCGCCGTGCTGCCCAGCAGCCAAAGCGCGTGCTTTCTGCTGTTCAATCTATTGGCCGGTCAGACCGGTGCCGCCAAACGGCGCATTCTGTTCCCGCTGCTGCCTGAATACATCGGTTATGCGAATCAGGCGCTCGCCGCGGGCCAGTTCACCGCCTGCCTGCCGCGCATTGTCGAAACCGGGCCGCATGAGATCAAATACCACATTGATTTCGACCGCCTGCGCCTCACGCCGGACATCGCGGCGATGTGCGTCTCGTGTCCGACGAATCCCACGGGCAATGTCCTCACGCAAAACGAGTTCGACAGCCTCCACGCGCTCAGCGAGACGCACGGCATCCCGTTGATTCTCGATAACGCCTACGGCTATCCGTTTCCTGGCGTCATTCACAACGGTTTCCAACCGCAATGGCAGCCCGGTATGATTTTCAGCATCAGCATGAGCAAGGTCGGCCTGCCCGGCGTGCGCACGGCCATGATCGTCGCCGATCCGCACATCGTGAAGGCATTGGCGAACATGAACGCCATCGTCTCGCTCGCGAATGGGAATCTCGGTCAGGCGCTGCTCATGCCGCTGCTCAAAGACGACACGCTCCTCAAGCTCGGCCCCGCCATCATCCGCCCGTTCTACCGGGAGCGCTCCGACTTTGCGAAGTCCGTGCTCGCCGCCGCGCTGGGCGACCGCGTGCCGTGGGCGCTGCACAAACAGGAAGGCGCGTTCTTCCTCTGGCTGTGGATTAATGGCCTGCCGATTCCCGCGAAGGAGCTCTATCGTCGCCTCAAAGAGCGCAAAGTGCTCGTCATCCCCGGCCATTACTTCGCCTACGGCCTCGACCAAGAGTGGCAGCATCCGCACGAATGCCTGCGCCTCACCTACTCGCAGCCAGAGCACATCGTGCGCGAGGGACTCGAAATCATCGCCGATGAAATCATCCGCAGCTTCTGAGCCGTTCGCCGCATTCATGGCCCGCGCGTTGTTCGATCCGGAGCGCGGCTACTACACGCGCCACATCCGCACCGTCGGCGCACGCGGCGATTTCAGTACTTCTGCCACGCTGTCACCGAGTCTTGGCAAAGCCGTCGCGGCCTGGCTCAAAACGGAATCGCAAACCCAGCCGCAGGTCCGCCATATCATTGAGGTCGGCGCGGGTGACGGCTCGCTCATGCAGGGCGTGCGCCAGACGCTCGGTTGGTGGACGCGGCGGCGCTTCACCTTTCACATCGTCGAAACTTCGCCTGTCCTGCGGCAACGACAGCAGCAACGCCTCGGCAGCGCCATTCACTGGCACGCTGACATCACTGCCGCTCTCGACCAGGCCCAAGGCAACGCCTTTATCTACCACAACGAGCTGCTCGATGCTTTCCCCGCCACACTTTTGCAATGGAATGCGCAGGAACAGCGCTGGCAGGAGGTGTGGGTGCCGGAATCGCTGCATCCGCACCAGCTTGACCCAACACATTTCAGCGCTCTGCGGCACACCGCATTCGCGGACCGGCAACGCTGCGAGCTGCATGTCAGTGTGCGCGACTGGCTGCATGCCTGGACGCCGCAGTGGCACAGCGGCAGCATGCTTACCATTGATTACGGCGATGATTTTCCGCAGCTCTATCATCGCCGCCCGCATGGCACGCTGCGTGCGTATCTGCTGCATCAGCGCCTCACCGGCACCGACGTTTATGCCAATCCTGGCCGCCAGGACATCACTGCCGACATCAATTTCACCGATTACTGCCACTGGCTGCATGCGCTCGGCATGGAGCAGGCTTCGCAGCAAACTCTCGCCACATTTCTTCACTCGCACGCCGCCCCAGCACAACTGCTTGACCCCGAGGGTGCCGGTACTGCCTTCAAATGCTTCGTGCATCGCCGTCTGGCATGCGCATCATAATCTAACCGCATGAATCCCGCCCCCGTACGCCCCGGCACGCTGCAAAAAGCACTCAAGATGAACCTTGATCACTCGATCTACGGCACCTTTGCCGAGATTGGTGCCGGGCAGGAGATTGCAAACTGGTTCTTCCGCGCCGGCGGCGCTTCCGGCACCGTCGCTAAGTCCATGTCCGCCTATGACATGATCGTCAGTGACGAGATCTACGGCAAGGCCACGCGCTACGTCTCCCGCCAGCGCATGTGCGCCATGCTCGGGCATGAATTTCCGATGTTGCTTCAGCGGCTCAATACCAAACGCGGCACCACCACCACCTTCTTCACGCTCGCCAACACGGTGCGTGCCAAATCGTTCCGCGACACCAAGGAGGAGTGCCACGGCTGGATCGGCCTGCGCTTCCAAGCCGAGCCGTTAGGCCCGGCCAACGACATCCAACTGCACGTGCGACTGCTTGATGACTCGAACTCAGCCCAAGCTGAGGCGCTGGGCATTCTTGGCGTCAATCTCCTCCACGCCGCCTTCCACCTGCGTGATCACCCCGCTGCTTTTCTCAGCAGTCTGCTGGACGATTTGAACCGGAAACGTGTCGAGATCGACATGATCGACTTCAGTGGCAGCGCGTTTCCTGCCGCCGCGTTTCAAGACCGCCTCATGGCCCTACTGCTCGTGCGCCTCGGCCTCGCCGATGCCGCGTTGTTCGGCGCGGATGGCGAAATCTGGCAGGCCTCCGATGTGCTCTACAACAAACCCGTGCTGCTCAAGCGCGGCAGCTTTGATCCCATCACCAAGCTCAATCTCGACATGCTCGAGCGCGGTCAGGCCGCGTTTCAGGCCGACTTCGGCGACGAGGCGAAGGACAACATCGAGATCCTCGAAATCACCATGCACAATCTGCTCGCCAGCGGTGCCGAGGTCGCTGATAGCGATTTCCTCGCACGGGCGGACATCCTCCAGGGACTCGGCAAGAACATGCTCATTTCGCGCTACGCGGAGTTTCATCGCGTCAGCAACTATCTCTCACGCCACACGCACAAGCCTGTCGGTATCGTGCTCGGACTGCCGTTGTTTGAGGAATTGTTCAACGAGCGCTGGTGTGCCGATCTCGAAGGTGGCCTGCTGGAGGCGTTTGGCCGCCTGTTCAAAAACCAGGTGCGCGTCTATGTCTATCCCAAGGGCGAACCCATGACCGGCTGCATCCTCGGTGCTGAGGATGCCCGTGTGACACCGGAGCAGAAACACCTATTGCGTTATTTGATCGAAACCAACTGCGTGCGCGCTCTGGAGGAGCCGAAACAGGACTTCCTCTTCCGCACCAGCGCCGAAGTGCGCGACATGATCCACGCCCGCGATCCGCAGTGGCAGTCCCTCGTGCCCGACATCGTGCGCCAGCAGGGGCCGTGGAAGGAGATCGCGCAGCCGGTGGGATGAGCGGCTTCGTTCTTGACGATGCACCACCCCCGCAGCCAATCTTGCCGACATGGAAGACACCCTCGTCAGCGATCTCGACCTGATCACCCTCACGCAGCTCCGGCAGATCGCGAATCAAACGCCGCAGCCCTATCGGTTGCATGTGCAGGTGGAGATGCGCATCGAGAAGGAGACCAGCTCCGGCAGTCCATTCTATGAGGTGAAACTGGTGGATGCAGGCGATGCGATGGTCTGGCGTGTGTTCGACAACAACCCGCTGTTTCAAGATGCGGCGAAGCTCCCGCGCCACGCCTTCATCCAGCTCGCCGCCCAGTGGGTGGATGGTAAATACGGCGTGGAACCACGCCAGGTGCAGATGCGACTGCTGTCCGAGGAGGAGACGAGCACACTGCTGCTGGGCGATCCCGATCTCGCCGCCCGCCAGCACACTGACTACACCGACATGGTCGCCTTCATTCAGTCCATCCGCGACCCACGCCTGCTGCGGCTCTGCACCCTATTTCTCGAACGTCATGGCGAGCGCTTCCGCCGCACCGGGGCAGCACGCCGGAACCACCATGCGCGGCGTGGCGGACTGGTGGAGCATGTGGCGCAGATGATGCGCTGCGCGGTGGCGATTGTAGGCGTCTATCCGCAGTTGAACCGTGATTTGATGATCGCCGGCGTGTTGTTTCACGATTGCGGCAAGCTCTGGGAAAACGTCTATGCCGAATCCGGCTTCACCATGCCCTACAATCTCACCGCCGAGATGCTGGGCCACATTCCGCTCGGTTTGGAACTGGTGAACAAGCTGTGGCGCGATTTGCTGGACACACCCGCAGCGGCGGAATGGACCTTACTCGAACCCGCGTCCGAAACTGTGCGCCTGCACCTGCTGCACCTCATCGCCGCGCATCACGGCACGCATGAGTTCGGCTCCCCCGTGCTGCCGAAGACGCCCGAGGCTGTGGCGCTGCATCATGTGGACAACATTGACGCGAAACTCGAAATGTTCCGCCGTGGCTACGCAACGAGCAAGGAACTCGCCCCCGGCATCCTCGAAAAATTCATCCCCTGGCCCGTGAACATCGTCGCCCCGCTGCCGCCGGTGCAGTTGCCGGTAGAGCCGTGAAACTGCCGAAACTGCGGGGGCAGTTCAAGAACGAAGCCACTCAGGGCTCGGGGAGCGCTTCCAGATCCGCGACGGGCTCAAGACTAAGATGGGCATTCATGCGGGGCCGATATTACCCGACCATGGCTGACTTTGAAGCAGAATCACGCCTGCCCATTGTCCCATCCGGTGCCTTGTTCACTCCATCCGGTGAAAAGTTAAGCGTGTCCGGTGCCAAGATCGCTGCAACCGGTGCCTGGGATATTTGATCCGGTGAGGCGCTTATCATATTCGGTGCCATGTCTGGTTCATCCGGTGTCATGGTTGATGTATCCGATGCCTTGCTCGGTGTATCCGGTGCCAAAGATATTCCATCCGGTGACAGCGTTTGCTCATCCGGTGACAGGGTTTGCTCATCCGGTGACAGGGTTTGCTCATCCGGTGCCAAGTTTACTGCGTCCGGTGAAACGGTTCAGGCATCCGGTGCCACGTACGACACCGAGTTTCATCACGGACGCACAGACGATTTTTGCGGCAACAAATCGATCCTAGGGCCAGTTTTAGAAGCTGGGAAGCTCCAACCGCCGCCGTTATGAAGAAGATCAGAGCCATTATCTATTTTCGCGATCACCTCGCCGCCGAATTGAGCCCGGCCGCGCATGCCATCCATGGCAAGATGAGCCAGAACGCAGCCACCTTTCCCCAGCCGCCGGTGACCATGGGCACGCTGCAAACCTACATTACCACTTATGACGAGTGCTTGGCCGTACGTGCCAGCCGTGCCACGGCGGATGTCATCGCCCTCAAGAAAGCGCGCGAGGAATTGGAGCAGGCGCTGCGCGTGCTGGGCACTTACGTCAACGTGCAGGCCAAAGGCAGCGCGGAGATCGTGGAGCAGAGCGGCTGCCCCTCCCACTCCGGCAGAGGACCGGCGGACACCTCACCTCCGGAAGCGCCAGCGGATGTGCGCCTGAGTCATGGCAGGCGCAGCGGCTCCCTCCTGCTGCGCTACCGGCCGAAACGCGCCAAGAGCGTCAACGAAGTGCAGACCACCACAGGCGATCCCAACCTTGAAACCGGCTGGCAGACAGCGGGCATCTACCGGGGCGGTCGGGCGGAAATCAGCGGCCAAACTCCCGGCACCCTGATCTGGGTGCGCGTGCGCACCGTCGGCCTCAAAGGCATCATGGGTGCCTGGAGCGATCCCGCGCAGATCCGTGTGCTGTAGGCGTCGGGACTTCAATCCCATACATGCATCTCATCCCACGCGATGCCGTGCGCTTTGAGAAAGCGGCGGTATTCGTCCTGGAAGGTGATCTTCTGGTGATGTGTTTCCTGATTTGCGATGTAAGCGCGCACGTCGTCGGTTTTTGATTCGCTCACGGAGAAGACGCCGTAGCCGGACTGCCAGTGGAGGAACTTGGACAGCATCGGATCGCGTCCGGCTTGTTCGACGAGCCAGACGGTGGCGGCGCGTTTCATCTCCTTCACCCAGTCGGCGATGGTGATCGTGCGGGCGAGCCGCATCAGGATGTGAACGTGATCCGCCACCCCGCCCACGATTAGCGTCGGGCAATCCAGCCGCGCCGAGATGCCGCCGAGGTAGCGGTGGAGTTCGTCGCGCAGCGGTTGGTCCGTGAGGAAGGGAAACCGTTCCTTCGTGGACCACACAGCGTGGATCAGGACATTCGCGAGCGATTGCGGCATGGCGCGGAGCGTAGGGGAAAAGGCGAAGGGTCGTCAACGGTCAAGTTATGGGCAAGTGAAGATGGTCAGAGAGTGGTCAAGCGAACCAAGGGCGCATGCGTGGATGGCAACCGATGACCCGCATTGGACCACAACGTGGTCCCGTCATGCAGCCCAAGGGTGCCGAGCCTTGGGCAAGCGCTCCTTTGGGTTCGTCGATGCCCACCGCCCCATCACGTTCCCGGACCGCAACGCGGTCCCGTCACGGGCGATGCGGTGCCGCAGGGCCGTGCGGGTGACGGAACCCCGATGGGGTTCATGATCCGGCGGGGGTTGTGGGTGGTGCGGGGTTCCCACGAGAGCACTCGCTGTCGCTCGGCACTCCTGGGCTGCATGACGCAAGCCCGTTGGGCTTGAATGATCGTAATGGGCGGCGATTAATGGCCATGTCCGAAGCTTCCAAAACAAATTCCATTGTCACCGTTGGGAATGTCCTGCGTCACGGTGTGGCCGGTGGCGTGTTCGTTTTATCATATTGCTACAGCAATGATCCCAAGAACCCTGTTGAGACGCCTCCGCAAAAAGTCGCTGGGCCATTCATTCACTGAACGAGCTGATACTACCAAGACGTTAGGAGCAGATGCGTCACATCAAAGAGGTCGAAGACATCGCACAAAACGCTCTGTTTGACTCCGCCACGCTCGATTCATGCTCGTGGTGGGTCACGGACCTCACCGACAGCGCGCGGCGTGAAC